>Ga0116129_1001859_pt1 | contig 11195 bp, 16 predicted proteins | sample June2015DPH_17_2_FD_89732 | JGI IMG/M metagenome (GOLD analysis project Ga0116129, IMG submission 89732) | Peatland microbial communities from SPRUCE experiment site at the Marcell Experimental Forest, Minnesota, USA - June2015DPH_17_10 | ecosystem: Environmental > Terrestrial > Soil > Wetlands...
GAGACCTTAAAGCCGGCGACTCTGCAGAAACCGTTGGAGCGCTGGATGAAATCAGGAACGCGAAGTGACGGCAGCGAACTCTTTACGGACGCTAGGAGCGACCCTGGTTCCCAGAAGGTCGATCGACTTTAACATCTTCTCGTGCGGGAGAGCCGACACCCCCATCTGGAAAGTAATACGGGCAAGGCCACCGAGGACTTCGTTCACATACAGTATCTTCTCTGTGACCGTTTCGGAGTCGCCAATCAGCAGCGCGCCCGTGGGTCCTCGCAGGGCGTCAAATTGTGCGCGCGTAGCGGGTGGCCAGCCGCGTTCTTTGCCGATCTCAGTAAACGTGTGAGCATATCCCGGGTAGAAATCGTCCGCAGCTGCCTGTGTCGTGTTTCCCAAGAACCCAATTGCATGAAGACCCACCATCAGTTTCTCTGCGGAGTGTCCGGCACGGCGCCCAGCTTCGCGGTAAAGGTCGATCAGCGGCCGAAATCGCTTGGGTTCTCCGCCAATAATGGCGACCATCAGGGGAAGTCCAAGCGTGCCGGCACGAACGAATGATTCAGGAGTTCCCCCGACGCCGACCCAAATGGGCAACGGATTTTGGAGTGGACGCGGATAAACCGCCTGTCCCGTGAGAGCTACTCGGTGCTTACCACTCCAGCGAACATGAGTGTTCTCGCGGATCCTAAGGAGAAGCTCCAGCTTCTCTGAGAAAAGTGAGTCATAGTCGTCCAGATCGAAACCGAAGAGCGGAAAAGCCTCGATCGACGAACCTCGTCCCGCGACGATCTCAGCACGCCCGTGGGAAATCAGATCCAGAGTGGTGAATTCCTGAAAGATTCGAACCGGGTCGGCGGCGCTGAGAACGGTTACCGCACTTGTTAGGCGAATGTTCTTGGTGCGGGTAGCGGCCGCACCCAAAATAACAGGCGGCGCCGAATCCACGAACTCGCTGCGGTGGTGTTCCCCGATGCCAAAGACATCGAGGCCAACCTGGTCGGCCAGAACTATCTCATCCAGCAGATTGTCCATGCGCTGGAGAGCGCTCACGCTCAGACCCGTAGCCGGGTCAGAGATGACTGCTCCGAAGCTGTCGACACCGACCTGCATCTTGTGACTCCTGACATTTGTGGACCGCGCACGTTCGATCCCCAGCGCGGACTGTGTCCAAGTGTTCCTCAGTGAACTCGTAACGTCTTCAGTGCTGTGCCCCAAGCAATCACCTCGTCTGCCATTAAGTGCACAGCCTTGTCGTGCTGTTCATGCGGCTTAAAGGTCGTGAAATTCTCGAAGTCTGTCCACATCGAGAGCGCCACCTGCGCTCTTACGTCTGCAATCTTAATTTCGCCCATCACGAGCCTCAAGTTCTCCACCGCCCGGACACCACCTGCACCACCATATCCGACGAATCCCGCCGCCTTGTTATTCCATTCGTGATAAAGGAAATCGATCGCGTTCTTCAATGCCGCCGAAGTCGCATGGTTGTATTCCGGGGTGACGAATATGTAGGCGTCGAGCGAGGCGATTTTCTCGCTCCAGCTCTTTGTGTGGTCCTTTCCGTACTGATGCATGATGGGGGGCACAGGTTCATCGAGGAGTGGTAGTTTGTAGTCCTCGATATCGACAATTTCAAACTCCGCGTCGCTGCGGTTTTTCAGAAGCTCGTGCACCCACTTCGCGACAGCCGCAGCCTTCCGTCCCGGTCGCGTACTGCCGACGATGATTCCAACCTTTGTCATTTGCTCCTTCTCCCTTCCGGTGCCGTCCCCAGGTATTCGTGGTGCCTCGAACTCTGTGATCATTTCCTAACTTGTCTTCTACCGCTGTTGACCCTGGCCTCTTGGTGGTTAAGTTTCTCTGCTGCCAAAAGCCCGAGCTTCTTAAGCGATTTGTGCAGATATTTCTTCTCCTCCTGGGATAGGGCAGACATGAGCGCCTGAAGGTCCTTTGCATGCCGCTCGAAGCACGATGTCGCCAGCCGCTTGCCTTGTGCCGTAAGTTCGACGACCCGTGCTCGTCGATCAACTGGGCTCGACTTACGAACCACTAAGCCAAGTTTCTCGAGGCGATCAACTGCCGCAGTCATGGAACCACTGGCCAGGCGCACCTTGTCTTGGATCTCCGAGATCGTGAGCGGCCCCTTGTGTAACAGGGCTTCGAGCGCGACAAAATCCGTGAGGCACAGTCCCGTGTTGGCGATGCTCTGCTCAGCCAGCAGGCTGAGCGCACGATAACTCTTTGCAATCACTAGCCAGAGCCGGGGCGCCGTAATGGCATTACTTTTCGTCATCATTATTGTGCTTAATCAGGCAGCTTGCGTCCGCACCTGGGTCCTGACGCCGTTCTTCCCTGAGGAAGACCAGAGGCGATCGATTGAAGCTGCGCCTGCTCCGCTAATCATCAGAAACACGGCAATCGCCAGCACGAGCAGGTGGAACTCGAAACCTTCTCCCTTCTGCGTTCCCGTCCAGTTCATAAACAGGCCGAACCGATGATGGATCATCGCAACAGCGACGCCCATGTTGCAAAAGATTCCAAAGGCCGCAACTCGCGTGAACAACCCGAAGATAAGACCCAATCCACCGAAGAATTCCGCCGCAATTGCCAGAACCGCGAATGGGGCCGGAATGTGCATCATGCCGGTGAAGAAGCCTATCGTGCCGGTGAAACCATATCCACCGAACCACCCGAGCAGCTTCTGGGCGCCGTGGGCGAAAAATACTACCCCTAGTACCAATCGAAGAATAGCTATGGCAGCATCGTTGTCCGTGGCCATTAGTTTGCGAAACATTGAAATTTACCTCCATCGCAGGCTTGCTGCCCGATTGGACATACAAAAGAACAGATGATTGTCCTTATATAAGGATTCTTTTTATCGGGATTGTTCTAGGCACAAAGAAGGAAGTCAGCGGTTTCGCAATTGATCACGCCTTCAGCGGAGGGAAATCACGGTTAGGCGTATTGCGGCACGTAAACGGAATCCAATGTTTTGATAAAGCACTTTTGCGCCATTCTCAGACTTGACGTGAAGAAAAGGAGTCTTTCCCGCCGCCAGAATCTGAGATGCGAGAAACGTCGTCAGGTCCCGCGCATATCCGTGGCCGCGAAATTCGGGATGAGTGTGCATACCGCGCTGATTTCGGTAAACGCAGTGGATCGTAATCGCTCGCCAGCCATTGCGACCAACCGCCTATCGCTCGCGCGTATCCCGAAATAGCTTCCCATCTGGATGGTTTGCGGCAAGAACGGGCCTGGCTCGGTGGCAGCGGTGAGTTCTAGCATTTCGGGAACGTCCGTCGTCCCGAGTGGAAGCGGCACCACAGGCCGTGGCGTTAGTGAAGCCTCACAGATCATCTGGTCGATCCACCGCGAACGGTCGACTTGCCAGTCGCCAGGCACGTCGAGGGGACTGGCGGTAAATAGCGCGACGTGCTCGCCGGGACTCACCAGCCGTTGTAAATCGGCGAATGCGTCATTCGTGGGATGAAGCAAAGCTGCCAGCGGTGAAACATCCGGCGGATATCGTCGCGCGAGGCCGTGTGAGCGGGCGAGGAGCCGGTGTTCTGTTCTCAGCGCAAACCAGATCGGGTTGTCGAGAGACTCTAACATCCGTTGCGCGTGATCGTCTTTCACAGGGTCGCTTTCATGGCTACTCTCCTTGCGTCAGGGACGCCCCATAACGTGCAGGTGGGCATAGGGCGACCCTGCCTACATGCCTACATGATGTAGGGGCCGGTCGGCCTGTGTGTAGTCGGCAGTCCGGTGGCTTTCGGATCAAACGGCCACATGATCATCCAGTTAGGACCTACCTCGCCAGGACCATAAGAATCGGCACATCGATGAAAATTTATGCCCGATTCCACAACGCGTCGCAAGACCCGGACGGCCTCGGCCCGATTCACGAACGATATGCTTGCGGGCGAGATCAGTGACGCAAAGGAATCAAACTTCATTTTTTGAACCGTCGCAGTTCCAGTTCGGTTTTGATCTCGTCGGCAGCGGTCACGGTGAGCGCTCCTGCCCGAATCGATGCCAGAAGAATGCCCGGCGTGTTGATAATGGCGAAGCCTGCGCCGGAAATCACCTTTTTCCACTTCGGGTCTTTCGATTCGTCGGTGGCGATGGCCCAGCCGCGCCCTTTTCCTAGCGCCAGGAGGCGCTCTTGCCTTTTCCGAGGGTCGCATTGAAGCTGACGTATAGGCCGAGTTCACCGGGTTGATCTAGCCGAAGTTCGTCGCGACACGGCCGAAAAACCGCCTAACTCTTTCAGAATGAGTTTGGGCAGTTGCGAGGTCTGCACTATATTTGGAACGAGATTTCAGACGTTCCGGCAGACGGAGGCCGAGGTGTCTTTGTCGCTGCCGCCACATGCCCAATCAGCACCGGCGCGGCCGAGCAAGCCAGTCCAGGAATGGAGTGATGTTCCGCCAGCCAATAGCGCTTGTATCCCCACTGCTCCACGTGCTGCGCCAGGTTCACCGATCGGGCAATTGCGCTGCCCGCGGGTTCCCCGGTTCGCATGCTCACAAGATCCAGTACTGAAAAAGCCAACCCGTTACCCATGACCAGTTAGATGAGTCGCATGTCAAAGCGATGCGGACGTTGTTCGACGGCTATCAGACAGGAAAGTTGCGTTGCAGCGCGGGCCAACCCAATTGAGGTTTTGGAGTAAACCGCCCAAGGCCAAAGTCGCCGAGGGCTCGCAAGAGCGCGTGCCTCGAACCGGCTTCCCGACCCTGACCCTGGCTTGCTGATGATCCGGCCAAGCGACTGGACGGATTTTAAGCTCTGACCATGCCGGCGATTTTTCTCTTTTTCGAGGCCCCGCAAGTCGTCCTCCAAAAAAAAAGACGCAGAATCAGTCGATCTCGCCAACCCCCGTTCGACATACAAGTAGAGCCGAGGTTCAACCGGACGAGACCGGTCAGAAGCTCAGCTCTGATTCCGAAATCTACAGGACGAGCCAAGGAGATAGTCATGCTGAATGCGACCGCACAGAAATTGGGAGACAGTACCGTCCTACGGTGTCAAGGGCGAATTGTAATCGGGGATGCCTACGCAATCTTGCGCAACGCGGTGCTTAGACAGACACACACTAGGACACTGATACTTGACCTGGCACAGGTTGACCGCATCGACGCCGGTGGGCTGGGTGTCTTGTTGGGTCTACGGGAGTGGGCTTATTCTCACGCGATCAGGTTTCAGCTGATGAATGTCATCAACCAGGTCGAGCACGTACTTGAGTTGACGAAGTTGGACCGTGTCCTTGAATTCTGCTCGGTCGAGGACATGCTCCAACTGTTGAACTTTGCAGCCGCAATAGCGCCACGGTCGGTCGATCAAGCGAACCAGAGAATCATGAAAAACAACTGTAAGTATTCAGTCGAAGGGCAAGATGCTCCTCCTGTTGCACAGAGAAACAGTCTTCCCGCCGGAACTACCGCTCGCGCGCAAGAGTGGGCGGGAGTTCCAGCCGACATGCAGTCGGCACAAATTGGCGCACGGATTAGTAATGAGGGGTCAGCTTCTCGCCAGGAATACGACCGTTACTGCTAGGACGCTCGTCGGTACAGATCGATGCCCGACAGATCGCTATCTTGACGCTGACAGTCCTCAATTTGCTTGTGCCTGCTTGAAGTTTCTAGAGATTTCCCAAAATCTGTCGAAATGGCCTATTCCCACCCGTCATACATTCAAGCGCGCAAAGGCGCTTAAAATTGTTCGCATAGGAGAAATTCTGATGCAATTCGCCCTGCTGATCTACGAATTACCGGAAGCTTTTGCGTCCCGGACGAGCGACGGAACCGACCCTTACACAGGTGCTTGGCGGGCGTACCACAAGGCTCTCGTCGAATCCGGGGCCTACGTCGCCGGCGATCCGCTTGAAGCGCCGGAGACTGGAACCACAGTGCGGCTTAAGGAAGGAAAGCGGCGCGTACAGGATGGTCCCTTCGCGGATACCAAGGAGCAACTGGGGGGATTCATAATCATGGAACTCCCCTCACTTGACGCGGCGCTCGATTGGGCAGCACGCTGTCCAGCATCCTCGACCGGTGCTGTGGAGGTCCGTCCCCTCGCACCTGCAGCCAAGCACCGGATCACGTGATGAACGGAAACAGCCAGGAGAACACTCATCGCGCGATCGAGCGGGTGGCCCGCGAGTCGTACGGTCGTCTGGTGGCCTATCTTTCCTCGCAGACGCGAGACGTGGCTAGCGCGGAGGACGCTCTCAGCAATGCGCTGGTAGCTGCACTCAAGGCTTGGCCGGGAGACGGCGTGCCGCAAAATCCGGAGGCCTGGCTGCTGACGGCGGCGCGCCGCTCCTTTATCGATCTTGTGCGTCATCAACAAGTGGCCGCAGCGAGTGAGCCCACTCTCCAGCTCCTAAGGGAGGAACGCGAGGTGACGTTGCCGGCAGAGTTTCCAGATGACAGGCTGAAGCTCCTCTTCGTATGCGCTCATCCCGCGATTGATTCCTCCATGCACACGCCGCTCATGCTCCAGGCGGTTCTGGGACTGGATGCGGCGTGCATCGCCCACGCCTTCCTGGTCTCACCGACTACGATGGGGCAGCGACTGGTGCGTGCCAAGACGAAGATCCGCGACAGCGGTATTCAGTTCGAAGTTCCGCAAGAGCACGAACTGCCGCAGCGGCTCGACGCGGTGCTCGAAGCGATTTACGCTGCCTTTGGTATTGGCTGGGACGATATGGCGGGCATCGATCAGAGCGGCCGGGAGCTTGCCGAGGAAGCAATCTGGCTCGGACGCGTTCTTCTTCAGCTACTGCCGAGGGAAGCAGAGGTTCGCGGGCTGCTGGCTCTCATGCTCCACTGTGAAGCGCGGCGGCGCGCACGGCGTGGACCGGAAGGCCGCTATATTCCTCTCTCGGAACAGGATCCCGAGCAGTGGTCTCTGCCATTAATCGAAGAGGCGGAACGCCATCTCGCCGAAGCGTCGAGTCGCGGTCGCACCGGCCGCTTTCAACTCGAGGCCGCGATTCAGTCGGTACATGCCGAGCGCGCGCGCAGCGGTCGGACTGAGTGGGCTGCGATCATGCTGTTCTACGAACAGCTGATCCGCATATCCCCGACTCTCGGCACGCGAACTGGATATGCCGCGGCAGTAGCCGAAGCGAACGGACCTGAAGCGGGGCTGGCGGTACTGGACGCGATCGATTTCGAGTCCGTCTCGGGCTATCAGCCCTACTGGGCGGTTCGCGCTTACTTGTTGCAACGGCTAGCGAAGACATCCGAGGCCGCAGATGCTTTCGACCGGGCGATTGGTCTCGCCGAGGACCCGGCAGTGAAACAGTTCCTGCTCCAAAGGCGGGGCTAATTTTCTCCTGTTGTTCTGTCGAAATCAACTCCCTTCACGCGTCATCCCCATAGAGGCGGCTTAGCAGTAGTCGCCGAGACGCCTTATTAGGAGGAGGGTATATGACAATCACAGACAAAGCAGTTCTGGTAACCGGGGCCAATCGCGGTATAGGACAGGCGCTGGTCGAAGAAGCCCTGAGGAGAGGTGCGAAGCGGGTATATGCCAGTACGCGCCAGCCCTTGGCCCACTTAGATGGGCGCGTCAGGCCCCTGACCTTGGACGTGACTAACGCTGAGCAGATTCAGGCGGCTGTCAAGAGAGTTGAATCTCTCGACGTTCTCATCAACAATGCCGGCATCGCTCTCTACGACGATCTAAGCAATCTCGATGCAATCGGGCAACACCTCGCCGTCAACCTGTTCGGAATGTTCAATGTGACGCACGCTTTCTTGCCGCTGCTAAAGCGCGCTAAGGGGGCCATTGTTAACAACCTATCCCTGGTGGCGCTCGCTGCCTTACCGGTCATACCCGCCTACTCCATTTCGAAGGCAGCCGCATTTAACTTGACGCAATCACTGAGAGCGCTGTTGGCCGGCCGAGGCGTAACGGTCCATGCCGTCGTCCTAGGGCCCATCGATACAGATATGAACCGCGGCTTCGACATACCGAAGGCCTCGCCCGAGTCGGCGGCGCAGGGTATCTTCGATGGATTGGAAAAAGGCGAAGACGACATCTTTCCCGACCCCGCGTCCCAGTCCATCGCCGTGAGCTGGCGCACTGGCGCGGCCAAGGCGCTGGAGCGCCAGTTCGCTGGCTTCGTGCCGGAGACCGCGGCGACTTTGGGGTGACGTTGCGAATGAAGCGAAACAGCGCTGAGTTCAATTTCCACTACAAAGACCGTCACCCTAGCACCCAGAGAGAAGTGGCGCGGGGCAAGAAAGGCGTATGGCATTGAAGGTCCTGATTATCCTCTTGAGTCTTTTCGTTTCCGGCCTGCTGGTCGGGAATGAACTGGCTGTATTTATCCTGTGCTTTACTCGGTTTCCGACGAAGCGCACGTTCGGGTTGCCAAGCCGTTAGGAGGCGGCTTGGCCACTCATGCCCTTTTTGGTACGCGCTCAGTCTGGTATTCGCGATCCTGCAAATGCTTATCATGCGAGCTGTGCCCGCTGCGCGGTGGCTTTCCTGTGCGGCCGCGATCCTCTTAGGTCTTATTATTGTTCTCACGATTCTTTTGCTTGCTCCAGTTAACAATCGGATTGCGCGATGGGATGTCGGTCGATTGCCAACAGATTGGCTGAGCATGCGCCGCCACTGGGATCTGTTTCATCGCGTCCGGGTTTTGCTGCTTATGGTGGTGCTGGTCTTGTTGATTTTGTCGGTCCTGCTGGATCGGCAGGGGCAGTTATCGTCATCGCGGACACTGCACAGCGGAACAAACCTGTCCCAAAGGTTTTTTCTATGTCGAAATCGAGTATCTTCACCCGTCACCACTATAGAGGCGGCTTAGCAGTCAAGCTTCGCCACCCGAGAGGTGAACGATGTGTCCATTCTGCTTTGCAACCATGGGGCTAATCGTTGCCGGGGCGGTCTCTACCGGCGGGCTGGCTGCGTTGGCCGTGAGAGTATCTCGCAAGAACCAAGCAGGAGAAGTCCTGCCGAACTCAAAGGAAAGGAAGAATCAAAATGTCGACAAACACGATTGACAACCCGAAAATAGTGTCGCGAGATGAATGGCTTGCGGCTCGCAAGAAACTATTGGCCAAAGAGAAGCAGCTCACGCGCGAGCGTGACGCTCTCGCTGCGGAACGCCGCCAGTTGCCCTGGGTGAAAGTCGAAAAGAATTATGTTTTCGATTCACCCGGCGGCAAGAAAACCCTCGCCGCCCTGTTCGACGGCAGAAGCCAGCTCATCGTCTATCACTTCATGTTCGGCCCGGAGTGGAACGAAGGCTGCCCCAGTTGCTCATTCAACATGGATCATACGGATGGCGCGCTGGCGCATTTGGCGCAACGCGATGTCTCTTTCGCAGCCGTTTCACGAGCGCCCTTATCCAAAATCGAAGAGTTTAAGAAGCGCATGGGCTGGCAATTTGCCTGGGTCTCGTCGTTCGGGACCGACTTCAACTACGACTACCGCACTTCCTTCACCAAGGAGGAAATGGCAAAAGGCAAAGTAGAGTACAACTTCGACCTCGTGGAATTCCCGAGTGTTGAAGCGCCGGGAATCAGCGTCTTCTACAAGGATGAGAGTCGCAGTATCTTCCACACTTATTCCGCATATGCCCGAGGGACCGAGAACGTTGTCAACACGTACAACTATCTCGACCTTGTTCCCAAAGGTCGCGATGAGGATAGCCTGCCCTTCACGATGTCATGGGTTCGCCATCATGATCGCTACGCGGATGGCTACTTAGCCGATGCGGATAAGCCGTACTGGCCTGAGGAAGCTACGCCAGTACGTTAATTGTTCGAGCGCACCTCAATCCGGCTCATGGCCTGGCGTTGCCGAGATGACGTCAGGCCAGAGCCGGCAAGAGGAATTCAGTTGAACACTTAATCTGGAGCGGAGGCGAACCGCGTCCCCCGCTAACTAAAACGATTGTGAGAACCGGGCTTCCAGGAATTCGCCCAGCTTCGCCGTCGCTTTGAATTGCGGGATGGGATCCAGTTCTTTGAATGCCGACGTGAACGCATTGGAAAGACTCCAGATCGTCCGTGGCCGGAATTCTTCGTACTTTGGCTGGAAGAAGTAGAGATCATGCACGGGGCGGGCAAGGTGTTTGGGAGCTTCCAGTCTTCCCTCGACGAATGCCTCGTAGATGACTACCTTGGCGGTGACGTCGGTCAGTTCACTTCGCTGCCACGCTTCTACCTGCTTTCGCATAAGCTCGAAGTTGCGCTGCATGGTGGTACCCGGTAAGCATGCCGCCAGAAATACCCCAGCTTGGCGCGTTCACGGCCGACAACAAATAAGGACGACCTTCCGCATAGCGACAGCCAGCGTTTGCGAGCGTTCGGCGAATTCCCGCGCAGCCGCAGCTCACTCAGCGTTGTATGCAAACCTTCCCGCACGATGCGGCCCTGCCTTAATCGCACCTCGTTACTCCAGGGGATTTGTTCTCGTTGCCGCCATTGCGCAAGTCATCGATCAGGAACACGCGCAGCCCCGGCAATGTCAGAAACGCTTCCCGCGCCCACTTTTCGACCAGGTGTGGCGGAACCATCGTCAATGCGTGAACGGATTTCCTCCGCTGTGGACATGGATAGCTCCCAGCGAGATTAGGGTCACCCCGGTACCGCATTCGGCGACCACCATGGATGTCCGCGCCTGCTGCCAGCGTTTGGCCACTCCTATGATGGCAATGGTTTGCGCCGGAAATGGCTTTCGAATAGCTCCGCGATCCGATTGGAAGGTGGATCCTCGAATTGGTGAAGTGCCGGATACTACCGAAGAATGCGATCTCCCAGAAGCGCTGCGTGACGCCTCATGTAGTCGTAGATTGTGGAGAGTTCTGGCATCGAGGTCCTCTGAAAGAAGTGGAAGGAAAGCCAAAAACAGGAAAAGAAGAACTGAAGAGGAAGCCCCAACTGCACTCACGCGGTGGATCCGGTCACGCCGTCAGATGCGTATGCCATGTTCCAGCTTTCCAGTTTGCCCGTAATCCGCCCAGATTGATGCCAAGTGTGGAGGTCGCTTCCTACAATCCTTATCAACACCGATCCAGCGGGCGAGCCAGCTTTCAGATCGGCGAAGCTCACCCGGATCTTGCTTTGGCGAATTCAGCGAGCGTCAAGATCGGATTGCGACATCCGATTTCCGGCCATCTGAGCAATATTGCACAGCGCCAACGCCCAGGAGGGAGATAGTCCTCGCGTGGGGGC
>Ga0116129_1001860_pt1 | contig 11190 bp, 11 predicted proteins | sample June2015DPH_17_2_FD_89732 | JGI IMG/M metagenome (GOLD analysis project Ga0116129, IMG submission 89732) | Peatland microbial communities from SPRUCE experiment site at the Marcell Experimental Forest, Minnesota, USA - June2015DPH_17_10 | ecosystem: Environmental > Terrestrial > Soil > Wetlands...
ACGGCGCGCTTGAGCGCCTCAAACCGGCCCGCGGCAACCGTCAACTGGTACATGAAGATGACGTTCAGCACGATCCAGCCGATCGGGAAGAAGCCCGATACGATGCCCAGCAACGAGGCCCGAATCGACATGCCGGCCGGCATGGTGAAGATGAAGATGGCTACAAGATTGGCCAGTACCAGCGCAGTGATGGCGGCGATATGCACCTTGATTTTGCCGCTGGCGATCATCACCAGCAGGGTGACGACCGGTATAGCCGCGGCGATGGTCGACAGCACGGCATTGTCGAACGGGTTATAGACTTGATTCCACATTATAGAGCTCCCCCACACAATTATTCGGCAGCCCGGCCAGCGTGGACGGACAGGCATGCCTGGCGTGATCGCGGGGAGTGTGTCTATGGCGATGCGCGAAATCAAGCCAGCGAATTTGGCATTGCCAAATCCGCTCACAACCTCGCGAAGCCTGAAGGTCCCCCCGCCCTCGCCGTTGCGCGCATGCTAGGATTGACTCGAAGGCCGGGACAAGCCAGTGCAGACCATGAATTCTATGACTTTAGTCTAAACAGGCTTAATTCTTCGATTTTTTCAGGCCTTAGAACCCTTCCCCCAGGAGACGTCAAGCTGTGAACAACATCCGTTCGACGCTCGCGATCGTATGGCGGATCGCCATTCCCTATTTCCGCTCCGAGGATAAACGGGCCGGCCTTGGCCTGCTGGCGGCGGTGATTGCCATCGAACTTACGCTGGTCGGAAACGATGTGTTGCTGAACCAGTGGCGCAATCGCTTTTACAACGCCCTGCAGGAGAAAAACTGGGACCATTTTGTGAGGGAAATCATCATCTTTTCCGCCCTGGCGGCATTCTTCATCGTGCTTTCGGTATACCAGCTTTATCTCAATCAGTGGCTGCAGATCCGCTGGCGGAACTGGCTGACCACGAAATATCTCGGCGAGTGGCTGCATGGCGCCAACCACTACCGCATGCAGCTTCAGGGCGACACGGCCGACAACCCGGACCAGCGTATCACCGACGACGTCAAGCTGTTCGTTGAACGAACGCTGGATATCACCGTCGGGCTGCTGGGCGCAGTGGTGACACTGGTGTCTTTTGTCATCATCCTGTGGGGCCTCTCCGCGGCGGCCCCGTTGACCCTTTTCGGCAGCGAGTTCGCGATCCCGGGTTACCTTGTCTGGGGCGCGCTGATCTATGCCATCTTCGGAACAATCCTGACGCAGTGGATCGGCGCCCCGCTGGTCAACCTTGATTTCCAGCAGCAGCGTTTCGAGGCCGATTTTCGCTTCAACCTGGTTCGGGTCCGCGAAAACTCCGAACAGATCGCGCTGCTGCAGGGCGAGCCGGCGGAACGCCAACGGCTGTCGGAGCGCTTCAGCCGCGTTGTCGGAAATTGGTACGCCATCATGAGCCGGACCAAGCGGCTGACCGCGTTTACCGCAAGCTACGCGCAAGCCGCCGTAGTCTTCCCCTTCATTCTGGTGGCGCCGGCTTTTTTCGCCGGCAAGATCGAGCTCGGCGGCATGGTCCAGACCGCGGAAGCGTTTGGCAGCGTGCAAGGTGCGCTGTCATTTTTCGTTTCGGTCTATCGATCGCTGGCGGAATGGCGCGCGGTGGTCGCGCGCCTCGACGGATTTGAGATGGCGATCTCGAGCGCCACCACGCTGGCAACGCGCGCCGATTCGATCAAGATCGTGCCGTCGGCCGGCGGCGATGAAATCGACCTGCGAGCGCTTCTGGTCCGGCTGCCCAACGGAACGCCGCTGGTCGCGGCGGACGATTTCAGCATTCGCGGCAACGAGCGCACCCTGGTTACCGGCCCAACGGGCTCCGGCAAGTCGACCTTGTTCCGCGCCATTGCGGGAATCTGGCCGTTCGGGACCGGCTCGATCGCTATCCCCGCGAATGCCAGGCTGATGATGCTGCCGCAGCGGCCGTATCTTCCGCTCGGGTCGCTGTGGGCTGCGGTCGTCTACCCCGCCGAAGTGAGCGCGTTCAGTCCGGACCAGGTCAGGGAGGTTTTGATCGCCGTCGGCCTGCCCCAGCTCGCCTCGCGGCTGGAGGAGGAGGCGCACTGGAACCGGATGCTCTCGCTCGGCGAGCAACAGCGCCTCGGGCTCGCACGCGCGCTGCTGCATGCGCCGCGATACCTGTTCCTCGATGAAGCCACCGCCTCGCTGGATGAACCCTCGGAGGCGGCGCTGTATCGTCTTCTCGAGGAGAAATTGCCGGCAACCACCATCGTCTCGATCGGTCATCGCTCCACGCTCGAGGTTTTCCACCAGCGCGATATTGTGCTGGTCCCCAACGGCGACCGTTCCGAACTACAAAACCGGAGCCGGAGCGCCACGCCGTCGTGATACCCTTGGTGCGTTTTCGAGCGAAACGCGCCCCGGCCGGGCTTGCCGGGAAACGCCGCCGGCAAAACAAAGGCCGCAGCGCCGGGCGCTGCGGCCTTGAATCGTGACCCGCGATAATCGGGACGCGCTGGCGTCTGATTACATGGTTTTTCGGATCATGCCCTATTTGTCGTCGTCTCCGCTGGAGGATGACGGGCCCGATGATTCGCCCGAATGCGACCATGAAGGTGCGGTTGGCGCCGGGGCGGGACTGGGAGAGGCCCAGCTCGGTGCCGATGGGGCGGGGGCCGGCGCAGCGATCGGAGCCGCAGGTTTGGGCGCCGGCTTGGGGGCTGCAGGCTTGGGCGCCGCAGGCTTGGCTGCTGCAGGTTTGGCTGCTGCGGGCTTGGCAGCGGGAGCCGCCTTCTTCCTGGCAGGGCTCTTCTTGGCGCTGGCCTTCCTGGCCGATTTTTTCGGCGCTGCCGCCTTGGCCTTTTTGGCGGATTTTTTCGTGGACTTCTTGGCCTTTTTCGCCGATTTCTTCGAAGATTTTTTCGCGGATTTTTTCTTCGCCGTCAGAAGCTTTTTCTTGTTTTTCCTGTCCTTCTTGCCTTTCTTGTTCTTCTTTCCTTTAGCCATCATGATCCTCCTGTTGCCGCCGATCCATGTCTATCGAGCATTTCGAATAGTCCGCTTGAGAGCGGGGCCAATCGATCAGTTCGATCCTGGCCGGGGACCGCCTGTCGCCCAATCGAGAAGCTCAATCGTGTGCACCACGGGAACTGACGTGCCGCCGGCAATTTGCACCATGCATCCGATATTGCCCGCAGCAATCATGTCCGGCTTGACTGACGCAATATTGGCGACCTTTCGATCGCGCAATCTGCTCGCAATGTCAGGCTGGAGAATGTTGTAGGTCCCCGCCGAACCGCAACACAAATGGCTCTCGGGTACATCTTTCACCACGAAACCGTTCTTGGAAAGCAATTCTTTCGGGGCTTGCGTGATTTTCTGTCCATGCTGCAGCGAACAGGCCGAGTGATAGGCGATGACGATATCGTTGTGCTGCTGCGCCGGCCGCAGTTCGAGGCCGCCGACATACTCCGTGACGTCCTTGGCCAGCGCCGAAATGCCGGCGGCGGCGGCGGCGTATTCGGGATCCTCGCGCAGCATGAAACCATAGTCCTTGATCACCGTGCCGCAACCCGATGTGGTCACCAGGATGGCGTCGAGGCCGTCGCGCTCGGCTTCCTTGCGCCAGACGCTGATGTTGGCGCGGGCGCGCGCCAGCGCGTCACCGTCGCGTCCGAGGTGGTGGGTCAGCGCGCCGCAACATTGTTCGTCCCTGACCAGCACGACCTCGATGCCGTGGCGCGTCAAAAGATTGATGGCGGCCTGATTGATGCGTGGCGCCAGTACCTGTTGGGCGCAACCCTGCAGCAGCGCGACCCGGCCGCGCCGCCTGCCTTGGGGCGGAAAAACACTTCCGCCGGAAGCCCCGCGCGGCGGCAGACGGCGCGGCGCCAACGCCAGCATCGCCTTGATTCGGCTCAATAAAGTCGGCGAGGCCGATGCCGCTTTGGACGCGGGCAGCAGGACCGATAGCGGCCGGCCCAGCCGTGCCAGGGTCATGCCGGCGCGAAACAGCTCCGGCCGCGGCAGGACAAAGGCGAGGATCGCGCGCAACGCCCGTTCGGTCAGCGGCCGGACATATTGCTTTTCAATTCGCACCCGCGCCTGATCCACCAGGTGCATGTAGTTCACGCCCGACGGACAGGTAGTCATGCAGGCGAGGCAGGAGAGACAGCGGTCGATGTGCTTGACCACCTCCGGCGTCGGCGGCTTGTCCTTTTCCAGCATCTCCTTGATCAGATAGATTCGCCCGCGCGGGCTATCGAGCTCGTCGCCGAGCAGCACATAGGTCGGGCAGGTCGCGGTGCAGAAGCCGCAATGCACGCAGGCGCGCAGGATTTTGTCGGCTTCCGCGACGTCGGGATCGGCGAGTTGGGCGAGGCTGAACTCGGTTTTCATGTCGCAGACCCTCGCGCCAGCCGGCCGCGATTAAGGATATTGTTCGGATCGAAGCTGTGGCGGACGCGTTCACTCAAGCCGGCAAGGCCGCCTTGCTGTGGATGAAACACGTCGACGTTGCGCCGCACCTCGACCGGGGCGCGCAGCAGCGCGGCATGGCCGCCGACGGCACCGACGCGCTGACGCACCAGCGCCGCATGGGCGTCGGGTTTGGGCGGCAGCGCGGCCCAGATCAGACCGCCGCCCCAGTCGTAGATCACGTCGCCGCCGGTGTCGCGCGCAAGCTGCCGGCCGAGGGCGCCGCCGCTGGCCGGTGGACAGACGATCCGCCACACCGGCCAGGCTCCGAGCGCGCCATTGGCCGCGAAGGGCTGAACGTCGCGGATCGAACTCCAGATCGCCGCCGAGGCCGCATCTGCCAGAATCTCCGCCGGCCCAAACGGCGCAAGGAGCCTGGCGAGCGCGTCCGCGCGGTGGGCAACCGAGGCCGTGATGCCCTCCAGCCGCAGCAAAGTGACCGCCTGCTGCCGATTTCCGAGATCGCCGAGCCCGCCCAGGACAGCCCGAAACGCCGAGTTCGGCAGGTGGCCCGCGCCGGTCACGTCGAACGGCGAGCCCAACGCCGTCGTCATCGCCCGGTTGGCGGCGACGTCATCCAGGGCGTGCAGCACCAGCGTGCGTTCGCTCTCCGGCCGCGGCATGACCTTCAATGTCACTTCCGTCATGACCGCAAGCGTACCCCAGGATCCCGCCAGCAATTTGCAGAGATCGTAACCGGTGACGTTCTTCACCACCCGGCCGCCGGCCTTGAAACTGTCGCCGAACCCCGACACCGCATGCGCGCCCAGCAGATGGTCGCGCACGCCGCCGGCCTTGATACGGCGGGGACCCGCGAGGCCGGCGCCGATCATGCCACCGATGGTTCCGAGGTTTGGCGTACCCAACAGGGCTGCGGTGCTAACCGGCTCAAAGGCGAACTGCTGGTTTTTGGAGTCGATCAGCGATACCACGTCGGCGAGCGGCGCACCGGCCTGCACGGTGATGACCAGTTCGCTCGGTTCATAGGATGTCACCGCATTCAGATCGGACAGATCGAGCAGCGCATTGGTCGCCATCGGCTGGCCGATGAGCCGCCTGGAACCGTGGCCGATGATCTCCAGCGGCTGCTCGCCGGCAAGTGCGGCGCGCACCGCCTGCTCGACATCATTGGCGTCGCGTACTTTCAGAGTGTCCACAAGCCTACATCTGCCCGTTGTTGTCATCGTCCGTGAAAGCGGACGATCCAGTAATCGCAGGAGCCGGGGATAAATACCGGCTGCGCGGCATGCTGGATACCCCGCCTGCGCGGGGTACGACGACTGAAAAAATGGGAAGGGCCACGCTCAAAATCTCGGAATGTCCGGAAACGCGAGCTTGCCGCCATGGACATGGACGCGGCCAAGTTCGGCGCAGCGATGCAAGGTCGGAAATACCTTGCCGGGGTTCAGCAAGCCCCGCGCATCGAACGCGCATTTCAGCCGCTGCTGCTGGTTGAGATCGATCTCGGAAAACATCTCCGGCATCAGGTCGCGCTTCTCGATGCCGACGCCGTGTTCGCCGGTCAGCACGCCGCCGAGTTCGACGCAGACCCTCAGGATATCGGCGCCGAAGGCCTCGGCCCGCGCCATCTCGCCGGGCTTGTTGGCATCGTACAGGATCAGCGGATGCAGGTTACCGTCGCCGGCGTGAAACACATTGGCGACGCGCAGGTCATGCTTTGCCGAAAGGTCGCGGATGCGCGCCAGCGCTGTCGGTAACGCGCCGCGTGGGATGGTGCCGTCCATGCAGAGATAGTCCGGCGAGATCCGCCCGACGGCCGGAAATGCCGCCTTGCGGCCGGCCCAGAACAGGTTGCGCTCTGCTTCGGAGCCGGAAATCCGGCACGTGGTCGAGCCGCAGCCTCGCGCGATCGCCTCCACCCGGCCGATCAGTTCATCCACCTCGACCCCGGGACCGTCGAGTTCGATGATCAGGAGCGCCTCGACATCGAGCGGATAGCCGGCATGGACGAAGGCTTCGGCGGCGTGGATCGCCGGCCTGTCCATCATTTCCATGCCGCCCGGGATGATCCCGGCGCCGATGATTTCCGCCACGCATCGGCCGGCCGCCTCGACCTGCGCAAAACCGACCATCACGGCGCGCGCGGTCTCCGGCTTCTGCAGGATCCGCACCGTGACCTCGGTAACGACGCCGAGCAGGCCTTCGGAGCCGGTGATAATGCCCATCAGGTCGTAGCCCGAGGCCTCGGCGGACTTGCCGCCGACCCTGATGATTTCGCCGGTGATCAGCACGATTTCGCAGCCCAGCACGTTATTGGTGGTCATGCCATATTTCAGGCAATGCACGCCGCCGGAGTTCTCCGCGACATTGCCGCCGATCGAGCAGGCGATCTGCGACGACGGGTCGGGCGCGTAGTAGAATCCGGCGTCGGCCACCGCCTGGCTGATGGCGAGATTGGTAACCCCGGGTTCGGTCACCACCACGCGGTTATCGAAGTCGATGTCGCGGATGCGCTTGAATTTGCCAAGGCCAAGCAACACGCCGTCTTCAAGCGGAAGCGCACCGCCGGACAGCGAGGTACCGGAGCCGCGCGGCACCACCTTGATGCCCTGCTCGAAGCAGTATTTCAGAACCTGCGAGACCTGTTCGGTGGTGTCCGGCAGCACCACCACCATCGGCGGCTGACGATACGCCATCAGGCCATCGGATTCGTAAGGGATCATTTCGGCCGGACTGTCGATCACGCCCTCGCCCGGCACGATCGCGCGAAGCGCCGCCACGATGGCATCGCGCCGCGCCAGAACCGCCTGATCGGAGGCCGGCATCATGATCGCCATGGGTTTACTTCTCCCGTTCGCCGGGCTCCCCCCGGCCGATCGATTTGTCGTGCCGAATCAAGCACGTCCGCGGCGGCTTGGATAGATCGCCAGGGCAAACCATGCCGGGAAGGCTGGTATTCGAAAGTGCGGCAACCCGGAAGGATTTGGCGGCTTGTGCACCGCAAGCGCCCCATGCCACACAGGCGGTCGCAGAGCCACCTCAAAACCGCAAAGAGCCTCCCATGAACATCAAGAACCTGACCCTGGGCGCGATGGCCGCCACCGCATCATTGGCAGCCGCTTCCGCGGCCCTCGCCCAGGACGCCGCGGCCGGAAAGATGGCCTTCAACAAGTGCCTGGCCTGCCACGCGATCGGCGACGGCGCCAGGAACAAGGTCGGCCCCGAACTCAACGGATTGGACGGCCGCAAGTCCGGCACAGCCGAGGGCTATTCCTATTCGGACGCCAACAAGAATTCCGGCCTCACCTGGAACGAGGCCGAATTCAAAGACTACATCAGGGATCCCAAGGCGAAGATTCCCGGCACCAAGATGATATTCCCCGGCGTCAAGAATGAGAAGGAAGTCAACGATTTGTGGGCGTACCTTTCGCAATACGACAAGGACGGGCAGGTCAAGTAGCGGACCAGAAGGCGCCCGGGACATACACAGACATATCTCCTCGAGGCCGACCACGTGGCGTCCGAGTATCGCGACATGCTCAGGCGCAACACCAATTTGCACAAGCTCCTGCTCGCCACCATGAAGATAGAGAACAAGCCCTGCTATAAAGAGGTATTGCAGCAGCACCCGATCCCGGGAGTGAAATGACATGCGACTGAAAGATCGCGTCGCCATCGTCGTCGGCGCCGGCCAGAGCCCCGGCGAAGGCATCGGCAACGGCCGCGCCACCGCGCTGACCTTTGCGCGCGAAGGCGCTCAGGTGCTGTGCGTGGACCACAATCTCGCCTCGGCCCAGGAGACCGTCGGCATGATCGGCGCCAAGGGAGGCACGGCGGTGGCTTTCAAGGCCGACGTCACCAAGCAAGCCGAGCTCAAGGCGATGGCGGAAGATGCGCAACGCCGCTGGGGCCGCATCGATATCCTGCACAATAATGTCGGCGTCAGCCTTTCCGGCGGCGATGCCGAGCTGCAGGACCTCACCGAGGAGGCCCTGGATCGTTGCGTGGCGATCAACCTCAAAAGCTGCATCTTCGCCGCCAAACACGTGATCCCGATCATGCGCCGCCAGAACTCCGGCGCCATCATCAACATCTCCTCGATGGCCGCCATCACCAGCTATCCCTATGTGGCCTACAAGGCGACCAAGTCGGCGATGATCGCTTTCACCGAGCAGCTCGCCTGCCAGAACGCCCCGTACGGCATCCGCGCCAACGTCATCCTGCCCGGGCTGATGAACACGCCGATGGCGGTCGACACCCGCGCCCGCGAATTCAACAAGAGCCGCGCCGAGGTCGAGGCCGAGCGGGACGCCAAGGTGCCGCTGCGCAAGAAGATGGGCACCGGCTGGGACGTCGCCAACGCCGCCCTCTTTTTGGCCTCGGACGAAGCAAGCTTCATCACCGGCGTGACACTGCCGGTCGATGGCGGATCCAGCGTGCGGCGGGGGTAGCGCATGATCCGGAGAAGTGGGTACCGGTTTTCCTTCGGGACAAACGCGAAGCGTTTGCCCAAAGATCATGCTCAAACAGGAAGATAGAGCGGGATGACGATTCGGGGAAAAGCCATCGGCGCTCTAGCGCCGGCCCGTTCTACTGCTTGATTTCGCTGATCTGGATCGTCGGCTGAATCTTGGTGAAGTTGGGAATATCGCCCATGATCTCGCCGAAATGGGGTCCGATGGCCCCCTGAAAGGCTTCCGGCGAATCCGCGAGAATATGGCCGATGGCGATGAAAGACGGCGGCGCGCCCGGAGCGCCGCCCGCGACGCCCTGGTCAACATTGATCCCCTTGCAGGCAGCCCCCAGCCGCTGTTTCACCAGCGGCATGTGGCTGGCGAGGTAGTATTTCATATCGAACTCAGCGCCGGCGCTCCAGGGATAGAAAACGCTCACCTTGATCATGGTCGACTCCTCCAATGGGAATGCTGTGGATTTTTGGTTGGACAGGCGTTCAGCCGGTCCACACTAGCCGATATCATCTTCAGCGGCGCGAAAAAAAGCGCGCATGTCAGTTCGGGGCGACGGCGAGCAACCGCTAGCTCGCGGCGGCAACCGCGCCAGGCGTGCTGCCGGCGATCATCGCGTCGATTTCATGGATCACGCGTTCGGGCGCGGCGTTTTGCACCATGTGGCCGACACCCGGCAACACAATCAGTTTCGCGTTCGGCACGGCTGAAGCGAACCGCCGTGAATGGATGTTCGTCGACACGGTCTTGTCGGCGTCGCCTGATATCACCACCGTCGGCACGGCGATATCGGCGTAGCGCGGCGCCTGCTCTGCCACCGCCGCCTTCAGGGTCACGAGATCCCGGGCGTTGGCGAGGAATTCGCGCGGACGCAGCAACAGCAGGGTCGCGGTGCGTGCGACGTAGTCATCGGGCATGATTTGCGGCAGGAACACGCGGGCGGCGCCCGGCTCGGTCAGGTAGGTGCCGAGCGGAAGGGTAATGGTATGGGCCAGGAGCGGGCCGATCAGCGGCGTGGCGACCAGTTCGTAGTACCATCCAACGCCGCCGGGCCACGGATAGGCGACCGGCCCCAGCATCACCAGACCGGCGACGCGCTCTTGATGATCCAGCGCCATCCGCGCCCCCAGCGCGCCGGCCCAGGAATGGACCACCAGGATCGCCCTGGTGACGCCCAGTTTTTCCAGCGCCTGATCGATCATTCCGGCCTGGATCGCCGGCGTCGAATCCTCGAAGTGCGCGCGGGTGCTCCAGCCATGCCCGGGCCGGTCGATCAGGATCACCCGGTGATCGCGGGCGAGCAGATCGCCGAGCGGTCGCCGCATCGCCTCCAGATTGGAGCTTGCGCCATGGATCATCACCACAGGCAAGCGAGCCGCGTCGCGTGGCCCGATATCGACGACGTGAAGCCGCGCACCTGACACCTCGATCATCTTGCCTTGGGCGGGATGGGCGCGCTGCAGGGCAAGCACACCGCCTTGCGTGATCAGCACCAGGACCGCCAGCGCCGCCACAACTGCCATTGCTGTCATTTGGAATGTCCGGATGATCCTGGGTACACATCAGCTACGATTTTAGAGGGTGAGGGTTTCGATGCCGCGATCGGGGCGACAAGCAGAAACACCAAGGCAATCAGGGATTTTCTCACAATTCGGAACTCTGGAGCGCATGGCTTCATACAACCGTCACACAGGGCTTTATATAACCACGACATAATCATCCAGAGCGCCTTCGCCACGCGACGGGCGTGGATCGGCAAGACCGCAAATGACCGCCGCAAATAACCGCCACAACTGACCCGCACAATCCACACAATCCAAAGCAACACTGGGCAGCCGCCCAAAGTCCATCCACGGTGCAATTGGAGGGTTTTTGATGATTTCCGAAGCGAGCGAAGCTGCCATCGACCAGATTGTGGCGAGCTGCAACGGCGACATCCGCAGCGCGCTGAAAGCGCTGCTGCTGGTCAACGAGCAGCTGGAGGCCGAGCTGCAACAGGTCTACGCGGCGGCGGCCCAAGATGCACTCACAGGGCGCGGCAGCAAGCGTCTGCACTGATCATCGCTCGCCGCACGGTCAGACGGGCGATCAGATGTCACGGCCCTCGACCTTCTCGCTCAGGCTTTTGACCAGCTCCGGCACCTTCTCCAGATATGGATTGATGGCGAGCGCCTTGCGGAAGGCATCGAGCGCGCCCTTCTCGTCGCCGATATCCTGCATGATCATGCCAAGCCCCGCCAGCGCGCCGAAATGACGGGGTTCGCGGACCAAAACCTGCTGGATGTCCTCGAGCGAATGGGC
>Ga0116129_1001861_pt1 | contig 11177 bp, 9 predicted proteins | sample June2015DPH_17_2_FD_89732 | JGI IMG/M metagenome (GOLD analysis project Ga0116129, IMG submission 89732) | Peatland microbial communities from SPRUCE experiment site at the Marcell Experimental Forest, Minnesota, USA - June2015DPH_17_10 | ecosystem: Environmental > Terrestrial > Soil > Wetlands >...
ACACGGCTTTCTGGGCCGGGGCAACGGTCAGTTTAAGATTTGGGCGTGCCATGCCATCGGTATCTCATACGCCTCGACTCATCGCAAGGATTTGTTCCGATTAGTTTAAAGAACTGGTATGACTGGTTTTTCCAGTTTGCTTCAACCAGCAAACATGAAAAAACTCGTAGCCGGCATCACGCAGGAAAAATAATGGTTCCAAAGTTTCCATCGGGTTTCCGCTCGAACGTTTGTTTTCAAAGACCATCATCGGTTGGTGGCGGGTGATGGTCTGCGCCCCGCCCCGCAGGGCTTTGATTTCATTTCCCTCCACGTCCATCTTGATGAGCGATGGTGGCGCAAGATTGAGTGAATCCAAAATGGCAACCCGGGTTCGCCGGTCGCCGGCACTCTTGCCTGCCTTCAACGTCGCCATCCCACTTTGGAAATGGTCCGGCAGGTGCATGAACGCCTCGCCTGCTTGATCTGAAAGCGCCACGTTATGACAGGTGATTTGCCCGGTCAATCCGGCCTGCTCAACGACACTGCTGATGTCCGCATAACTCGGCGGAAATGGTTCAAAGGCATGGATTTTTCCCTGGAAACCAGGCTTTGACGCAAGATATAAGGAAAACCAGCCCCAATTGCTTCCGATGTCGTAAAATATGCCGTCGGCCGGACAAAGCAGGTCCAACAAAGCCGTTGTTTGCGGTTCGTATCCGCCGGGAAAATCATTCCCATAGACCGCGCGAAACTGAGTGTTGAGCCCATTGAAGACAACCGTTTTTTTTGCCACCAATGGAGTAAAAGAAACGTCCCTTTGGCTTTATGGGAGATAAACGCTGAAACAATAGAAAAAGCAGAAAATTGGGGGCGCCAAAAAGTGCCGCCCGAGCCAAAGGCCATCGCTCCAAAGGATAACAATAAACCCTGGCAATCCAAGGTACCGTATCGCGTTTGAAAGGATATCTTCTGGCAATTTGGCAAACAAACAAGGATAGCATAATGGCAATGTATTTGACGGCTTTCACCAGCCCACCCGCTGCGGCGGCTCAACTGCCAGCTATCGAACGGGTTTTAACAGGATGGCCAAATCACGTCCCGCCCATTTCCCCAGCCGGGCGATTGGCCCTTTGTTTTGTTTCCACCAACCCACTGTTTCAAAACCACAATGAGCCGTCAATTCACGCAATCCCCGGGGGGTAAAATCCCGAATGTGACCGGAAGGTTGAAACCGTTCGAGTTTTGGCTGCATGAATGCCGGCCAAAAACCGTAAGTAATCTTTTCCGTGCCAAGCTCCGAACCTAATGGTTGCCCGGCAAACAAAAACAACACCCGGTTCACCCAAGCGGATATATTGGGCACACTGATGAGGCAAAGTCCTTGCGGATGCATAACCCGCCGGAATTCACGAAGCAGTTTTTCGGTTTCAAAAATATGTTCCAACACCTGGTTGCAACATAAAAAATCAAAGCTGGCGTCCGCAAAAGGCAACGGTTTGCCATCAAGGTTTTGCTGGACAAATTTGAAGTCAGAACATACTTCACTGAAATAATCGCCAGAACTGCGCACCAGATCAATACCGGTGGCCTGAATCGTTTTGACACCCCGTTGCCGCAATCCGGCGGCAAAATCACGCAGAAATAACCCTTTGCCACAGCCCACATCCAGCATCCGAAGCGGAGAACCATCATTATTGTAATGGCTTGCCCAATCTTTGAGAACTCTTTGGGAAAACAATGACTGCATGTGATATTCCCCGGCGGAATAGGTTTGATCCTTCGCGTGCCTCTTAGGATAGAATTCTTCGGCGTGGCTCATATAAAATAAAAATAGTGCTGAGATTCTCTCTTCTATCGGCTTGAAGACAAGTAAAAAACCAGTGTTTTCTTATGACAATACATCCAAAAACCGCCTGAAATGCCGGTGGACCGGGGACCATGATGGGTTAGCGTTGCCCGCTTGGACACAAAATGTTGCAGCGGCTGGACCTGGGTTGGCTTTGCTGAAATATCAGGCTTTTGCCTTGGGCAGCCCTGCAAAAGCGCAGCAACAATCGCAGACGGTTGTCACACAAAAGTTTTTAAAAGCAGCGCAGCATTGCAATTTGCTCTTGCCCATCAAGGCTGCTCTGGCAGGCTGGCGCCGATGTCCAGCATTTTAGTCACTGGTGGCGACGGGTTGGTTGCCCATGCGCTAAAGGAATTGAACGCGGCAGACCATGATTTGATCTTGCTCGGCCACCGGGATTTTGATCTGACCAACCCGGCACAGATGCGGCAGCAACTGGATGCCATTAATCCGCAGGTCGTCATCAACACAGCGGCCTATAATCTCGTTGAACAATGCGAAAAAGAACGTGAAATTTCCTGGAACGTCAATGCAACCGGACCGGGCACGCTCGCCCAATTGTGCGCTGAAAAAAATCTGCGCTTGGTGCATTACAGCACGGATTACGTATTTGATGGCGCAAAAAACGCGCCTTATCTGGAAACCGATCCTCCCCATCCGCTGAATCACTACGGTGCGGGCAAACTTGCCGGCGAAAGCAATGTGCTTGCAGCCTCATCCAGACATTTGGTTCTGCGCACCAGTTGGGTCTTCGGCACGCATCCAACTCAAACCAAGTCGTATGTGCATTCAGTTTTGCGTGCCGCGCAGAGCGGTCGCGATCTAAAGGCAACCTCCGATCAAATTTCCGTGCCGACTTTTGCCGGGGATTTGGCACGGTGGACTTTGGAGATGATCCAAAAAAACGGCAGCGGCCTGTTTCACGCCGTGAATGACGAAGGCGTCAGCCGGTTTGATTGGACAGAAGTCATCCTGACCGAAGCCAGCCGGACGGGTCTGATTGCGCAATCGCCCAAGGTTGAATCCGTGACCTCGGATTTTTTTAAATCAACGATGCCGCGGCCAAAAGACTCCAGGCTGGACAACGGAAAACTCGCGAAATTTTTGGGGCATTCGTTGGGCTCCTGGCGCGGCGGGTTAAGGAAAATGCTCGCCCAGGAAGCCCGCCCTCGGTTAGTTTAATCATCCTTTGAACACCGAGTGGACACAGATCAAGGTCTCTGACATCACGGATATTGCCGGACTGCCGGGTGTCCGCGTGGAAGCGTTGCCGGTCTTCAAAGACGCGCGCGGCAGCCTGCACGAACTTTTTCGCGCGGACGAGATTCCGGCCGGTTTTCAACCGCTGATGGCGTGCTCGTCATGGTCGCACCCCGGGGTCGCGCGGGGACCTCATCAGCATGTGGGACAAGATGATTATTTCACTTTCGCCGGACCTTCAGACTTTACCGTTTATCTCTGGGATGATCGTCCGGGTGCGGCCGGTGCGGCCAAAGGCTGGTTCATCAATACTGGCGAACAGTCGCCGGCACGCATCCACGTCCCGCGCGGCGTCGTCCACGCTTACCGCAATGTCGGGAAAACTTCCGGCCTCGTCGTCACGGTGACAAGCCTGCTCTTCAAAGGCGAGGGTCGGCGCGACCCCGTGGACGAAATCCGCCATGAATTAAACCCTCATTCGCCCTATCAAATCCCGTTGATATGATTCAGGAACGCACACACTGCCGCACTTGCGGTTCAAAAAACCTCAAATTCATCCTCGACCTCGGCAAAACCGCGCTCGTGAATGACTTTCTGAAACCGGAGGACGTGGCCGGTTATAAAATCTCCCTGCCGTTGCGCGTGGTGCTTTGCCCGGATTGCTCGCTCGTGCAACTTGCCGACACGGTTGATCCCAAAATCCTTTACTCACACTACGCTTACGTCACCTCCACGTCGAAGACGATGGATACGCATCTGAACAAAATGATGACGCATCTGCTCTCGACCGGACGCCTCGGCTCCGGCTCGAAAGTATTGGAGATCGCGTCGAATACCGGCGTGTTCCTGAAGAAATTCAAGGAACAGGGATGCGAAGTCCTCGGCGTGGAACCGGCCGAAAACATCGCTGATGTCGCACTCGCCACCGCCATTCCCACCCGCAAGGAATTTTTCAACGCCATCACCGCAAAGAAATTGAAAGCCGAGTGGGGGGCGGCTGATTTGATCCTGGGCCGCCACGTTTTCGCGCACATTGACGACCTGAAAGATCTGGTGGCGGGGCTGGCGGAAATTTCACACGAAGAAACTTTGATCGCGTTCGAAGTGCCTTACGTCGTGGATTTCTTCGAACACACGGAGTATGACACGATTTATCACGAACATCTGTCCTACATTTCCGTGCGTGCCATTGAAGCGCTGGTGAAAGATTCGCCATTCATGTTGTCGCGCGTGGATCATTATCCCATTCACGGCGGCTCGATTCTGTTTCATCTGCGCCATCGTTTATCGAAGGCCACGCCGCACGCGAGCGTGGCGCAGGCGATCGAAAAAGAAAAAAGCATGCGTCTGGCCGATCCGGTGACGTGGGAAGCCTTCGCGCAACGCGTGAATCATATCCGCGCGGAGCTGCCCGCGTTGCTGCGAAAATTAAGGTCACAGGGCAAACGCATCATCGGCTATGGTGCGTCGGCGAAAGGCAACACGCTGCTGAATACCTGCGGGATTACAACGAAAGAACTCGACTACATCATTGACAACACGCCTTTCAAGCAGAACAAAATTGCGCCCGGCTCGTGGATTCCCGTGCGTCCGCCGGAAATACTTTTGAAGGACCAGCCGGATTACGCGCTGCTGCTGGCGTGGAATTTTGCGCCGGAAATCATCAAGCGCGAAACGGAATTCCAGAAGCGCGGCGGCCGTTTCATCCTGCCGGTTCCCGAACCCAAAATCGTCCCGCTTCCGGAGTGAATTTTCCGGCAACTTCATCGCAAAAAGGCATGAATTCGTCCGGCGCGTCCAGTCAACTTCCGCTCGTGAGCGTGGTAGTGGTCAATTATAACTGCAAAAAGTGGCTGGAACACTTTTTCCTGTCGTTACGGGCGCAAACCATTTTTAACCGCGCGGAAATCATCATGGTGGACAACACCTCGAAAGACGGCTCGGCGGAAATATGTGAAAAAGAAATGGCGACATGGCCCGGCGGCGTTTTCCTGCAGACCGGCGGTAATTACGGCTTCGGTGGCGGCAGCAACCGGGGGGCAGCCATCGCGCGCGGCAAATATCTTTTCTTCCTGAATCCTGATGTGCGCCTGGAACCGGACTGTCTCGAAGAGCTCGTCAAGCGCGCCGAAGAAACCAAGTCAAAAGTCGCCTGCCCCCTCGTATTGGATTATGACAGCGACAATATCCAGGGCCAGGGCGCATCCGGCTTTGATTTTTTCGGGTGCATGACTGTGCCCCGGACGGGTCAAACCCTGGAAACACCATTCACAGTGGCAACATTTTACTTCATCGAACGTGAATTGTTTCAGAAATTTGGCGGATTCGACGAGGAGTTTTTCCTCTACAACGAGGAAATGGACCTGTCCTGGCGCGCATGGATCGCGGGCGAATCCGTCACCTTGCTTCGTTCCGCCAGAATCCATCACCAATATGCCTCCAATGGCGAACGTGCTGTCGAAAACCGGACCAGCGAAAAAAAACGCTTTTATGCCAATCGCAACCAGTTGCTGACCATTCTGAAAAACGCCGACGGGCTGCTTCTCGTACTGGCGTTGAATCAGCTGGCCTTGATCACACTTGAAGCCATTGTGGGAACATTGCTGGCGCGGCGACTTTCTTTCATGCGTTGGTCCTTGTTCAAACCAGTGGCGGAATGCTGGCGGTTGCGGCACCATATCCGGCAAGAACGGGAGAAAAACCGGATGTTACGGCAGCGCGGCGATTGGTGGATATTGTGCCATTTTTTTCAGTTTGGCTTTGGCCGCTGGGAGGACGCAAAACGATTGTTCAAATCGGGTTTGAAAATTGACAAGGCCTAGCCATCATGCCCTGGCAAAAATAAAATAAGATTTATGTTTTACGAATTGAGAATCACCTGGAGAACCGCCCGCAAGGAAGGATTCGCCGCCTTGTGCAAAAAAATTCGCATTTATTTCACAGAACTGATGGCGTCCCTGGTTTTTCCCTTCACCAAATTTCCGGAGCCAAAACCCGCAGCCGTCATGAAATTTGTCTGGGAGGTGGCATACGGATTGATTCGCCCGGCTCAAATAAAGTCGGAATTTTCACAATTACTGGATTGGATGGCCAAACGCCCGCAGCCACAAGCCGTTCTAGAAATTGGCACCTGTCATGGTGGCACTCTCTTTTGCTGGTGCGCCCTGGCAAGTCCGGAGGCAACCCTCATCAGTCTCGATCTGCCCGGCGGCATCCATGGCGGCGGTTATCCTTACTGGAAAACTTTTCTATACCGGCGGTTCGCACAACCAAAACAAAAAATCCATCTCCTGCGGGGCGACTCACACGATCCAGTACTGCTGGAAGGGGTGAAAAAGCTGCTGCCGCCGGGTGGGTTGGATTTTCTCTTTATTGACGGTGATCATACCTTGGAAGGAGTGCGCCAGGATTACGAAATGTTTTCGCCATTGGTAAAATCCGGCGGAACGATCGTTTTTCACGATGTGTGTCCGCACTTTGATGAATACGATTGCCATGTGGACAAATTCTGGAACGAACTAAAACAAGGGCGTGAACATTGGGAGTTCATTGAAAATCCGAAACAGGGCCAATATGGCATCGGAATTATCACCGTGAAATAATTAATAATGAAAACGCGCGCAAAAGATTTGAAATCCGGCCACTTTGCCATGAAAAAAACGGGCGGCTTGTTTGCTCCATTGATCCTGGCACTCCTGCTGGCATGCTTATTTTGGCGAAGCTTCCTGCCCGGCTATGTTCATTTCTCGAACGATGGCCCGTTGGGTGCGCAAAATTCCACCTGGCTCCAGCTCCCTGGAGCCTTGACGGGAGGTTGGTTTGATTTAAACAGCATCGGCACCAACGCCGGATCATACACGCCTGATTTTACATCGCTATTGCGGTGGGCGCTGGGTGCGGTGGGCTATGCAAAATTTTTCGCCCCCCTGGCGCTCTTGGTTTTTGGCATCGGCGCTTTGGTTTTTTTTCGCACTTTAAAACTGTCATTCCTTGCGGCCATTCTTGGCACGGTGGCCGCGATCTTGAATTCAACATTTTTTGCCGGCGCCTGTTGGGGGGTCGCCTCGGTGGAAATCGCCATGGGCTTCAACTTTCTCGCGATGGCGCTCGTGGCCGCCAACAACCAGGAAACTCTTTGGCGCATCCGGTGGATTCGTTTTGCGCTGGCTGGTTTCTGCGACGGCCTTAACGTCATGGAAGCAGCGGATGTGGGCGCCTTGAGCAGCTTGTTTGTGGCCGCCTTCACCTTTTTCAAATCCCTTGCGGAAACCGACGGCACAATTATTACCAGAACCGCACGCGGTATCGGACGGGTGGCCGTCGTGGCCATTTTTGCCGGTTTCATCGCCCTTCAAGCCGTCACATCACTGATCGGCTCGCAAATCCAGGGCATCGCTGGAACCACGCAAGATGAAGCCACCAAACTGGCGAAATGGGATTTCGCCACCCAGTGGAGTCTGCCGAAGTCCGAGACACTGGGTTTATTTGTCCCGGGACTGTTTGGTTATAAAATGGATACTCCGAATGGCATGATGCCAACGTTCACAAACGCGTTTCAGGGCGGGCTTTACTGGGGTGGCGTTGGCCGAGACCCGGCAAACGACCGTTATTTTGCCAGTGGCGGAAAGACGTCGCCCCCCGATCCCGGTTGGATGCGCCAGACCGGCGGCGGCGACTACTGCGGCATTTTAGTGTTCCTGATCGCCATGGGGACAATCGCACAATCTTTCCGCCGGCAAAATTCGCCATTCAATCTCGCTGAGAAAAAAATGATCTGGTTCTGGTCAGTCGTATGTTTCATCTCGTTATTATTAGCGTGGGGCAGGTTCGCGCCGTTTTATACCATGCTTTATCATCTGCCATATTTCTCGACCATCCGGAATCCGACGAAATTCCTGTTTTTTTTATCATGGGCGCTGGTCATCTTATTTGCATATGGGATTGAGGCCCTCCGCCGGCATCAGCTTAACCCAGCCGCCAAACCCTCCTCGCTTCGCGGTTGGTGGGAAAATGCCGGCGCGTTTGACCGTCGCTGGACTTTTGCCTGCGCCGGAGTTTTCGGCGCGAGCCTGCTGGGTTTGGGGATTTATGCCGCGCAAAAAGCCACCTTGGTCCAATATCTGCAAAAAGTCGGCTTTTCCGATGAAGGTTTTGCCAGGGAAATCGCCGCGTTCAGCATTGGGCAGGTCGGCTGGTTCGTCGTTTTGCTGGCCATCGCCATCGCATTGTTGATTCTGGTTGGCACCGGCTTTTTGGCCGGGTCACGCGCAAAAATCGGCGCCGCCCTCCTCGGAGCCTTTCTGCTCTTTGATTTGGTCCGGGCCGATCTGCCTTATATCAATCATTTGGATTACTTCAAAACATACGAAGTCGGCTCGCTGAACCCCGTCGAAGACTTTTTGCGCGATAAACCTTACGAACACCGCGTCGCCCTTCTGCTATTTCCCCCCCCATCACAGTTGCGCCTCGGCGATAGCTATTTTGGCGACCTTTACAAAATCGATTGGGTGCAACTCCACTTCCCGTATTACAACATCCAATCCCTCGACATCGTCCAGATGTCCCGCACGCCGGAAGACTTGCAGAATTATATGGACGCGCTTTCACCGCACACCCCCGCCGAAATCCCCGTTTACGCGCGATTCTGGCAACTCACCAACACGCGCTACTTGCTGGGCGCGGCCGGGTTTCTGGATGTGCTGAATGCGCAACTTGACCCCGGGAAAGAGCGTTTCCGGATCGCCGAGCGTTTCGACATCATCGCCAAAACCAACGTGGCGAACCCGACCGGGTTGGATGACCTCACCGCGACCACCAGTCCCGATGGCGATCTGGCCGTGTTTGATTTCACCGGCGCCCTGCCCCGCGCCAGTCTTTACTCCAGTTGGCAGGTCAACACGAACGACCAAAGCGTCTTGAAAACGCTCGCGGATATGAATTTCGACCCGGTTAAAACCGTCCTGGTATCCACCCCGCAAAAAGATTTGCCCGCCGTGGCGACCAACGAAAACACCGGCACCGTTGAATTCAAAAGTTACGCGCCGAAGAACCTTGTGTTTGCGGCCAAAGCCGTCGCCCCGTCTATTTTCCTGCTCAACGACAAATACGACCCCCATTGGAACGTCACCGTGGATGGCCACCCGGCGGAACTGTTGCGCTGCAATTACATCATGCGCGGCGTTTACCTGTCACCCGGTGAACATACCGTGCAATTTCAATTCCGCCTGCCCCTCAAGCCGCTTTACGTAACCTTGTCCGCCATTGTCATCGGACTCTTGCTGTCCGGCTTCCTGCTGGTTCACCAGTGTCGCCGGGCGAAAGCTCAACCGTAAATGTTTTTCGGATGCCGGGTGCGCCGTTGGATTTTGAAGAGATAAAAATCGCGGAGTTCCACCAGGACTTTCCCGGCCAGCCACAGCGGCCAGCCGGTGATGCCGCGCGCGGCCTGGACAATTTCGCGCGAGTAGGCGGCATTCCCGTTTTGCCGGACTCGCTTGGCCTTGATGCCGGAACGCACGGCCAGCAGTCCCTTCAATTTGATCTTTCGCAGCCCGCTCCAGCCCCGACCGCGCAGCATTTCGTTGGTTTCCATGGTGCGCCATTCATCGAAAATAAGCGCCTGAATGCTGGGGCCCAGAAAAACGGTCTGGTTGCCGCCATGCCAGCGGTATTGCGCCAGGATACGGTGCACATAAAGAGTCTGCCGGCAATGATTTCCGAACGCCGCCCAGAACACCATGTCGCCCAGGATGGGAAAATCCAAAGGGTAACGGCAAGGCGCCGGGTGATCGCAAGTCTTCATCAACGTGGCGCAAAACGATTGGTTGCCGATCTCCGCCTTGCGCTGCAAAAAAGTGTCCCGGTCCAGGGCTTCCACTTCTCCATCCGGCTTGCCGGATAAACTCAAATGCCGCCCGTGTTCGTCAATCCGTTCGTCCATGGACCAAGCCAGCCCGAAACCATCGCAATTCTGCAATAACCCGGTCATCACCTCGTAAAATTCCGGCTTGATCGTGTCGTCGGCATGGAGAATGTGCAGATATTCCGTTTCCGCCGCGAAATCCAGGCAGCGGTTGAAATTCTGGAACAACCCGGGATTCGACGGGTTGCGGATGAATTCGCATTGGATTCCCGCGAAATTTTTCACTAGGGCCTCTGTCTGGTCGGTTGAACCATCGTCCAGCACCACGACGCGGTCGGGACGCAACGTCTGCCGGGCGATGGACTCAAGGGTTTGAACGACGAATTTCTCATTGTTATAAACTGGAATGGCCGTGATGATTTTAGCTTTCAAACGCGGTCAGGTTAGGCGAAAGCACGGGAGACAAACAAGTTTGTAGAAGAAAGACCTCGAAGTGAAATCCCGGCTCGGCTGGACATGCGAATTGAAACTCGCCAAACAGGAAGATTTCAGCGAGCCCCTCAATCGCCATAACACGGAACCGGCCGCCGCCCTCGCCCCCGGATGGAACGAGTCCAAAGCGTGGGACGCTTTTGTGCAATTTTACGCGGAATGATTTCTGCCGGGCGATAAACCGTCATTGATCGTCATCGCTTCAGTCCGGGTTGTCAGCCCGGGTTATTTTATAACCCCGTCGGGTGATCCAAAAATTCCCACGGCACTTTGAATTTCGCTGAAAGTTCCGCCGCCAGCGCCTTCACGCCAAAAGTTTCCGTCGCGTAATGGCCGCCGTAAAAAACATTCAACCCCAATTCTTCCGCCAGGGCATAAGTCCAATGCGGGCCTTCGCCGGTGATAAACGTATCCACGCCCTCGGCGGCCGCCGCCTTTAATTCCGCGCCCGCGCCGCCGGTCACCACGCCGATGCGTTCGCACATTTCCTTCCCACTGGGGATCAATTTCGGCTTCACCCCGGTCGCATGCTCCAATCTGTCGGCCAGCTCATTCCGGGAAATTTTGCGCTGTGACTGCAGTCCGATTTTTTGCCCGTGACTTTCAAAAAATGGTTTCACGCTTTTAAGTCCCAACGCCGCGCAGAGTTGCGCGTTGTTGCCCAGCTTGGGATGAACATCCAGCGGCAAATGCGAACTGTAGATCGCCAGGTCATTTTCCACGAGCAGGCGGAATAATTCGTAGTTTTTCCCCGTCCACGGCTGGCGCGAACTCCAGAAACATCCGTGGTGC
>Ga0116129_1001862_pt1 | contig 11174 bp, 10 predicted proteins | sample June2015DPH_17_2_FD_89732 | JGI IMG/M metagenome (GOLD analysis project Ga0116129, IMG submission 89732) | Peatland microbial communities from SPRUCE experiment site at the Marcell Experimental Forest, Minnesota, USA - June2015DPH_17_10 | ecosystem: Environmental > Terrestrial > Soil > Wetlands...
CACGCGCCAGGACTGCGCGACTGCGCCATAACGCCAACGTCGAGGACGTCGATTACCGTGCCGCCCGCGGGCTCGATCGCGCGCTGTTCCTCAAACTCGCCGCCTGCGACTTCATCCGCGAGCGGCGCAATCTGTTGATGACGGGGCCGTGTGGCGTCGGGAAAAGCTGGCTCGCCTGCGCGCTCGGTCACAAGGCCTGTCGGGATGACTTCTCGGTCCTCTATCACCGCATGCCGCGGCTGTTCGCAGCTTTTGCATTGGCCCGCGGCGACGGCCGCTATGCCAAGCTCTTGCGCACCCTCGCGCGCGTCGATCTCCTGGTTCTCGACGATTGGGGCCCCGAACAGCTCAATGCCGAGCAGCGTCGCGATCTCTTGGAGATCGTCGAGGACCGCTATGACGCCCGTTCGATCTTGATCACCAGCCAGCTGCCGATCGACCGCTGGTACGAGATCATTGGCGATCCGACACTCGCCGACGCCATCCTCGATCGCATCGTCCACAACGCCTACAGGATCGAGCTCACAGGCGACAGCATGCGCAAGCTCAAGGCCTCCTCGCTCATCGAGCCAGAAGCCCAGCCAACCGCAACGGAAACCTCGAAAAGCGTAAGCGCGCCCGCATCCAAGCCAGCAAACACACAACGGAAATGACCGCCGTGCCGAACTCACCGCCCGCCCCGGTGGGTCAACAGGGACCTCCCGCGCGCGCCGCTGCGCCAGCCGTGAGGGCGCTCCGCGTCACGCGCGGGTCCCTCCTATTGACTACCGGGACGGCCTCTTGTCGTGTTTGATCACCGATCGCTGTCGCCCCTATAGGCTTGACCCGGACCGAAATCGAAAACATCATCACCTCGACGACCCGCAGGGGCTCCGCCAAGTGGCCGACTTCAGATCGGAACCATGGCCGGCTTCATCTCGGAACGGGTGGCCGGCTTCAAATTGGAATGCCTGGCCGGCTTCGTCGGAATCCGCATAAGTGCGACAATTTTTGCGCGCAAATCGCGCGGAATCTCCTTGAAATTTCGGCGCGCCAGAGGAGCACTTTTGAACGTGATATAACAGGTCGGTATGTACCTGCGCCTCGTACGACCGTCTCTGAGATATTTCAGCAGCTTCCGTTACCACGTCGCCAACCCCGAAGATCGGCTAGCCACTGCGGCTGAGTACATCGCAAAAAGAAAGGATGATTGGCGGGAGAAAGGAAAGGGGAGCATCACGCAGAGCGAGTTTTGGCTTGTCGACGATGATAGCTACCTCGGTCGCGTCCGCATTTGGCACGAGCCGCACGGCCGCAGGCCCGCTATCGCATCTCACATTGAATTCGAGATCCCGGATGAAATGCGGCTGCGCGGGCTGGGTACGAAGCTTCTGGCGCTCGGACTGAAGAAAGCGAAAGAGATCGGCATCGATCCGGTCCTGGCCGGATGCGAGGCGACCAACTATCCCGCCCGAAATATCATCGAGCGCAACGGAGGCGAGTTGCTGCGAGTGGTGCGCGTCCAATCGCACGAAAGGAGGGTGAAACTTCGTGTGTATGAAATTTCGCTATCCCGGCCGACGCAGGTTGTACTTTGAGAGGCCGCTCATTTCCGCGAATACGTCCCGCGGGCACTCGAATCCCAACCGCTTGCGCGGCCGGCGGTTGAGAATATCCGACACCCGGTCCACGTCCGCCTGCGTCACGTGCGCGAGAGATTTGCCTTTCGGAAAGAACTCCCGGAGCAACCCGTTGAAATTCTCGTTCGATCCGCGCTGCTCGGGACTGTTCACGTCCGTGAAGTAGACCTTGCACCCTATGAGTTCCTCCATCGTCTTGTGCTGCCCGAATTCAAAGCCGTTGTCGAACGTGATCGTATGAACGGGGAAGCGCCTGAGCGCGATCTCGATGATGTGCGCCATCACATGCGCATTCAAGGTCTGCACTTTCCATACGATGCTGAGCCCAGTCGCGCGGTCGACGAGCGTGAGGAGCGCGTGACGGGAATCGTCTTTGCATCCGTGCACCAAGTCGCCCTCCCAATCGCCCGTACGGCGGCGTTTTTCGACGATAGCTGGCCGTTCGCTGATGTGCCGCTTCTGCGGCTGCCACGAATTCTTCTTCTCACCGTACTTCACGCGGGGACGGCCCTTGAAACGCAAATATGATTTTCGACTCTGCCAATCCCGGTGCACCCACTCGTATATCGCCTGGCGACAAACCTTCCGCATGTGCGGGGCACGCTCTATGTAGCCGACGATCTGCTCGGGCGAGAGGGTATTCTTGAACAGACGTTCCAGCTCCATTTGCAATTGCATATCGTTGTCGATGATGCGGAATTTCTCTCGCGCAGCGAGTCGGCGCCTGCGGAGGAATGCCTGCGCGTGGCGTGCGTCGTACAGTCCGCCGGCATTGGTGTTGCGCTTCACTTCGCGAAAGATCGTGCTGCGGTGTTTGCCAAGAACGTTAGCGATGTCCCGGACACGCCGTCGTTCCGTCAACGCGCTTCGAATGTACGCGCGCTCCTGGAGCGTGATCTGCACAAAACGGCCCCGAGGACGCCGAGCTGTCGATTCCATGAAAAGAAATTGTAGTCATCTCCGGCTACATCAACAAATTCGCGAACTGTGCACAACGTGGGTATACTCAAGAGCATGACCGCGGGAACAAAGAGCGCGACGATCCAGGTGCGGGTGATGCCGTTCGTGAAGACGGCAAGCGAGCAGATTTTACGACGTATCGGTCTGACGATGTCCGAGGCCGTCGAGCTGTTCTTACGTCGGATGATGGTGGACGAACGTATTCCGTTCGACGTGGTGGCACTCCAGAATTTTCAGATCGGCGGGATTTCCGGCGAGAGGGCCACGGGTGACCGGCTGACGGAGGAAACGAACCTCGGATCATCGCCGCCGGGTGTGGACAGCTCTGAGGCCCGGAAAACGAGGTACCGGCGAAAAAAAGAATTAAAAAAATTTTCTAGGGCTCACACGCCATCCCAAATTCGCACGAAAACAGCATCTAAAAAAGCGAAGAACTGACGGAAGTTCAGGACGACGACGAAACATGGCTCAAAAGCGGGTTAGAACTGTCGCATTTCGAGGTTACATTCACCAAAGCCAAAAAAAAGGGCCGTCTATTTCGTCGCTCTGTTGAGCCATTTAAGCTCTGCACGCGTCGCAAAAAGAATATTGTGCGGCGTATCTGGCACCGCTCAACAGAGCCGTAGAACGGGGGCATCGGATTTCTCGGCTCTGTTGAGCCAATGCTGCTTCGCGTCAATGCGCTTCTGTCTCGCCCATTTGGGCCTGCATTTTTATCTTCTCAGAGAACACATTCCGGCCGGGTCCAATAGCCCAGCCGCTTTCTACCCGACCGGCTGGTGCCGATAGCCAGCACGTGACTCAGTCTGACTTCACAAGTTCAAACTCGACGACGCTCGTTTGGCCAGTCATGGGAACAATCACGCCGGGTGACTTCACCATCATTTTGTTGCCGTTCACCTGAATGAAGTACACTCGATCAGTGTCGAAAATCGCCTGACTGGATGCGGCGTCAACATGAGCCGTCAACTTGATGCCTTCAGCGGACTGCTCAGCAGTCGTGTATTTGCCTGTCCAAGCCACCTGCGTCTTCATCATTGCGATAGCCTCAGCATCGGTCAGTGTCGGTGTGGCTGGTGCTTTTCGGGTCGCATCGACGAACAATAGCCAAAACCGCGTGGGGGTAATGGTAACGGAACCCGCTACTTTCTCCCCGAGGGGATAGGTGACCTTGTCCCCAGTTGTGGCTTTGAGGTAAAGGACCTTCCAGCTTCCGATAAGCTGGTCCTTCGTTGTCATTTGTTGGGCGTGTGATGGCCCCACCGCGACGGTTACTGCTGTGATGATCGCGAGCAATATCTTCCTCATGCCAACCTCCCCTAGGTAGCGTGCCAATCCATTCTTGTCTTACCCCCAATCGCCGACAGACCTGAGCTATTTCGGGAGGCCTTCGGCGATGAACAGGGTGGATGTTGCGGTCTTTTTCCGAATTGCCAGAAGCGGCTGATAGGCAGGCGAATCGTACCAACCGCGCGCTTTCTCGACGCTGTCGAATGCAATGATCACAAACCGTGGCGGCACGCCGCCTTCAAGCGCCGTCAGCTTGCCGGAGGTGAGGAATCGGCCGCCGAAGGGTTGAAGCGTTCCTGCTACGCTCGGAGCGTAATCTCGGGCGAAGGCATCAGCATCGTGAATTGCCACTTCGGCCACAACATAGGCCGGAGGTGTGCTTTGAGCCTGCAAAGCCGTTGCGAGGACTGCGCCGATCGCCAGACCAGCAACTAATGTGGCTGGCAACGCATAGTGTAGCTTCATGTTCGTCTCCCTCCCTGGCGTTGGTCGAGGCCTTCTACTCGCAAAGAATACGTCATCACACCATTCCTTTCATCCGGTCGGACATCGCGCAACCGTGTCCACGGGTCAGCCCGCGGAGAATGGTACTGTCGCACGATCGCTATTTTCCGACATGAAAATGTTAGACTGTCAATCCTCTCTTTTTCTTTGAAAAATGCATTTCCCCTCTGGGTATTTTTTTAATGTGTATTCTCAAATGCGTATTCTTCTATTGAGTGAACGGCAAAATTTGCCGTTCAGCACTAGCAATCGTTGCCGTTCTGGACCGGCGAAATTTGCCGGTCAGGGGCGGCGGCCGGAAGGCTTCTTCACCGTCAGAAAGAGCCGGTACAGGTTCGTCTTGCCGAGCCCCCGTTGCGTGATTTCGAGAAGAGCCGCGCTCTCAAGTTCCTTGAGGTAGGTACGCACACTCCGCTCCCCTGCCCCCATATCCTCGGCGAGTTTAACCTGGCCAGGGAAACAGGCGCCGTTGTCCCAGGCGTATTTGAGCAGCATTGCGTAAGCGAGCTTGGCACCGACTGTGATTTCCTTCTTGGTGAGGATGAAATTCGGAACCTGGGTGAAGCCATGCCGTGTGACAGGATCGGCACCAATGATCTCGATGTTGCGCTCCTTGAGGATGTCGCCGATGTGGCGTTCCGATCGAGATTCCATGACGTCATTATATGCCCGTCGTACGGTGCAATGCTGGTTATCCCCTCTGCGCGGAATCGGGTGGCGTGTCATTCGAACGGCCGAGTAAAGGAGTCAACATTGTTTGGAGGCCGGCGATGAGGTGGTTCGTCTCTCGCGCTCGCTCGGTGAGGTCTTTGATCTGATCGTTCTTCACGGAAACTTCGGTGCGGAGAAAAGCAATAAAACCGTCCTTCTCTTCGAGCCGTTTTTCCAATTGTTGAGCGTATTCAGTCGCGACCTGTCGCGACAGGTCGGGGGTGGTCGGGCCATCTTGCCTTTGTTCGCTGTGGCTCTCTTCGGACGCGACAGTTGTCGCGGCATGCCGCGGCTCGTCGCGACCAGTCGCGACAGGTCGCACCTCATCGATGTAGGCGATGTGTTTTGCGATCGAAGCTGGCGAGATCATGTATTTGTCGCCGAAGGCCGTTTCCATACGTCGGCAGTCGAGATGTCCTTTGGCACAATATCTCTGAATACTGCGCGGCGTGCGGGGAAGGCCGGCACGGGCGTATTGCTCCAAAGCCTCATCGATTGAGAGAGTGAAATCGCTGTCGGGGCTCGTCGCGACCTGTCGCGACACGTCGTCGGTCATGGGTTTGATGATACCGCGGGTGACCGGGCACTTCGTCGGTTATCCCCAAACCGATCACGCGCAGCAACAGGGGAGCCGGAATTTATGCGTTCGGCGAAAGCGATTGGTCGTGTCGTCCGGAATCAGCGCGACGCGAATCGCGTTAGAAATATAAAGGGCTCCGGTTGGACCCGGAGCCCTATGCCCCTTGAAGGGAGCCTGCGATTAAGCAGCGCGAGGACGTGAAGATTTCCACTCTTCGATCTCATCCTCCCACCAGGCGACCCGACAAGCACCAAGCATCAACCGCTTTGGGAATAGCTTGGCCTTCTCAAGTCGCGCGATATGGGCGGGACAGTAAGGAATTCCATGGACGGACTTCAACTCCTTTTTCGAAACTAGCTTTCTCACCTGTGTCATCGACATCTCCATTAGGAGCGTCGACGCCCATGGTTGAAACCAGCTAGCGGGCGAGGAGGAACATACGTTGAAATAGGGACACGTTCAACGTGAACATAGCTGCGTATACATCATCAAAAACTTTCGGTGGAAGAGGAATTGCCGATCGCATCTCGTCAGTCGGCGCCGGTTGCACCCGGTCCACTGAATGTCTTTGGGAAGATTTTTGGACTCGAACCGCATCCCCAGAAAAAGTGTGAGTAGGGATGTGAGTAGAAGATGATTTGGAAAACCTCATCCCTTTGACAAGTGAGAGATATTTTCGACACGTCGATGCCGGCCAGGGCACCAAATTTTGACCATTCTGACTAAATTTGCGAACCACGCGTCTTCGCTGGCTGCGCGGGCCATACGCCGCGCGTGGGCGACGGTCCGAATCTTGCGACATTTTCGCTCGGTGTCGTTGTCTAGAAATACTTTGGCTAGCTCCGGCCGCCTGTTCTAACGACCTTGGTGGATGGGCGCGGTAGCTCAGGGCGACGCAGTGTTTCACTCCTTCGCGACGTCGTCTATGTTGTATCGAATGGCCGCCTCAGACGATGCGTCAGAAAAAAATTGCCGCGCTCCAAAGGCGTCTCGCCGAGCTCGATCGTGAACGCCAGAGTGTACTGACCGACCTTGAGCAACTGCTTGAGAAGGCGTCGTCAACAGCAACTACTCGATCAACGGTTATCGAGGCTGCGCGCGTTTCTCGAAATCGACCCCGACCGTATCGGGAGCATACGTGGTGGAAAGAGGCGGCCAACTGGCTTCATTGACGTTGCGCTAATCCAGAGCTTGGCGCTGTAAAATTTCTTGAAGGTTCAGCACGTCGGCGCGAAGATCGTCCGCGAAGCACTGTTCCGATGTCCAGCTTGCCGGGAGTTGCCATGCCGTCGATCGGAGCCGCCCTGTCTGACTGCCTTCTTTCTGTCGAGCGGCCGGGCGACTTCTGCGTCGGCGGCCTGCGGGAAATCTTCATGCCGGCGATCGACGTCGACGGCGTTGGCAGGATCGCTTTTCCGCTTCTGCAGGTTCAGGTGAAGCGGCTCGTCGCAATCGCCGAAGCGGCTCCCTATGGACGGGGCGAGGAGACGGTGGTCGATCGCGATGTCCGGAGAACTTGGCAGATCGAGCCTGGCAAGGTCCGGATCGGCGGGCGTCATTGGGAGAAGACTCTGGCCGAACTCGTCGCTGACGCGGCCCTCGGCCTCGGGGTGAGCGAGCCGGTCGCGGCCGACTTTTATAAGCTTCTCGTCTACGATGCCGGCAGCTTCTTCGTCGGCCACCGGGACACGGAGAAGGTCCCCGGCATGTTCGCCACGATGGTGCTCGTGCTGCCCTCGACCCATAGCGGCGGCGAACTGATCGTAAAGCATCTCGGCCGGGAGGTGGTACTCGACCCGCGTCCCGAGGAACCGTCGGAGATCGGTTTCGCGGCGTTCTATGCCGACTGCGTCCACGAGGTCCGCCCCATCACCGCAGGCTGCCGTCTGGCGCTGGTCTATAACTTGCGCTTCCCCGGCAAGAAGCAGCCGCCAGAACCGCCCGATCATCGCGCGGAACAGAGGCGAATCGAGGAACTGCTGCGGCTGTGGACCGAGGCGATCGACGAGCCGGATAAGCTGATCCTCCCCTTGGAACACGCCTATACGCCGGCGGAGCTATCGTTCGAGACGCTCAAGGGACGCGATGCCGCCGTCGCATCCGTGCTTGCAGCCGCCACCACGGAAACGAACTGCGACCTTCATCTGGCGCTTGTTTCGATCGAGGAAAGTGGCAGTGCCGAACATAGTGGCCATTACCATCCGCGGCGGCGCGGCTGGGACGAAGAGAACGAGGACGCGTTCGAAGTTTACGAAGTCTGCGATCGGTCGCTGTTTCTATCCCAATGGCGCCGCCCGGACGGCGGCGAGGCCGGGTTCGGCAATTTTCCGTTCACCGAGGATGAGCTCTGCCCGCCCGACGCCTTCGAGGATTTGACGCCGGATGAGCAGCATTTCCACGAGGCGACTGGCAATGAGGGCGCGTCCTTCGAGCGCACCTATCGCCGCGCTGGCTTGGTGCTGTGGCCGCGTGCCCGGCGGCTCGCCGTGCTGAATCAGGCGGGGCACGGGGCAACACTGCCGCATCTTGAGGACCTGACCACACGCTGGGAAGCGACCGGCGCGTGGACCGAGTCGCCGCTATGGATCGAGGCCGACGAACTTTCGGGGCACATGCTGCGCTCCTGGCCCCGCTCGTCATGGCGGGCGGACGGCGACACCGAAGCCAGCCGGATGCTCGACTTGCAGGTCCGGCTCGGAAATGTGGCGCGCATCGAAGCGTTTCTCACCGATCTGTCAGCCGAAGGACACTTCGCGGCATCCGACAACGAGGCGGTCGTGCGTGCCGTGGCGCTGCTGCCGCGAGCGCGCGCTACGGACTTGCTGGTTCGGATCGTCAGACGCAACGCGCCGGCCCATCTCGGCGCGTGCGGCGATCTGCTGCGGCGCTGCGTGGCGACACCGGCCGGTCCCGTAGGCGAGCCGGCGAGCATCGCCGCGGCGCTGGTCGACGTCCTGCCCGGCGACCCTGCGAAGCCCGCGGCGATCGACAGTTGGCAACGCCCTGCTCCCGTGGAACCCAATTTCATCGTTGATCTCCTGACGGCGTCAAGCCGGATCGACGCCGGACTAGCGGCGAGTGCGATCGAGCATCTGCTGGCGTGGCCCAAGACATACAAACCGGACGAAGTCCTGGTCCCGGCCGCTCTGGCCTTTGCCAAGCAGGCGAAGAGTACGACGTGGCCGGCGGTCGAGCGGCTCCGCGAGGCGTCTCTCGACCACTTGCGTAAGCGAATCGCTCTACCGCTTGAGGCCCCACGAGACTGGGTCCGGGCCAACACGCTCAAGTGCACATGCGCCGACTGCCACGAACTGGGCGCGTTCCTGGTCGCCCCCAATCAACAGCAATGGCGCCTGAAAGCGATCCAACACCGGCGGTCCCATGTCGAGCAAAGCGTCCGGAACGCCACATGCGACCTTGACCTCACTACCGAAAGGCGCGGCAGCCCCCACGCGCTGGTCGCCACCAAGAATCAGGCTAGCTACGAGCGGCGCGCAAAGCAGCGCCGAAGGGATCTGGAGCACGTGTCGGCGCTGGGCGGATGACATTGCCTTTGCGCTGCAGGGAACAGTTTTGGAGATCGACGCGCGCCGCTACGGCGTAAATTCGCGGATTTGGAAGGCGCGCCTGACAAAATATCAGGCGGTTGAATAAATTTGAGCGATTTCTCGAGTTGTTGCCGACGCTCTTCGATTCGAAGACTTACACACTCGATACGCACCGAGCGGTTGGTGGAGGGGCAGGCCTCTCGTCAATGCCTGTTCCAAGAAGCAGTGTTCGCTCGATTCCGATCGCCAACACGGCGCGGGCGATTTCCGCTATGCGCAGATCAGCTGACACGTCGCATCATATGCCCAACGCGAATGACCCAGGCTGTGCGAAAACTCCGACGTTCTTTTTTAAACATAGAATTTCCGTCTCAATTTCGGGGACGCGAAAACCAGCGGCACTCGCAACATCTGTCAAGAGAGCGCAACAGAAAAAATAATTTCGAACAGTTTTTGCCAGCACACGTTTTCGCACAAGCCGGACCCTTGGCGGACGTTGGCGAGCCCGAAGTACCGCTCGGAAGCTCACCAAAAAGTATTAGCGACAACCCCTCCGGATTGTAACGGTTCGGTGTGCGAAAATAGATTCGATGTGCTACCTAGCTGTTAGCGCCGGCGACCAAACGATAGCTGGCCTACGTGCAAGCGAGTTTTAGCTAAGAAGACTTTTAGACAATTAGCTAAGAGGATTTTTAGACAAAAAGCGAACCCTCGCGCTTGCGCCGACTTCGTTTGAGCGGACGCCACCGTATTCGACTTGCAAACAACAGACTTGCAAACAGCAAGAGCAGGAGAAAGTCGTGACGAAAACACAGTCATCGATGATTTTAATTACTGCGGTCATGCTCGCCGTTTTTGGCGGCATGGCCATTGCCGCGCAGGACAAGTACACGCTGAAATTGGGCAAGCTCGCGTTCTCTGATTTCAGGGGATACGAAAACTGGGAGAATGTCGCAGTCAGCCAGACCGAAACTCAGTTGAAAGTGATCGTTGCGAACGACGTGATGATGAAGGCGTATAGGCAAGGTCTCCCCGCCGATGGCAAGCTTTTTCCGGAGGGATCCAAGATTGCGAAGATCGAGTGGACGTTCAAAAAGAACACTACGTCTCCTTATTTCGTGCAGGTGCCGGACAAACTGGTAGCGGTCGACGTCATCGAAAAAGATACCAAGAGATTCCCGGATACGCACGGATGGGCATACGCCAATTTCCTCTATAATGCGACGTCTGACACTTTTGCGCCTGAGGGGACTGAGCCCAATTGCGGCTATGCGTGCCACACGACGGTAGCGGCGAAAGATTACATTTACACGCAATACTCCAAGCGATAACCGGGCTGACGGTTAGATCGCATAAATCGCTGCGACCTGCACGGCGTTTGTCGCGGTGCAGGAGTCCGCTTTTGCCGCAATGGATCGTTCCTTCTTCACCGGAACGCGGTTTGGCGTAGAGTTTTAATATTATTCACAAGAGATGCCGGCTATCGATATATGTAACGCCAACGGAAATCCGCGAAGGAGTTACCTTAATGGGTATCATGGTCTGCAAGAAATTAGTCGGACTTTTCTCCGGAGAGAACAGGCCTCTTACAATCCCAATATGGCATCGATCGAATATTTTCCCGCACCTGTGATGTAAAGCAGCAGAAAGCCTCCCAAAATACCGAGGTTTTTGTAAAAGCTTTCCATGTTGTCGATTTTATTCGCACCTGTCATCTGGTCATTTGTTTGGTGGCCCTCTTGACGAACTCTCCAACGGTGGTTGCGAGGCTACAAACCGATTGACCCGGCAGATCGTGTCGACGATGTAGAGTCGAGGATGGGCGCGGTGGCTTGAGCCATAGGCAATCGCTCCGTTTCCCATCCCCGCTCATCGAACCGGACGTGCGGCTTTCCCTCATCCTGCTCTCCGACCGGCTTCACCCCAAAGCCCACGGCGGCGGTCACAGGACGGCCTTGCGCA
>Ga0116129_1001864_pt1 | contig 11166 bp, 6 predicted proteins | sample June2015DPH_17_2_FD_89732 | JGI IMG/M metagenome (GOLD analysis project Ga0116129, IMG submission 89732) | Peatland microbial communities from SPRUCE experiment site at the Marcell Experimental Forest, Minnesota, USA - June2015DPH_17_10 | ecosystem: Environmental > Terrestrial > Soil > Wetlands >...
CAACGCCTGCAAGGCGGTCGCAGACTACGACCGGCACAACTAATTTCGTCCCTCAATGAAAATCCCGCGACGGAGGCAGGATGCGCACGTTGCGGGGATGACGGATTTTCTGCGCCGGATGATCCGGATGATCGCGCCGGTCGTCATTGAGCGGTTCGATCAAGGCGGGCCCTACCGGCATTGCGTTCTTTCGGCCGGGTGAATCATTGGCGAGCGCAATGAGGTCATGCGAGCGATCCGACAGTTTTTCGGCCACGAGATGCACGACCTTTTCCGGGCTGCTTTGGATAGTGCCTTCGACCAGGATCAGCCTTGATCCCATCACCTCTTTACGAAACCGCTCCATCACCTTGGGCCACACCACGATATTGGCGATTCCGGTTTCATCCTCCAGCGTCATAAAGACGACGCCCTTGGCGCTTCCCGGACGCTGCCGCACCAGCACCACGCCGGCGCAGCGGACATGTTGCCGATCCCGGGCATCAGACACGGACGAACAGGCAATCACGCCTTCACGCTCGAACCTCGCCCGCAGAAATTCCATCGGATGGCCCTTCAGCGACAGGCGAATGGTCTGATAGTCCGCGACCACATGCTCTGCGAGCGGCATTGACGGCAGCGGCTGCGCCTGTTCATCCGGCTGCTCGCGCGCGGCGGCGGTCTCGAATAACGGCAACGGCAAATCGTCCGGCAGACGCCGCACCGCCCACAGCGCAGCGCGACGGTCGAGCCCGATGGAACGAAACGCATCGGCATCCGCCAGCAGGATCAGGGCGCGCTTGGGCAGCGCCGTGTCACGGGCAAAATCCTCCAGCGAGGTGAAAGGACGGCGACTTCGTGCGGCGACGATGCGATCGGCCCAGTCGTCGATTTCCAAATCATTATCATTGAGTAGAGACAAATTTCCGTCGTCATTCCGGGGCACGCGAAGCGTGAACCCGGAATCCATTTCTGAGCACGCACGCGGCCTAATGGATTCCGGGCTCGCGCCAAGAGGCGCGCCCCGGAATGACGATGTGGTGGCGTCCCCCCGGAATAGCGCCTGCTGGCGTTTCAGGCGCTCTTTATCCGCATCCTTCCAGGAAAACCCATCGATCTGGCGGAAACCAAGCCGCACCGCGCAATATTTTCCGTCCCTCTCCTCCAGCGTGTTCTGGGCAAAGCTATGGGACACATCGATCTCGCGCACCTTGACACCGTTCTTGCGGACGTCGCCGACGATTTGCGCCGGGGCATAAAAACCCATCGGCTGTGAATTCAACAATCCGCAGCAAAACGCATCGGGGTGGAAATGCTTCAACCATGACGAGACATAGACAAGCTGCGCGAAGCTCGCAGCGTGGCTCTCGGGAAAGCCGTAAGAACCAAAGCCCTTGATTTGCTCAAAGCAGTTTTTGGCGAATTGCGGATCGTAACCACGCCTGATCATATTGCCGATCATCTTGTCTTCGAAGTTTCCGATCGTCCCGACATTACGAAATGTCGCCATCGCGCGGCGCAATCCATTGGCCTCCTCGGAGGTAAATCCCGCCGCCTCGATCGCGATGCGCATCGCCTGCTCCTGGAACAGCGGTACGCCAAGGGTTTTGTGCAGAACCTTGTATAATTCGTCCGGAGAACCGTACTCCGGCGAGGGTGCCGGATAGTTTTCCTTCTCAATGCCATTTCGCCTGCGCAAATAGGGATGCACCATGTCGCCCTGGATCGGTCCCGGTCGCACAATCGCAACTTCAATAACGAGGTCGTAGAAAGTGCGCGGCTTCAGGCGCGGCAACATGTTCATCTGCGCGCGGCTCTCGACCTGGAAGACGCCGAGCGATTCACCCCGGCACAGCATGTCATAGACCTCCGCCTGATCCTGCGGGATCGTCGCCAGTTCCCAGCGCTCGCCTTTGTGTTCGGCGACCAGATCGAAACATTTGCGGATGCATGTGAGCATTCCCAGCGCCAGCACATCGACCTTCATCATGTTCAGCGCATCGACGTCGTCCTTGTCCCATTCGATGAAGGTGCGATCGTCCATGGCGGCATTACCGATCGGCACATAGGTATCGAGCCGGTCCTGCGTCAGCACATAACCGCCGACATGTTGCGACAGGTGCCGCGGAAACTCGATCAGCTCGGTGGCGAGTTCGATCGCCAACGCCACCATCGGGTTTTTCGGATCGAATCCGGCCTGCTTGACCTGTTTGTCGTTGAGGCCCGTACCCCAGCTTCCCCACACCGTATCGGCGAGCGCGGCGGTCACATCCTCGGTCAGCCCGAGCGCCTTGCCGACGTCGCGGATTGCGCTGCGCGGCCGGTAATGAATGACGGTCGCGATGATCGCCGCACGATGCCGGCCGTAGCGCCGGTAGACATATTGCATCACCTCCTCGCGCCGCGAATGCTCGAAATCGACGTCGATGTCGGGCGGCTCCAGACGCTCTTTGGAGATAAAACGTTCGAACAGCAAATCGATCTGGGTCGGGTCGACGGAGGTGATACCGAGCACGTAGCACACGGCGGAATTCGCCGCCGATCCCCGCCCCTGGCAAAGAATACTTTTGCTGCGCGCATAATGAACAATGTCATGCACGGTGAGAAAATAATGCGCGTATTTCAGCTCAGCGATGAGATCGAGTTCCTTGCGCAAGGTCGCGCGCAATGTGCCGTCGATCTTGCCGCCGAAATATGTTTGCACGCCGGCCCAGGTCAGGTCTTCCAGATGCTGTTGCGCGGTTTTGCCCGGCGGCACCGGCTCGTCGGGATACTGATACTTGAGCTGATCGAGTGAAAAAGTGATGCGATCGGCAAACCGCATGGTCTCCGCGATTGCCTCCGGCGCATCGCGAAACAGCCGCGCCATTTCCTCCGCCGGCTTGAGGTGGCGCTCGGCATTGGCTTCCAGACGTTTTCCGATTGTCTCAACGGTCGTCTTCTCGCGGATGCAGGTGAGGACGTCCTGCAAGCGCCGGCGCGACGGATGATGGTAGAGCACCTCGTTGGTTGCCAACAACGGCACGCCAGCTTGATCCGCGATGCGCCGGAGCCGGGCCAGGCGCCGCCGGTCGTCGCCACGGTATAACAGGCTTGCCGCCAACCATACGCCATCGGCACGGCTTATCCGCAGCCGATCCAGAACGTCATGGGCTTTGGCTTCCTCGAAACGATGCGGCAGCACCAGCACAAGAAGCTGCCCTTCGGCAAATTCCAGGAGATCATCGAATTCCAGATGGCATTCGCCCTTGAGCGTCCCCTTTCCGCGTTTGCCTTGCGTCAACAACTGGCACAGCCGGCCGTAGGCTGCGCGGTCGCGCGGATAGACCAGGATATCAGGTGTGCCGTCGACAAAAACGATCCGCGACCCGATCAGAAGCCTTGGCTTGTGCTTGATCTCGGGATTACCGAGTTCCTTGAAGGCCCGCACGACGCCGGCGAGCGTATTGTGATCGGCAATGCCGATGACGGGAAGACCGAGAATTCCTGCCTGCTGAACATAGGCCTGCGGGTGCGAGCCGCCGCGCAAGAATGAAAAATTCGTGGTGATGCCGATTTCCGCATAAGCTAATGGAGTGGATTTGACATTCGCACCCCACCCAGCCCTGAGTTCGTTAGCGAATGTCAAATCCCAAACTCCACTAGAAATCTATATTTGCTAGTGGTCCTTTGATTCTAACATTCGCAAAAGTGCCTGCCGAGAGGGGATGCGAATGTTAGAATCGGACCACTAGGCGAACAGTCCATGCATGAACCAGTTCGGCTGCACGGGCTTGCCCTCTTGCTGTTCGATCTCGCGATCGTAAAGTCCGTCGCGATAGAGCCAGAAGCGCAAACCTTCTTCGTCCTCGACGCGGAAATAATCACGCGTCAGCGTCACGCTTCCCGCCCGCCACCACTCCATGGCGACGCGTTCGGGACCTTCGGCCCGGATCACGGCATGGGTGGCGCGGCGCCAGACAAACCGCGCCGGCGGACCATCCGGCACTTGCGCGATGACATTGATCTGTTCCGGCCGCTCGAACAGCCGCAACGGCCGCAGCGGCGGTTCGCCCACGGCGCGCGCGGGCCAGACGGCCTGGGCGGCTGCCACCAGATGATGCTGCGCCGGCGCGGCCAACACCGCGCGCTCGGGAATATGCGTATCCTGCGGCAGGTGAACGACCACGCGCTTGCCGCCGATGCGGGCTGTGATGCGGTCGATCAGGGCTGAGAGTTCGTCCTGGTCATGCACATGGGCATCGAGATCGCGCTGCTGCTGCACGACGATTTCGGTGCGGCTTGCGGTCAAGCGAATGAGATCGAATCCGAAACCGGGATCGAGCGGGTCGCTCAAAGCCTCCAGCCGTTCCCGGAACAGCCGGTCGATCACGTCGGCTTTGGTGACAGGCTGCCCGGTATCGACCATGATGGTACGAACCGCGCCGTCGGTGCGGAAGAAACGGGCTTCCAGCCGCCGCGCCCCCTTGCCTTGTTTTCCCATCGCCGCGACCAGCGTCCCGGCCAACCCCGACAAGGTGGCCGAGATCACCGTTTCGGTCACGACCGGCTCGGCAAAGCGCTTTTCCACGATGTAATCGGGCAGCGGCTTGCGCGGACTGATCGGCGCATCGCCCTGCCCCAGCGCCTGTTCCAATAATGCCGTGAAGGAAGCGCCAAACCGGGCGGTGATTTCATGCCGCGTACGGTCCGCCACCTCGCCGATGGTTTTCAGGCCAGCGCGGCGCAAGCCTGTGACCACCGCCATATCCGCGCCAAGTGCCGATACCGGCAGCGGTCTGACCGCATCACGCTCCTCGCCGTCGCGGACGATCCGGCCATGGACATGACGGGTGAGCGTCCGGGCGCAGACGGCGGTGCCGGCGATGGCGCCGCTGACCATAAAGCCCTGCTCGGTCAACAGGCCGCATACAAGCTTCATCATCGCCGCCTCGCCGCCGAACAGGTGCGCGCAGCCGGTGACGTCGAGAAAAAGATCATATGGGGGATCGAGCGCCACCAGTGGGGTGAAACGGTCGCACCACTCGGCGATGGCGTTCAGCGCGTCGGCGTCGGCGGCCTCATCGGCATCATAGACCTGTACCTGCGGGCAGATGGCGCGGGCGTTCGCCAGCGGCAGATCGACCGCGAGGCCGAAATGCGCCGCCGCATCGTCGAGCGCCAAAATCCGCAGCATGTTGTTTTGCCTGGCAACGACAATGCTGGGTGCATCCAACGGATTGGCGTGAGTTGACGCGCCGCCTTCACGCGACGCGATAACCGCTTCGCCCGAAAGCGTTTTTATTTGTCGTAACTGTCGCTTGATGCGGTCGGTAGGCAGGCGCGGCAGCCACAGGCTGAGAATACGCCGCCGGTTCTCCGAAAAGGCACTCATCACATTTCCATTCCATGATCCAGCGGCCGGTAGGGCCATGACGGTTGCGGACAAGCTGCGTATCGAACAAAGGCGAACCCCATGCACTCCAGGGCTGCGATGCCGGTGGTGAATGGGCCGCGCGCACGATCCATCGGGTCTCGGCGGTCGATGGCCGGGGCTCTGCCGCCATCCGCAGTATCAGGCCGGTCGCGCCAGAGACTTGCGCGGCCAGCGTCAGCTTTCGGCTGGCGACAAGGTCGAACTGTCTCGCCTCGCCCCAGATCTCCAGCACGACGGCGCCGACCGCATCGCAGGCAAGCGCGTCCGCAGCCGTCCGCAGCGCGTGGTCCACGTCAGCGGCGCGAACGGTAACGAGAAGGCGCGGATCAAGACCGAGTTCGGAAAATCCGCTCATCGAGACGGCGCCCGTTTCAACTTCCGTGAAATCCTGCCGGATCCAGACCAAGGGCCGTCGTTCGGCGACTCGCCCTGCGAGCCCCGCGATAAAGCCGGTCGCCACAGCGCTCTGCCGGCCGGCTTGCGCAAACACCTCGTGAATGGCGCCCAACGCAAGCCCGCCTTGCAGGCTCGCGTCCGCCTCCGCATGACCGAGCAGCCTCCGGCGCGGTGGATAAGCCTCATCACTCGCCTCGAGGCGCTCGATGCTGCGGCGTAAAGTCGAAAGGGTGCGTGCTTGCTCTCGCATGCGCCCGCTCCTTGCAAAGGATTAAAAACGCTTGCGGCTCCCCAAGAGGAGAAACCAAGGCCCATTTTTGTTGTTCACCATTTGTTCTAATATAAAGCTAACAGGGCCAGGAGAGTCAATCGGGATTGCTTGAGAAGATTTTTCACAAATAACACCAATGAGATACGAAGGACACCCGTCACCCGACGCCCCTGAAAGAGAAAACTTTATTGGATCACAAGATAACTCGTTAAACTGTCATCTAACCTTCAAATCCATCAGCCATTGATGAAAGCTCACCGTATCAGGGGCGTGAGAATGACCGATTTTGCAGTTAACCAACCCATAGATGGCGGCCCCATCCAGCCTGCCTCAAAACCTAATCTCGACAAGGGCTTTAACCCTCTGACGATGATCCTCTTTTTCGGCATCCTGGCTGCCGGCCTATTGTTTGTTGCCTACAGCATTTACGCGGATATCGATGCCACCGGCACCAAGGTCACAAGCTTCCTGCCCTATATCCTCCTGATGGTGGCGCTGCTGATTGCCCTTGGCTTCGAATTCGTCAACGGATTCCATGACACCGCCAATGCTGTCGCTACGGTGATTTATACCAATTCGCTTCCGGCTGAATTCGCCGTGATGTGGTCGGGCTTCTTCAACTTCCTTGGCGTGCTGGTGTCGTCCGGCGCGGTCGCTTTCGGCATCGTCTCGCTGCTGCCGGTCGAACTCATCCTTCAGGTCGGAAGCAGCGCCGGGTTCGCGATGGTCTTCGCGCTGTTGATCTCCGCGATCATCTGGAACCTCGGCACCTGGTATTTCGGCCTGCCGGCTTCCAGCTCGCACACGCTGGTCGGCTCCATCATCGGCGTCGGCGTTACCAACGCGCTGCTGCGCGGCCGCGACGGCACCTCAGGCGTCGACTGGAGCAAGGCGACCGAAATCGGTTACGCGCTGCTCGTGTCGCCGATCGTTGGCTTCATCTGCGCCGCAGTTCTTCTGCTGCTCCTGAAAAAGCTCATCCGGAGTCCATCGCTCTACGCGGCACCGGAAGGCAACAAGGCCCCGCCGCTCTGGATCCGCTGCCTTCTGATCCTGACCTGCACAGGCGTGAGCTTCGCGCACGGTTCGAACGACGGCCAGAAGGGCATGGGCCTGATCATGCTGATCCTGATCGGCACGGTGCCCACCGCCTACGCTCTCAATCGCGCCCTGCCGGATTCACAGATCGCGATCTTCGAGAAGACCTCGTCCGCGGCCTCCGCCGTGATCGCGGCCAAGGGCGCCGGTCACAGCATCATCGGCGATCCACGCCCGGCGGTGACGCATTACGTCTCGGAGCACCAGCTCAACGAAGGCACCTACCCTTCACTCTCCGTCCTGGTGAAGGATATCGCCGACCAGGTCCACAAATACGGTTCGCTGAACAAGGTTCCGTCGGAACTCGTCGGCAACACCCGTAACGACATGTACCTGACTTCGGAAGCGATCCGCTTCCTGATGAAGGACCAGGCAAACGACCTGAACAGTGACGAGGTCGCCACCCTGAACGCCTACAAGGGCCAACTGGATGGCGCGACCAAGTTCATTCCGAACTGGGTGAAGATTGCGGTCGCGCTGGCGCTTGGCCTCGGCACCATGATCGGCTGGAAGCGGATCGTGGTGACGGTGGGCGAAAAGATCGGCAAGACGCATCTCACCTACGCCCAGGGTGCGTCGGCAGAACTGGTTGCTGCCGCCACGATCTTCGCAGCCGACAACTTCGGTCTTCCCGTCTCCACCACCCACGTGCTGTCCTCCGGCGTCGCCGGCGCCATGGCCGCCAACGGATCCGGGCTGCAAATGTCGACCATCCGCAACATGGTGATGGCCTGGGTGCTGACGCTGCCCATAGCGATCCTGCTCTCAGGTTCGCTGTATTTTATCTTCTCGCATCTGTTCTGATCCGGCGGATACGACGTAAAGAAAGAAGGCCCGCGCTTCCGGCGCGGGCCTTCTTGCATTCACCGATGAAACGCCACTAACGCCCTCACGCCGCCCTGTGACCGCGGATTCAAACCATTAGTGCGTTCTCGACCAGCTTGATCCAATAGGAGGTGCCGAAGACAATCGCATTGTCGTCGAAATTATAGGCGGGATGGTGCAGCCCGGCGCTGTCGCCGTTGCCGCAGAAAATGAACGCGCCCGGCCGTTTTTCCAGCATATAGGCGAAGTCCTCGCCCCCCATCAGCGGCGGCATCTCCTGCACATTGCCGTTGCCGGCGACGTCTTCGGCCACCTTGATCGCAAAATCGGTTTGCGCGGCATGGTTGACCACGACCGGATAGCCACGGAGGTATTCGAGGTCGATCTTGGCGCCGGTGATCTGCGCCACGCCGCTCACGACTTCACGCACACGCTTCTCAACCAGCGCTCGCACTTCCGGAGTTAACGTCCTGACAGTGCCCCTGATTTCCGCGGTTTGCGGGATCACATTACGCGCGTTGCCGGCGTGAAATTCGCACATCGAGACGACGGCGGCTTCGAGCGGATCGACGCTGCGCGAGACGATCGACTGCAACGCCGTGATCAGCTGGGCGCCGACCATCACGGAATCGATCGACAGATGCGGACGCGCCGCATGTCCGCCGCGTCCCTCAATGTGGATATTCACGGCGTCGGTCGAGGCCATGATCGGGCCCGGGCGGATGGCGAAGGAACCGACCGGAATTCCCGGACCATTGTGCATGCCGTAGACCTGATCGATGGTGAAGCGGTCGAATAAGCCGTCCTTGATCATGGCGGCCGCGCCGAACCCACCCTCTTCCGCCGGCTGGAAGATCACAATCGCATCCCCGGCAAAATTCCTCGTCTCGGCGAGATAGCGAGCTGCGCCGAGCAGCATTGCGGTGTGCCCGTCATGGCCGCAAGCGTGCATCTTGCCGGGGGTCGTGGATGCATAGGGCAATCCGGTCGCCTCTTCGATCGGAAGCGCGTCCATGTCGGCCCGAAGCCCGATGGCCCTGACATCTCCCTTGCCGGCTGGCTTGCGTCCCTTGATAACGCCAACGACGCCGGTACCGCCAAGGCCGGTCGCCACTTCATCGCAACCAAACTCCCGAAGACGCTCGGCCACAAATGCCGCGGTGCGATGCTCGTTGTATCCGAGTTCCGGATGCTGATGGATATCGCGACGCCACGCCTGGATATCGGGTTGCAGGTCGGCCACGCGGTTGACAATGGGCATGAAAATCTCTGGGCTAAATCATTGATGGCGCCCCTCTTTAGCATGCGAGACGTGATCGGCCCAATAGCCCCTGGCACGAGAAACGGAACAGGGTGCATTGACAAAAGTGCAATGGCCGGACTTTGGTCCGGCCTATTAACGTCCGGCCAACCAGGACGAAGGGCGGAAACCGGAAAATGACGACACGGCTCGAGGGAGATTTCGACCACATTGTCGTGGGCGCCGGCACGGCCGGCTGCATTGTCGCCAATCGCCTATCCGCCGATCCGAAAAACCGGGTGCTGATCCTGGAAGCCGGAGGCAGCGATAACTGGATCTGGTTTCACATCCCGGTCGGGTACCTCTTCGCCATCGGCAATCCGCGGTCGGACTGGATGTTTCGGACCGAGGCCGAAGCCGGCCTCAACGGCCGTTCGCTGGCCTATCCCCGTGGCAAGGTGGTCGGCGGGTCGTCAGCCATCAACGCCATGATCTCGATGCGTGGACAGGCTGCCGACTACGATCACTGGCGCCAGCTGGGCTTGACTGGCTGGGGTTATGACGATGTGTTGCCCGCCTTCCGCCGCCTGGAGGATCACTTTCTCGGCGAGAGCGAGCACCATGGCTCCGGCGGCGGCTGGCGCATCGAAGCGCCGCGGCTGTCATGGGCTATCCTCGATGCCATCGGCGATGCAGCCGGGCAAATGGGGATTCGCAGAATCCCGGATTTCAACACCGGCGACAATGAGGGCGTCGGCTATTTCCACGTCAACCAGAAACGCGGGCGCCGCTGGTCGTCGGCGCGCGGTTTCCTCAAGCCCGCCCTGAAGCGCGCCAATCTGCGTCTTGAAAAGAATGTGCTGGTCGATCGCCTCATTGTCGAGAACGGCCGCGCCGCGGGTGTTTTGTTCGCACGGGACGGCGAGGTGTTCGAGGCGCGCACCAAAGGCGAGGTCATTCTCTGCGCCGGCTCGATCGGTTCGACGCAAGTTTTGCATCGCTCCGGCATTGGCCCTGCGGAATGGCTGACCCCGCTCGGCATTGCCAGCGTCATGGACCGGCCGGGAGTCGGGCGCAACCTGCAAGACCATCTACAGCAGCGTGCGATCTACAAGGTCTCCGGTGTGCGCACGCTCAACGAGACCTACTATTCCCTCTTAAGGCGCGGCCTGATGGGCCTCGACTACGCCTTCCGGCGTCGTGGGCCGCTGACCATGGCGCCGTCGCAGCTTGGTATTTTCACCCGCTCCGATCCGCGCCGCGACCGGGCCAATATTCAGTTTCACGTGCAGCCCTTGTCGCTCGACAAATTCGGCGACCCCTTGCATCGATTTCCCGCCATCACGGTCAGCGCCTGTAACTTGCAGCCGACGTCGCGCGGCACCGTGCGGATCAAGTCGGCGGCTCCCGATCAGGCGCCCTCGATCGCGCCAAACTATCTGTCGACCGACGAGGATCGCCAGGTCGGCGCCGACGCCATCCGCACCACGCGGCGGTTGATGAAGCAGCCGGCGCTAGTCCCCTACCACCCCCAGGAATTCCTCCCGGGCCCTTCCGTCGGCGATGACGATGCGTCGCTGGCAAAAGCCGCCGGCGACATTGGAACGACCATTTTTCACCCTGTGGGAACGGCGAAAATGGGAACGGCCAACGATCCCATGGCCGTCGTCGACGAGCGCTTGCGCTTTCGCGGGCTCACAGGCCTTCGGGTCGCGGATGCGTCCGTCATGCCCACGATTACCTCGGGCAATACCAACACCCCGACGGCGATGATCGCCGAAAAGGGTGCGGCGATGATCCTGGAGGATTCGCGCTGAACCGGCACGAAAATGCCGTCTCTCTCGAGAGAGACGGCAAACGCAGCACTTACGCGGGCAAAACGATGCCGGCAGCGCTTTGTACCCGAATCACCCGACAATAGGCTGACAGCCTCAAGACAGA
>Ga0116129_1001865_pt1 | contig 11166 bp, 7 predicted proteins | sample June2015DPH_17_2_FD_89732 | JGI IMG/M metagenome (GOLD analysis project Ga0116129, IMG submission 89732) | Peatland microbial communities from SPRUCE experiment site at the Marcell Experimental Forest, Minnesota, USA - June2015DPH_17_10 | ecosystem: Environmental > Terrestrial > Soil > Wetlands >...
AACGCGACTTGCTCGTTTAAGTTCGGGTTTCCGCCGGCACATTGCCGCCTCCAGACGGTGCCCGCCGCTGAACGTAGTGCGTGGTATGTTGATTGGCTTCGCGCGGAGCCGTCCGCGGGGACGGATCGCGGCCGAGCTTGGATTGCAGTTCCATCAGATCGGTGAATACGTCGGCCTGACGCCGCAACTCGTCGGCGATCATCGGCGGGTGGCTCGAAATCGTCGAAATCACGGTCACCCGGACGCCGCGGCGCTGCACCGCTTTGACCAGCGAGCGGAAGTCGCCGTCGCCGGAGAACAGCACGATGTGGTCGACGCGGTCGGCCAGCTCCATCGCATTGACTGTAAGCTCGATGTCCATGTTGCCCTTGACCTTCCGGTGGCCGTGGGCGTCGATAAATTCCTTGGTGGGTTTGGTAACCACAGTGAAGCCGTTGTAGTCGAGCCAATCCAGCAGCGGACGAATTGACGAGAACTCCTGATCTTCAGTGACCGCGGTGTAGTAAAATGCACGCACCAGTGTTCCGTAGCACTGAAATTCCGCTAGAAGCCGCTTGAAATCGATGTCAAAGCCGAGCGCCTTGGCGGTAGCATAAAGATTGGCGCCGTCGATGAAGATCGCAGTCCTCGTAGCTGAAGAAACTGTCATTTACCGCTCCTTCGTTCAATCTAAGCCAATTCCCTGACGATGCCGGCGCCCAAGCTGAACTATCGTCAGGCGTGGGTTTCTTTGCCTTCGAAACTTCTGGACGCGAAAGGTTGACGATTGACGTCGCACACATGGCATCCAACGGCGTCGTTCACTCATTTCGTGCGCGGTCTCTTTTAATATAAACGATACAGTATAGTTTTTAATATGCCAAGCGATACGCCGGTCATTTCGCGGAGGCGCGTCGAGATGCCACAGACACAAAAGAAGCGGCGTTACGGACCAGGCTCCCGGCACTGTTTATCAATCAAACTCCATCCGGTGGCAGGTTGTCCGGATTCTCAGGCCATGGTCACGGCGCGGGTGACGCCTGGACCGCCCTCACCAGTTCGGGTGCGGTCTCTTGTTCCGCGGAATTGCCCGGGCGCACTTGAGCGCATGACGAACTCGCGGCGATAATGATGCGGACTTCGGAACCGCCACACCAGGAACGCACATAACGGCGGTTCGCAATGCGGACCAATGGGTGATCACCCAGCCAAATGTCATCGCCATCCCGAACCAGAACCGTCGGTCGTTGCGTTCGTCTATCAGGGTATGCTGAGTAGTAGCATTAGATTTGCCATATAGGCCGCTTGACTGCGACATCGAGCTTCAGCCTAGTTACTACTCGGCACGTGACCGACCCGCCAAAGAAGCGTTACAATTTAAGGTAAAGTACGTAAAATGAAGACGTGAAGCTTACGAGGTGACCATGGGTTGGACCGTTAGCGTCGTCGCGTTGGCAGTGGGTGCGTTCGGCATGGTGGCTACTGCCCAAGCCCAGCAGGGTCAGGCGGGGCCTCCGGCGGTCGGCGTGCTCGAAGCGACCAAGCGTCCGATCACCGAGACCAACGAATTTCTGGGAAGAATAGAAGCCATCAACCGCGTCGCCGTGGTCGCGCGTGTCACTGCCTTCCTGGACAAGCGGCTTTTCGTCGAAGGCACGGAAATCAAAACCGGCGACCTGCTTTATCACCTGGAGCGCGGTCCGTTCGAAGCCGATCTCAAGTCGAAGCAGGCGCAAGTCGCCCAGTTGCAGGCGACGCTGGTCAACGCCAGGCTGACGACCGATCGCGCCCGAACCCTGTTGGGCGGACCTGCGGGTCAGCAGTCCACCTACGACTCCGCGCTTGCCAACCAGCAGAGCCTCGAAGCCCAGATACAGGCGGCGCAGGCGCAGGTCGATCTGTCCCAGATCAATCTTGACTATACCGAGATCCACTCGCCGATCGACGGCCGGATCGGCCGCACCGCCGTCACGGAAGGCAATGTCGTCACACCGAATTCCGGAACGCTGACCACGATCGTCAGCCAGGATCCGATGTATGTCACGTTCCCGATTTCGCTGCGTGAGGGGCTATTGCTGCGCGACCGCTATGCGACGCGCGGCGGCTTCAAGGCGGTCGTCATCCGGATCCGGTTGACGGACGGCCGCGTCTACGACCAGGTCGGCCAATTGAACTTCGTCAACAACACGATCGATCAAGGCACCGACACCATATTGCTGCGCGGGACCATCCCCAATCCGCAGATTACCGGAGGCGTGCGCGAACTCACTGACAACGAATTCGTCAGCGTCTTGCTGGAAAGCGTGCAGCCGGTCGAGGTGTTGGCGATCCCGCGCTCAGCTGTGCTATCGGACCAGCAAGGGGATTATGTCTTCGTGCTTGGCGCCGACAACAAGGCGGAGCAGCGCCGGATCACGCTCGGACAATCGACCTCCACCGTCGCTTCGGTGACGAGCGGGCTCTCATCGGGAGAGAAGGTCATCGTTGAGGGCCTGCAGCGCGTGCGCCCTAACCAGCCCGTCGCGCCGAGTCCGGCCAGCGCGCTGATCCAGTCCAGCATGAACGGCACGGCGGAAAGCGGTGCTGCGCCACGGAGTGGCGGCGGGATCGGCGCCAAGCCTGCGGGCAACTCTCCATGATTTCAGCCGTATTCGTCGACCGTCCGCGGCTTGCCATCGTCATCGCTTTCGTGATCACGATCGCGGGTGCGCTCGCGCTCCTGCAAATCCCGGTCGCGCAATTTCCCGACATCGTGCCGCCGCAGGTCACCGTAACGGCTACCTTCCCGGGCGCCTCCGCCGAGGTGGTGGAAACCAGCGTCGCCCAGCCGCTAGAGGCGCAGGTCGTCGGCGTCGACAAGATGCTCTACATGAAGTCGACCAGCGGCAACGACGGCAGCTACACGCTGACCGTTTCATTCGCGCTCGGCACTGATCCCGACATCAACACGGTCAACGTCAACAACCGCGTGCAGACCGCGCTGTCGCAACTGCCGACCGAAGTGCAGGCGCAAGGCCTCGTCGTGCAGAAGAAATCCTCAGCCGTGCTGCAGTTTATCGTGCTGTACAGCAAGAACGGCGAGCAGGATCCGCTGTTCATCACCAACTACGCCGTCATCAACGTGCTCGACGCGATTTCGCGCACGCCCGGCGTCGGCCAGGCGACGCTGTTTGCGAAGCTAAACTATTCGATGCGGATCTGGTTCGACACCCAGCGGCTGACCAGCCTCAACCTGGCGCCCTCCGACGTGATCGCGGCGATCCGCGCGCAGAGCGTGCAGGCGCCGGTCGGCCGCATCGGCGCGCGCCCGATCAGCGACGATCAGCAATTTCAGTTCAACGTGCAGACGCAGGGCCGGCTGACGACTTCGACTCAGTTCGGCAACATCGTGCTCCGCGCCAATCCCGACGGGTCGATTTTGCGCATCAAGGACGTCGCCCGGGTCGAAATCGGCGCGCAGAACATGGACAGCGATTCGCGGATCGACGGCCAGGCCGCCGTTCCCTTGGGCATCTATCTTGCGCCCGGCGCCAACGCAGTGTCGACGGCAAAAGCTGTCCAGGCCACACTCGCCAAATTGTCGGAGCGGTTTCCGCCGGGATTGACCTATCTCGTGCACTACGACTCCACGACCTTCGTCACCGATACCATCAGGGAAGTGTTGAAGACGCTTGGCGAAGCCTTCGTGCTCGTCGTCATCGTGGTGTTCCTGTTCCTCGGCAACCTGCGCGCCACGTTGATCCCGGCGATCGCCGTCCCGGTCAGCCTGATCGGCGCCTTTGCAGTTCTGCTGGCGCTCGGCTATTCCGCCAATACGGTATCGTTGCTGGCCATGGTGCTCGCCATCGGCATCGTGGTGGACGACGCCATCGTGGTGGTCGAGAACGTCGAGCGGGTGATGGAGGAGGAGCCGGAGCTCTCGCCCGCGGATGCCACGAAGAAGGCAATGACGCAGATCACCGCGCCGATCATTGCGATTACGCTGGTGCTGCTGTCGGTGTTCGTGCCGATTGCATTCATCCCGGGAATCTCCGGCACCCTGTTCCGCCAGTTCGCGGTGACAATCAGTGCGGCGATGGTGATCTCGGCACTGAACGCCCTGACGCTTTCACCGGCGCTTTGCGCGGTGTTTTTGCGGCACACCGGTCCGCGACGCGGCATCCTGGGGCGCGTGCTCGGAGGCATCGATTGGGTGCGCGACCGCTATGCCGGCCTGGTGCGGCGGCTGCTGGGTATGGCGGCGCTGTCGGTCGTCGCGGTGCTGGTGTTCGGCGCCGGCATCGTCGGCGTCTCGCGGCTGACCCCAACGGGTTTCCTGCCCGAGGAAGACCAGGGCGCGTTCTTCATCTCGGTGCAGCTGCCGGACGGCGCGTCGGTGGCCCGCACCAGCGAGGTGACCAAGCAGGTCGAGGCGCTGCTGAAGAAGATGCCTGCAATCAACCATGTGCTCTCGATCATCGGCTTCTCGCTGCTCGATGGCGGCAACGAGCCGAATTCCGCCTTCATAGTGGCGAGCATGAAGCCGTTCGAGGATCGCAAGGCGGCGGCGGACTCGGTGCAGGCAACGATCCGCCGGACGTTCGCCGAAGGAACACAGATCCGGCAGGCCAGCATCCTGCCGTTCAACCTGCCGCCCATCATCGGGCTTTCGACCTCGGGCGGTTTCGAATACCAGCTCGACGCGCTCGAAGGACAGGACCCGGCAGCCCTCGGCAGCGTCATGAGCGGCCTGATCAACGCGGCCAACCGCGATCCACGGCTGACACGCGTTTTCTCCACCTTCACGGCGACGAATCCGTCGATCTATCTCGACATCGATCGCGCCAAGGCGCAGGCGCTCGGCCTCAATATGAGCGACGTCTTCACCGCGCTGCAGGCGACACTCGGTGGAATCTACGTCAACAACTTCAACCTGTTCGGACGCACCTGGCAGGTCAACGTGCAGGGCGAAGCCGGCAACCGCGGCGACATTCGCGATATCTGGCAGATCTATGTACGCAACAGCGGCGGCCAGATGGTGCCGATCCGCTCCATTGCGAGCCTGCGGATCGTGACCGGGCCGCAGGTGATCACCCGCTACAACAACTACCGCTCGGTCACCGTGAATGGCGGCCCGGCGCCGGGTATTTCCTCAGGGACGGCGATCGCTGCGATGGAAGAACTGTCGAAGTCAACGCTGCCCGCGGGCTATTCCTATGAATGGACGGGGACCGCCTATCAGGAACAGGCGGCCGCGGGGCAGACCGGCACTATTCTCGCACTGGCGCTGCTGTTTGCTTATCTGTTCCTCGTGGCGTTGTACGAGAGCTGGACCATTCCGGTGCCTGTTCTGTTGTCGGTCGCGGTGGGCGTGCTCGGCTCCTTTCTTGCCATCAAGCTCAGCGGACTGAACCTCGACCTCTACGGCCAGATCGGCCTGGTGGTGCTGATCGCGCTGGCGGCCAAGAACGGCATCCTGATCGTCGAGTTCGCCAAGGAGCAGCGGGAAGCCGGCCTGTCGATCACTGACGCGGCCGAGCTTGGGGCACGGATGCGCTTCCGCGCCGTGATGATGACCTCGGTCGCCTTTATCCTCGGCCTCGTACCGCTGGTGGTCGCAACCGGTGCCGCCGAGATCAGCCGCCGCGGAGTCGGCACGGCGGTATTCGGCGGCATGCTCGCGGCAAGCTCGATCGGTATCTTCCTGGTGCCGATGCTCTACGTCACCTTCCAGCGATGGCGTGAGGGCGCGAAGGGCCGTTTCGGCAAAGGTGAAAAGGCGCACCCACCGCCGGCGAGCTGACGCGCGAGCCGACACACCAACGTAGGCCAATTGCCGTAACCAAACAGCCGACCGCTGAAATATTACCGAATTCCCTCTTCAGCCACGGTCTCCTCGGTCACCTTGGCGACCTCTTTGTCTTCCTCGGTCAGCTGTGTTTTCTTCCAGCCGCCTTGCGCAAACCAACATACTGACACCAGGGCGGACGCAATGTTGGCGATCGGAAACGACCACCAAAGACCGGCCGCCTGTAGCTCCGTGTGCTTTGAAAGAACATAAGCGAGCGGAAACTGGAGCATAAACTGGGAAACAATCGCGATCACCATGGCAACGAGCAGGTTACCGGAAGCCCGGAATGCCGACACGATGCAAAGCTGCATACCTATGGCGCCCCAGGACAGGCACATGACGCGAATGAAGCCCGCACCTTCGGCAATGACCGCGGAATCGCGCGGGACGAAGAAGGCCACCAGAGCAGGCGCCAAAAGGAAGGCAATCAGACCGATTGCCGTGAGAATGATGAAACCCCAAACAGCGCCGAGGAACGTCACGCGAGAGGCCCGCTCGATATTCCCTGCCCCGATGTTTTGGCTGACTAACGTGGACACTGCCATCGACAGCCCCATCGCTGGAATGACGATGAACTGAAGGATGTTCGATCCGATACCGTAAGCAGCCAGGGTCACCGTTCCGAAACCAGTCACCAAAAACGTCATCAGCAAGGGCCCGAGCCCTCGCGTCGAAAGCTCGATCGAGCCCGGCAGCCCCAACAAAAAAGCGCGCTTGATATATTGAGGATCGGGTCGGAAATCCCGCCATCCGAGCTGGATGCCATGCCGGCCCCGCAGGAATATGACCAAGCCGAGCACGGCGGCAAGCCCTTGCGTTGCCAACGTTGCGAGCGCCGCCCCCATCACCCCCTGGCCGGGAAGCCATCCCCACCCAAAAATAAACAGCGGATCAAGGAGAAAATTCAGGATCACTGTTCCCAGAACAATGATCAGCGGCATCCTCGTTTCGCCGACCCCGCGCATGAGCGCCTGGAACATTCCATACAAGAAGACAAAAATGATGCCGACAAACGAGACGCGCATAAAACCGAGCGCACCCTGATAAACATCTGGAGCCACTCCGATCAGTTTGAGCAAGTGAGGCGAGAGCACGTAGCCTGCCCCGCCCATGAAAACCGACGTGATGGCCACCATCAGCATCGTTTGAGCGGCAACATGATTGACCATGTCCTGCCGCCCAGCGCCCATGTATTGAGCCGACAAGGTTGCGCCTGCGATCGCCAGGCCGGCCCCCAACGCGATCACCAGGAATGTGACGGGGAAACTTACGGCAACAGCAGCCACCGCCGGGCCGCCCAACCGCCCGACCCAAAACGCATCGGTGAGTTGATATCCAGTTTGCAGCAGGTTGCCGAGAACGATTGGAACCGCGAGCCGGAACAGAGCAGACCCAATCGGTCCCTCAAGAAACAATTGCCTTCGGTTTTCCGGCACGTCGCTAGGAAGCCCTCGTGATTTTTGCAATTTGGCAAGAGATGCCTCGCTGCGATGGGTCCTGGAAGGAGCAAGCTTCCGCTTTGGACATAGCTGACCTATAGCGTTTTCGAGCGAAATGGAAACCACTTCGCTTGAAAACGCTCTAACTCGCTGCGCGGCATCTTGAATAATCTGCCAAAAGTCGTCGCTCGGGCGCTATCGCTCGCTCCTTCTCGGTCCGAACCATCGCACGAGGTCGGTCCGCATCCCGGGGCGGAGGAGCTAGTGGAGTGGATTTGGCTAGAAACCAATATTTACTAGCGGTCCTTTGATCCTAACATTCGCAAAAGTGGCAGCTGAGATGGGATGCGAATGTTAGAATCGGACCACTGGAGCGAGCGCGGCCCTCCGGGGCCGACCGATCACCAGTTTTGAATCGTCGGCTGCCAATTCCCCTGGAAAGTCACTTGATGCGGCTTGGATATCCACGCTTCTTATTTGGTGTTCGGCCGCTCAAGATCGCTTCTCCATCCATGTGCGGTGGGAAAAAGAAAAAATTGTTGATGTAGGACTGCCCGCTTCGGCGACCACCATCGGGTAAGAGAACATTCTCGTCCTGCAACTCCTCGACACGAAAATCTTGAATGGGATATGCGCAGTCGTTCCTGATGAAATATCCCCGGTAGGATCTCTGGCGAAAGAATTCAAACAGCGACCGCGTCGCCTGCTCCCGATGCCGATCCTCGGCCTCGACCAGAAAGACCGGCTGACTATGTTCGAGCAGCTCGACCGCACCGTTCAACACGTTGAGTTCATGTCCTTCGACGTCGATCTTGACGAAAGCAACGCCTTCCTGGACGATCGCGTCCAGCCGGTCCGTGGGGACTTTGGTCGAGACGAGTCCCTGGTCCGATGAAACCTGCCGTGGCTCGAGCGAAGCGAGGCCATAAATCAGCTCGCCACGGTCCCGGGGGGTGAACAGGTCTGCATTGCCGCTTTGATCGGACAATGCCATTTCATGAACATTTACGTTTGACGCCGATGTTCGACGCAACAACTCCGCCATCTTGTGGGACGGTTCAAAGGCATGGACCCTGCTGGAGAGCCGTGACAGCTTACGGGTATAGAGGCCGCAATTTGCCCCGACATCGACAGTCACGGCACCATCCGGAACGATCCTGTCGAGAAAATCGAGCTCCTGCTCCCACGATTCTGACGAGCGGAACATATGCCAGCGGAGCCACATCGACGGGAACGCCTCCTTGAGCAACTTTTTTGCGCGATGTCTTGCACTCACCGGACTGCCTCTCTTGTTCTTGCTTGTTTGCGATTTAAGAAGTAGCAGACCGGCGCCCGAGGACCGAAACAACTTGACATTGAGCTTGACATTGAGCGAGCCGGTTTAAAAACCGCTGCCCGAAAGGAACTCCCTGCGGATCGTGCGAAGGATAATCATGATGTCCAGGCCTAACGACCATTTCTCGATGTATTCGAGATCGTAATCGATGCGCGAGATAGCATGGCCGGCTTCGACAGTGCTTCCCCTGCAACCACTCACCTGAGCAAGCCCCGTAATTCCAGGCCGCGCCGTATGACGCTGGAAATAATAGGGAATGAGATCTTCATACAGGAGCTCCGCCGCCAGCAACCCCGGCACATGCGGCCTCGGCCCCACCAGCGACATCTCGCCCTTGATGACGTTCACCAGTTGCGGAATTTCGTCCAAGCTCGTCTTTCGCAAGATCCTTCCGATCCAGGTAATCCTCGTGTCACCCTTGACCGCCTGCTTCACGCTCCCTCTATCGCAGGCATCGACGCGCATTGTGCGGAACTTGTAGATCTTGAAGCGGCGGTTGCGATAGCCGTATCGGTACTGGAAGAAAAGCGCTGGCCCCCGCGACGTGATCCTGATCGCGACGGCGATCGCTAGCAGCACCGGCGCAAGAAAAATCAACGTCCCACTCGCGATCACGATGTCGAATATCCGCTTGCTTACCGAGCGGTATGGTTCGATGCGCGCACCTCCACGCGAATAATAGCGCCCCCGACGGCTCCCGCATTCCACCGGCTTGATCGATATGGGCCGCCGTCCCGGGAATGCCGCGACATTGTCTTGTTGCAAACGCGCTGCGATACCGACCACCATTCCTATCCCCTCCGTTTTAAATTTAGTCGCTTTCAAAGCGGAACACAGCGCGAGGCATTCGTCGCGCACGGCATCACTCTGTCGCCGCAACCTCTCCCAGCACCAGTCACGTTGCGATCCCCGCTTGCCGAAAGCTTTCCCAAGCTTCTTGAGCGAAATTGGGCAGCACATCGAAAATGGCGTCTGGCTTGTTGCGACCCGACGCTGCGAAATTTTTTCGCCGCGAAAAATTGCCTTTGCGGAAAAGCAGTTAGCTTGGCCTGCAAGTAAATTGCGCTGCGTTGTCTCCAACGCTGCTATGCATCCTCAAGGAACCAGGAACCTTTTGCTACTGAGCGAACAGCGCTTTGGAACAGCAAATTTATGCGTTTCTTCTGATCCTGTTCCGAGGTCGATTCGAACCCGTTGGCGACGCGTTTTGATTTAGCCACGAATAGGTTCCAATACCTGAACGATGCAACTAAGACCCGCTGGAAAATCCCTGCGACTTGCCGCCTCGACGCCGGCGGAAACGCGCATCTATGCCATCGGGGACATTCACGGCCGCGCCGATCTTTTAAGGGATATCCTGGAACGTCTCGACGACGATCAATGGCGGCGACCGATCGCCTATGTAACCGAAATCTTTCTCGGCGATTACGTCGACCGCGGCCCCGATTCGAAAGGCGTGATCGATTTACTGGCAACACGCTTGGTGCGACACCATTCGGTGTGCCTGCGCGGTAATCACGAGCAACTAATGGAAAGTTTTCTTCGTGAACCGTCGGCGCTCGACTCCTGGCTGAAGCTTGGAGGCGTGCAGACACTGACCTCCTACGGCGTGGTTCCACGCCTCGATGGAACAGAAAGCAACGAAGATCTGCGTCAACGATTTTTTCGCGCCCTTCCGAGGACTCATCAGTTGTTCCTGCAATGCCTGAAGCCGTGGGTTTGTTGCGGAGATTATCTCTTCGTGCATGCCGGCATTCGTCCTCAGGTTCCATTCGACCAGCAGACAATGGAAGATCTGCTCTGGATCCGTGAAGAGTTCCTCAATTCTCCTCTGCAACACGGCAAATACATCGTTCACGGACATACGCCGGTTGCACATCCAGACGTGCGACCCAATCGAATTGACATCGACACCGGCGCATGGCGATCGGGAACTCTCACCTGTGTCGTCCTGGAAGGTACATCGATTCAATTTCTGTAAGCTGCGCTCCCGGCATCGGCGGCACGGAACTTTCATCTCTCACATTATTTTGCCGTCTTTGCTCAACAATCCTTCCGTGGTCTGTCCTATTTGTCGGGAATGCCGCCATGCCGCAACGATCGACGCACAGCGTCGGCTTCACTCTGTTTCTTGTGTTGATTGCGCTCGTCGCTTCAAACGCGGGCTCGCGCTTTGTGGCTTCAGCCCAACAACAGCTCGCGGCGCCGACCGCCGCAACCTATCTGCTCGGTCCGAATGACCACGTTCGCGTGAAAGTCTACGGGGAGTCCGAGATCACCGGAGAATACGAGGTCGACATCAACGGCCAGATCTCGGTTCCCCTTGCGGGCCACATCGAAGCCGAAGGCCTAACGACAAGGCAGCTTGAACGCGCGATCGCGTCGGCATTGGCCAAAGGCATCGTGCGTGATCCTCGCGTGAGCGTCGAGGTGGCGCTGTACAGGCCCTACTACATTCTTGGTGAGGTCAAGAAAAGCGGCGAATATCCGTACCGTCTCGGCCTGACGGTCATGGACGCTGTTGCGAGCGCCGGCGGGTTCACTTACCGCGCCAACGAAAGCAAGATCTATGTGCGGCGGGC
>Ga0116129_1001867_pt1 | contig 11150 bp, 12 predicted proteins | sample June2015DPH_17_2_FD_89732 | JGI IMG/M metagenome (GOLD analysis project Ga0116129, IMG submission 89732) | Peatland microbial communities from SPRUCE experiment site at the Marcell Experimental Forest, Minnesota, USA - June2015DPH_17_10 | ecosystem: Environmental > Terrestrial > Soil > Wetlands...
CCATGTCCTGGTCTGCCCGTTTGTGGAATAAGGCGTACCCGTCGTGGTAGTGTCCGTGAATGTCCTGGTGAGCACCTCGCCGCTGCCGTCATAGGTGAAGCTGGTGGTAAGCCCCGGCGCGGTGATGCTGTCGGGCAAATGCACAAATGTGGAGTCGTAGGCAATGGTTGTCGTCCGCGCTACGGAAGCGCCTACCGCCTCGTTGACGGTAGTTGGCAGGCCGTGGCCGTTGTTCGTATAGGTGGTTTGGTTGCTATTCCAGTCGGTCCCGCTGTCGAGATAGCCGTTGCTATCGTAGCTGAACGTCTCAGTGGCCGCTGCCGTCGTGCTGGTGGCCGCGCGGCTGATTTGCGTGACCTTGGGTATGTTCTGCAACGTCGTGAACGTATAGGTGTCGGTAACGCCGAGCGCGTTCTGCACAGTTCGGCTGCCGGTCGTGTCGTTGTATGTGACGGTGGTTAGATCGGCATTGAGGCTGGAGCCTCCAAGGGCGCTCGTGAGGCCGCGCGAATAAGCATCATACGTCCATGAGGAATAGGTGTTTCCGTTTTCGTCCGTGATCGACGTGAGGGCCGAAGCCGGGGCGGAACTCGCACCGTAGCCGTAGGTGATATTAGTCGTCGGTGAGGTGGGGTAGCTCACGGAAGTCAACTCTGCGGGGCTGCCGCTTGAGCCGCTAAAGCCGTAGGTGATCGATGTACTCTCCGGTGTGGTGAGTGTAGAGAACTGTCCTGAGCTGTTGTAGGCGAAAGTCAGTGATCGGCTGTACGAATCGGTAACAGATGTTAGTTGGAAAATGCTGTTATAGGCCAGGTTCAGCGTATAACCGTTGCGGGCCTGAATTGTCCTGAGCAGTAGAAACTGATAGCCGGTGGGCGGAGAATAAGTTTCGATGGTATCGTCAGGATTGGTAAGTGTCCATGTGGTGCCTGAATTCGTGAGCGTGTAGTCAACATCCGTGTCCGGCGTCCAAGTGCTTCCGATGAGGGTGAAGGTTAGTTGCTGGCCGTCTGGCCGTACGGCGACGACGGATGAGGAAGAGACGACTTGTAGATCACGGTCATACGTGGACCGCCAGTTCGAGCCAAGCATACCCGAAAAGTTTGTGCGGCTGTTGTAATAGCGGGTGAAACTGAGCTTGTTCTGGCCTGCCGTTGCATAGTCCGTGACTTGCTCGAACATATTTTCCGTGCCGATATTTATTGGGTCACAGGTTGCGGCTCCTCCAGAACAATCAGATGGTTTTCCTAGGGATTTGCCGGGTTGCGTTCCATTCGCCGGAGCGCAGCCGGTCTGATCGCCAATATCGGCAACAAGGCCGGTCCCGCAATTTACAGGAGCGAGCGCAAAGGAGCCAAAGAACCCGCCGGAACCAGAGGTGAAAATGTTAATCCACAGCGTGTTCGCATTGCAAAGACCGGCACATGGCCCGAGGGGAGCGGATGAAACTCCAAGGAACGTGCAACCCGGGGCACTGCCACAGCCTTGGGCTGCCACAGCAGCATGATACGTTGGGTAAACTATGCCTACGGTTTCCCATTCGGCTTGAGCGGGCGAAACTGCCAGCAGCATGATCGTGAACAGTGCTCCGAGCACCCAAAGCGCGGGCTGTTGGAGAATGCGTTGCAAGCGAGGGTGAGAAGGTGCTGATTGTGTCGTTGGCGTCAAGACTTCAGACGGCGCAGTTAGGCTAGTCACGGGTTCTTCCTCCGAATTTAGGGTCGCCGCGAGACCTTCTTGGCGGCGTAGGAGGGATCGTAAATGAGCGGGAGGATTCCCGTCAAGAACAAAATGACTGAATATTGTTTTTACAGGGGCTTAATAAACCATGAGCCTGCGGGCTGCTTCCGGGTGTCGTGTGACGCCCCCCGTGTTTCTGTCTTTGTCATGGTTGCAGATTCTGCAACCATGTTCCCACGGGGACACGTTTATATATCTTTTCAAAGAAAGACGGGCAAAGGGATATCCTTTGCCCGTGCCACTTAGCCAAAACATCCTGCAATGCAATTTACGGAACCAGCTTGAACACCGCGCCATAGCTGTGCGCGCCATCCTCCCAGGTGCTGCCATAGAGATTCCCGCTGGAATCCATGACTAAATTGCAGTAAGGGTATGCTCCATCGGTCGTACCTCCCGAGAAGCTGTAAAGCACCGATTCACTCCAGACGCCCAGCGTCGAGGAAAGCTTAAACACTGTGCCATCTGCATGAGCACCACCGATTACAGTGGTGCCATACAGGTTCCCAGAGGAATCCATCAGTAAGGAATTATAAGGTTCGGCCCCATCTCCGGTTCCCCCAAAACTGTGAAGCACTGTGTCCGACCCCCCGCCACTCGGAACCTCAAACACCGTGCCGAGATTGTGAGCACCACCTGAATAAGTCGTGCCATACAGGTTCCCGCTCGAATCTATGATCAAGCCCCCGTAGGGAGCCGTGCCGTCGCCAGTGCCGCCGAAATCCCATAGCACCGTTTCCGTGCCCCCGCTAATTTCAAACACGGTGCCCCCAGAGTGGGACCCGCCAGTGGTCGTTACCCCGTAAAGATTCCCAGAGGAATCCATTACCAGACCGCCATGGGGATCATCGCCGTCATTATGACCAGTAGTAGCGTCAAAGCTATAAAGGACGGTCTCAACAATGAGGTTGTTAAGAGGCTCGTATGTCATTTCGAATACATTGCCCTGGCTATGAGCACCAGCGGCATACGTTGTCCCATAGACGTTACCGCTTGAATCCATGACTAGTTGACCGTAGTCGTAGGGATTCTGCCCCGTTGCACCGCCAGCAAAGCTATATGCTGCCAATTGCGTCCACGACGTTCCCGGCGAAAGAATGTATTGCGTGCCAAGATTGCTGGTGCCGCCAGTGGTCGTTGTCCCATAGAGATTGCCACTCGAATCGAATATCAAACTGGAGAGAGGGCCTACTCCGGTCCCGGTTGCACCGAAGTTGTAGAGTACCTTCTCCGTCCATGGGGACCCCGGCGAAAGTTCATACACAGTGCCGCCGTTACTGTGAGAACCGCCGTAGTAGGTGGTGCCGTAGAGATTACCGCTGGAATCGAAGGTCAAGCCGCTCTGGGGATAGCCGCCATCCGAGGTGCCGCCTTGGAAGCTATACAGCAAAGTTTCGGTTTGGGCCGCTGCCGACTGAGCGCCAGCGAAGAACGCGAGCGCAACAGCCAAGTAGGTAAGCAATGGAAAGACGCTGCGGAAACGAGAAACAAGTGTGTGTGATGCTGATGGTCTTAAAACTACAAACCACGTCGATAGGCTAGTCACGGGTGTTTCCTCCGGTTAGATGTCGCCGCGAGGTGTACTTTGCGGCGTGGGAGGATCGTAAATCTACGGGAGGTTTCCCGTCAAGAACAAAGTGCCTTATTGTTGTTTTTTCACAGGCTGTTAATCAACCTTCTTGGAAAAACGAAACGGGCAAAGGGTTTCCCCATTGCCCGTGATATGTCGCATAAACAGCCGACAGATGGAAATTACGGCACCAGCTTAAACACCGCGCCGCAACCATTGCCTGCACAATTCGAGCTTCCGCCGAACTCGGTGGTGCCGTACAGGTTCCCGCTCGAATCTATGATCATTGCCCCAATGGGATAACTCCCATCCGACGCGCCGCCTGCGAAGCTATGAAGCACGCTTTCCGTTCCGGATGAGGTTATCTCATAGGCCGTGCCTGCGCTATGAGCACCGCCGTAAAAGGTGGTGCCATACAGATTCCCACTGGAATCCATAACCAAGCCTGAATTTGGCGAGTATCCGTCTCCACTGCCACCGAAGCTATGGAGTACGGTTTCGGTCCATGAGGTGCCGGAATAGGACAATTTAAACACTGTGCCGTTGTTATGAGCGCCACCCTGCGCAGTCACGCCGTACAGATTCCCACTGGAATCCATCATCAAGCCGCCGATTGGATAAGCACCATCTGTCGTACCGGCAGCGAAGCTGTATAGAACGGAGCCGGTACCTCCGGAGCTCACCTCAAACACCGTGCCGTAGCCGTGGGCACCACCACTGAGGGACCCGCCATAGAGATTGCCGCTCGAATCCATGAACAGACCATTCTTGAGCTTTCCCGGCGCATTGGTAACTCCGGAAGGGTCGTAAATTACGCTTTCCGTCCATGCCGTGGCTGGCGCGACCGGTGGCGACGCTTCAAACACGACTCCGTAGTTATCTTGACCACCTTCATAGGTGGTACCGTAGAAATTACCACCCGCCATGACAATTTGTCCCAGGTCATAAGGATAATCTCCGTCCTTGGTCCAGGAGCTAACTTGTGTGCCACTCCCGAAGTTGTACAACACCGAATCTGACCACGTACTTCCTGGTGTAACTTCAAAAAAGGCACCAAGATTGTGCAGGCCACCTCCATAGGTGGTGCTATACAGATTGCCGCTCGAATCCATCACCAAGCCTGAATATGGATACGCTCCATCCGTCGTGCCTCCCTTGAAGCTGTATAACCCGGTCTCAGACCACGTAGACCCGGATAGAGACAGCTCATAAGCAGTCCCGTAACCGTGTGATCCGCCAAGTACGGCGGTGCCATAGAGATTGCCGCTCGAATCCATGAGCAAGCCGCTGGAAGGCTCTGCGCCGTCCGTCGTGCCTCCCTTGAAGCTGTAGAGTATCGTTTCGGTTTGTGCGAACGCCGATTGAGCGCCGAAGAACAGAGCAAGCGCAATCAGCAGGCAATGCGTGAGCGTTGAATAGACTTTGCGAGACAGTGAAAGTGATGGTGGGGTCGATGACGATGAGGCTTCAAACCACGTCGATAGGCTAGTCACGGGTGTTTCCTCCGATTAGATATAGCCGCAAGACGTTCTTTGCGGCGTGGGAGGATCGTAAATGCGCGGGAGATTTCCCGTCAAGAACAAAATACCGGATTCTCGTTTTTTAACGGCCGGTTAATAAACCGCTTGCCTGCGGGCCGTTGGGAGTGCCGCCGCGCAATCCGGGGCTGATGTCTGCCCCCCGTGTTTCCGCCCTTGCCTTTGGTTGTACGCCCTTACAACCACGCTTCATGCGGGGACACGTCTATATAGCGGGTAGTCGGATGGTTTGAAGCACGGGGCGAGATGCTATCGACAGTGCTGGTCGCGGCACGCATCTAACTCAGCGCGCGCTTCTTCGCTCCGCTTCTTATCGTGCGATATCTTCATCGTCCAGGCCGCTTCGGAGAGGATCGCGCCGCCGACCGAGGCAAGCCGGAGGGCACGCCATTTTTTGTCCGGGTCTTTGATCACCTCCGCGATTACCAGTGGTGCCGCAACACTCAGCAGATGAATCCAGTGCCCGAATGCGCCGAGCGACGTATGCGGCTGATGGATGGAGCGCCGAGCGGCTTGCGCGTAGGGCGCGGAGTCGCTTGGGTGGTATCGAGTCTTTGACCGCTCCGCCTGTTGTGTGGCGTGATGCATCTAAAGTTCCCTTGGAATGACATCCGAGGCGACGGTAGCGGATCGCGCGGCATTTGGCAAGCAATTCACACAACTGGTGGTAGGTGATGGTCCAAGCCACCCACTACTGCTCGATGAAACCGGGGACCGGGCGCGTGATTAAACACGCCCGCGCGCTTCCGCTGCGGTCGGCAGAAGCTGTGTGTTGATGTCCTGCATGAAGTTGGTCAGCTCACCGGCTTTAATGCCCTCGATACGGCGGGCGATGCTATGCAGTTGCCCTGCCGCATCCATTACGCACAGGTCACGGCGATCTGCTTTTATGAGCCGGTAGCCGCACTCAGCGAGCGCGGCGGCGAATTCCTCCCCCGTCATGCTGGCGCGATAGAGCGCGGTGATTTCCCGGGTCATCGCGATAGGGTCGATGCCGCTTTTCTTTCCCCTGAAGCTCTCCCAGGTCTTGGGGCGGCGTTTGGGCCTCTGACCCTTCACCTTGTCCGGCCCGAGAACGCTGTGAACGCGTTCGAGGCCCAATTCATGCTCCAATTGCCGCGCGGTCGCCTGGTGCTTGGTGTAGTCGTGCATCATCGTGACGGCGCGCATGCGCCTCACGTCGATGCGTGACCAGATGACGTGCCGGTGAGTCCGGCCTTTCTTCCTATGCTCGACGATGAACCGAGCGTTGCGCTCAAGCCCGAGGTTTCTCTCCAGCAAATCCACGGCATGATCCCACTGATCGTCGGTCAGATGCTCAGTGTCCAGCGGATTGAGATTGGCGTGGTAGAAGAAATTCTTGCAAAATGTGCCGAGGGCGACGACTTCCATCTCATGGAGGGCGTCGGTCACGTTTTCCGCCGCAAGATAGCGGATGTCGCAAAGCGTCACCCGCTCGTTCTCATCCTCGTCGGAGAGATGCCTTGCAAAAAACCGGGCGTTGCACCGCGAGCCTCCGTTAATGATCATGATGCGTTACGTGGAGAAGGTGAGGGTGCTTGCCCATTGCATGGATAATGGCGTCGGCGGTAGTTCTGAAGTCCTTCACCGCCGCAAGCAATTCGGCGGCGAGCAGCTCGGCGGATTCTCCGCCGGGCTGCGCGTGCTGCTTCTTTGCAATCTGCGTAATGGCTCCGCCCACGGCTCCCAGCATGCCAAGCAGTCTTGCCAGTTGCGCCGTCTCCACAGGAGGGCGGCGCACCGCGCGGGTTTCCGGCCTCTTCAGGGCGCGCGAGCGAACGTAAGAGCCTACCGTCAGCCCGGCGCGCCGGGCGTCGGCTTCAATCTTTGCGCGCTCCTGATCGGTCGCGCGGAATCCGATGATCGGCGCTCTCTGCCGCGTCTCGCTGCCGCTGCGCGATTCGCGTTGGCCTTTCCTGGTGCCGGACTTCTGCTTCGACGCCATCGGCTACTGCTTCTGTTAGCGGCACATTACAAACATTCCTGAAACACGGCGGGGATTTGATCCGGCAGTGTTTCAAGGTCTGTTACGGTGCGCGCGGTTAAACAGGATATTGCTTGTCACTCACTTACTAAGCAATAGAAACTGTTCTAAACCGGGACAGGGGGAGTGTCAATTGGTATTATTGATGCCCATTTGCGTCTCTACGTCAGCCGGTGTAGTGAATATAGCCGTGAAACATAAACCCCGGCGATAAGCAGAGATCCGAACACATGAGTATCTTGAAGGCATGTTTCGGAGAAGAACGACTCTCCAAGGTGTTTTGGAGTTACGCCGTAATTGGACAAGGGGTGTTTGCCCTCGCTGCGGCCATCTTCGTTGCAGTAGTGTTTGGTGAAAATCACCAGTTGCTGCTCGACCTGTTGGTCACATCATACAGCGTTTGGAGCGGCATTTGCGTTTGGGCATGTGCGCGGAATACAGACTCGAAACTCTGGGAATACTGCGCAAGGATTGTTGTCCTTGTTTTTCTCGGCTATCTGGCGGCTCTTACATACCGAGACGTAGCGTACTATACGGCTGCGCCTACGACCACCGGCCTCATTCAAACCAAGTAAGGCCAAACTCGCAGCCCGCGCCTGGTCGTAACTCCAGGCGCGGGTGCGCAGCGTCAATACTCGCTGGGCAGGTGAATCACGTTGTTGCAGTAGTAGAAAGTTACGTCAGGCAGCGGAAAATCGGTGAATGCGATGGCCTGCCGATAAAGGGCTTTCCCGTCGCCGTCGTCGCAGGTGAGCACAGCCGTTTGGTCGGCGCTCACCTTTAGCCTCCACACCTGGAATTCCTCGGCTGCGAGCGCTTTCACGTGGGCCTGTGCGATGGCAATGGCATCAAGCAGCCAATATGCGCCGCCATGCTCGGCCAGGTATTGCGCCCCTTCGGTGTAGAGCACCTTGCGATTGATGGCGTGCCGATACCAGGTTTCGGAGCCGGTGAACTGGTTCAGGTCGGCTTTGGTAAGTGTCTTTTCGTTCGTCATATCCGCGCCCTCCTACTGCCTGGCTCTGTTGATGATGACTCGCGCGTTCCGATGTGCCGCTTTAAAAAGGTCGGCTGAATATCCTGCGGCTTCGAGAACGGGGACTGTCTTTCGGGGACATAGAGAAACCGTCAATCCCTCCAATGCCTCAAGCAATTCATTGTAAGTAGGGGCAGTGTCTGCGGTGGTTAACTGTGCTTTAGTCATGAGCGTTTCCTTTCTTGGAAGTGGGGTTGTTGAAAAACAACCTCTGGCTCACGCCGAGTGCGGGGTAGCAAAGGTCAGGGGTTCTGATGTTGCCCGCAACATTTTTGGGGGGACTGCGAAAGGTGCGCCGCGCCGGTTTCCGCTCGCGGAAATTCGTGGGGGAGCCAAAACCGCTGGCGGCGGGTTCCTTGACCACGCGAGGGCGGGGCCATTAGCCCTTACAAGCTGGCCGGGATGCTTCAATGCATTGCAGAGTAATTCCGGTCACAGTTTCTTTGCGATGGCGCGGACTCCCCACCATACGAGTCCACCGGCCACGCCGATGACAAGGGAGACGGGCAGGGCCGCAAGGCCTGCGGAGAGGCCGATCAGGCCTATGGAACTCCCGACTCCCGCGGCTCCGACGCCCGCGCCCGTAAGGGCGTGCTCCACTACGCCCCATTCTTCCTGTGGATGTTTCTCTTCGTGGTCGTTCATGGTTCGTTCCTCATTGCAGCGTGATGGTGACGCCTGGCTGCGTTGATACGCCCGCGATGCTGGCTGTCAGTATCTGATCGCCACTCGGGGCGTTCGGAACCACGACGTTGAACTGGAACAGTCCGGCTTCGATGATTCCCGCGAACTGCACCGTCGCGGGCATGTTGCCGATGAGAATCTGCGGATTGGTAATGCTCGGGGCCGCGCCGGAGAAAAGCGCTCCCGCCGGCACGGTCGGATTGGTGGGACCGAAGCCCACACCGAAGAGAATGAGAATTTCTCCCGGCTTCACCGGACGGCTCGGGAAGGAGAACGCTCCTGACGGGCCGATGATGTCGTATCCCGCTCCGCTGTTGCCGGGACTGCCCGGCGTCATGACGATGGCGGCGGGGTACCTGGCGGTGAACAGCGAGAAGGAGGGCGCGTAGGCGGCGAGGGTTGCGGTGGATGTGCTGCTGCCCACGGGCGTGGTGACCGTCACATTGACCGGCCCCAGGGCGCTGTCGCCCGGAACCTGCGCATTGATTTGCGTCGGGCTCACATACCAGAGATAGGCGGGCCGGTTGTCGATAGTCACGCTCGTGTCTCCCAGCATGATCGGAAAATCCCCGTTCCATGTGGCCGTGCCCGCCGCGAGGTTGGTTCCATAAATGGAAATCCACGATCCCGATTCAATCGTGTTGACAGAGCTGTCGATGGGCACGACTCCCCCGGAGCTGATGGCGGGTTGCCCGAGCGAGCCGATGGTCGCTCCCATCAGCAGAAGCTCGGGCTTTCCGCCGTAGGTGTCCGTGAGCACGATTTGCGTGAGCGTCTGTCCGATAAAGGCCGTGCCGAGGGAGAAGTGCTGTTCGTCCGCGACATAGGTGGCTTTCTCCCCGGTCAGCACGTTGCCGGAGCCTCCCGAGCCAAGGCAGGTCGCCGGGTCAACGCAGGAGAACGCATTCAGCGCCTGAACGCCGCTGATACCGTTCGTGAGCGTGTTGGCGAAAATCCCCTGCGCATAATCGCGGATGTCGGCCCCGGCGATGAGCGGGAAGGTGAGGGTGGCTCCTTGTGAGCCGATGAACGTGATGGTGAAAAGCTGTGCGCCGGTCGGTGGCGACGTTGCGTTCATCAGCGTATACACATCCGTGGCGTTCGGTACGGAGACGTTCAGCGTCAGGCTTTGCCCGTTGCCCAATTGCCCGATATAGGCATTGCACGGCGCATTGCCCGAAGTGCCGCACTTGCCGGACGTGGCCGGGATACTGAATGGTGTCGCGAGCGTGTTATTGGCGGTGAAGGTGCCGGTGGGTATGGTGCTGATGAGCTGCGTCTCAATGTTGGCGTTGCCGGGCACCGGCACGAATGTATAGTCGAGCGCAAGCGCGAGCCTCGCCGCAATCGCGAAGCCCACGAGAATTCTGGGTGTCATGGAGAACGGAGCCTCCTTTTGGCTCTCGATCGGATCATGCCACAAACTGTCTAAAAAGATCAACTAGATGTCTATATAGTTCAGCCGCTTGGGCTTAAGGGCTGAGACATGGTAGTGTCATGCGTTGATCGTTGTTAACGGCAGGCATATACGCGCGGCGCGCGCCCTTCTCGGGTGGACGCAGGACGAGCTTTCCAGGAAAGCGAAGGTGGCGCTCGGAACGGTGAAGCGGATGGAAGGCTTCGACGGCCCTGTGGGCGCGCGCACCGATACGCTGCGCAGGATTGTGACGGTATTCGAAAAGGCCGGGGTGGAGTTCCTGAACGATGACCGGCCCGGCGTCCGGCTGCGGGCTGCGAAAGGGTAAACGGGGCCGCACGCAACCACGACTCCGCAAAACCCTTCGGCGCTCTTTTGAAAGCGCGGGTTTGCTCCGTCGTCCTCGTTGAACGGGCTGGGCGATCCCCGCTACCCCGTTTCGATCCATAATCGGATCGATGACAAGACGCGACATTTTTAAAAGGCTTACGGTGTTTGCCGCCTGCACCCGCGCCTTCGCAACAACGCCGCAAAAGGGAGTCGGCATCCTCGTCAGGATTCAGGGGCGGCACTCCGATCTCTGCCTGCTGCACGGCGGCGTTCAGATCTCCCGCCGGAGGATTCCCATTGGACGCGGGCATTTCGTGAACGATGTGGCATGCTGTCTGGGAATCGACCGTAAATGCGCATCTGAGCTGGTGCGCAAATACGGCCTGCCCCCGCGGGACAGCCACGGCGCGGCCACGCCTGCGCCGCGTCACCAGCGCGGCGTGATCCGGAATGCGGACGGCTCGGTCGTCTCCGTTCCCCGAGATCTGTACACCCGGATCGTCGAAGCGCGCGCCGTCGAGTTTGCCGGGCTCGTGCGCGATGGGGTCAGCGCGGCGAGAGCTGGTAAGGCCTCCACTACGCCGATCCTTCTGACTGGCGAATGGATCAAGGGTCTCTACAGGCTCATTGAGCAGGGCGCGCTGTGGATCGGGTTTATGCTCTAAGGAAGATGAACGAAGATCTCAATCTCGCTTTGCTCCAGGCCATCGCAAAAGGCGACAGGGAGACTGTGTTGAATCTGCTGGCGCGTGGCGTCAAGGTGAACGGGCGAGTCAACGGTGGGCCGACGCCGCTCGATATGACTGTGATAGCGGACAGGCCGGAGATGGCGC
>Ga0116129_1001868_pt1 | contig 11148 bp, 10 predicted proteins | sample June2015DPH_17_2_FD_89732 | JGI IMG/M metagenome (GOLD analysis project Ga0116129, IMG submission 89732) | Peatland microbial communities from SPRUCE experiment site at the Marcell Experimental Forest, Minnesota, USA - June2015DPH_17_10 | ecosystem: Environmental > Terrestrial > Soil > Wetlands...
GAATGTCGTTTTGAATCGTGCCCGAAAGCTTTTCCGGCGGCACGCCCTGTTCCTCGGCCGCGGCGACGAACAGCGCCAGTATCGGCAGCACCGCGCCGTTCATCGTCATCGACACGCTCATCTGGTCGAGCGGTATGCCAGAGAACAGCGTGCGCATGTCGTAGATCGAATCGATCGCCACACCGGCCATGCCGACATCGCCGGTGACGCGCGGATGATCGCTGTCGTAGCCGCGATGGGTGGCGAGATCGAACGCCACCGACAGGCCCTTTTGCCCGGCGGCGAGATTGCGGCGGTAGAATGCGTTGGAATCCTCCGCCGTGGAGAAGCCGGCATATTGCCTGACGGTCCAGGGCTGGTTGACATACATGGTGGGATAGGGGCCGCGCAAATACGGCGCGATGCCCGGCCATGTCTCGAGGAAGTCGATGCCTTCCAAATCGGCTTCGCTGTAGCCCGGCTTTACCGGGATGCCTTCGGGCGTGAGCCATGGTTCGGCGCCGCCGCTAGCTTCCGCCGGGGCGGTCTTTTCAAAGGCGATATTCGCGAAGTTCGGTATGCGGCTCATGGGTCACCATCCTAGCACAGGCGATCCGCCGGGGCGCCAGATTCAATCATGGTCCGGATGCTGGTGGCTGACGATGCCGTTAAGCCTTTCCGCGCCATAATTCTGCGGCGTGGTCTGGCTCGGCAGGTTGGCGATGGTCACCACCCAGCCGAGCCGGGCTTCGGTGCCATACTGCTGGGTCGGCACCATCCGGTCCGGCCGGTCGAACGTGCCGGTCAGGATTTCGATCCGTGGCCCGCCAATGCGGCGAAAGCTGAGCGGCGTGCCGCAATCGGCGCAGAAGTCGCGCTCGGCAATCGAGGAGGAACGGAACGCGGCCGGCTTGCCGCGGGTCCAGGCGAAATCACCGAGTTCGATATCGGCGAAGGAGGCGAACGGCGCGCCGGCCGCCTTCTGGCACATCCGGCAGTGACAGATGCTGACCTTCACCGGCCCGGCCGACAGCGCAAAGCGAACGGCGCCGCATTGGCAGCCGCCGGTCAGAACGGGTTTGGTTGCCGTCGCCGATGTCATGTTTGCTCCACCAGGCGATAAGCGTCCTGCAGCGTTGCCAGCGCATCGCCGCCGGCAAAGATAAAATCGTCAACGCCGGCGCCGCGCAACGCCGCTTCCTGCTCGCCGGGCCGGCCTGCCAGATAGATATGTTTTGTCCCGGCGGCTTGAAGGGCCTTTGCGGCCGAGGCCGCTTGCACGGCATAGACCTTTTCCGAGGAGCACAGGCAGGCCAGGTCAGCGCCGGAGGCTTTGAAGGCGGCGATAAGCGCAGCGAAGTCTTTCACCTCTTCCATGGCTTTCACCTCTCCCATGGGGCGAGGTCGCTCTGGAGCCGAAGGCGAGGGAGCGGGTGAGGCGTTTCGGTGTGCCGCGAGAGCCGCCTCACCCGACGCCTTCGGCGCCGACCTCTCCCCGGAGGGGAGAGGTGAGGGAAGGGACACCTCGGGGAAAAAGTCGATCGCCTCGATCCCGCCGGTCTCAAAAAAACTCTTCGCAAATGCCGCCCGCGCGGTGAAGTCGGCAGGGGTGCCCAGATTGGCGAGAAAGATCTTCGACCGCGCACCCCGGTCCTTCAGGATTTGATCGGAGCGATCGCGCAAGCGCTCGAAGGGTTCGGCAAGCCGTATCGGCGGCAGCTCGTCAAATTTGATTCCGGCCTCGTCGTCGGACGCGAGTGCCGTCGGCCTCGCATCCAATACCGCAATGTGAGCCTCGTGCAGGTTCGGAAATTCGCTGGCGCCGGTCAGCGCCTCCTTGCGCCGGGCATTGTTCGCCTCGCGCAAGCTCCGCGTCGCCGCGACCTTGCGCTGGATCAGGTTTTGTTCGAGGCTTGCGAACACCCCGCCGGCCTGCTCGATTTCCTGGAACAATGACCACGCCCTTTCGCAGAGCGCTAGCGTCAGGGATTCGATGCCGCCGGATCCGGCCGCGGGGTCGGACACTTTTGCGAGATTGGATTCCTCCAGCAGCACAAGTTGGGTATTGCGCGCTACCCGCCGCGCGAACGCATCCGGCAATCCCAGCGCCAGCGTATGCGGCAGCACGGTGACGGCGTCGGCGCCGCCGAGGCCGGCGGAGAATGTCGCGATGGTCGCGCGCAGCATGTTCACATAGGGATCGCGCTGGGTCAGCATCCGCCACGCGGTTTGCGCGGCGACAAAAATTGGCTTTGGCGCGAGATCGCAAGCCTGTTCGATCCGCGCCCACAACAGCCGCAGCGCGCGGAACTTTGCCATGGTCAGGAATTGATCGGCATCGGCGATGAGCCGAAACGACAGGGCCGCGCGGGCTGTCTCAAGGGTGATACCGCCGGCTTCCAGCATGCGCAGATAAGCAATCGCGACCGCGAGCGCGAAGGCGAGTTCCTGTGCCTCCGAGCCGCCGGCGTCGTGGACGGCGCGGCCGTCCGCCAGCACAAACGGTCCCTTGAATCCGCGATCCATGAGATCGCCGACCACTTTTGCGAACGGTCTCTCCATTTCAGGCCACGGCGCCGCCGCGGCACCTCGCGCGGCCATGGTTGTCAGCGCCTGATAGTTGAAGTGTATATCGACCTTGGCGGGGTCGAAGCCGCCGGCTTCGACGAGATCGGCGAGATTTGTGCCGGCATTGCCGCGACCGAGCACCGGATTGAGTGCAATGGCGATCCCGGCGTCGAAAATCACGCCATCGAATACCCGCGCCAATGTTTCCCTGTTCGCGTCAACGATGCCAAACCCCCGCGCGCCAGGTCCACCGGCAAATTCCAGTTCCAGCCCGGTGGCGCCGTTTTCCAGATCGTGCAGCGCCTGCGCGTTGGCGGCGGAGGCATCCGGATGGTCGATCCGCTGCATGATCCGCCATGGCGCAGCCTGAGCGCGGCCCGCGATCGGTGTGGTATCCTGCGCGCGCCGATAGATCGGTTCGATCCCGAGCCCGTCATAGGTCCTGCCGACCAATTTTTCGAACGGCGCACCCTTCAGCACGCCATCGACCAGTCTGCGCCAGTCGTCATAGGTCGCAGGCGCAAAATCCGCAGCGAGCCGCAGGTCGTCGGTCACAGATGTCATTTCCGCAGATCGCTCCTTCGAGCCGTTGTGGTTGCCCCAAAGTTGCCACGGGCCGACCGCCAAGCCAAACGCTTGTTTTGGCGCATTTTCGTTCAGTCGACGTCGGGCAACCGCTCAATACCCTCCGTCGATAGCTGTGCCAGCGCGGCCGTGATGCTGCGTCCCGCGATGACACGATCGGGCACAATCTCCGCCAGCGGCACCAGCACGAACGCGCGTTCGAACAATTTGGGGTGCGGTAGCTTCAGTTCCGGCTTGTCGATCGAAACATCGTCATAGGCGATCAGATCGAGGTCGAGGGTGCGTGGTCCCCAGCGCGTTTCCCGAGCGCGGTCGCGGCCGAATTTCTTTTCAATTCTGTGCAGAGTAAACAGCAGCGCGTGCGGGTCGAGGCTGGTTTCGATTTCGATGCAGGCATTGACGAAGCGGGCCTGGCTGTCATCGCCCCAGGGCGGGGTGGCGTAGTCCGACGACCGCGCCAGCAGCGGCGCCTGCGCCATGCCGCGGATATTGGCGATGGCTTTCTGGAATGTCGCGCGGACGTCGCCGACATTGCCGCCAAGCGCGATCAGAACGTCAGCCATGAGACGGCGGCTGCCGCGTTCGCGTCAGCACCACGCCGACATCCTCGAAGATCGCGGCGATCGGCGCATGCGGCTTGTGCACGGTGACCTTGATGGCGCTGACGCGGGGAAACGCCGCCAGGATGGCGTCGGCAACAGCGCCGGCCGCGCGCTCCAGCAGTTTATAATTGGCATCCTTGAAGGCCGCCGTCGCGGTCGCGACCACATGGGAATAAGATACGGTGTCGGCGAGGCGATCGGTGCGCGAGGATTCCGACAGATCGACCGAAAGTTCAAGATCGATCACAAAGCGCTGCCCGACCTCGGTCTCATGTTCCATCACCCCATGGCGGGCATGGATGACGACGCCGGTGATGAAGATCGTATCGGTCATCTTCTGTCCTCGATGGCGGCCGCCACGCGCAGCGCCTGCAAGGTGTCCGATACATCGTGGGTCCGGATGATCCGCGCGCCGCCTCTCGCCGCCACAAGATGCGCTGCAATCGAGCCGCCGAGGCGCTGATGCGGCTCCGACGGCGTGACCGAACTGATGAAGCGCTTGCGCGAGGCGCCGACCAAAAGCGGCAGGCCGAATACGCCGAGTTCGCTGAGCCGGGCGAGCGCCGTCATGCTCTGTTCGGGGGTCTTGCCAAAGCCGATGCCGGGATCGAGCACGATATTGCCGGACCGAATGCCTGCCTTGGCCGCGATCTCGAGCGAGCGCGCAAAAAAGCCGGCGATATCCGTCATGATGTCGAGCGCCGGATCGACGCGGTCGCGGTTGTGCATCACGACCACGGGCAAATTGCGCGCCGCCAACAGCGCGGCCATGCCGGGCTCGCGCTGCAGACCCCAGACGTCGTTGGCGATAACAGCACCGGCATCGAGCGCATAGGCGGCGACGGCCGGTTTCATGCTGTCGATGGACACGGGAACGCCGAGCGAAACCAGTTCGGTCAATATCGGCCGCAGACGCTGCAACTCCTGCTCGGCCGAGACCGGTTGCGCGCCGTAGGGCCGGGTGGATTCCGCGCCGATGTCGATGATGTCGGCGCCCTCGGCGATCATGGCCCGAGCCTGCGCCAGCGCGCGCTCCGGCGTGAGGAAGTTTCCGCCATCGGAAAATGAATCCGGCGTAACATTCAGCACGCCCATCACGGCCGGATACGGCCTGGACAAAAGCGCCCGCAATAGCGGATGATCCACCGGAGTGGCCGCCGGGGCGGGTCTGGAGGTGGTCGCAATCATGCGGTCGCTTTGCGCGGTCCGGGCATCGGAGTCAAGACGCCGTTCTTGACTCCGTCTTGGCGCGGCAGCGGCCCGGCTGTCTCAAACTGGCCTGACACTTCAGGCTGTTCGGCAGGTAATCTCTTCAGTAAGTAATTTTGGGCTGAAGCTTGCGCGCCTGTGCGACCATTTGCTCGACCGACTTTTCCGAAGGCAAAACGCGAACCAGTTTGCACCTGGTATTCACGTCTTTCATGTTCTGCGCCAGCCGCGCCGGATTGCGAAGCGCGAGTTCGCGGACCGTAGCGACGCCGGCGGCGCGCACCAGCCCGACCTTGGCCTTGCCCATGCCGGGAATTCGCATGTAGTCGGAGACATTGGCCCATTCCAGCAGTTGCTGCTCGCTGATGCCGGTCTTGGCGGCAAGCGCCTTGCGCCCCTTGACGGTCCGGGCAGCCTCAAGCAGCTTGTCCGTGGTGCGAATGCCGACCGATTTCAGTTTCGAGGCGGAGTAGCCGGTCAGGCCGTCAATCTCGGAAATTGGATATGTCATGATGCTCGATATGCAAAGGTGCTTAAGCGGAAGGTGCTTGCGCGGAAGGAGCTTTAAGCGAACTGGCTGAGGCCCGGTGTCCCCTTGATGATCTCACCCATCTGATCCGCTCCGATTTTGTCGCGGCCGAACCGGAAAAGTTCACGTGCGACGCTCTGAATCTCGCTGATGCCCAAACCAAGCCCCATCAGCTTGGTGCCGAGCGCCATCAGTCCGCCGCCCATCAACCTGCCCAGACCGCCGCCGGTGCTGGAGGCTGCGATCGCGGCTTCCGCGCCCGGAATCTGGTCGATCAAGGCCTGAACTTTGTCGGAGGGACCCTCGTTGCGAAGGAAACCCAGCATGATGCCGACGGTTTTTTCCGCCACGGCGCTATCGATGCCGACCTTCGCGGCCAGCCTTCCAATTAATTCGTCCATATTGCCCCGCCTCAACCGGTTGCTTGCCGGATCCTTGCTTGTGAATTTATCTTGATCTTGTGCGACACGAATTACAAGCGATCACCGCGTTCGAAACGGCGATTCATAGTAGATCAATCGGAGAGTGTTGCAGCAATGCAAGAGCGGGGAAGGAAATTCGCCAAAAGATTTGTCGCAGGCGGAACCTTCGTTGCAAGTTTCGGTGCTGGATCAATCGAGGCAGGACGAACTCGTTTCGTCGGGCCGGGTTTCCGGGCCCCCCAAATGCGCGAAGAGACGATGCAGTGGCACAGTCCGATCACGAGGTGGCCGATACGGGTGGCCGGAACCGCCGCGCCAGCCGGTTCGCGGTTACGTCTGGAGACCGGCCGTTGCGACGCGCGGAGAATCTGTCGCGCGCGCGATGCCCCAGCGCTGCGGAAATAACATGATCGTCGCGAGATAGATGATCAGAACCAGCGTCCCGTACGAAATATCGCTGTGCAAGCGCATGAATTCCGTGATGAAGAGCGGGGCGACGCCACGCGGTATTCCAGCGCACAGCAGAAAACTGACGGCGAGGACCAGGGTTCCGAGCCACGCCGTGTACCGGTCTTTGAACAAGGCGGCGACGAGCAAATAATAGGTCAGCATCAGCCCGACAAAATGCCCGCGGCCGGACATCGGCGATAGCATCAGCATCGCAATAATCAGCAGCGCGCCTTCGGCGGGGATCATGTTCCAGCGCATGGAGATCAGGAGCAAGCTGCCGATCACGGCCATGAATATGAGCTGCACGGCGCGAAGGATGGCGGTAAAGTCAGCCTGATACGCGGTCTGATCGAGCGCCAGGGCTATCAAGCCGCGCAAAGACAGGTTGAGGGGGTTGGCGCCCTCCCAAAATGTGTATTTCGTTCCGGCCGCGTTTTCGAAAAGGCCGGGTGCCGCGATCTCGCGAACCCAGGTCACGAAATAGCCGTGCGCCGCGCCGTCTGGCTTGAAAAACAGATCGGGAAGAAACGACACCGCCAACAGCGCGCCTGCAAAGATGGCCGCCGCTGCGTAGCGGCGCTTGAACAGGAGGTATGGCAGGAAAATGAGCGGTGTCACCTTCATCGCGGCGGCGACGCCAAGGGAAGTGGCGGCCAAAGTATTGCGGCGATCGGCCAGCGTCAGAATGCCGAACAGGGTCAGTGGCAGGATCAGCAGGTCGTAGGCCTGATCTTCGTACACGGAGAGAATGAACTTCAGGCTGATGAAGATGGCTATTGATCGAAACCAAACCCGCTGGCGTTCGGGCCAGGGCTCCGGAAACAGTCGCAGCGTGAGGATCTCACAAAGCCAGCAGCACACAACGGTGCAGGCCAGCGTGATCAGGTACCAGATAAAGACCGCCAGTCCGATCGGCATCAGCGCAAAGGGGATCATGACGAATGCGAATGCGGGGGGATAGGTGAAGCCAATCTCGCAAATCTGCAGCACCTGCCCAGTCAGGACGCACTCGGCGGCGTGCCGGTACAGCAGCATGCCGCCGGGACTGGTGAATCGCGGATAATAAGCAACTGCCGCAAGGAGCAGCAGTATCCAAACCCACCAATAGTGACGAATAAATTCGCGAGGAGACATCTTCTTCAAATGATTTCCGGACAATACCGCCTCGGCGTCAGCCTCGCGGGGTCATTATACAAAGTGAGTCGATGTGTCATCCAGGAATTCCCTTGCGCTTTTGGTGGCGTCACCGGTGGCCCAGCAGTATTATGTCATGTGGCTGTTCTTTCCAATCACCATCCTGATCCACCGGGTAACCCGTGACCCGGTAACCCCGCAGTTAGGGAAAGGCAAAAAATGTCCAGCACGCCGCGACTTCAACCGGTCCTCGACCGCATCGATGCCGATTTCGATGACAGCCTCGAGCGGCTGTTTGCGCTGCTGCGGATCAAATCGATCTCGGCCGATCCGGCCTTCGCCGGCGATTGCAAGGCGGCGGCCGATCATCTTGCCAGGGATATCGCGACGCTCGGCCTCAAGACGGAAATCCGCCCCACAGCCGGTCATCCCGCCATCGTCGCCAAGTCCAACCGCGGCGGCGGCGGTCAGGGGCGACCGCATGTGCTGTTCTATGGCCACTACGATGTGCAGCCGGTCGACCCGCTCGATCTTTGGCATCGGCCTCCGTTCGAGCCGGCCGTCACCAGCCATGCCGACGGACGAAAAATCATTGTCGCGCGCGGCGCCGAAGACGACAAGGGTCAGTTGATGACCTTCGTCGAAGCCTGCCGGGCCTGGAAATCCGTCACCGGCTCGCTGCCGATCGATGTCACCATGGTGATCGAGGGCGAAGAAGAAATCGGATCGAAGAATTTCGTCCCGTTCCTGGAATCGAACAAGGCCGACCTGAAAGCCGACTTCGCCCTGGTCTGCGACACCGGCATGTGGGACTCCAATACACCGGCGATCACCACCTCGCTGCGCGGGCTGGTTTACGACGAGGTCAAGATCAAGGCCGCCAATCGCGATCTGCATTCCGGCATATTCGGCGGCGGCGCGCAAAATCCGATCCGGGTGCTGACCCGCATTCTCGGCGGCCTGCACGACGACAACGGCCACATCACGATCCCCGGCTTTTATGACGGCGTGAAGGATCTTCCGGCCGACATCCTGGCCCAGCGGGCGAAGCTCAACGTCACGCCGGACTCTTTTCTCAAGCCGATCGGTCTATCGATCCCCGCCGGCGAAAAGGACCGCATGTTGATCGAGCAGATCTCCTCGCGCCCGACTTGCGACATCAACGGGATCATCGGAGGTTATACCGGAGAGGGATCAAAGACGGTGATTGCGGCGGAAGCTTCCGCCAAGATCTCGTTCCGCCTGGTCGAGGGGCAAGCGCCCGACAAGATTCGCAAGGCCTTTCGCGATTACGTGATCGCACGGCTGCCCGGAGACTGCAGGGCCGAATTTACCGACCATTCCTCGACCGCCGCGATCGCGCTCGACTGGAACATGAAGCCGCTCGCCGCCGCCAGGCGGGCGTTGACCGATGAGTGGGGCAAGGAGGCGCTCTTGATCGGCTCGGGCGCATCGATCCCGATCGTCGCCGATTTCAAGCGTACGCTTGGTATCGATACCGTGCTGGTGGGTTTTGGGCTCGACGACGACAACATCCATTCGCCGAACGAAAAATACGACCTGCAAAGCTTTCACAAGGGCATTCGTTCCTGGGCGCGGATTTTGGACGCGTTCGCGGAGGCGGCCAAGGATTTCCCCGCCGGCGATCCCGGCATCCGCGCGCCTTACAAATTGTAGGCCGATCGCTCGGCGAAAAATGAAAACGCCGCCCGGAATTGGGCGGCGTTTTGAATCGTAGTGCAGAGGTCGTTGGACGCGATACTACACTGAAATATTAAAATTTCAATTCCTGTAGCTGGGGTCGATCCGGTCGAGCTTGCGCAGCAGCGGCGGCCATACCAGCATGGTCGAGCGCATTTCCGCCCGCTCGGGATTGTCAAACAGCCTCTCGTTCTTGTCGATCACCAACTGCTCGACCGGATAGGCTGAAGGCCCCAGCATGCGGGTGCGTACCTGCATCGTGCACGCCCGCTCCAGATGGTACATGCGCTCGAAGGCGGAGGCGACCGAGCGGCCGACCGTCAGCGTGCCGTGATTGCGCAGCAACATGTGGTTCTTGTTGCCGAGGTCTTTCTGCAGGCGAGGGCGCTCGTCATGATCCAGCGCCACGCCCTCATAGTCGTGATAGGCGAGATCGTGGGTGACGAAATGCGCGGTCTGGTTCAGCGGCAGCAGGCCTTCCATGCAGCTCGCCACCGCGGTGCCGTCGGGGGTATGCAGATGCAGCACGCAGCCGGCGTCCTCGCGCACTTCGTGGATCGCCGAATGGATCGTAAAGCCGGCCGGATTGATGCTGTAGTCGCTTTTGGTGAGCTGGTTGCCGTCGAGATCGACCTTCACCAGGCTGGATGCGGTTATTTCATCGAACATCAGGCCGTAGGGGTTGATCAGGAAATGGTGGTCCGGTCCCGGCACCCGCGCGGAGATGTGGGTATCGACCAGATCGTCCCAGCCATAATGCGCGACCAGGCGGTAAGCCGCGGCAAGGTTGACCCGCTGGGTCCATTCGGCATCCGTCATCCCCGACGGCACGTCCTTCAGGCGAGGTTCCGCTGGTGACATGACCGGTTTCTCCCGTGTCCGCTGTTGATTTTCGCAGCGACACTAGTCCCGCGGGCGCTTCGCAGCAAGGCGCAGGGCCGGCGTGGCAGTCATGACGGCTTCAGGGCGCCGGGATCGCCAGCAGGCTGGAAATGCTGCGCCCGCGGATGTCGTAGACGCGCGCGAACACGACATCGTCGCGCTTGATCTCCACCAGCACCGGCGCGGTCAGGCCCTTGCAGTAGAACTCGCCAAGCGTCATCGCGAAGTCGGCGGCATGGCTGTCCCAGCCGATCGTGAAGTCGGGGCCGAGCGCAACCTGCGCGGGACGCTGCGGACCGCATACCGCGACCTTCCATTTGCGCCCCCGCGGCGGCGCTTCGTTGCGTTCGGCAAGTTGCTCGCGCAGTTCGTCGGATGCCTGCTTCAGCGCAAGGCCCCAGTAATCCAGCATGAACAGGTTGTCGGCTGATCGAACCGTGCCGGCGATGAGATTGAAATGGGTGTATTGGTAGGGATGAAGCCGGATCATTTCGCCGAACGGCAACAGCAGGCCGAACGCGAAAACCGCCATCGCGGCGGGCTGCCAGCTGCGGCGATTTTCGTTGAGCCAGCTCATTCCCCATGCGAACGCGACGCCTGCGAGCACCGCCATCGGCGGAATCACAAAAAGGAAATGGCGAATGCCGTTGTACAGCGCCGGGTGCTTCATCATCGCGATCACCAGCGGCAGCGTCGCCGCCGATGCCAGCATCAGCAGGATGGTCTTGCGGCGGGCCGATACGCCGCCGCGCCAAAGCGATATCAGGGTGCCGACGACACCGGCGATCGAGAGGCCAAGCAGCACTTCGGGAAGCTGCAGGGCGAACAGGGTCGGCAGGTACGACCAGGGCATGTCCGGCACCGACACCAGTGCGCCATCGAACATCTCCTTCCACGGCTTCTCGAAGAAGTGCGAGAAATAGGTCAGCGCCTGAAACGGATTGCCCGGTTCCACGATCGACCACGGCCAGATCAACCCCATCACGAGGTAGCCGAGAACGAGGCCCGGCAGCAGTGCGTAGCCGACATGCACGAAGCGCCGAACCACCTCGCGCGCGCCGTCGATGCGGATCTCCTCCAGCAATAA
>Ga0116129_1001870_pt1 | contig 11143 bp, 9 predicted proteins | sample June2015DPH_17_2_FD_89732 | JGI IMG/M metagenome (GOLD analysis project Ga0116129, IMG submission 89732) | Peatland microbial communities from SPRUCE experiment site at the Marcell Experimental Forest, Minnesota, USA - June2015DPH_17_10 | ecosystem: Environmental > Terrestrial > Soil > Wetlands >...
CTTGTGCTGCCAATGCGCCGCGAGTTCGACCTTGCGCGGAACTGGCCCCGTTTTCAAACCCACCGAATCCGGGTCTGCCACCAGCCAAAGCCGGCGCCGTTGCGCAAATTTTTCAGGGAAATCAGTCAGGATATCGGCGAAGACCTCGCCTTTGCGACCCTGCGGCCTGCGAATCCGCGCCAGCCACACCCAGCTTTGCTGCTCTAGGGGCGCACCCATCAATGTCCCCGCCCGAGATGCGCGTCCATTGCCAAGGCTATTCGTCTTCTTCCAGAATATCGAGCGTATAGCGGCGGTGCAGCTTCATGCTCACTGCGCCCAGAATCGTGCGCACCGAGCGCGCCGTGCGCCCCTGCTTGCCGATTACCTTGCCCACATCCTGTGGGGCCACGCGCAGCTTCAGCACGGTGCTTTCGTCCCGGTCAATGGACTCGACAGCCACCGCCGCCGGTTCATCCACCAGCGCCTGGGCAATCTCACGCAGCAGCTCGACAACGGAGTTACGAGAACTTGTATCGTTTTGGGTCATTGCTCGTGCCTCTGACCTGAATCACAGGGAGCCCGCATACATTCAGGGATTGGGTAGGCTGAATCCTATCACCCAATCCCGGTTGCCGTCAGCTTTTGTCTGCAGGTCCGTGGGGGGACAGGGGCCCGCGCAGTTTTTACCGAGCTTTCCAGCATTCAGCCCACTGGATCAGCCGCCAGGTCTCGGAAGTCGAGATTAGGCCTCGACCGGAGCTTCCACTGCCGGAGCTTCCACAACCGGAGCTGGCACGGCCTCTGGCGCTTCGGTCGGTGCAGCAGCCTCGCGATTCGCTGCGGTCACCGGGGCCGCAGACACTGCGCCAGCCGGATTCTTGGCCACCAGCTTCTCCACGATGGTAGAAAACTGCGCGCCCACGCTCTTCCAATAGGCGATGCGGTCGTGCTTCAGGTTCACGGTGGCGGGGCTGGTGCGCGGGTTATAGGTGCCGACAACCTCAATGGAGCGGCCATTGCGGGCGCGATCCTTCTCGATGGCCACAATGCGGTAGTAGGGCTGTTTGCGGGCGCCAAAGCGCGCCAATCGAATCATCACCACGGCGATACGGTTCCTTTCAAAATCCTGCTAATCAAAAATCCTGATTCCTGAATCAGGCGCTTTGTCGCGGTCTCAGGGGGCTTTTCCGGCCGGCGGCAGCAATGCTTCAGGCCTGCCAGGCCAAATCAACGGCCGGGCAAGTGTGCCCAGCCACACAAGACTCAACATCTAAGTATCGCCGAAAACAGTCTTCCGGGCAAGTTTTTTGGGCTCTGTCGCAGGATTCGTCCGCCCGGAATTGTTCCGATCATGTCGCCCCGCGAATCAGCCCGCAACCAGCTACGTCGCATCATCTGCGGCCGGAAACAGAAACTTCAGCATTGCCCGAACCCTCTTCGCCCAGCTCCCTTCATCATGCGTGCCCCCATGCACTCTCTCAAAGTGCAGCGACTTCCCCGGCACCCAACGGTTCGCCTTGAGCCGCCGATTCAGAGCCTCCGCATCGTCCAGCGTCCGTCTGCCTTCCTTATCGCCCACGTCAAGCCACACCCGCGGCCGATCCCAGATCTGAGGCGACAGTTCGTTCACATACCCCAGAATGCTCTTGTGGTTCCACCAAACGCTCGGCGACAGCACCGCCAGTTTGCCAAAAATCTGTGCATGGCGCAGCCCCAGGTAGAGCGTCACCAGACCACCTAGGGAAGATCCACCCAGCCCGGTCGAATCCCGATCGGTGCGCACGCGAAACCGCTCAGCAATAAACGGCAGAATCTCCTCAGTGAGCGTCAGGCCGTACTGCGCTGCCTTGCCTCCGCCCATTTTCCCGTCGCGCTCATGCGTATACTCGGAGAGCCGCGCAGGTGTGTTGTAAATCCCCACAATGAGCAGAGGCTCCACCTCCCCTGCCAAAACCGCTGCATCGGCGTGTTCCTGCACCTGCCATGTGCGGCCGGGAATGAACGAAGTCCGCGGGTCAAAAAGATTCTGCCCATCGTTCAGATAGAGCACCGGATAGCTCCGCTCAGCCTCCCGATCGTAGCCCGGCGGCACGTAGACCAGGATGTCCCGCTTGTCCGGCAAATACTGGCTGGCAAAGGAGGCATGCAGATGCAGTCGCGCCTGCGGCGCGTCCGGATGCGCCGTTCCGAGATGTGCCGCCTCTGGCTGAGCAGATTCCGGCGAGCTCACCAGCGGCTCAGCCGAAGCGGCCCATGTTAGCTCGTCGGCTTGGTTGTGATCAAAATGCAAGTCGAGCGTTTCCTTGTGTTATGCAGCTGCTCTCAAATTGGCTTTTCGGCAGGGCATTTCATGGCCCATCTCCGGCATCGAGAAAACAGCAACCCAGGCTGTTACAGTATCAAGAAATCGGCACTTCTCCAATTGGCCGGTTTCGAGCGCAGTGGTTCAGGTTGAAAGGCAGGGGCCTGGAGCCCGTAGAATAGTTTCCTCCATCAATGCGGGGCCTTAGCTAGCCCCCAAGGATTGCTGATTTCAAACCGGGCAACCGCCACTTCGAGCCGCAAGCACCAGGAAGCAGGAATGGAATATGAACCGTGAGTATCACAAGTGGCATTCCAGCCGGCTGGGCCGCGAGATGGAGCTGCTGGTCTTTGGCCACGCCGGTTTGCCGGTGGTCGTCTTTCCCACCTCGGGCGGCCGCTTCTATGAGTTTGAAGATCGCAACATGGTTGGTTCGCTGTCCGGCAAGATTGATGCCGGCCAGCTCCAGCTCTACTGCGTTGACTCGGTCGACAGGGAGAGCTGGTACAACAATGAGGTCTCTCCCCGTTGGCGCATCGCCCGCCACGTTCAGTATGACGACTACCTCATCCACGAAGTCGTTCCACTGGTCCGCCAGAAGAATCCCGACGCCCATCTTGTCGCCCTCGGCTGCAGCTTCGGCGGATTCCATGCCGTCAATGTTGCCCTCAAGCACCCTGACGTCTTCACCGGATTTCTCTCGATGTCCGGCGCCTTCGATATGAAGCGTTTTCTGCAAGGCTATTACGATGAAGACAGTTACTTCAACCAGCCGCTCGATTACCTGCCCAACCTGGGCGATAGCTGGTTTCTTGATCGCTACCGGCACGGCAACTATGTGCTCGCGACCGGCTGGGACGACCACTGCCTGGTCCAGAATCAGCGTCTCGATCACGTTATGACTGCCAAAGGCATCCCCCACAAGCTCTATGTATGGGACGCGAACAACTCCCATGACTGGCCCACCTGGATGCGCATGGTCGATATTTATCTGTGAGCGATATTGATCTGCGAAACTGGTAGCAGAAAGCGCAAAACGCGCTTTGGAGATTCTGCCGATGAGTGACTTGAATCCTTACGAAAAGTTCCTTGATGGCCGGGCGCTCGACACCATCCTTCGAGCCACGCCTGCGGAGATTGGCAAGTTGCTCCTGGCCATTGGCCCGGAAAGAGAAAACACCCCGCCTGCCAAAGGCAAGTGGGGCGCCGCCGAAATCATCGCCCACCTGGCTGATTGCGAGCTTGTCTTCGCCTTCCGCCTGCGTCAAACCCTCGCTCAGGACGCGCCCTTGATTCAGCCCTTCGATCAGGACAAGTGGGCCCGGACCTATCCTGGCGTGCCGGCCAAACAGGCGCTTGAAGTCTTCACCGCCATGCGCGGATGGAATCTCCGCCTCATCGGTCTCGCGCTGCCTGATTCCGCCGACCGCCCCGTCACGCATCCCGAGCGCGGCGCCATGACCTTTCTCACCATCGTTGAGACCATCGCCGGTCACGATCTCAATCACCTCGAGCAATTGAAGAGACTCGCCGCCTGAGCCCGGGCGGGCCCGATTCGCCGCGGCCTGACAGGCATCAGGACTGACTCCCATCAGCCAGTCAGTCCTGAGCGTTTCCCCGCCTCAGTGATTCCGTTCCTCAGTGATTCCGTTCCTCAGTGATTCCGTTCCTGAGTGATTCCGGCCCTGAGTATTTCTTGGTCGTTACTTTACCGGAAAGGTATTATTGCTCCGATCATCGTCCGGCAATACATGATCCGGGTCGACAGTCGCCGAAGTTATCGGCTTGTCGCCCGTCCAGACAAGCTCGCTTTTGGATTGCCAGGTCTCCACCGGCACCCGGAAGCGAGCTTTGCTTCCGTCGTTGTAGGTCACCTCTACCGTCGCAGGAAATACCAGCTGTCCCAAGTTCGCCACGGTGACATGGTCCCCGTCGATTCCTGTAACTGCCATGTCGAAGCGCCAGTTATTCATGTACCATCCGCGCCAGAACCAGCCTAGATCTTCGCCGCCTTCGCTCGACATCTCCCTGAAAAAGTCCGACGGCGAGGGGTGTTTGTAAGCCCAGTCGCGGATATATTTTCGGAAAGCCCAGTCAAAACGCTCCTTGCCCAGGATCTGCTCGCGCAGCAGAACCATCCCATATGCGCCCTTGAAATAACTCACCGGATGGCCCAACTGCCAGGACATGGCATCTGCCGGCATGAGAATGGTCGGTGCTGCGGAGTTATCCAGCACTTTCAAAATCGTATCCGCAGGCTCTCCGCCGGCCGAATATTCCGAGTCCCGCTTGGGCCCGTAGACGCCTCCATCAAACCCGGCAGATTCGCCGATATCGATGAACGTATTAAAGCCTTCATCCATAAATGCATTGCGCCGCTCGTTCGACCCCACAATCATGGGAAACCAGCTGTGCCCGATCTCATGAGCCGTAATCCAGAACAGAGTTTTGCCCTTGTCCTCAATTCCATCAAACACAATGCCCGGATATTCCATGCCCGTCGAGAACCCCGCCACGTTGATCGCCGCGGGATAGGGGTAGGGGAACCACTGCCGCGAGAAACGCTCGACCGTGTCCTTCACGTACTCGGTCGAACGCGACCAAGCATCTTCGCCAGCACTCTCCGGCGGATACACGCTCTGGGCCAGGCTCGTCCTTCCCTCCGGCAGGTTGATGCGCGCCGCGTCCCAGACAAAAACCGGGCTTGCGCTCCACACCACGTCGCGCGTATGGTCCATGTGAAAGTGCCACGTCAGCGTGCCGCCGGCCTTGGGCCGGCTTGCAGGGTCGGCCACTTCCGCCACGCTGCGAATCACCACCGTCTTGTCGCTCTTGCGCGCCTCGGCCAGCCGCTCGATCTCGGTCGTCGTCAACACATCGCGCGGATTCATCAACTCGCCGGATCCAGCCACAATCATCGAACTCGGCACCGTGACGTAATAATCGAAGTGCCCATACTCGAGATAGAATTCCGCGCCGATATAGGGCAGCGTGTCCCAGCCGCGCAGGTCGTCGTAGACGCACATGCGCGGATACCATTGCGCCATGTCGTAAATCTCGCCCTGGCTGGACATGCCCCAGGAAGTACGCCCGCCCCACACTCCTGGCACCTGATAGTGATAGCGGATATGCAGCCTGAGTGAGCCGCCCTTGGGGGCCAGTGGATGCGGCAGCCGCACTTGCATGCGCGTGTCGTCGATAACGTACTCGGCCTTGGCGTGCATCCCGCCCTGCTCAATCTCCACCGAGTCCAGCACAAACCCCTCGGTCGAAGGCGATGGGGCGCTTGCCGAGTCGCCTGCCCGCACGCGCCGCGGCGTCGAGCCGTTCACCACCCGCCCTCGCGCATCCTTGCGATAGAGGTTCTGCTCCATCTGGATCCATATGCTCGGCAGCGTGTCCGGACTGTTGTTGGTGTAGGTGACCACCTCGTCGTTCCTGAGCACTTTTGCCTGCGTATCGAGTTCCGCATGCATCTCGTAGTCGGCCTCATTCTGCCAGTAAGCCGGTCCCGGCGCTCCGTTGCTCGATCGGTATTCATTTACCGGCTCCGGCAAGGTCATCGGAGCGAACGTAATGCGCGGGTCATAACTCGAAGCTGCGGGCGCCCGATCCGTTTGAGCAGCAATCGGAACCAGAGAAACCATCACGACAGAAGTGCAAACCACAATCCAGCTGTTCATGAGCGAAAACCTCCTGGAGAGAATGGGGATTGGTTGAGGGGCCAACTCAATCAGCATATATGCCGGGATCATCCGTTCGAGGACGATTGGGAGGGCCGGGCTTGGGAAGCGCTGATCATGGTGCGCCGGACGGCAGCGAACTCCGGATGAATGCCAGAATCTTCCGCGCTCTCAATCGACAGCATCGAGGCTTGGACGGGTGAGGTCGCCGCTCGCCGGCGCGTCCGGGGACGAAATAGATTGATGGAGGGCGCGGCAGGTAGAGGGCCCGGCGCGAGCAGCTTTCAAACCTCCCGTTCCCGGCCAAGTCCCGTTTTTTTCATTATTCCCTGAATCCAGATGCGTGTTGAAACACTCATATACGTGTTATGACACGCATTGCCTCCCGGTTGGGAATCTAAGCCACAAGGAAAAAGGAGAATCGAAATGAAGATCGTACTGTACGGAGCAACGGGAAACTCGGGCCAACGGATTCTTGAGGAACTCACCAGTCGCGGCCACGAAGTCACAGCGGTAGCCCGTAACACCTCAAAGCTGCCCCCGGCGGTGAAGGCGGTAACGGATGACCTGAGCAACGTCGACCGGATTGCATCGGTCATCGCTGGCGCAGACGTGGTCGTAAGCGCCTATGCTCCTCCACCGGACAATACCGATGCCCTGCTCGGAGTCACCGAACGCCAGATTGCGGCCGTCAAGAAGGCGGGGATATCACGTCTGATCGTGGTGGGCGGTGCCGGGCTCCTCGAAATCGCGCCAGGTGTGACTCTCATCGCGTCCGGGTATCTGCCCGAAGCATATTTGCCTATTGCTACATCTCACGAGAAAGCATTGGGCATTCTCAAGGCTTCGGATGTCAACTGGACCTACTTCAGTCCTGCGGGATTCTTTGAGCCCGGTCAGCGGACCGGCAAATACCGCCTTGGAACGACGAATTTGATCGCCAACGAAAAGGGCGACAGCCGGATCTCGTTTGAGGACTATGCTGTCGCGCTGGCAGATGAGATCGAAAAGCCTGCTCATGAGCGGGGTCAGCTGTCGATCGGCTACTAATCCTGCTTTCCGAGTCCCCATGCGTCAGCCGAGAGAGGTTGTGCCGATTCCCGGATGGAACTGCGGCGGATCGCCAGCCTCGATTGGCTGCTCGAACGAAATGAAAGAAAAAGGTATGGCCCCCACGACGAAGTCCTCTCTCGCTTCCGCCCTGAAGCAAAATCGGCCCTTCGTGTCGTTAGAGCAGCAAGTGTACTTGAGCATTCTGCGCACCGCGTCCGAGCTGTCATATGCCGTCGATCAATACTTTCGGCCCTTCGACATCACGCCCTCACAGTACAACGTCTTGCGGATACTCCGCGGAGTCGGGGCGGATGGGCTTTGCCGGAACGAAATTTCAGAACGGATGGTAACGGCGACTCCCGACATGTCGCGCCTGCTCGATCGGATGGAGAAGGCAGGATGGGTTAGGCGAGAACGGGCAGAGGATGATCGGCGCCAGGTCTCCACCTACATCACAAAGTCCGGTATGGAGTTGTTGGAAACGCTGGAAACGCCCACGCGCGATTTTGTGATGCGGCTTTTTTCCGGAACTCGGGTCAGCGACCTAAAGGCTGTTCTCAAGGTCAACGATCAAATCAGAACCAAACTATCTTGAGAGCAGCGAAAGGCACTGTCTTCTATGAAAAAACTTGGCTTCCTTTCATTCGGCCACTGGACACCTTCAGCACAGTCACAAACGCGGACTGCGGCGGACGCGCTGTTGCAGTCCATTGATCTCGCCGTGGAGGCCGAGCGTTTAGGCTTGGACGGAGCCTATTTCCGGGTTCACCACTTCGCTCGACAACTCGGGTCGCCTTTTCCACTCATGGCGGCGGTCGGAGCCAAAACGAAAAAAATTGAGATCGGTACCGCCGTGATCGACATGCGGTATGAGAACCCTCATTACATGGCGGAGGACGCGAGCGCCGCCGACCTCATTGCGGGCCGACGATTGCAGTTGGGAATCAGCCGCGGCTCTCCCGAGCAGGTGATCGACGGATGGCGCTATTTTGGCCACTATCCGGCCGAAGGTGAGACCGACCGAGACATGAGTCGGCGACACGCTGAGAAGTTCCTCGATCTGCTCGGCGGCCAGGGCTTCGCCCAGCCTAACCCGCGCCCGATGTTCTCTAATCCGCCAGGTTTGCTGCGGCTTGAGCCCTACTCTGAGGGCCTGCGGGACCGCATCTGGTGGGGTGCGGGGTCCAACGCGACGGCTGCCTGGGCCGCCAAGCTCGGAATGAATCTTCAATCATCAACCCTGAAGTTCGACGAAACCGGTGAACCATTTCATGTCCAACAGGCTGCCCAGATCCGTGGTTTTCGTGCAGCCTGGAAAGAGGCCGGACACACTCGGACTCCGCGCGTGTCGGTCAGCCGCAGCATCTTCGCGCTGGTAGACGACCTCGATCGCGCCTATTTTGGTGAAGGAGGCAAGAACGGAGATGAGTTCGGCTACATTGACGGACCCGCAAGGGCGATCTTTGGCCGGACCTATGCGGCCGAGCCGGATGTGCTGGTCGAGCAACTCAAGGCTGATGAGGCGATTGCGGAGGCCGACACGCTTCTGCTCACCGTCCCCAACCAACTGGGGGTTGCCTACAATGCGCATGTATTGGAGGCAATTCTTACAACGGTCGCCCCTGCGTTGAACTGGCGCTAAGGGACTGCGATCAGCCTGGATGAATACGCTTGCGGGATATCACGCTAAGGGGCAGGAGCATAAACTCGACTCCTGCCGCGCCGACCGCGAGCGGGGGCGGCAGCGGAATGAAGGTGCGGGGAGAAACCAGCACGGGTTCTCCTGGGCCGATGTTTATCCGGCGATCAACGAAGGGCGGCGGCATGCCGCCCTTCACTGCATTTGGTCACTCCATTTGTTGGCTGCATCTGTTGACCAGGCCGCTTTCTTCCCGGCCTTGGGGGCGGCGATTGCGTGGCCATCTTGGTCTTCTCCCTGGCAGCGAACTCCTGCTTCCCCTCTAGAGAGATGGCGTTGGTGTCAACCGTGTACGCGCTGGCGGCATCGCGGAGGAAGGTAGCTGAATCTGTGTCTGAAGCATCCAGCAAGAAGCTGGTTTTGAGATTCGGGCGTGAAAGCTTGCCTTCGACTGCGCGGCGAAGTACTCGGCCAGGGTTTTGCCGATTCCGCCGTCGTCGCGCTCCTGACCGATGTCGTGTTGCCGCGCCAGCATCTCGAGGCGCGGCTCTTCAAGAGGCTTACCGGCTTCTCGAAGACCTCTCCAGCTACTCGAAGACCTTAAGGGTTCTTAAAGACAAGGATCAGCTCGCGCTTGATCGAACGGATCCGCCGCTAATAGAGGATCTTCAGCGCGAACTGTGCGATGCGCGGTTCGAAGGTGCTCGAGATCTGGCCACCGGAGGTAGGCGCCCCGCCGGTGATGGCGCTCAGGGCCGGTGTGCCGCCCACGCCGAGGGTCCCGGTGGTCGTGCCCTGCGTGCCGCTGATGGTGCTGGGCAGGAAGTAGTTCGTGTGGTTGAAGATGTTGTACAGCTCAGCACGGAACTCAACCTTGACGCGCTGGAAGGGGGTGTTGAACTTCTTGTTCAGAGCGAAATCGGTCTCGTTGAAGGGCGGTGTCCGGCCAGGATTGCGGCTCAAGGTGCCGAAGGGGCTTAGCTGATTGCCGGCCGCGTCCTTGATCGGCGGAAGGACGAAGGCCGCGAAGTTAACGTAGTTCACATATCCGGTACCGGACGAGCGGTGGCCGGTGCCCTGGGTGACGGGCACGCCAGGGACGCGGTCCGGACGATACTCGTTGGCGCCCCGGTAGGTTGCCGAGATCTGCGGCGAAACCGCCTGGACCGAGTTGGGCGTGTAGGTGATGTTGAACGGCGTGCCCGCCTGCGCGGTGTTAATGACGGAAGTCTGCCAGTCACCGAGCAGGGCGTTGATCGGGCCCTTGGCCTCGGGGAGCAACTGGCGGCCTTGGCCGAAGGGAAGTTCGTAGACAATGGTCGTGATGTTGGCGATGGGCAGGTTGTAGTCCGACTGCGCATAATCCGCGGCAAGGTTGAAGCCATTCTGCGGCGACGGCGTGTTGCCTTCAAGCGAGGCGCTGGCGTTGTCCAGGGAGTGTTCCCAGGTGAAGGAATTCAACACTGTCAGGCCAGAGACCATGCGCTGCTCGTACTTGACCTGGAGCGCATTGTAGTTGGACCAGAACTCGTTGAGCGCCGCGGTAATGTCCGAGGGCCAGTTGGCAAAGGGACGAGCGAAGCCAACCTTGGGCGTGGACGTGCTCGCGCCGAGCGCCGGATTCTCCTGGTTGCCGTTCAGGAACCCCTGCAGGTGCACCCCGTGGTTGCCGACGTAGGCGATATCCAGAACGCGGTTCTTGCCAAGCTGCTGCTGCAGGCTCAGAAAATAGCTCTCGACGTAGCTGTCGCGCGTGTTCTTCGGGATCCAGGTGATGTTGTCGGTGGCCTGGTTGAAGCTGGTGACCAGTCCGGAGGGAAAGCCCTGGTCGGAGGTGGCGTAGCAACTCGGCGTCGTCGTGCCGGTAGCGATGATCTCGACCGGCAGCGGCGAGGCGCAGTGGTTAGCTGCGGTCGGCGTTGGCTGCGTCACCGAGGCGAACTGGGCCTGGGGCGCGTTGATGGCCAGAATGTCGCCCGAGCCGGCGCGCGTATAGTGTGCGTAGCTGATGCCGAAGCCGCCACGGATGGCGGTGTTCTCCAGCGGAGCCATGGCGAAGCCGACGCGCGGCGCATAGTCCTTGAAGTCGGGATCCACGAGCGTCTGGCCGTAGACGCCGCCGTAGGAGACGGGCGTGATGCCGTTGCCGGTCGCAGCGCCGGGGGTGGTCGTAAAGACCGACTGCGAGGCCGGATCGAAGTTGGAGATGCGGTTATACAGATCGCCGTAGGGCGAGGTGTACTCCCAGCGCAGGCCAAGGTTGAGCGTGAGCTGCCTGTTCACCTTCCAGTCGTCCTGCGCGTAGAGGTTATGCGTATTGTTGGTCACGTGAGCTTCGTAGTAGTTTGCCAACTGGTAGGAACTGGTAGTACCGAAGAGGAAGTCCGCCCAGTAGTTGTCGGCCACCGCGGAGCCACCGCTGCAGGTGGCGGTTAAACCGGGAATTGGCGTGCCGCTGGGGCAGACGCTGTAGCCTCCACCGTA
>Ga0116129_1001871_pt1 | contig 11142 bp, 12 predicted proteins | sample June2015DPH_17_2_FD_89732 | JGI IMG/M metagenome (GOLD analysis project Ga0116129, IMG submission 89732) | Peatland microbial communities from SPRUCE experiment site at the Marcell Experimental Forest, Minnesota, USA - June2015DPH_17_10 | ecosystem: Environmental > Terrestrial > Soil > Wetlands...
GCAATTTGGAACGGCTGACGCTCGCCGAGATGGAAGAATTCGTGACGACCAGCCGGCAAGTGACGTGGTCGGCGGTAGAACCCGGGTCCGTCTACAAACTGATCGAGCGGGTGCTGAAGGCGCAACAGTACCGCCGACTGAGCAAAGGCCAACGAGGAATCGTGAGGCGCTTTCTGAACAAGGTCACCGCATTGAGCCGAGCCCAACTGACGCGACTGATCCAGCGCTGGATGGAGACGCGGCGGATCGAGAGAAAGCCGGCGCGGCGCCCGAGCTTCCACCGGCGCTACAGCGACGCCGACATCGCGTCGCTGGCGGAGGTCGATGCGGCGCACGAGGGTCTTTCGGGGCCGGCAGTGCGCCACCTTATGCCAGCGAGCCTGGGAGGTGTTTGGCGACCAGACGTTCAAACAGCTGGCAAGCATCTCGGCCTCGCATATCTACAACCTGCGGCGCTCGGCGGCTTACCGGAAGATTCGCGTGCGGGTGCAACACACCCAGGGGAGCAAAGTATCGATTGGAGAACGCCGCCAGCCGGAGCCGAAAGGGCGGCCGGGTTATCTTCGCGTGGATACGGTGCATCAGGGGCAGCACGACGGCGAGCCGGGACTATATCACCTCAATGCAGTCGACACGGTGACGCAGTGGCAGGTAGTGGGCGGCACGGAAACCATCAGCGAGCGGCATCTGATTCCGGTCCTGGAAGCGATGCTGCATCAATTTCCCTTCCGGATTCTGGGCTTCCACTGCGACAACGGGTCGGAGTTTCTCAACCACAATGTGGTGAAGCTGTTGAACAAACTGCTGGTGGAGGAGTTCACCAAATCGCGCGCTTATCGCACCACCGACAACGCCCTGGTGGAAGGCAAGAACGGAGCGGTGGTGCGCAAGCAGATCGGCTACGGCCCGATTGGCGCCGAGCATGCCGAAGCGTTGCAGAAATTTTACGCGGCTTACTTCAACCCGTATCTGAACTTCCACCGACCCTGTGGATACGCTACCGTCGCGACCAACCCGCGGGGGAAACGCCAACGGAGCTACCGCCACAAGGACTATCGAACGCCTTACGAGAAGCTCACCTCGCTGGAGAAATGGACCGAATCCTTAAAGCCAGGAATCACGGCGGGGATGCTGAAACGGCAGGCCGAAGCGATGAGCGATACCGAGGCCGCACGGCGGATGCAAAAAGCCAAGTTGAGCTTATTGGCGTGCTGCCGGAAACCACGATGAAACCAAAGCGCCGTGGAAATGCCGGGGCTGTGGAAAGCGTGGAAAGCCAAAAGCAGGCTTCCCCCTCTTTCCACGAGCCCCTTGGAAATCTCGCCAACGGCAGGCGAGATTCCCACATTCCCACAGCGCCGGCGACGAGGGCGGATGGAAAAGTGGAAAACCAAAAACAGGTTTTTCACTTTCCCACCGCCACGAGGATATATTGGGAAAACCAAAGAAAACTAAGACGGGCGGGCTTCGCCCTCCGCCCCGTCAAAGCCTGCCAAACATCAAGAAAGGAGATCTCTCCCGGCAACCTGGACGTTCTCATTTTCAGGCTCATGCCGCGTTGGAATCAAAGTCCCGTTTCAGGCTCATCCCGTATTAGAATCCATTCTCTATTTCAGGCTCATTTATGGATTGGAAAATGCTCCGCCGGAAATCCACTTGAAGCGGCCAACCCATGATGCTGCCGGATTCGCTGCGTTGAGGTACTGAGGTTGCCTATTTAAATAATACAAGCGCAGGTGCTCGACATGCTTCTCTTGAGCCTTGACGCTTAGCTGGAAGGAAAAAATCGTGACCACTATGGCGACACCGAACGCGATCCAGGAGGCGTATAAGAGGGGTAGGTCGATCACGCGAACTAGGGGCACTATATCCTTGATAAAAACTAGCGAAATTCCAAGACCAGCACTTGAGTAGGTCAGAATGCTCTTGTCGAATTCATCGGAGCCGCTTTGGCAGTCCGACCAAGCTTGTTTCTGATGCTCAATGTAGAGATCGTATGCGTGCTCTTCCAGGGTCGGCGGCACCTGCGGCGCTGGTGGTGTCACGGACTCGGCCGAAGAACTTAATGCTGGAGGCGATGTAGGGGGGTGTCCAGGCGATTGATGGCCCTTTTTTTCGCTATGTCCCACTGCCAATCAATCCCCCTACTGGGCGTTCGCTCAGGGGCCCGCCTTCATTATCATCCTACTTTGAGTCTGAAATACCACAAATCGTGAAATGGTCCCGTGGGGGCTTACGATCCGAGCCTTGCAAAGCTGGGAGAACCAGCGGGGGGCTCCGAAGAGCGTGCCGCCGCCCGCGAGGTTGCTTGTCCGTAGGCGGCGGGAAATCAGGCCGGAGTGGTCAGCATTATTGAGTTGGAAACCCCACGTCGAAGCGAGCGACCCTGCGGGGATATCCACTATGTAGAATTCTTAAACCGCTACAAAAACCACTACAGTCGCCAAAATACGTTGGGACACTCGCTTTCGAGTGGCCCATAACTTCTTTATTTTCTGTGGTGCGGAGAGGGGGACTTGAACCCCCACGAGATTGCTCCCGCTAGCACCTCAAGCTGATCATAGGCGGTCCGGGACGGTCTCGAGCGGCCTAAATCGTTGATTGGCCGTGAGAGGACGGTCCGCAGCGGCCCCTGGCGGTCCGGAGCGTAAGGTCCAAATAGGGTCCAAAGGTGCCCGCACCAATGGTGGCCCAATAACCACAATGCGAGGGTGAAGTCTGGTTCGGCACGGTCCGTGTAGACGATGAGGATCAATTATCCGCCTGTTGCCAATGGGGTAACTCCGGCTAACATTAATTGCATTTTCGGCAATACCGGTTTCGATTCTTGAGCACCTTTGGCATTCTGCGGTCAGTTCACGCCCGCGACAATGACCAAAGTGACCGACGGGCGCCGGTGGCCCGATTCACGGCCGAAAACTGCAATTGGAAAGGAGTCAGCTTGTGCAGTCCTTCGAAGCTCTTGTGCAGATCCGTCGTACCGGCGGCTAAATAAACCCGCGTTTTGTTTGCGGAGGGCTTTGGGAGGGACGCCGAAACTAGCCGCGGACAACCGGATCGGACGTCCCGCGAAGTCCCTGCGTTGCTGGTTCATTCCGATGCGTCGGAAGATTTACAATAGGTCTGTGGAGGCACTATGAATGCTGCGATCAACAGTTTGACACCCGCCGAAGCGGCTGTCGTTGCCGGAGTGTCAATGCGCGACGTGCACCGAGTGATCGACGAGCACATTCTGCCGGAATGCCTATACGACGTCCGAGGCGCCAGATCATTCCGAAGCGATGCCTGTGTGTTTATCGCTTTCTACTTTGAAGCAGCCAGCCGGCTGACTTCCGAGGAGCGGCAGCGGGTGATCGCCATGGCGAGCCTGCATTCTCGAGGAGAGAAGTCCACGAAGATCGTCCATGATGGATTTCTGACCGTCGACTTCGCACCGTTCTGGACTAATGTGGACAAGCGCCTCAAGCGTCTGAACGCTGCTCGCGATCAGGTATCCATGGACGACGGCATTCTCGGCGGGACCCCGGTAATTGGCGGAACGCGTGTGCCCGTCTATGACGTCGCCGCGTCCGTTGCAGCCGGTTACCCGATCGAGAGGATTCTTTCCGCCTATCCCAGTCTTAACCGGGAACAAGTTGAACTCGCCGCCCTTTTTGCGGAAGCGAATCCACAGCGGGGAAGACCCAGGCAGCATACTGGTCCTCCATCAGGCTTGAAGGCCATCTCGTCTCAACGCAAACCGCGGCCCGTAGCGCGGTGACGAAACTCCTAATCGATGAGTGTCTGAGTTCAGAGCTCGCTCTGATAGCTCGCGAACGGGGTCACCACGAGGCATCTCACGTGGTTTGGATCGGCAAGTCCGGCTGGAAGGACTGGAAATTGAAGCAAATCGTGCTCGCCGAGGACTGGGTACTGGTGACCAGGAATAGTGAGGACTTCCGTGGACCTCGTGAAACCCCAGGCTCGAAGGGGCAGTATTCCCATGTGTTGATCCATGCCGGCTTGGTCTGCCTTAATGCGCCGGCTGGTATGGACCTCGCCCTTCAGAAGGAACTCTTCTCTGAGGTGCTGAACGAACTCGACACCGGCGGGGACCTGACTAATCAGATTCTGGAGGTGACGCTCGAAGACGACGAGGCCGGCATCCAGATCGAGCGCTACAGGTATCCCGCGGAGTGAAGAGGGCTGTTCAATTCCCATGCGCCAACGAGCTCCTGATAATGGGGAAAGCGCCCGTGATTCAAGGACAGCGACCTCACCAGACTGGGGCAGAATGGAAGCAGATTGATGCTGTCGAGAGCACTGGAAGCTCCGGGAAGGGCCCATGCACATCAAGCATGCGCGTCTGCCAATTCCTCCACGACCGCAGAACAAACCTCGCCAGCTAGCGTTATCACTCGATTCGTCTCATAATCACAGTCTGGGCGTGTATTACCTGCTGCGGAGGGCGCATTGCAATACATTGAAATCGAATACAACCAGAAGTTGAAGCCGCTTGAAACCGTACTATCGGGCGTGAGGCAGCCGGGCGACTTTTTAGTCTGCGGCGCGATCGAGATGCCGATGCCCAGGGTGGATGTCGAGGGCGCTGGAACACTGTCGTTTCCCGTTCCTGACGCCCAGATCGCAGCAATTGTCAGGCGGGCCGATCGAGCCCCTTACGGCAAGGGTGAAGCCACCATCGTAGATACGTCCGTGCGCAAGGTGTGGCAGATCTCCGCCGGCCACGTCAAGATCGGCGGAAAATCCTGGAACGCAAGTTTCGAGAACATCCTTTCGAAAGTGAAGACAGGTCTGGGCTGTGACGACGCAATCGTCACCGCCGAGTTGTACAAGCTGCTTGTGTACGACCGTGGCGGCTTCTTCCTTGCACACCGGGACACCGAAAAAGCAGCCGGGATGTTCGCCACACTGGTCCTGACGCTCCCGTCGAGGTATCGCGGCGGCGCGCTCCGGATCCGTCATGCCGGCCGCGAAGTGACTCTTGATACCAAGGCCACCGATCCGTCCGAGCTTTCCTACGCGGCCTTCTATGCCGACTGCGAACATGAAGTTTTGCCTGTGCGCCAAGGTAATCGCGTTTGCCTGATTTATAATCTCATCCACAAACGATCGAAGGGCCGACGTGGGATTCTGAAGGCGCCCGAGTATGAGCACCCGATCACGGAAGCTGCCGCGATCCTCGGCCGATTTCTGAAGGCGCCGGACGCTCCGCCGAAAATCGCATGGCTCCTGGATCACCAGTACAGCCCGGCAGGGCTTTCGTTTTCAGCCTTGAAGGGCAGCGATGCGGCAAAGGCGCGAGTCCTTGTCCAAGCGGCAGCCCGCACGCAATGCACCGCGTATCTGGGGGTCGTGCATATCGGAGAGTCCGGCGCGGCCGAGCCGGAAGACGATTACTTCTACAGATCGCGCCGGAATCGTTACGAGTACGACGAAGACGGAGGTGACGAAGAGGCCGATGAGGACGCGGGCTTTGGCGCCGCCACAGTTGATGACGCCTGGCGATACGTAGACGAGTGGCGGGACACCGAAGATCGTGTCGCGGAGTTTGGCCGCATTCCAATTGCGGGCGGCGAGTTGCTGCCTGCAGGCGCGCTCGACGGCGAACCTCCAGACGAGAAGCGTCTAACCGAGGCATCTGGCAACGAAGGCGCCTCATACGAACGGTCGTATCGTCGCGCGGTGCTCGTTCTCTGGCGCCAGGACCGGACGGCAGACGTGCTGCTTCAGGCTGGCGTTGTTGCCGCTCTGCCTTATTTGAAGCAGTTGGCGGACGGTAGCGCCAGAGCTCGCCCAGAAGCGATTGCGGTCGCGGAACGAATATTGGGAGCCTGGCCTGTCGCTCCAAAATGGGACAGTTACTCGATTGGTAGAGAATGGCCAGGGCCGGCTGAGCGGATTCAGATGATCGCCGCGCTCACGAAGTTGAACGCGCCGGACCTGCTCGAACGATTTCTTAGGGAAGTTGTCTCTTTGAGCTATGACGGAGCTGAGAACGCAGCCTTGCTTGCTTCGGTAAACGTGCTTGGAGACGTGCAGGCCGGCGCGGTTGTTTCCTCTCTGGTCTCTGCGCGAATGCCGGAGCGGCCGAACGAGTGCACGGAGCTTCTGTTGGCGCTCAGCGAAAATCCTTCTCCTTGTTTTCTCGACGTTGCTCAGTCCGCGGTCGCCTGCCTCGACAGCGTGGGCAAGTGCGATTCCAAATCAGAAGCCTTCGATTGGGAACCGGCGGAGCGGAAACACCCTCTCGCCCCAGAGTTCCTCGAAAACCTCTTCCAGGCGTTGCAGCGCTTCAATGGTGGAACTCTGTGCGGCGCTGCCGCTGAGAAGATCGCTTCGCGGCCCGGATGCTTCAGCCCCGTAACGTTGGTTGCTCCTGCAATCGAACGGATCTGGGGCGGGCCGCGGCAAAGGACCGCCGCGGTTAAAGCCAGCCTTCAGTACCTGTGGACGAGCGCGGCGGAGTTCATGCTCCGGCGCAGCGAGGCTCCTCCGCAGCCGCCATCGGACTGGCGTCTGGATGTAGAACTCTCATGTTCGTGTCCGGATTGCCAGGAACTCCAGTCCTTCGCTCGTGATCCCGCCGAGCGTGTTCACCGCTTCCGTATCAAGAAAGAGCGGCGCCGGCACCTTCACAATTTGATCGACAGACACCGGCTGGATATGACCCATGAGACTGAACGTGCTGGTTCGCCTCAAACCCTGGTCTGTACGAAAGACCGCCGCACCTTCGACCGGCGAATGAATCAATATCGGGATGAGATCGCCGCGATGCGCACGCTGGTGAAACTGGCGCCCAAAGGTGGAGACGACGCTCTGTCTGAGAGAATGGCAGCAGCCGTGAGACGGGCCAGTGATCTGAAGCCGAACAAATCTACGGGGAAGAAGTGATTCCGCCGGATATGCCGCAGCTGAGATTCTCCACTTCCACGTTGCATGGTGAAGAGGTTGTGCCGTGGCTTGCCTCCGCTGGCGAACTGGCCTACTCGCCCTATTCGCCACCCGACAGAGACTACTATTTTCAATATTCGTGGGTGATTCCCGGAATATTTCACGGCGGCACAAAAGTACGCCGGCACTTTTGGTTCGGTTGCCCGTTTAGAGATCATCGGGAAGTGAAACTGCTTTTTACATTCTGGAATCGGGCCAGACAGGGCGAACTGGATACCTTGTTCGTGTCGAATGGAAGGTGCGGGTTGGAGGATGCGACGGCCCCGCTCGCGGTCTACCGCCATTCTGACGTCAATCCTTGTGCGAGAGAACGCGTCATTTTTATGCAGCACGGCAGCTACCTGATCGCAGATATGGAATCACAGCCCCACATCGATCGCGGCGAGGCCGTTCTCTACAGAGGTCTTCAGAAGGCGGAGGTGTTTTTGCTCCGCAGGTTGATCACTGCGGATGTCCGCCGGCGGTTGATGAGGGTTCACGCCCGAACCCTGTCGGATTCGGTCACGTCATTCAACGCCATGCATTGCAATGTGTCGCGCACCGAAACGGGATGGTTCAATGACCGTACCTTCTTGCTCAGCGACCTCTGCCGGGAGGCAGGTCTCGAGCCGAAACGTCCGATCCGGTCACTGCTTTACTCCGCGTACGCTCTGGAGGAATGGTGCGCCGTAAGGAAATTTGGACCCAACTACGTGAAACTGCGAACGCCGCTATCCAACATTCGCATCACGACCTTCGTTTGCAGCGAGACCGAGGTCAAGGTGATTGATCCCAACAAACTTGACGTTATCGAGGCGGTTGGGTGCAGAGTCCGCGAATCGCGCATTTGAAGAGCCACTCCGCTTTGGTAAATGCCCCCCTCGCGACCACTAGTTTTCACGGCTAATCGGGCTGATGTTCTGAGGATCTTGGAGAGCGTACCCTGCGAACGCAAGTGCTCTATTTTCATCATCGACTCGGCTGTAAGACGGAGCGGTCTGGAGCACCATAAGGTCCAAAACTGAATTCACTAGCGGGGGTTTCCCACGGCATGCAAGCTAGATTCGACGTTCGAAATCCGGACGCACGGTTTCTCGTCATCCTTGGCGAGCGCCGCGTACGCCTTGTAGTCGAGACCAAGATGTTCCTGAACCTTGTTCGCTATTAACCCTGCAATATCCTCTTCTGTCCATTCCCACGGCTGCTTCATGGATTCATTTTATGTCGGCATGTTTACGGCTTCGCTCGCGCGCCGAGAAGCTTCCGCAGGAAACGCGAGCCCCGATCAGCCAGGCGCAGGCCCTTGAGGCTTATGGCGTCGTCTCCTGAACATGCCGCAATCAACGTGGGTGAGAGTTCCAGACTTTGCATGGTCCAGGCATCAACGATCTTCGCCAAGTGCGGTTCGATTATCGGCCAGTTGACCGCTGAAAGGGCCACAAGGGCAATTCTGCGATGTGAGAGGTTTTGTTCGTACTCAAGTGTCTTGTCCCCCGTGATTAGGACATCGAACCCGGCACGCTCGGCGGCTTCCAGAAGTTTGCCGTTCTTTACGCCGCCCCATCCCATGTGGACGACGGTGAACGTCTCATGATGTGCAAGGAAGGGCCGCAAATCGTGGGGTACGTTTTCATCAAGGAGGACATTCACGGCACAAGCTGGTGTCCGTGCGCAAAGGCGCGGATTCTCAGGATCGTGTCAAGCGAAAGCGTGGGATAGCTTTCATGAGTCTGCTCAGGGGTCCGCCCGAATTCCTCATCGATTAGGATCACGTCCGGCTCGATACGCGTTCCCTTGACGACGGGCCGGCCGCCCATCTTGCCGGGAACAGCCTCGATTTCTTCGCATTCAAGCCAGTTCATCGCGCACCTCTCTTTATGGTAGCGATCCCCCTTTCCAGGGTCAACCGAGCGCCTTATTCTGCCACGGATGTTCAGACGCAACGGCAAAGAAGTTGGCGTCCGCCGCGGTCCTATGCAGGAGTTCGCCGATCAGATCGTCGAGCAGCTTGAGGCCGGCGTTAAGCCTTGGGTCCGTCCATGGGATTCGTCAAAGTGCGGAGGCCCGCGAGCGCCTACGAACCCCGGTCATGAAGCACAACTTCAGGGGGAAAAACTTCCTCATCGTGGGCATCGGCCTTCTGGCATTCCAGACTAGCGACCCGCGCTGGTGTTCATTCCTTCAAGCGAAGGAGAAGGGCTGGACTGTCAAGAAAGGATCGAAGGCGACCAACGATTCTCTTCGCGAAGAATTTGACCGTGAAGGATGCCGAAGGAGGCCGGCGACGAGCCGGAGGACAAGACCGTCAGGATGTCTTCCCAATCTGTTTAGGATGAGCGCGTTGCGCACGGGAGCAGCAATGAGAACAAATCGAGGTCAAGCCGGTCCCACTTCCTACCACATGAACCGCCCCCCGAGGCGGCATGTTTTCGAGAGCGGGCGTCATCGGTGGGGGTCCGTGGAAAATGCTGACGGGCAGTAAGACCGCCTAAGAAACCAGCGCCAAGATTATGGCGCGGCCGTGTCATTTCGCCATGGGGCCGTCTTCGTCATTTTGCGTTCGACTTGTGACTGGCGCGCGCTGGGGATCAGCCGTTGGCCCCGCAGCGCTGGTGGACCCTGCAGCAGTAGCTTCATAGGCGCGGCGGCCAGCCTCAAAAGCATCGGCGCCGGTCATGGGTCTCGTTGCGGCGGTCTGGGTAGTTCGCGTTGTAGTTCGTTTTGTTGGCATGGGCTTTTTCTCCTTGGCGAGTTCCATTAGTTTGGGACCTGGTTGCTCTGATAGACAATTGGAGCTTCTGTAGCGCCCCTGCTTTTCATCTGTGCCAAAACTGTGTCCGAACTCGATCTGTTGAAACCGCCGGGGTTGCTTTTTGAGCGAAAGCAGATTCCCCGGATTGTTGTAAATATTAGGAATAGCCGAAAAACGATGAACCCCTTGGAAGCGACTCAGCTCCCTTGGGCGCAGGGGGTCGGGCGTTCGAATCGCCCCGCCCCGACCAATAGAATGAAAACTTACAGGTTTTGAAGTAGCGTTGTTTTCCTCATGTACACGGCAATGTACACGCTTGCTGTTCATTGCACCCTCTTCGTGGTTGCAACGGCCGCAGTTGGATTCTCTTCGGGTACATAGCTCTTGATCGAATCAACTGCTTTACGCTTCGCAGCGGAGCGGACCTGTGAATAATGCTCCATCAGTTCCCGGCTCATGTGGCCGGCGATGCCTGAATGGTTGCGTCGGAAGCCTCGGACTCCGCCAGTTTTGTTACGGCGCAGTGCCTCAAATCATGGAAACGTAAACCGATAAACGGTGCCACGGCCTCCCTACTTGGCGGTGTTAGGCCTGGCACAAAACGGCGAACCTTGGCACTCTCAGCGCGCGCGCAAGCACTGATGGTCGCGTTGCTCTCAGGCAAGAGCGTGGCGGACGCGGCGAAAGAGGCTGGCATATCGAGGCGAACCGCAGACAGGCTGAAAAGTTCCGAAGCGTTCGAGCGCGCATATTCGGCGACAAAAGCTGAACTGCTGGGCGGCGCGGTGGCAGCGCTTCACAGTCACTCGTTGAGATTTGTTTCTACGTTGGCGACGGTAGCGGGGGATACCGCGGCGCGGCCGGGTGAGCGCGTGCAAGCATCACGGGAAGGTCTGAGCGCACTTTTCAAAGGCGTTGAGCTATTTGACGTTATCCGCCGCCTCGAAAAGTTGGAGGCGTCGCAACAACAGTGAGACGTTTTGCTATGACACTGGAATCGGCCGTCCAAAGGAGCGAAGTGTGAATTCGAGACGGCGCTTTCGGTATTTCGATTTTGACGGCGATCGGGTTCGGCATCGCACCGGCCTATGTTTCGTCAGGCGCCGAGCCGCTCACCGAGCGCGGCGGAACTGGCACAAGGCAGAATCGGCGCCTGCGAGGGTTGCTGGTGGCGGGCGAGGTGGCCTTGTCCGTCATTCTCGTCAGCGGCGCTGGACTATTCGCCAAGAGCTTGCAACGGCTGCGACTAGTGAATCCGGGATTTGAGGCCGCGCCTGGCTTGATGTTTGGTATTGAACTGCCGCCTGCGCGGTATCGACAGGCTCCCCAGGCGCTGCAAGCCTTTCGCGAAATCGAAAGACGCCTGCGCGACCTGCCCCAGGTAAAAGCCGTTGGGCTGGCCAAAGCAGCCGCTCTCCAAGGAGCAGCCTATACCGCGGATGCGACTGTCGAAGGCC
>Ga0116129_1001872_pt1 | contig 11136 bp, 10 predicted proteins | sample June2015DPH_17_2_FD_89732 | JGI IMG/M metagenome (GOLD analysis project Ga0116129, IMG submission 89732) | Peatland microbial communities from SPRUCE experiment site at the Marcell Experimental Forest, Minnesota, USA - June2015DPH_17_10 | ecosystem: Environmental > Terrestrial > Soil > Wetlands...
CATACATCCAGCTTTACAAGGGCAACGCCTCACTCTTGGCGGAATCGCTCGAAGTCATTCAACAGACCGCCAGCGTCATCCTTGCCGCACTGGAACCGCCCGTCGAGGAGGAAGTATCGAGCGAGGAACTGGAGGAAGTGGCCGCATGAAAATCACGCCCTCAGCCATGTAACAATCAGACCGACACAGAAAACAGGACAGACGGGACGCATACGATCCCGTCTGCCATTTTCAGCGGCGCGGGAGACACCCTGCGGGTTTCTCCCGGCCCTCTTCCGGCGATGAGAAAACTGTCATTCAGAATGATTCTGCGGCGCAATTGTCCTGCACAGTTCCTACACAGCCAAAAACTGCCATATTATCCGCAATAAAAACAATCTGATACGAAAGTTTTATCACTTTCCCAGGATGACAACTCTTTATTCAATTCAATGTTTATCTCTGCCATGACGGTTTTTATCGTTCGATGGTGGCTTCGATGTAGCCGTGCGGCTCGTCGATGGGGACGAAGATGTGGTTGGGGTTGTCCTGGCCGAAGGGTGCGAGATTGGCGAGCAGATGGTGGAGATTGGGCATGGTGAGGGTGATGCGTGTGATCTCCGGCGCGGCGGCGAGCGCGGCCTGACCCATGTCGAAGAGGGTGTGCTGGACGGATTGGCTGTCGTGCGCGGCGAAGGTTTTGAGGAGCGCGGCGAGGATGCGGCTGCGGACCTGGGCGAATGAGACGGCGGTGGAGGTGTAGTCCCATGTGGCGGTGGCGGCGGTGCCGAAGATGCGGTCTGTGGCGGGCTGGAGCGTGGTGAGCTTGTCGACGATGTAGCCGGTGAAGGCGGAGTTTGTGGTCTTGAGAATGGTGAGGTCCTGGATGCCGGATGTGATTTTCCAGGGCTGGTTTTGCTTGCGTGTGGCGTGAGTGGTCGATAGCTCCGGGCCGCCGAGTTTGAAGGTGGTGGGCTCGGGTGAGCCGTCGCCAATTCCATTCACGATGAGGCGTTCCCAGGCTTTGCCGGCGATTTCAATGGTAGCTGCGGAGACGTGCGCGTGGTTGGAGAGGAAATGGTCGCCGAGCGCCGTGGCGAACTCTTCCATGGTTTCGGATTTGGAAGAGCGGGCGATGGAGTAGACGGTGTTCTTCATGGTGTCGGTGGGCAGGAGACTGCTGTTGTCGGCGGCGGTGAAGCTGGTTTCGAAGTCGCCGCGGAGCAGGATGCGGACCGACCATTCGGCGAACTCGTGGCGGTCGCCATGGCGCGTGATGCGCGAGAGCCGGACGCGCGATTTTCCGTAGCGGTTTTCTCCGAGATGGGCCATGGTTCCTCTTGTGACTTGGATTTTGGTCAGCTTCCTCGGTATGTGGTGTAGCTGTTGTCGCTGAGTAAAAGCGGCAGGTGATAGTGGGCTTCGCTTGCGATGCTCATGAAGGTGATGGCGATTTCAGGATAGATGCTGGTGCGCTGTTGTTGCGCGAAATATGCGGCGGTATCGAAGCGGAGGCGATAGAGGCCGGGCGCGGCGTTGGCGATGAGATTGCGGCAGCGGCCATCGGCGTCTGTGGCGGATTGGGCGATGACGCTCCATGCGTTGTTGGTATGGATTTCGAGCACGACGGGAATGCCTGCAGCGGGTTTGCCGGTCACTGTGTCCAGGACGTGGGTGGAGATTGAGCTCATTGTGCTGACCTGATTTCGAGATTAACCTGCCGATGCGATTTGGGAGCTATTCTGCTAACCATTTTTTGAGGCGAATGTGGGTGATCTGGCGCTGCTGCTCGGCGGCTTCGGCGAGTTCTGTGGGGCGGTCGCTTGATAGGCGGCGTTCGAGGATGGCTAGCATTTCTTCGGCGGATCTTCCGGTGGCGCAGACGATGTAGGTGAAGCCAAAGCGTTCTTCGTATTGCGCGTTGAGAGCGGCGAGACGGGAGAGGGTTTGCTCGGCGGCGGATTCTGTGGAGGATTGTTCCTGGTTTGACCAGGATGTGGATTGAGATGAGGCATGCGTTGCGGGTTTGCGCGAGCCGATGCGTGGGTGGCAGGCGAAGGCTTCTAGCCAATCTGGTTCCCGCATTTTGGACCAGATGCTGTCGGCGGTGGCGTGGAGGGATTCGGGAGTGGGAATGGGGCGGGCGGCGATCATGGCTGCGGCCCAGCGGGTTGCGCCGCAACAGGTGAGCATGGCTTCGATGGCGGTTTGTTCGGGGGCTGTGTTCCATGCGGCGAGTGTTTGATTCACGCGGGGCGGTCCTGAATGAGTGAGGTGAGGAATTCTTCGAGGAGGTTGACGGCTACGCGGGTGCGGTAGCTCGCGGTGGAGCGGATGTCGTCGATGGGTGCGGCTTCGGAGAGCAAGGCGGTGCGGGCGAATTGGATTGCTTCCGGTGTGAGCTGTTGGTTGAGGAGCGCGGCTTCTGTGCGGTGGAGGCGTGTGGGGAATGGGGCAAGTGATGCGGCTGCGATTCGGATTTCTTGTATGGTTTTGGACTGGAGTTGCGCTGTGGCTGCGAGTGCGACTTTTGATATGGCCATGGCGCGGCGTGTGCCGACTTTGCGGATGTATTGCTTGTGATCGGCGAAGCGGAGCGGGATGTGGATGGCGTAGAGAAGCTCATCGGGAGCGAGTGCGTTGCGCTTGTAGCCGGTGTGGAAGCTGGCGTAAGGGATGCGGCGTGTGCCGCGAATGGAGATGGCTTCGATCTCGGCATCGTAGGCGAGGAGCGCGGGGGATGAATCGGCGGCAGGGGAACCGTTGACGAGGTTGCCGCCAAGGGTGGCGCGGGATTGGTTGGCGATGGAGCCGATCCAGCTTGCGGCTTGAGCAAGAAGCGGAACATGCGTGGCGATTGTGGCGCTGCGGCGGATTTCGGCGAAGGTGGTGGCTCCGCCGATTGAGATGTTGTCGGGTGTTGATGAGATGAAGCGGAGATCGGAGAGATTCCAGAGGCTTATCAGACGCTTTGATGTGAGCCTGCCTGCGGCGTGGGCGACCATGATTTCCGTGCCGCCGGCGATAGGGGTCCATTCGTTGGGCTCATCGGCGAGGATGCGGAGTACGTCGCTGAGATGCTGCGGCGCGATTAGCTCATGAGCGTGGGGATTACCGCGCATTTGCTGTCCGTTCCGGTTCGGCCTCTTCTTTTGCATCTGTTGCGCATGCGGCAATGACGGATTCAAAGATGCGGATGAAGCCGGTGCAACGGCAGAGATTGCCGGCGAGGCCTTCGCGGATTTCGTCGAGTGTCGGGTGTGGGTTGTGCGAGAGAAGCTGCGTGGAGGCCATCAACATGCCGGGTGTGCAGATGCCGCATTGCGCGCCGCCGCATTGGAGGAAGGCTTGCTGTATGGGGTGAAGGTGTTCGCTGGAGGCGAGGCCTTCAACGGTTTGGATATTTGTGCCGGAGGCTTGGAGAATGGGGATGAGGCAGCTGTTGACTAATTCATCGTTCATGCGAACGGAGCAGGAGCCGCATTCGCCTTCGCCGCAGCCTTCTTTTGTGCCGGTGAGATGGAGGTCTTCGCGGAGGACGTCGAGGAGACGCTTTATGGGCGGCACAGAGACAGTGTGGGATTCGCCATTGACGTTGAATGTGATTGCGGGCCAGTTGCTCATACGCTGGCCTCTGCTTCTACTGGCTGCGTGGCTAGCTGAAGCATCAGGTCTTCCGGAAGCAGAGGAATCTCAGTGAAGCTGTCGCCGGTGGCGTCGTGAATGGCGTTGAGGATGGCGGGAGCGGGGCCATCGTGCGGCAGCTCGCCGATACCTTTGGCTCCGTAAGCGCCGTGGGTATATGGAATTTCTTCAAAGTAGACGTGGATAGGCGGAACGTCCTGCGCGGTGGGCATGATGTAGTTGGTCATCTGGTTGTTGGCCATGTGACCGTTGCGCAGGAGAACTTTTTCATAGAGCGCGTAGCCGATGCCCTGCGCGATGCCGCCTTCAATCTGACCGCCGGCGAGGACGGGATTGACGACGCGACCTACTTCCTGCACGGACCAGAACTCTTCGACTTCAGCCGAGTAAGTGACAGTATCGACGGCGACCTGTGCGAGCTGCACGGACCATGCAAAGGCTCCGTATGCTTCGCCGTGATAGGTGGTGTCATCCCAGAAGATGCCGGGAGGAGCTTCATAGCGGCAGAGAGATTGGACTTCGCCTTTGGCTGCGCGGAGTTTTTCGCAGGCGGCGAAGAATTCTTCGCGGGTGAAGGTTTGCGCCCCGTTGTTTGAACCTGGTCCGGTTTCTGCGCGGAGAGTTTCGACGAGCTGCAGCGAGGCGCGCTGGATGAGACGGCCGACGACCATGACGGTGCGCGAGGCTACAGTGGGGCCGCTGTTGGGAATGATGCCGGTGTCGGGCGGCGCCATGATGACGTCGGAGTAATCGATTCCGATGGCTTCCGCTGCAATCTGCGAGAGGACGGTGTTGGTTCCCTGGCCGAATTCGGTGGAGGAGACGAGGACGCGGACTTTGTTGTCTGTTGTAACGTCGATGCCGGCGAGCGAGTTGAGATAGCGCTCGCCGGAACCAGTGAAGCCTGCGCCGTGATAGAAGGCTGCAATGCCGAGGCCGCGTTTGATTGGGCTTGTGAGATTTTGCTTTGCGAAGTGTTTGCGTTTGGCGTAATAGCCGCTTTCCGTGAGGGCGCGGTCGAGGAGTTGATCGAGGATGACGGGATCGCGGAGGGTCTGTTCGGTGGCGGTTTGGTCGCCTTGATGAAGGAAGTTGCGACGGCGGAGTTCAACGGGATCGATGTTGAGTTGAGCGGCGATGACGTCCATATGGCGTTCGATGGCGAAGACGGCCTGTGGCGCGCCGAAACCGCGGAAGGCTCCGTAAGGGACGGTGTTGGTGGCCCAGGAACGGGCGTGGATGCGGACGTTGGGGCTCCAGTATGGGCCGGTGGAGTGGAGCGTGGCGCGCGAGAGAACTGTTGCGGAGAGCGTGGAGTAGGCTCCGCCGTCGGTACAGACTTCGATTTCCATTGCCAGCAATTTGCCGTTGGCGTCGAGCGCGGTTTTATGGCGAATGCGCGAGGGATGGCGCTTGGTGGTGGCGGCGAGATCCTCCATGCGGTCATAGATGAGCTTGACGGGATGGCCGGATTTCATTGCGAGGAGCGCGGCGTGCGAGCCGATGGTGGATGGGTAATCTTCTTTGCCGCCGAAGGCTCCGCCGGTTTCAGTCTGGATGACGCGGACCTTGTCTTCAGGCAGGTTGAAGACGGCCATGAGCGATTTGTGCACGTAAAAGGGACATTGTAGTGAGCCCCAGACGGTGACGCCGGATTCTGCGCTGTACTCCGCTATGACGCCGTTGTTTTCGATGTAGAGATGCTCTTGCGCGCCGGTGCGGTACTCGCCTGTGATGATGTGCGCGGCTTGAGGCCACGCTTCGTCGACGCTGCCTTTTTCCAGAAGGAAACTTTTGATGAGGTTGTCGGCACCGAGAATGATTGGGTCCTGACGCTCGCTTTCTTCGATGGTGAAGATGGCGGGGAGCGGATCGTATTCGATTTGGATGGCTTCAACGGCTTCGCGGAGCTTGTGTTTGTCGGGGTGGGCGAGAAGGAGGATGGCTTCATCGCAGTGATTGACGCGGCCGTCGGCGAGGCAGGGTTGGTCCGCGATGATGAGCTGAATGTGGTTGTGGCCGGGGATGTCTGCGGCGGTGACGATGGCAAACTCGGACCACGGGATGTGCGGAGGATAGGTGATGGAGCGAATGATGCCGCGGGGGATGGTGCTGCGGACGGTGGCTCCGTGCCACTGGTTTGCCGGTTTGATGTCGTCTACGTAACGCGCGCGGCCGGTGAGCTTGTCCACGCCTTCTTTGCGTGGGGCAGCCGTGCCGACGATGCGGGTTGGAGGGGGTTCGCTCATCGAGGTTGAGCGTTAGGATATACCGGCGGTGGTGAGATGGAAAGGGTGGATGGGACGAAGGGACTTGGGGACTAAAGGGAGTTTGGGGATTGAAAAACAAAAGCAGGTCCTTCGCCCCACCTGAAAAACGGCTACGCTCAAGATGACACGTTGATTCTTTCAACTGGCTAACTGTGCCAACGTGCGGGAGAGGATATGGACGCCGGAGCCGATCCATTCGGGGCTGGCGTATTCGTCGGGGCGATGGCTGACGCCGCCGCGGCAGGGGATGAAGAGCATGGCGACGGGCGCGATGCGGGCGATGAAGAGTGAGTCGTGATAGGCGCGGCTGACCATGCGCTTGTAGGTTTTGCCTGCGGCTTTGCATGAGTCTTCAAGCGCGGCGAGGATGGCTTCGTCGCATGTGGCGGGTGGGTCGGAGTTGATGATTTCCGTCGTGATGCGGACGCTGCGTTGAGCTGCGGTCTGGTTGCAGGCGGATTGGATTTGAGTGAGGACGCGGTCGCGGCGAGAGGCGTCGATGTCGCGGACATCGACTTCAAGCTTGACGCGTGAGGGGACGGAGTTGACTGCGCCGGGGAAGACTTCGCAGACGCCTACGGTGGCTACGGTATCGATGGCACCGGTGGATTTGGCGGCGGATTCGACGGCGAGGATGATGTCGGAAGCTGCTGTGAGGGCATCGCGGCGCGCGGGCATGAGCATGGCTCCGGCGTGACCGCCTTCGCCTTCGATGAGGATGCGGAGGCTGGCTGGGGCGGCGATGTGGGTGACGAGGCCGAGGGCGATGTTTTCGGCTTCGAGTGTGGGGCCTTGCTCGATGTGGAGCTCGATGAATTGATGGAAGCGGTTGGGTGGGAAGGCTACGGATTCGAGGGAACCGGTGAAGTTGGCGGCGGTGCGGAGTTCGTCGAGTGTGCGGCCTTCCTTGTCGCGGAGGGTTGTGGCCTTTGCCGGTGAGAGTGCGCCGGCCATCATGCGGGAGCCGAGGCAGCCGATGCCGAAGCGCGTGGGTTCTTCTGCTGTGAAGATGACGAGTTCGATGGAGCGGCGCGGGGTGAAACCGAGTTGCAGCAAAACGCGGATGGCTTCCAGGCCTCCGAGAACGCCGACGCAGCCGTCGAAGAGGCCGGCATTGGGGATGGCGTCAATGTGCGAGCCGGTACCGATGGGGGCGAGTGAGGGTTCGGAGCCGGGCCAGCGGGCGAAGGTGTTGCCGATGGCGTCTTCATGGATGATGAGGCCGGCTACGGTGCAGAGGTTTTTAACGTAGGCGCGGGCGCGTAGGTCGGCTTTAGAAAAAACGACTCGTGTGACGACAGGTGGCTCGGCTTCGGAGATTTGGCCGAGGGTGAGTAGCTCGTCAATGAGATTGTCGATGCTCAATTTTGGGGTGAGTTCGGGCCGCGGCGCGGGCATGGATCACTCTCCGAGGGGATGACGGCGCGAGTCTTTGTAGATGAGGTATTTGGCGGGCTGCTTGCCGAGTGCGCCGAACCACTGCGGGCAGTAGGGCGCCATGTAGATGAAGTCGCCGGTTTGGACTGGGTACCAGTGGTCGCCGAGGCGGTAGATGCCGCTGCCCTGAAGCATGAGCAGGCCGTGCTCCATGATGTGGATTTCGACCATGGGGAGTGCTGCGCCGGGATCGTAGGTCATGATGTTGACGGCGAAGTCGTGCGCGGGCGCGTCGGGCATGAGGAGTTGGACGCGAAGGGCGTCGTCGCCGGGGACGGCTATGGCGGCAGGCACGTCGGCTTGGTTGCCGATGATGAGTTTGGGGGCGTCGGCGGCGCTGGTTAGCTCGTAGGGTTTCTCGATGATGGCGGCGCGGGATTTGGTGACTGCGGTGACTGTGTGGGGTGTGGCTTCCGGAATGTAGGCGAAGTGGCCTTCGATGAGCGTGTGAGTTGCGCCGGAAATTTCAAGTGAAAGTTCACCTTCGAGGACGTAGAGGAAGCGCTGCGCGGGTGCTGGGGCAAGTATGCCGCCTGCGGCGAATTCGGCAGTGAGCTGGGTAAATTCCGCGCCGAGCTGGGGGGCGGCGTGGATGATGAATTCGACGCCGGGGGCTCCGTTGAGCGGCGTGCGGACGAAGGTGTCGGGTGTTTGCAGGAGATGGTCGTGTTTGAGGCTGCTGCGTGTGTGGCCGAGATGTTGCACGGTGACCTCGTTTAGATTTTGTTGATTGTAGCGGAGATGAGTAATCCCACCCTAGCGACAAAAACAACTACGTCACGACCACCCCAGCGACGAAGACCTGTCGCCGGGGACCCCGGTCGCGAAGGTGGGGCACCCGGACAGTTTTGTCAGGAAGTTCGCGGCGACGTGGAGTGCGGCTTCTACGTCTTCTTCGCGGACGGACTCGGCGGGGTGGTGGCTGATGCCGCCGGGGCTGCGCAGGAAGAGCATGGTGGCAGGAACGTAGGAGGCGAGGATCATGGCATCGTGGCCTGCGCCGCTGGTCATGATTTTGGCGGGGAAGCCGGCGGATTCGAGGGCGGCGCTGAGGTGATTCGTGAGCGAGCGGTCCATGTGTACGGCGCGCTCGTTGGTTTTTTGAATCCATTCGAGCTCAAGGCCACGGCGATGGGCAATGTCGACCGCTTCGCGGATCAGCTGGGTTGACCACCAGATTCGGATGCGGTTGCTATCGTGGCGGAGGTCGAGGCTGAGATCGACGACGCCGGGGATGACGTTGCCTGCGTTGGGCTGGAGGGCGACTTTGCCGATGGTGGCTACCAGGCCGGGGGTATGATCTTTGCCCGGGACGGCGGCGGCTTCGCTGACCTGCTTTTCGACGAGAGTGATCCACTCGGCGGCGGCGGCGAGGGCGTCATGGCGCAGGTGCATGGGGGTGGTTCCGGCGTGGTTGGCGTGGCCGGTGAAGCGAAGCCCGAAGCGCGATTGACCGACGATGCTTTCTACCGCTGCGAGTTGGAGATTTTCTGCTTCGAGGACGGGGCCTTGTTCGATATGGATTTCGAGGAAGCCGAGGGTTTGTTGCGGGTCGAGTGCGGCGGATGGGATTTGTGCGGGATCGAGGCCGAAGGTGCGGATGGCTTCTGACATGGGGATGCCGTCGGCGTCCTGGTAGGTGAGGATTTTTTCGTCGAAGGCGCCGGCGATGGCGCGGCTGCCCAGGAATGGGATGCCGTAGCGGACGCCTTCTTCTTCGCTGAAGGCGATGACTTCGATGGCGATCGGGAGCTGGCGTTCCTGTGCGATTTCGACGAGTTCGAGAGCGAGGGTTACGCCGAGGATGCCGTCGAAGGGGCCGGCGTTGGGAACGGTGTCGATGTGGGAGCCCAAAATAAAACGTTTCTGGCCGAAGCGTTTAGCGGGCGCGTTGGCGGGTTGATGGAGGCCTCGGAGGTTGCCGAGTGCGTCGATGTGGATGGTCATGCCGAGTGCTTGCATGCGCTGACGGAGATGGGCGTGGACATTGTGGACCGGCGGGGTGAGGAAGCGGCGGGTGATGCGGCTTGGCTCCTCTGTGAATCCCGCTATCGTCCAGCACTCGCTGATCGCACGCTGCGCCCGGTTCTTCATTGTCTCTTCCATTCGCGTCCTCGCGCCGGTGGCCATCCAGGCGCGTCATAAATCTGTTCGCCGCGTAGCCATGTTTCCAGAACTCGACCACGCAGCCTCGCGCCGAGATACGGTGAGAGCTTATGCCGGAAATGCAAATCGACCTCTTTCAGTGGACCATCTGCTTCCGGATAAAAGATAGCGAAATCAGCATCTGCGCCCACCTCAATTGCTCCCTTTACGCCACTCATCCCAGCCAGGCGCGCGGGAGCGGCGGCGAGCCATTCGGCGGTGTGCGTGAGGGCCATGTCGGTGTTGAAGTTTCGCTCTAGCATTTCAGTCCAAATGATTGATATAGCTAGGCCAAGCGATGCGATTCCGCCCCATGCCTGATCGAAACGGCCTTCCTCTTTGTGTTTCATGTCGGGTGGGCATGGGGAGTGATCGGTGGCGATGAAGTCGATGAGGCCGGTGGCGAGGGCTTGCCAGAGGGCTTCGCGGTTTTGGGCGCTGCGGATGGGTGGGGCGCATTTGTATTCGGTTGCGCCGTCGGGGATCTCTTCGGCGGCGAACCAGAGGTAGTGCGGGCAGGTTTCTACGGTGATGGGCAGGCCGCGCCGGCGGGCGTCTGCGATCAGAGGCAGGGCTTCGGCGCTCGATAGATGGACGATGTGGATGGGGGTTTGGAACTCTTCCGCTAGCTGGATCAGGAGGCGGATGGCTTCGACTTCGGAGGCGTCTGGGCGGGATTCCAGCCATGTGGAGTACTGACGCCAGTCGGCATTGGCGGAGTTGAGTTTGGCTGTAGAAGCTTCAACTGGTGCTTTAAGTTCCGCGTGGGCGAGAAGCGGGAGATTTGTGCCTTTGAGTTCGGCGAGGGCGGCGCGGAGATCGGATTTGTCGACCCAGGCGAAGCCTTCGATGCCGGAGTCGATCAGGAAGCATTTGAAGCCGGGTACGCCGGCGGCGATCAGGGCTGGGATTTCGTCGGCGTTGCCATGAACTACTCCATTTCCGACGACCCCACCCCATGCGGCCCAATCGGTCCAGACGTTGCCGCGGGCGGCTGCGCGTTTTTCTTCGAGCGAGGCTGCGGTGATAGTTTCCGGAATGCAGTTGAGTGGCATATCGACGAGCGTGGTGACGCCGCCGGAGGCTGCTGCGCGGGTGGCGGTCTCGAAGCCTTCCCAGTCGCGGCCGGGATCGTTGATGTGGACGTGGGTGTCGATGAGGCCGGGTAGCAGGACAAGTGAGCCGAAATCGTGGAGAGTTGCGCCGGGAGTGGGTGTGTCCCAGGGGTGTATGGCGGTGATTTTGCCTGCGTCTTCGAAGACCGTGGCGGGGCGGACACCTTCCGGAGTGACGACGCGGGTTGAGCGGAATGCCTGTGCCATACTGTGTTTACTTTTGTAGCAGAGAACGCCGGATGATATTCAGGTTGAAAAAGCATACCTCAGGGGCTAAAGCCCGGACGCTTTTTCTGTTCCTTTGGCACGGCTGAAGCCGTGCCCTGTTACAAGACTGTGCGCTTTCAAGACAAAATCAGACTGAGACATCCTTTGAGGTCGATAATGACGAATTCGCCGAATCCTGAGTTTTTGCGTAGGGCGATTGCGCTGGCTACTGCGAATGTGACGAGCGGCCGCGGTGGACCGTTTGGCGCCGTGATTGTTCGCGACGGGAAGATTGTGGGCGAGGGTGCGAACTCCGTTGCGGCTACGAACGATCCGAC
>Ga0116129_1001876_pt1 | contig 11121 bp, 6 predicted proteins | sample June2015DPH_17_2_FD_89732 | JGI IMG/M metagenome (GOLD analysis project Ga0116129, IMG submission 89732) | Peatland microbial communities from SPRUCE experiment site at the Marcell Experimental Forest, Minnesota, USA - June2015DPH_17_10 | ecosystem: Environmental > Terrestrial > Soil > Wetlands >...
CATCGGCGTTTATCGGCGGCCAATGCCTCTTTTCGATTTTTGGTCTCTGCCTTCCCGTGTGAATGATGCTCGCATCACAAAACAAAGCATTATGGAAATGTTTTATCGAAACGTTATACTAGTCGAAAGATTCAGATTGACGCTCCATCGCGAAACCAAAGAGCTTCCCATATTTGCGTTGGTCGTGGCCAAGAATAGGACGAAGCTGAAGGAGTCGGCGGAGATCCCCGCTGCGAAGGAGGCGACGGGCCGCCGCGACGCATGCCCGGGCCGCCCAAACTCGGGCCGGACGGCTTTCCGGCAACGCCGCAGGCGCTTTCGCCTGCCAACCACCGCGCGCTCCACCGCTGCCAGGCCGGCGTTGACCGGGTTGTACTCCACACAGTAAACGATACGGTCCAGTTCCGCTTCATCGCGCACGCGATGGTCAAAGCCTTCACCTGCCAGGAGCCTCCCAGCCCAGCGCCATCGCCGCGATTCGACTACGCCGCCTGCGCCGTTAAGCGCCGGCGGCCTACGGCATAATAAGATGCGCCGACGGCGAACAACACTATGGAGATCCACTGCGATGCATCGAGCGGACTGCCCCATAGGTTGCCCTGCTCGTGATAGCGGAAAAACTCCACGATGAAGCGCGCCGTGGAGTAGAGCATCAAATAGAGGCTGATCACCGCGCCCGTCGTGTGCGCCTTGCCGAAGCGCCAGTAGAGCACGCCGAAAATAAGGAACTCCGCCAGCGCTTCGTAAAGCTGCGTGGGGTGCAGCGGAACCATCAGCGGCACGCCCACCAGATCGTGCGCCGCCGGGTTGGTGAACGTGACGGCCCACGGCAGGTGACACTCCACGCCCCAGCAGCAGCCGGCCGAAAAGCAGCCGAGGCGCCCGATTCCGTGGCCCAGCGCAATGGCCGGCGCGAACACGTCGGCCGTCTTGAGTATCGGCAGCCCCGTCTTGCGCATGTACCACCAGGAGACGGCCAGCGCCCCGATCAGACCACCGTAGAAAACTCCGCCCGCCTGCAGCGACGATAGCGAGAAAATCTCGCCGGGATGCTCCTTGTAGTAAGAGAAGTCCACCAGGAACATCATCAGTTTGGCTCCCACAATCGCGGCCAGCGCGCAATAGATGCCGAGGTTGGTGACGGCGTCCACGTTCAACCCGGCGCGCGCCGCCAGCTTCCCGGCGAGCCAGAGCGCGGTCAGGAACGCCGCCGCTACCAGGACGCCGTAGGTGTGCAAAAACGAAAGATGAAAGACCTCAGGATACATTCGCTTTACCGTGTGTCTGTTTTACTGTGTTGCCTTCGCCCCTGGTCGAGAATCAGCAGACCGCAGCCGACCACGATGGCGGAATCGGCCACATTGAACGACGGCCATTGATACTCGCCGATATAGAACAGCAGAAAATCCGTCACGCGGCCGGAAACCGCGCGGTCGTATAGATTCCCCGCCGCGCCTCCCAGTACCAGCGCAAAGGCCAAGCATAGCAGCCTGTCTATCCGTTTCGCTCGCCATAGCATAACAGAAACCCAGATCACCGCCGCGATGGAAAGGACGATCAGCAGCAGGGTCCGCCATTGCGACTCGGAATCGTTGAAGACGCCAAACGCCACGCCGCGGTTTTCCGAGTGGACGATGTCGAACAAGCCGGGGATAATCTTGTAGTCGGCGGAGAATGAGACATCGCGTTCCACCAGCCACTTGGTGAGGCGGTCCAACCCCAACACGCCCAGCGCCAGCACGAAGGATTTCAACCGCGCGTCAACCATTCAACGTCTCTTCAATCGAGCAGCCGCAAGCAGCGCAGACGGTGGGAAACCTTGGGTCGGCGCCGGTGTCGTCCGTATACTTCCAGCAGCGCTCGCACTTCTGGCCGGAGGCGCGCTCCACAGTTACGCCCAGCCCTTCCGCGGCATCGCCGGCTTTGAGGCGATCCACATCCACTTGCGACACAATGAACAGGCCCGGCAACTCGGCGGCGTACTGTTCCAGCAGCGGGAAAAGGTCGCCGTTGGCGGATAGCTTGAGGCGCGCTTCCAGCGGCGCGCCGATCAGCTTCTCATTGCGCGCCGTCTCCAGGCTTTTCAAAACGTCGCCTCTGATTTCAATGAGACGGTCCCAGTTTTCGGTACGTTTCCGCGCGGCGTCGCCCAGGCCGGCGGTCAATTCGGAAGGCTCCGGAAACCAGGCCGTATGCACGCTGCCCTCGCGGTTCATGTGGGTCCAAACCTCTTCGGCGGTGAAGCTGATCATTGGCGCAAGCAGACGCACCAGCGCATCCAGAAGCCGGTAGAGCGCCGTCTGCGCGCTGCGCCGCGCCTTCGACTTTTTGGCCGACGTATAGAGGCGATCCTTGAGCACGTCGAAGTAAATGTTGCTCAGATCCACCGTGGCGAAGGCGTAGACCGCATGATAGACCTTGTGGAACTCGAAGTTTTCGTACCAGGCGCGGCAACGCGCGGCGAGGTCTTCGGCGCGCACCAGAATCCACTGATCGATTTCGTGCATCTCGTCCGCCGCCACCGCATCCTTTTGCGGGTCGAAATCGGAGACGTTGCCGAGCACGTAGCGGAACGTGTTGCGCAGCTTGCGGTAGGCTTCGACGAGGCGCGTCAGAATCGTAGGCGAAAGGCGCACGTCTTCGCTGAATTCCACCGACGCCGTCCACAGTCGAATGATCTCGGCGCCGTGATGTTTGATCACTTCCTCGGGCTCGATGGAATTGCCGAGCGATTTGTGCATGGCTTTGCCTTCGCCGTCGAGCACCCAGCCGCTCAGCGCGCTCGAGCGATACGGCGAGCCGCCCTTCAAACCCACGCCCACCAGCAGCGAGCTGTGGAACCAGCCGCGGTACTGGTCGCCGCCTTCCAGATACATGTCGGCCGGCCACGGAAGGCCGAAGCGCTCATTGAGCACGGCGAGATGACTCGAACCGGAATCGAACCAGACGTCGAGAATGTCGGTCTCTTTGCTGAATTCACCGCCGCCGCACTTGGCGCACGCGGTCCCGGCGGGCAGCAGCTCGGCGGCCGTGCGTTCATACCAGATGTCGGCGCTATGCTCGCGGAAAAGTGCGACAATGCCGTCGAGGATAGCGCGATCGGTCAGCGGCTCGCGGCATTTCTCGCAATAGAACACGATGATCGGGACGCCCCAAACGCGCTGGCGCGAGATACACCAATCGGGGCGGCTGGCGATCATGTTGGAGATGCGCTCTCCCCCCCATGCGGGAATCCAGCGCACCTGGCGGATGGCTTCGAGCGCGCGCTGGCGCAGATCGTTCCGTTCCATGCCGATGAACCACTGCTCGGTGGCGCGAAAGATGGTGGGGTTGTGGCAGCGCCAGCAGTGCGGGTAGGAATGCGAGAGCTTTTCCAGACCGCAGAGGGCTTTGTGCGCTTTCAGAATTTCGATGACGATGGGGTTAGCTTCCCAAACGGTCTTGCCGATGATCTCTTCGGGCAAGCGGCCCGGCGCGCCTTCGGCGTGATAGAAGCGGCCGGCCGCGTCGACGGGACAGTATGTGGCGATGCCGTACTGGCGGCCCACGACGTAATCCTCCTGGCCGTGGCCCGGGGCCGTGTGGACCGCGCCGGTGCCTTGCTCCAGCGTGACGTGGTCGGCGAGAATGCCGAGGGAATCGCGATCGAGGAATGGATGGCGGAAGACGGCGTGCTCGATGGCGGCGCCGGGCAATGTGGCGATTGTCTGCGGGCTGGGCTTTCCTTCCGCCGTCCAGCCACACTTTTCGGCGGTGACTCTCACCAGATCGGTGGCTACGATATAGACGTCGCCCGCCGCGGCGCCGTCGGGGACCACCGCCGAGTACTCATACTTCGGGTTGTAGGCGATAGCCATGTTCGCGGGTATGGTCCATGGCGTAGTAGTCCAGATGAGGCCGTAAACATTGCGGCCGGCGAGCGCGGGGTGCAGACTCGCAGGGTCCGACTTGAGCGCAAAACGCACCCAGATGGAAGGGCTGACGTGATCCGCGTATTCCACCTCGGCCTCGGCCAGCGCGGTGCGGTCCTTGATGCACCAGTGCACCGGCTTGAGGCCCTTGTAGATGTAGCCGCGGTCGAGGAAATCGACGAACGCGCCCGCGATCACGGATTGATAGTGCGCGCTCATGGTCAGATACGGATCGTCCCACTGCCCCAGGACGCCGAGGCGCTTGAAGTCGGTGCGCTGAATGTCGATGTACTTTTCGGCGTACTTACGGCAGGCGCGGCGGATCTCGACGGCCGACATGTGCGCCTTCTTGCCGCCCAGCTCGCTATCGACCTTGATTTCGATGGGCAGGCCATGGCAATCCCAGCCGGGGACGTAGGGCGAATCGAAGCCGGCCATGGTGCGCGACTTGACCACGAAATCCTTCAGGATTTTGTTGAACGCCGTTCCGAGGTGAATTCGCCCGTTGGCATAGGGCGGCCCATCGTGCAGCACCCACATGGGCTTGCCGGCGCGCGAGGCGCGAATCTGCGCGTAGAGACCTTCCTTTTCCCACCGCTCGACGAGCTTAGGCTCGGTCTGCGGCAGGTTGGCCTTCATAGAGAAAGCGGTTTTGGGCAGATTGATGGTCTGCTTCAGGTCTACGTTTAACGAATCCATTTTCGGGGTTAATTCCATGGTAGCAGGAGGGGCTGCGGCTACCTCAGGCTCGGCGCGGATTCGGAAAGTTGGGCGGACCCCCCGGTCCGCGCGGGTCCCCCTGGACCCGCTCTTCGACCAGCCAATCAGTTCCAACGCGATCCCTGAGTGGCCGACCGGGGGCAGGCAGCCGACGAGGGATCCGCCACAGTTTGTGCGGAAAGCTCACCTGCGTCCAAAAATAAGTGAGTCACATTGGGTTAACAAACTGCCCCACAAACGTGGTTGACACTGCTCTCACCGCATCCGTTTAAGCGCCCCCTCAGCATCAGCCGATAGACCTCGCACTGGCCCCGCCGGAAGCACCCACGGATCGACACCCGCTTGTGTCCGCTACTTCGCCGCCACAACTCCGCCCACGGTAGACGATCCGGTTCCGCTGCACCCGGTCCCGCCATACCGCAGAAACTTCTGGATCCGTTTACCGGTGTCCACTTCGCCCGTATAGATGTTGCCCTTGCTGTCTACGCTCACCTGATGCAGCCAGTGGAATTCTCCAGGCATCCGGCCGCTGCGTCCGATGCGGCCCAATTCCTGCAGGTTGCTTCGGTTCAGTATGTAGATCGCCATATTGGCGTTGTCTCCGACATAGAGGCAACTCTGCGCCTTGTCGGTGGAGAAGGTCATCGAAACGGCGGTTCCAATGACGCTGGTGTGTTCGCTGACAAATCGCTCGGCAACGAAACCGCACTTACCGGCCTCGCCAGTCGGATTGCTGCATGGCTTGCCCAGCGCGGCGTCGTTCTTGTCAAACACCTGAATGCGATCGTTGCCCCGGTCGCAGACATAGATCTTGCCGTCATTGGCAATCTTCACGCAGTGTACGGGGTTGCGGAAGAATGCGGGCTTTTTGTTGCCTTTGGAATAGTCGGCGATCCATGGCCCGGCGGCTTTGGCGGCTGCGTCATCCACGGGATTGTTTCCATAGGCGCCGAAATGGCCGATATATTTACCGGTGTTGGCGTCCACAATCAGGACGCGGCGGTTTCCGTAGCCATCCGCGATGTACAGGCGGTTCGTCGCGGGGTCCACCGCCATGTCCGCCGCCTGATAGAGCACCGGCGTGTCGTTGATACCGCCGTGCGTATCGTTGCTGCTGGGTGCCTTCGGAGTCCCGCCGATCCTCATCTTAAAATTGCCCTTCATGTCAAACTTGAGGATGAATCCGTCGCCGCCTTCCTTGTTCGTCGTCCACGGCGTCCCTGTCCGGTCGGCCCCCGCGGAATTCCCCGAGATCCACACGTTGTCGCTCTGGTCGACATAAATGCCGTGCTCACTGCTCGGCCAAATGCATCCCGCTTCCGCCTTGCATTTACCGCCGATGAAACCGGGATCGGTTGGCCCGCCCCAGGCTTGCAGCAGCTTCCCGTCGGAATCGAATTCCAGAACGGATGGAGCGGCTTTGCAGCAATCCGCGATGGCGCCATACACACGCACCTGGCCAAGCCCATTGACCGGCTGACCCTTCTCATCGGCGGCGCCCGGCACGGGCCCTTCCAGCCCGGCCTCCTCATTGGTCATGGTGCGCGGCCGGTTGTAGACCCAGACATGGTCGTGCTGGTCCACATAGAGCCCGCCTACCTGGCCAAGAATCCAGTTGTTTGGCAGCCGCTGCGGCCATGAGGGGTCGATGGCGAAGCCCGGAGTCTTGCCGGTGCTCGATGCATTGTAGACGCCCGTCTGTTTGAATAGCCGGTCCAGCGAGCCACTGTTCTTCAGGATGTTGACATCGGGATCGGCAGCCATGAGCAGGCTGGCCAGGGTCAAAACTATCGCAGGCAGGGTCGCCGTCACTTTGCGCTGGATCATAATCCTCGTGTTTCCTTTCAACAAGCGGCCCGCAAGGGCGCTGCGGCAGGCTGGTGCGCGCTCCGAGCCGGATAAAGTATATACCATCCGAATCGTGGTCCACGTGGCGCACGCACTTTTGCGTGCAGCGTTCACACTCGTGTGAACGCGACATGTCTAACAGCCCTCTGAGCGACCATCTTCGCGACAGAACTGCGCGCCCCAAAATCGTTAACTACCCTTCACATGCCGCCTTGCAGGTTTGTGCGCCAGGTGTTTCCTCGGTAGACTCTATGCATTGGAGATTCCTCATGCGCCTTGCAGTTACTGCCACAGCCGTCGCCTTTTCCCTGCTGTCACACGTTGAAGCCCAGGTTACTCCCGCAGCGCTCAATCTGGAATGGCGAAGCATCGGGCCTGCGGCGACGGGTGGGCGTATCGCCGACCTGGCCGTGGTCCAATCTCCGCGACAGGCCGACATCATTTATGTAGCCACCACCACCGGGGGAGTTTTCAAGAGCGTCAACGCTGGAATTTCCTTCGCGCCGATATTCGACCACGCCGGCGCGATGATGTCCACCGGCGCGGTCGCCGTGGCGCCTTCGAACCCGACCATCGTGTGGGTGGGAACCGGCGAGGCCGACAACCGCCAAAGCTCGTCATGGGGAGACGGAATCTATAAGTCGCTCGACGCCGGCGCAACGTGGCTGAAGATGGGCCTCGCGGATACGCGCCACATCGGCAAGATCGTCATCCATCCCGGCGATCCGAACATCGTGTATGTCGCCGCGGTGGGGCATTTGTGGGGATCGAACGCCGAGCGCGGCGTTTTCAAAACCACCGATGGGGGAAAGACGTGGAAGAAGGTTTTGTACAAGGACGAAAACACCGGCGCGATCGACCTGGTGATGGATCCTAAGAATCCCGACGTCCTCTATGCTGCAATGTATCAGCGGCAGCGCAAAGGCTGGGGCTACAACGGCGGCGGCCCAGGCAGCGGGATTTTTCGCACGATGGACGGCGGCGCGAGCTGGACGGAATTGACGAACGGTTTGCCGCGCGGCGATAAAGGCCGCATCGGGCTGGCGACTTTCGCGGGCGACAATCGTGTGGTCTACGCGATCGTGGAAGCGGATCCGGCGCCGGCTGGTCGGGGCGAAAGCGCTGCGGCGGGTCGAGGTGAAAACGCCGCGGAATCTGCGCCTGCGGGTCGCGGGGGTCGTGGCGGCCGAGGGGCGCAATCTCCCGATGCCATCACCGCGCGCGGCGGCATTTTTCGCAGCCTCGATTCCGGCGAAACCTGGCAGCACATGACGGGGCTCGATCCGCGGCCGATGTATTACAGCCGGATCTATATCGATCCGAAGGACGTCAATCGCGTCTACATCATGGGATCGAACCGCGGCGTGTTTATTTCCGACGACGGCGCGCGCAATTTCCGCGAGGTGTTCAGCGAGGTTCACGGCGAGGATCATATTCTGTGGATCGATCCGGAAAGCCCCAATCACATGGTGGTGGGCGGCGATGGCGGCGTGTCCATTTCTTACGATCGCGGCGCGACGTGGCTGTTCCGCATCAATCTTCCAATCGGCCAGTTTTACAATATCTCGGCGAACAATCGCGACCCGTTCACAGTTTGCGGCGGACTGCAGGACAACGGAAGCTGGTGCACGCCGGCCGCGACCAACATGAGTTACGGAATCTCGTTCAAAGATGCATACAACGTCGGCGGCGGCGACGGGATGCACGCCGTGTTCGCCGACGATCGCACGCTGCTGGTGAGCTCGCAGAATGGAGCCACCGGCCGCGTGGATTTGGACACCATGGAGCGCCAGTCGATTGGCCCGGTGCAGCCGGACGAGAAGCCGCAGCCCGGCAGGCCCGCCTATCGCTGGTATTGGACTGCGCCGCTGATCGTTTCCGCGCACGATTCAAAGACCATCTACACCGGCGCCGACGCCCTGTTCCGGTCGGACGATCGCGGCGTGACCTGGAAGGCGATCAGTCCCGATCTGACGGCGCACATCGACCGCGACACATTGCAGATGATGGGCGCGCCGGTGGGCCCGCGCGCGCTTTCCCGGCACGACGGCCAGACGAACTTCAGCGCGCTGTCGGTGATCGCCGAATCGCCGATCGATAGAAATGTTTTATACGCCGGCGCCGACGATGGATCCATTCAGATGACGCGCGATAGCGGACAGCATTGGAGCAATATCGCCAAAAACGTTCGCGGCCTTCCGCCGATGCTGAACATCAGCGGCATCGTCGCGTCGAAGTACGCGGCCGGGCGCGTCTATCTCACCGTCGACGGTCACTTCAACGACGATTATCATGCTTACGTTTTCGTAAGCGAAGATTACGGGCAAAGCTGGAGCATGATCGGCAATGGTCTTCCCGAAGCTTCGGTGCATCGCATCCGCGAGCATCCCTCCAAAGCCGAACTGCTGGTGGTGGGCACTGAGGTGGGCGTCTACGCGACCTTCGATCGCGGTAAAAACTGGACGTCGCTCAACTCGAATTTTCCGCCCGTGCCGGTTTACGATCTTCTGTTCCAGCAGCCGTCCAACGCGCTGGTGCTCGGCACGCACGGGCGCGGCATTTGGGTGCTCGATCATGCTGAGCCGCTGGCTGAAATGACGCCGGAAATCATGGCCGCGGAATTTTTATTCGCCATCCCGCCCGTTCATCACCAGCTTCTATTCAACGGCCAATTCTGGTTCGGCCACGGCGAATTTTTCGCGCCCAATCCGCCGGCCGGCGCGGTGGTGACCTATCTACTTCCGGGCGCGATGCCCGGCGGCGTGCCGATCGCTATAACGGACGCGGCGGGCAAAACCGTTCGCACGTTGCGCGGGCCGGCGCAGGCCGGATTGAATCGCGCCTGCTGGGATCTGCGTGAGTCTCCGCCCATCGCCGATAGCAATCAGGCCCCGCTCGCTACCTGCGCCCCGGCTGGCAGTGGACGCGGCGACGCTGGGACAGTTTCTCCGGCCGTGATTCCGCCATCGGGCGAGACGCCCAATGCGGAAGGAGGCGGCGGGCGCGGGGGACGCGGCGCCGGACCGGTTGTTTTGCCGGGGCGCTACACGGTTGCGGTCGGCTCCCTCAAACGGGACGTGACGGTCGAGCCCGACCCGCACTTCACCATCACCGACGCCGATCGCGCAAAACGTCATGCGGCCATTCTCGCCGCGTACTCCATTCAGCGGCAGCTGGTTCCAGCGCGCGAGGCCGCGCGGACGCTCGCCGGTCAGTTGGCCGCACTGCGGCAATATTTTAGCGCCCTCGGGGACAGCGGGAAGGCTTCGCTCGCGGCGATCGACAAAGTGACGCCCGAAATCGCAAGGGCGCAGGCGCAGATTGAGCGCGCGATCGCTTCGGCGGCGCAGGCCCAGAACGCGATGGATGGGTACAACGGTTTACCGACGGCTGCGCAGCTCCGGCAGGTCGATTGGGCTTGGGAAGACGCTACCGCGTCCGCGAAAGCGCTCAACCAGCTAATCGCCGAATCCGTTCCCGCGGCATATGCTTCGATGGGCGGAGCGGTCAGGCCGCCCAGGCTGGATCCGGTAGCTGTGCCAGTGCGCTGACGCGACAACCTAGAGAAGTTCCCAGCCACGGGTCCGCTGTCGCCCTGTGCTACGCCGGGTCCGATGAAATGAAGGCTTTGTGGCGCAGTGTAGCCGCTGCGCTGTTCGTCTTGCCCGTCTCGAAAGACTGAAGCAGCCTCCTGTAAGTAGTCTTCTCAGATGGCCACCACATATACAATCCTTTTTGCTATTTCACTTTCAATGCTTTCAAGTTTTTCATTTCGGCTTCCGCTTGATCTGCCGGTACTTGTGAAAGGAACACGGGTTGTCTACCGGAAACCGCAGTGCCAGCCCAGTTCTTGTGATCCATTCTAAAGTAATACTGCGCGTCGGGCTCAAAATCGACGAACAGGCCGACTTCAGAACGGCCAGCGGTTATCATGTGCTCGCCAATCGGCAGGCTCGCAACGAAGAACGTGCCGTTGCGCAGGCGTTGAAGTTCGATGCCATCAACATAAATTGACGGACTTATGGCAAACGCCCACGGCCATCGCGGGCGTGGATCTTCCACAATACTGCTCAAATGAACGAATTCGACTGCGATGCGAGTTCTGGCGAAGATTGATGGCCGGATCGCAGCGCTACTCGAAGCCAGAGAAACGCTAGTCAAGAGGAAAGCGAAGCGGATCTGGCAGGAATGGACATTTTCGAACAGATGGCGTCCTGACGAATAAATATTCTTCATCCGATTACCAACACATGAAATAGCTGAACGCCCCGGCCCGCGGCTGTCGACTTACGGCTCAGGAATCTCGAATCTGTGGACAATACGCTTCCACTCGACTTTAGGCTTCTGAAAATTGACTAGAAGACAGAGAGTCACGCCGGAGGCTCGCAGATAGTTGAGGCACTGCGCGGTGTGTTCGCCGGCAAGCCGCTTGACACATTTTAACTCGACTACCATCGCGTCTTCGATGAGAAGATCGGCGAAGTATTCTCCAACAGAGTGGCCTTTGTAGGCTACTGTAAAACGAAGCTTGGGAAGTAGCCCGGATGCCACGAAGGCAGAGTTCTCTAAGCAGAGCGCGCTCGTAGACTTTTTCGAGGAATCCGCAGCCAAGCGTATTGGAAACCTCAAAGATCGCGCCGAG
>Ga0116129_1001879_pt1 | contig 11106 bp, 7 predicted proteins | sample June2015DPH_17_2_FD_89732 | JGI IMG/M metagenome (GOLD analysis project Ga0116129, IMG submission 89732) | Peatland microbial communities from SPRUCE experiment site at the Marcell Experimental Forest, Minnesota, USA - June2015DPH_17_10 | ecosystem: Environmental > Terrestrial > Soil > Wetlands >...
ATGCCGTATTGCACTATTCGACCCGTAGCGCGGTCGCTTTTCTGGCCGCCGCACGCGCTGCCGAAATTGGTGATTTATCAACTAAAATCAAACATTTGTGCTTGTCCAGCCAGGTCGCCATGCCGTTGGTGGCAGCCGGTGCCGCAGCCGTCGAAGTGGCCCCCGCGCCGACCGAGCATGCACTCCTGGAATGCATCGGAATGGCATAAGATTACCCGCAAGCTACATTGCCGCCACATCGGGTCCGCAGTATTCCGGTTTTGGGATGCGCGGTTGGAGATTCGCCATGGCGAGCCTGGAAGACGATGCACGGACTGGTGGTGGGCATCCGGAACCATCCCCCCGCCGGGAACCGCCTACGATCGACGTCGAGGCGGTGGAAATGCCAGTCGAAGGCGCCGCTGCACCGCGAATCGAGGAACCCGATCCGCCAAAGGGCGCCAACACTGCCGAAAAGGCATCGCGGCCGGACGCACCGGCTGCGCGGTCGCGGTGGGCGATCATCGGATCGCTGGCCGCGGTCGTTTTAGCGGCGGCAGCGGGGCTGTGGATTTATTATGCGCCCGGCGGCGGCCAGAGCACCGACGCATTGTCGGCGCGCGTGGCGAGCCTCGAAGCGCAGCATCGAGACGATGCCGCTCGTCTGGCGGCCGGCGTGGCGACCGCGGATGCCCAGCGCGCCGCGGTGACTGGCCTGACGGCGCGGCTTGCGAAGCTCGAAGCGGTTGCGGCGACTGCGCTTGGCGGGGCGCCGGCGGACGTATCCGTGACCAACCGGCTTACGGCTCTCGAAGCGGCGGTGAAGCCGATGGCGGTGCGTCTCGACGACATCGATCGCCAGATTCGCGACAATGCGCCGGTCGCCGGCGTTGCGGGTGAGACAGGCGAGAACAAGAGGCCCGGTGCCGACGAGACGGCGCAATCAGTTCAACGAGTTGCGATCGAGGGTCTCGAGGCTCGCGTCGCCGTCCTCGAAGGCCTCGAAGCGACGCTGAAATCCGCGCAGGAACGCGCCGACAAGTCCGTGGCGCTGGCGGCCGCGGCCGCCGCGACGGAGGCCGAAAAGCCGCTTCGTGCCACCGTCATGGCGGTCGCATTGCGCGCAGCGGTCGAGCGCGCCTATCCGTTCACCACCGAGCTTGCTGCCGCCCGCACTCAAGGCCTTGACGTGGCCGCGCTGGCGGCGCTGCAGCCCTTCGCGGCCGGCGGCGTTCCGAGCCCGAACGAGCTATTCCGCGAATTGTCGGGGCTGATGCCCCAGTTGACGCGGGTATCGCTGCCGGTCGGCCATGACGGCAATTATCTTGAGCGCCTGCAGGCCGGTGCCGAACGGCTGGTGCGCATCCGGCCGGTCGGCGACGTGCCCGGCGACGATGTCTCCACGGTGATCGGCCGCATCGAGTTCAAGATGGCGCGACAGGACGTGGCGGGTGTGGTGGAGGATATAGAAAAGTTGCCCGGGCCGGCGCGGGAGCTAGCGCAGCCGTGGCAAAAAAAAGCGCTCGCCCGCGAAGCTGCGATCAACGCGGCACGGCAACTCGCTACGGCGGCTTTCGCTCAGCTCGGTGAGGCACCGGACCTCTCGCCGCGATGATTCGCGTCGCCGTCTTTCTGGCCGTCACGGCGGCGTTTGCTTTCGTAGCGTCGTGGCTTGCCGATCGGCCCGGCGAGGTCGTCGTCACTTGGCTCGGCTATCGCGCCGATACTTCGGTCGGGGTGCTGATCGGCGCGGTCGCGGCGCTCATCTGCGCGGCGATCCTGCTGTGGTCGATGCTGCGCATGGTGGTGCGGGCGCCGCATCGTCTGGCAAGGTCGTTTGCGCATCGCCGCGCCGAGAGAGGCCAGCACGCAATCACGCGCGGGCTGGTGGCGATCGGTGCCGGCGACATGGGCGCGGCGCGCCGGTTTGCCGCCGAAGCCGCCCGGCTCGTTTCCGGCGAACCCTTGCTTCTTTTGCTGCAGGCCCAGACCGCGCAATTGTCCGGCGAGCGCGACGGCGCCGAAACCGCCTTTCGGGCCATGGTTGAGCGGCCCGATACCAAGCTGCTCGGCCTCCATGGCCTCTATATCGAGGCGCGGCGCCGCAACGACAGTGTGGCCGCACGCGCCTTTGCCGAGGAGGCCGCCCAGACCGCGCCTTCGCTCGCCTGGGCCAGTCATGCGGCGCTCGAATTCCGCTCCATCGATGGCGACTGGCCGGCCGCGCTCGAAGCCTTGGAGCGCAATCGCAAAGGCGGCCTTGTTGATAAGGACGCGTTCCAGCGCCAACGCGCGGTGCTGCTTACGGCGCGTGCTTTGTCGCTCAAGGATCACGATCGCGGCACCGCACGCGAGCTCGCGCTCGAAGCCGTCAAGCTCGCTCCCGGCCTCGTGCCGGCCGCAGCCCTCGCGGGTCGCCTGCTGGCGGAGGCGGGCGATCGGCGCAAGGCCGGACGTGTGCTGGAAACCGCATGGCGCGAGAGTCCGCACCCGGACATCGCGGCGGCCTTTGCGGACATCGTCCCGGGCATTTCGGCCCGCGACCGGCTTATCCGTATGCGGACGCTGCAGCGTCTCGCCGAGGGCCATGCGGAAAGCGCGCTCGTGGTCGCGAGGGCCGCCTTTGAAGCCCACGAATTCGCCGAGGCGCGCGCCGCCCTGGCGCCGCTCCTTGCGGTCCCGACCAGGCGGGTCGCGATCTTGATGGCGCAGATCGAGGAGGCGGAGCAGGGCGATATCGGCCGCGCCCGCGAGTGGATGGCCCGCGCCGTCAGCGCCGCCCATGACCCGGTATGGACCGCGGATGGCGTGGTCGCCGAAACTTGGCTGCCGCTATCGCCGGTGACCGGACGGCTCGATGCGTTTCAATGGCGGGTACCGGTCGCCGACCTCTTTCCGCGCGGCCCGCTGCTTGATGAGCCCGCGCCAGTCGGGCCGATGCTGCAACCGCCTGTCGCGACCGTGATCGAGGCTCAGCCGGAAGCCAAGCTTGAGGTCAAATCGGAGTTCAAACCCGAGTTGAAATCGGATGCCGAGCGCGATCAGGCGCCGGTATCTCCAAGCGCGGAGCCCGTAGCGCTCCCGCCGCCTCCCATCTCCAAGCCTGCTCCCGAATCCGTGCCGGTGCCGGACGCTGTTCTCGCCCATGCCCCCGATGATCCCGGCCCGGGATCCGAACCCGCCGCGGACCCGGTGCCGCAGCCGAAACGCGATACGGCGACGATTCTGCGCTCCTGGTTCTCGCGAGGCGCCGTGCGGTGACGCGCGGCACGGATTCGCTGGTGGGCTTCATCGCGTCACAACTTGCCCAAACGAACTCCTTGAGAAAAGCTCAGCGAAAACAGACTGGTATTCGGGCCAAGCGTCGCGAGCTTGTGTCGCCAGGTTGGTGTCGCCTGAGCCGCCTCACAATGATAGGAACACGGCGAACTGCTCGTCCACGGTGCGCTTGAGGTATTTCTGGTAGAGCACGTAGGCGGGGTCCGGCGCGGAAATCAGGCCGTATCTGATGTCCTGCAAGGCTTTGGTCGGCACCATGACGAACGGTGCCGACACCGGCATCAATTGCGACCCGCGCCCGACCTGCAAGGTGGTCAGGATGCCGTACATCTCGCCCGAAATGGTGGGACGCGACACGATGATCAGCCGATATTGGCCGTTGCGATTGGTGACCAGATAGATGTGGCCGGACTGGTTGGGCACCGAGACGGTGCCGGCTTGGGTGAAGGCCACATCGATCCGCTCGGATTCGCGAAACACCAGGCTGGAACACTGGTCGTCCCACGCGATCTCGGTGCGATAGGCATAGATCGCGTTGGGACTGCCGAACGATGGACGCATCGTCAGATAATCCCCCTCGATCCAGGATACGGCCGGCCGCGAGTAGTAGCCGAGCTCGCCTGGCGCGAGGGTTTGCAAAGGCGCGGCCGAGACAGTCGTCGGCTTGGCGCGGAGATTCACTCCAAGCGCCTCCTCGAGTCGGATCGTGGTGGTGAGCGTGAACGGCCGACGTCCCGAAAGCGCCTTTTCAAGCGTTGAAATGCTGATTTTTGCCCGGCCTGCCAAGCCTTTCCGCGATATCCGGCGGCGCGCCAATTCCTCGCGGATCTGATCCGCGATTTGGCGACTTTGGTCGTCAGATAGGTTGTTGTCTGACACAGGACCCCCTGCGCCGATTCCGGCCGCGGCCCGCACAATTCCTCACATATCCGCACATGTGTGGACAAGGCAAGGCGCCGCGGGGCGCACTATCGCGGAACAAGATCGAACAAGACGCTCACCAGCAAGCAGCGTTTCGCTATGCTGATCGTGCTGGCGGTGTTCCCCAAGTGAACGGGCTACGGCAGGGCCGTTGGTTGCGCTGTAACGCCCTTGCCGGCCATGACACTCCCGCGTCGACCCGTACAAGGCCTCACCAATCCGCACATCCGCGGACTGCGTCGGCAGAATGCGACGCATTATTGCCGAACAAGACGCTCGCGCCGTGCGGAGGGGTCGCATAAACCGATATGAGCGAGTTTTCGGTTCTCCTCGTGATCTGCCGGATCCCCCGCCACCACACGGCACACAGAGGAGGAAAATGACGGCCGTCCCCCCAGACAGCCCCGCCGTCATTTCGCGGGCGGCCGTCGCGAGTCTATCTCGCGGCGGCCGCCTTTCTTTGCCGTTGCCGGTCCCGGACCACCGGATGCGCCGCCGCTTGCGCCTTCGGGTATTCGCCCTATAGTCCGCGCCGATTTCGGCTGCGAGGAGGATCGGTTTGGCCAAGGGCGATGTCAAAAAGGTGGTGCTGGCTTATTCGGGTGGGCTCGATACATCGATCATCCTGAAATGGCTGCAAATCACCTATGGCTGCGAGGTGGTCACCTTCACGGCCGATCTCGGCCAGGGCGAGGAACTCAGCCCCGCGCGCGACAAGGCTCTGCTGCTCGGCATCAAGCCTGAGAACATCTTTATCGAAGACCTGCGGGAGGAATTCGTACGCGAGTATGTGTTTCCGATGTTTCGCGCCAACGCACTCTATGAAGGCCAATATCTGCTCGGCACCTCGATCGCCCGGCCGCTGATCGCCAAGAAGCAGATCGAGATCGCCGAGAAGGTCGGTGCCGATGCGGTCTCCCACGGCGCCACCGGCAAGGGCAACGACCAGGTGCGCTTCGAGCTCACCTATTATGCCCTCAAACCCGACGTGAAGGTTATCGCGCCATGGCGCGAATGGGACCTCACCTCGCGCACGCGCCTGATCGAGTTCGCCGAGCAGCACCAAATCCCGATCGCCAAGGACAAGCGCGGCGACGCGCCGTTCTCGGTCGACGCCAACCTGCTGCACGCCTCCTCCGAGGGCAAGGTGCTGGAAGACCCGGCCCGGGAAGTGCCGGACTATGTCTATTCCCGCACCGTCGATCCGGAAAATGCGCCCGACACGCCGACCTATATCACGGTCGCGTTCGAGCGCGGCGACGCCGTTGCGGTCGATGGCACCAAGCTGTCGCCGGCAACGTTGCTCGCCCGGCTGAACGAGCTCGGCCGCGCCAACGGCATCGGCCGGCTCGATCTGGTCGAGAACCGGTTCGTCGGCATGAAGTCCCGCGGCATGTACGAGACGCCGGGCGGCACTATCCTGTATGCGGCGCATCGCGGTATCGAGCAGATCACGCTCGATCGCGGCGCCATGCATCTCAAGGATGAGCTGATGCCGAAATACGCCGAGTTGATATACAACGGATTCTGGTTCGCACCCGAGCGCGAGATGCTTCAGGCCGCGATCGACCGCAGCCAGGAGCTCGTGACCGGCGAGGTGCGGCTCAAGCTCTACAAGGGCAGCGTCATCGTGGTCGGTCGCGAAAGCCCTTATTCGCTCTACGATCAGGACCTCGTGACGTTCGAGGAAGGCGCGGTCGCCTACGACCACCGCGACGCGGCAGGCTTTATCCGCCTCAATGCATTGCGGCTGCGTACGCTCGGACAGCGCAAGAAGAAGCTTAAGCTGTAGCTGTGGAACTATCCCGGCGTCATTCCGGGTACCGGCCTGCGGCCGGCCCCGGAACGACGGGAACCGTTCAGTTCTGCCCCATCAGCAGCGGTGTGATGCGTCGCACCGCGACGCGGCGGTTGGCGCGCTCCGGCCCGTCGGTCGGAACTTTCAGGAATTGTTTGCCGTAGCCCTGGGTGGTCAGGTTTTCCGGCGGGATGCTGAACTGGCTGCTCAGCACCATGGCGATGGATTCCGCGCGGCGATCGGACAGCGATAGGTTGTCGACATCGTTGCCGGTCGCGTCCGTATAGCCTTCGATCATGAACACTTCGCCCGGATTGTGCTGAAGGGCGCGGGTGATGCTCTGACCCACGAAGGCGAGACGGTCGAACTGGTCGGGGGTGATTTCCCATGATCCGGATTCAAAGTTCACCGTGTCGATGTCGATGCGCGGCATGCGCAGGCGCAGCGGCTCGCTGTAGCGGATCTCGTCGAGCCCGTAGCGGCGTTCGATGCGATCGACCGGCGGTGCCAACAACGTGAGATAGACATCCTCCACGGTCGCGTGGTCGAGCTCGCGAATATAGAGCTCGCGCGGGATGCGTATAACGGGCGGCGGCAGATCCACGAAATAGCCGGCGAAGCCGGGACCGCGCGGTTCGGCGCTATCGTCGATGATGACGACTTCGCGGCCTTGTGCGTCGCGGCGCAGGCGGCGCAGCAGCCGGCCGTTCACGTCGACTTCGGTGACGATGCTCGTGCCGTCAGGCCGCAGCGCGACCGTTACGGTCTCGTTGCCACGATGCTCCACATTGACCTTCGCGTTCAGCGCGAAACGGTCCGCCTCGTTGTGGCGAATGATATCGTGGCCGCCCTCACGGATGATGGTGCGGTCGGCTTCCTGGATGACGGTGCGGTTGCCCTCGTGAGTCTCGTGACGTTCGTTTCGCAATTGATCGAGGTGGCCGGCTACCGGGGGGGCAGCGACGGCTGGAGCCGCAACGGCCGGCCGCGTCGGTTGGGCGTTGGCTGCCGGTGCCTGTACGGGGGCAGTGGTTGCGGCTGCTGGCGCACGGGGGGCGCCGGGCGCTCCCGGCCGCTGCGGGGGAGTTGTCGGGGTCTGCGCGGTCGCGGGGGGCGGCGGAACGGGGTGCTGCGGTGTCGCGGTCGCGGGGCCGGGATGGGCTGGGGGCGTAGCAGCGGCTGGACCCGGATGGGCCGGCGGCGTAGCGGCGGCGGGACCCGGATGGGCGGCTGGCGGTGTGGCGGCCGCCGGGTCGGGATGCGCTGGCGGAGTGGCAGGCGGATGTTGCTGAGGCGTCGCGCCTTGCGGCGGGCGCTGGCCCGGCGGACGCTCCGGCTTCTTTTTTTCGTCGGGCTTTTTCTCGTCAGGCTTCGGGGCCGGTTCGGCTTGGGCAATCCGAAGCCCCGGTTCCAAAGTTGGCGCCTGGGCTTGCGACAACTGCGGCGTCGCGATGGCGGCCAGAAGAGTCGTGGAAATGATGATGGACCTGCGTGTCATGCGATTATTCGCCCCATTCGCTTGATCGGTGTCGCTTGATGATTCGTCACATCCGCCGAAGACCTGCACGGCCGGCGTGGCACTCCAATGATAACAACGCGACAAATCTGCGGCGGAACGGAACATGCAAAGGTCTAAAGGATTGGGCGTATGTCGTTTATTGTGCGTCGCACAATCCGCTGTTGGTGTATATGCCGCATCTGGCGACGCGATCGATACGGCGCGCCTGAGCGTTTCGTCGCCAGCTATTAGACCAGGCTAAAATAGAATTTTACCGAGGTGGCATTCCAGGGCATCTTGCGAGTGCCAACAACGGAGGTCAGGTTTGGTCGAGGTGACGGTTGCGCGCGTGGCAGCGGTGACGCCGCGAATTCGATTGGTGGAACTGGTTGCTGCGGGCGGCGAAGGCTTGGCCTACCAAGATTTGCCCCCTCAGGACTTGTCCCTCCAAGATCTGCCCCTCCAAGACCTGCCCCTCCAAGACCTGCCCCTCCAAGACCTGCCCCCTTTGCTGCCGGCGCGCACATTGATCTCACCCTCGGCAACGGCGAACAGCGCTCCTATTCGCTGCTCAACGATCCCCGTGAACGCTACCGCTATGTTCTTGCCGTGTTGCGCGAGACCAACGGTCGTGGCGGTTCCGCATATGCACGAGCAATTGCGTGACGGCGATCGCCTGTCTGCTCGCCGCCAGCGAATAATTTTCCGCTCAACGAGGCTGGCGAACGCCACATCCTGATCGCCGGCGGCATCGGCATCACGCCGATGCGAAGAAAACGAAGCCCTAGGCGCCAAGTCAATCAAGGCTCAGTCAATCGAGGCTGCGGTCGACGCAATCATCATAGACGGGCAGCCCGGAGAGGAAGCCGCCGGACACCAGGCTTTCCGCAAGCCGCGCGAATCCTTGCCGCGACACTTCGGTGGTTCGAGCCCAGATGCCGGCGTCGCGATAACGCCGTAACGAATCGAGCAATAGGTCGCGTGCGACGTCCGGATAGAACGGCGCCGTGATTTCCGCGAGTTCGGCGGCATCGTGATCCGCAAGCCAGTCCTGCATGCGCTGGGTTGCGCGTACCATGCCGGTCATGGCGGCGTGGTGGCTCGCGATGAACTGCTGCGTCGCGATGAAGGTCGTGTAAACCGTCGGCCCGCGTGCGCTCGCCGCATAGAGAACGTCGCCGATCCGATCCCGCGTCGCCATGGAGACGAACGGCTCGAATAGCTGCGCGACGTCGAGTTGTCGGTCGCGCAGGGCCTCGAAGTTGGCTTGCATCGGCTGGTCGGGGGCGCGGCGCAGCGCTGACGGATCGATGCCGTGCTGGCGCAGATCGTGCTGCAGGCACATCCACGGCGTCGGCACTTCCGAAACGGTTGCGAACCGCAATGTGGCCAGATCCGCAAATCGGAAATCCGGCCGATCGATGCCGACGAGGCAGAACGGATCGCGGGCGACGACTTCGCCGAAACATACCAGCGCGGAATCCGGATCCCGGTCGAGGGCTTTCATCACCCGCATGGGGCCGCCCCAGGTGACGTCGACGGTGCCGCCCAAGAGGCCGGACACGCCGTCGCCCGGAACCGCGGAACTCACGAGTTCGATGTCGACGCCTTCGCCGGCATAGAATCCGAGCGCCAGGGTGGCGTAGAACGGCGCATAAAACACGGCGCGGAAATTTTCCGCGAGCCTGATCGGCATGGGTCGCGACTAAGCCCGCCGTTCGACCATCAGCTTCTTGATTTCCGCGATGGCCTTGGCGGGGTTGAGGCTCTTGGGGCAGGCCTTGGCGCAATTCATGATGGTGTGGCAGCGATAAAGCCGGAACGGATCCTCGAGATTGTCGAGCCGCGCGCCGGTCGCCTCGTCGCGGGAATCGATGATCCAGCGATAGGCCTGCAGCAGCGCCGCAGGGCCGAGATAGCGGTCGCTGTTCCACCAATAGCTCGGACATGAGGTCGAACAGCAGGCGCACATGATGCACTCGTAGAGCCCATCGAGCTTTACCCGATCGTCATGACTCTGTTTCCATTCCTTCTCGGGCGTGACCGATTCGGTCTGCAACCACGGCTTGATGGAGGCTTGCTGGGCATAGAACTCGGTCAGGTCCGGCACCAGGTCCTTCACCACCGGCATGTGCGGCAGCGGATAGATCTTCACGTCGCCCTTGATGTCCTTCATGTCCTTGGTGCAGGCGAGCGTGTTGGTGCCGTCGATGTTCATGGCGCAGGAACCGCACACGCCTTCGCGGCAGGAGCGGCGGAACGTCAGGGTCGGATCGATCTTGTTCTTGATCCAGATCAAGGCATCGAGAACCATCGGGCCGCAATCGGCGAGATCGACGTGATAGGTGTCGAGCCGCGGATTGTCGCCGTCATCCGGATTCCAACGGTAGATGCGGTATTCACGCAGGTCGCGGGCCGTCGGCGGCGCCGGCCAAGCCTTGCCGGGCGTGACCTTGGAGTTTTTCGGAAGCGTGAATTCGACCATTGTGTTCCCGATCCGGGTTGATCACTTCAATACACGCGCGCCTTCGGCTCGATGTACTGGATTTCGTTTGTCATGGTGTAGGTGTGTACCGGCCGGTAATCGATCGTCACCTTGCGGGTGGTGAAATCGAGCCAGGCGAGCGTGTGCTTCATCCAGTTCTTGTCGTCGCGGTCCGGATGGTCCTCGCGCGCATGGGCGCCGCGGCTTTCGGTACGGTTGACGGCGGAATCCATGGTGACGACCGCCTGGGCGATCAGGTTGTCGAATTCCAGCGTCTCGACCAGATCGGAATTCCAGATCAGCGAACGGTCGAACACCTTGATGTCGCCGGCGCCGACCATCACCTCATGGATGAGCTTCGAGCCTTCGCCCAATATCTCGCCGGTGCGGAACACGGCGCAATTGGTCTGCATCACCTTCTGCATGTGCGAGCGCAACTCCGCGGTCGGGGTCGCGCCGTCGGCGTTGCGGAACCTGTCGAGGCGCGCAAGTGACATGTCGGCCGAATTCTTCGGCAGCTCGGCGTGCTTCTCGTTTGGCTCGATCAATTCAGCGCAACGCAGCGCGGCGGCGCGGCCGAACACCACGAGGTCGATCAGCGAGTTCGAGCCGAGCCGGTTGGCGCCGTGGACCGAGACGCAGCCGGCTTCGCCGAGCGCCATGAGGCCGGGCACGATGGTGTCGGAATTGCCGTCCTTCTTGGTCAGGACCTCACCATGATAATTGGTGGGAATGCCGCCCATGTTGTAGTGCACGGTCGGGATCACCGGGATCGGCTCGCGGGTGACGTCGACGCCGGCGAAAATCCGCGCACTTTCCGAGATGCCGGGCAACCGCTCATGCAGCACCTTGGGGTCGAGATGATCGAGGTGCAGGAAGATGTGGTCCTTGAGCTTGCCGACACCGCGGCCCTCGCGGATTTCGATGGTCATGGAGCGAGACACCACGTCGCGTGATGCCAGATCCTTGGCGGAAGGGGCATAGCGCTCCATGAAGCGCTCGCCCTCGGAGTTGGTCAGATACCCGCCCTCGCCGCGCGAGCCTTCGGTGATCAGGCAGCCGGAGCCATAGATGCCGGTCGGATGGAATTGTACGAATTCCATGTCCTGGAGCGGCAGGGCGGCGCGCAGCACCATGGCGTTGCCG
>Ga0116129_1001881_pt1 | contig 11100 bp, 5 predicted proteins | sample June2015DPH_17_2_FD_89732 | JGI IMG/M metagenome (GOLD analysis project Ga0116129, IMG submission 89732) | Peatland microbial communities from SPRUCE experiment site at the Marcell Experimental Forest, Minnesota, USA - June2015DPH_17_10 | ecosystem: Environmental > Terrestrial > Soil > Wetlands >...
CCGACTACGCCCGGATGGAATTTCTCACCGTCGGCCTCGACAATTTTCACATCGTTTTGTGGAAGAACCTCGACGGCCTGTTGTACGGCATGGGCGGCCTGGCGATTCCGCAGGTGATCGGGCTGCTGCCGGTTAAGATTCTGACTCAGGTAGTCGGAGTGGCGATGATTTCCGGATGCGTGCGCCTGTTCCGCCGCGGTATCGCCGTCCAATATTGCTTCTTCGCCCTGGTGTCGTCCCTGATGCTCATCGTGTGGCATTTCCCACCCACGGAACGCTTTGTTCTGCCGCTCTGCCCTCTGCTGCTGGCCGGCCTGCTCACCGAACTCGAACACATCGCGGCCATGTTCAAGTCGGCACTCCGCCACAAAGATATCGGTCAGAGAATTGTCGCCGCCGGCATGGGCGCTGGCATCGCAGCGCTTGTCGTTGGAGCGCTCGCCGTCGAATGCATGATGTCTTTCGGATATCTATACGACTCCGCGGCGCAGCGGCGCGCAAAGCTGGTCGATCTTCGCGCCGCTTATGCCTGGATAGAAGCAAACGTGCCGGACTCTTCAAAAGTCCTCTCGAACGATGACACGCTACTCTATCTTTATTCAGGACGCCGCGGCCATTGGGTGCCGATGGCTCCCCGCGCCTGGTACGCCGGCGATCATGAGAGCACCATCGCGACTTATCGCGGCATTGCCGCCTACTGCCGCAGTCATGGCTTCGAATATTTCTATTCCAACGCCGACGACACCAGCCGCTGGACAGACGATCCTAAGGAAGTGGAAGCGGTGCACCGCGCAATCGAAGAAAATCCGGAACTGAAGCCGGTCTTCGAATCGAACTACGGAACCGTCTATCGCGTCCGCTAGCCTCGGCGTTCGCGGCCGGACTACCGCGTCAAAGTAAACTGCTTGTGGGGCGGGCTATTAAGCCGCTCTGAGTGCGGCTGCCGGCTGATAGCCCGCTCCACATTTCAACTCCGAGGTTTTCACGCAGACTCGTCAGTCAGGGGATTCGTATCGTCTTTAGACCGCTTGGCGAACCGCTGCATCCGCCGCCTGTGCCAACTGCGTCAGCAAGTCGAGGAACGCCTGCGGCTGGCCGGCAAAAATGCCCATGGCTACGAAACCATTCGCGGCTCCCATAGCGTCGATCTGTCCGGGCGAGGTTGGACGAATGACCGCGCAGGGAGGCAGACTGGCGTTGATAAATTGGCACGGCACGGGGAAAATCAGGTTCGTCTGGAGCAAAGGGTTGGGGCTCACCGGATTGGCGGCATCGAAATCCGGAAACGCAGGCAGCCCGTTCGCCGCAGCCAATGGTGCGTTTGGCGTCTGCACCGCATTGCCCGCAAAATCCACCCACTCCAGAAAGTGGCATACTTCATCCCCGCCGATACCCAGCACAATCTTCAAAACTTCTCCGCTGGTCACCTGTTGGGCTAACGTCGCATACAGGCTGGAACCACCCTGCTCGATCGTGCCGAAGTGAAATGCCGCGATATTGGCGATCGCCTGGATATTAGAAAGACTTAAGTCGGCGTTGTTTCGCGGAATCCCCGGGACATTGGTGAGCGTAATCGCCTGCGCATACGGACCGCCCCCGAGATCGGGGTTCGAGGTGCTGTGGTACCTGGTAAACCAGCTCGTATCCACAGTGAGGTTCATCAGGTTGGTCAGCCGGCCGATTTGCTGCGCCCCGGTGGCCTGGCTGCTCGGCAAAGTGCGGTATTGATCCAGATTTACCGGCAGCGCCCCAATGGAGGTAAGGTAAGCATTCAGGAAAGTCGCGTGGCTCAGCTCATCTAAGGTATTGCTCGTGATGTACTGCGGCCCATCGGGGTCGAGGGCCATCATTGCCGCCTGATAGTTGTTCATTGGCGTGAACGTCGGCGTCGTCTCGACAGGAAGTTGGCCGGGAGTAATCCCACCCAGTTCCGCATATTGCTGCCAGATATCCGCCTCGATCAACTCCGCCGCCGCCAGAAACCTGAGAATCGCGATATCTGCCTGTGTAGGCGGAATTCTCGATGCCTGGGCCTTGACGGATTGGCTCGCAAGCAGCCCGGCGCCTACCGTTGCCGTCCCCGCGAGCAGACTCTTCTTCATAAATGACCGGCGGTTCGCTATTGATTTATCCGTACCTGAATTTTTCAAGATCGTTCTCCTTCGTAGTCAGAATACCCGAGCATTTTCGGTATTCCTCGAAAACCGGGAAGGATTTTACACTAAATTCGCGTTCAGCTAAACGGGTAATAAACGCGCTTCTTGACTCATACCTCCTTTGCGCCGCCGGACTATATCTGTAGCGTTTTCAATCCCTTCTCATATTGACCCGCGCCGCCCCGCGCAACTTTCCTCTAATTTATAGGCGAGGAGTCCGTGTAATTCTTGGGTTCGTTCTGTAATTTGACAATCGAAGTTAATGGGCCGGGGAGGGCCCCAGGAGCTTGTTCAGCTCCGCTATGCGCGAATCCAGTTCTTTTCGCAGTATTTCGTACCGCTCCGTAGCGTCGCGGCCGATTTTTTGATCGGTCCCATTAGTCAAACTATAGAGATACGTGATGTGTGTCTGCAATTCCGGCTTGCTATAGCGAATGGTGGGCGTAATGATGTGCGACGCCAGTTCGGTCAACTGCGGACTCTTCGGCGCCGCGCGGATCCTGGCCACCGCTTTGTTCACATCGCTAACCAGTTCACGGACCCGCATGTTGTGCTCGAACTGCTCCCGCAAGTCGGCCGTCGTGACCCCGTCTTTCGCGATGCGCGGATCTTCGATCAGCGTGAACGGCTGCGTGGCGGTCCACGATCCGGCCGTGATGCGAGCCGCATATTTTCCAGGCGCGGCCGTAGGTCCATTGGGCCCTTCCGGACGTGTCGCGCTTTGCCACGGACCGGGGTAGTTAAGGTCCCAGGTGAAGCGATGCATCCCCGGCTTCGATTCGAGAGGAATCGTTCTACGCCCGCGCCGGCCTCCGCCTCCACCTTCTTCGTCATCGCCGGTTGGTGCTTCCGTCACCGCTGCCGATGAGAATGTGCGAATGACTTTACCTGACTCATCGAGAATTTCGAGCTTAACTTCACTCGGCGCCGTGAGATAGTAATCGATCTGCGCGCCGGTTTGCGGATAATGGATCGATTCCGTGGTCGTAAGGCCTTCGAGCGCAAAGCCACCCGGCGTGCGAATGGCATCGCGCGGAGCAAACAGCATCGGCTGCGCGCCCGTTCCATCCTTCGCCTGATAGAGAGGCGTCAGATTGTCGAGAATCCAGAACGAGCGGCCTTGCGTCGAGAGGATCAAATCCTTGTGCGCGACCTTGATATCGGTCACCGGCGTGACGGGCAAATTCAATTGGAAGCTCTGCCAGTGTGCTCCGTTGTCGAAGGATACGTAAATTCCGAATTCAGTGCCGGCGTAAAGCAGCCCGGCGCGATCCGGATCTTCGCGCACCACGCGAGTAGGCTCATCGGCGCCGATACCGTTTTTCCCGTCCGTGAGGCGGGTCCATGTTTTGCCGAAATCGTCAGTCCGATAAATATACGGGGCGAAATCGCCAAGCAAATAGCGATAAAGCGCAACGTATGCGGTTCCCGCGCGATGCGGACTCGGCTCAATGTTTTGCACCCTACCGCCCGATGCGAGCTGCGGCGGCGTCACGTTCGACCAGCTCTCGCCGTCGTCGCGCGAAACGAAAACCAGGCCGTCGTTCGAACCAGTCCAAATGAGTCCCTTCTGCACCGGCGATTCGCGGATCGAATAGAGCGTGCTGTACACTTCCTCGCCGGTGGCGTCCCGTGTGATCGGACCGCCGCTGGCGCCTTGCGTGCCGTCCGGATGCAGCGTGAGATCGGGGCTGAGACGAGTCCACGTTTTTCCGCCGTCGCGCGTACGGTGCACGAACTGCGACCCATAGTAAACGACGTGCGGATCGTGCGGAGAAACCTCCATCGGCGAAACTCTCTGAAAGCGAAACGTGACCTCGCTGCCGCCGTTGCCGTACAGCGATTCCGCGCCGATCCAGTAACGCATTTCGTCGGTCGTCGTCATATTGCGTCGGCTGAACTGGCCTTTACAGCTCCCATAAACGATCTCGGGATTGGAGATATCGGGAATGATCGGGCCGGTTTCGCAGCCGGGGCCAATGCGAAACGCTTCGCCATCGCCCAGCGGAAAACTGGGTGCGATCACGGTGGTGTTATCCTGCTGCGCTCCGTAAACGCGGTACGGATATTGATTGTCGACCGCAACCTGATAAATTTCGGCGGTGGGCTGATTGGTCTGCGTGCTCCAGGTGCGTCCGCCGTCGAGTGAAACGTTCGCGCCACCGTCATTGGACTGGATCATGTAGTCGGAATTTTTTGGATTGATCCAGACATCATGGTTGTCGCCGTGTGGAACCGGCGCTGTACGAAATGTTTTGCCGCCGTCGGTCGACTTGAACCAGCCTTCATCGCCCACATACACGACGTCTGAATTGTTAGGGTCGACGCCGAGCGTGTCGTAATAAAACGGCCGCGTGATCAGATTACCGGAACCGTTGATCAGCGTCCAGGACGTGCCGGCGTCTTCCGATCGATACAGGCCGGAGCCGGGCTTAGCTTCGATCAGCGCATAAATGCGATTCGGCTTCGAGTTCGAAATGGCGACGTTGCTGCGGCCGAATAGCTCCGTGGGCAAGCCGCCAGCGAGCTTGTTCCAGGAATCACCGCCATCCGTACTCTTATAAATGCCGCCCTCCTTTGCGCCGCTCAGGATGGTCCACGGCTTCCTCTGCCCGAACCACATGCAGGCGAAGATCACGTTGGGATTGCCCGGCTGAATTTCAAGATCGGCCGCGCCAATCACGTCCGACAAATAGAGAATCTTGCGCCACGTTGCTCCGCCGTCCGTGGTCCGATAGACGCCGCGATCCGGATTCCCCGTGAAAGGGTTCCCGAGCGCCGCCACGTACGCAATCTGCGGATTCGTAGGATGAATGCGGATGGTCGAGATTTGGCCGGCGTCGCGAAGCCCGGAAAAGGTCCACGTTTTACCGGCGTCAGTCGATTTATACACGCCGCGTCCAATAGACACGTTGCTGCGAATCTTCGACGACCCGGTCCCCGCGAAAATAATGTTGGGGTCGGATAGTGAAACCTCGACCGCGCCCATTGAAGCCGCGGCAAAAAATCCGTCGGAGATATTCGCCCACGTATAACCCGCATCCGTAGTCTTCCAAATGCCGCCGCCGGTCGACCCCATGTAAAACGTGCGCGGCTCGGAAGGAACGCCGGTAACGGTGGTGACGCGGCCTCCGCGCAAAGGTCCGATCATGCGATAGCGCAGCCCGGACCAAAGTGCAGGATTGTAGGTGATAGGATCGGCCGCCAGCAGGAACGCGATCGTAACCGCAAGAAAGTACTTTTTCATGGTAGTAGTTCTACCAAGTTTAGCCTGTTACGGCTTGATGTCGAGCTTCGGGTAGTACGGCCCATCCAGCTTCTGAAACTTGTCGAGCCACTTCTTGCCCGCGTCCGGCGTGAAGCTCCAGTCCTGGCGCGAATAGTTCCAATCGTCAGGGTTGAGCGCTTGCGCCTTTGCCCAATACTTGGCGGCGAGTTCGTTGTTTCCCTTCTCGTGGAAATACACCGCCAGCTTGAAGCTTGCGTCCGCTTCCATCTCGGCGGGCGAGCGCGGTTTCACGCGCCGGGCGAATTCGTCATCGGAGAGCGCGTACTTGCTGGCATCGCCGTTCGAGACCCAATCGCGCAATGCCGCGAGATACGACGTCCCTTCCGTCACGATGCTTTTGGCCCCGATCTTCAATGTGGAATCGGTGGTCCAGGCCGGCTCGGCAGGCCGCACCACGCGTCCCTTTTCGTCGATCCAGATTCCCATCGGCACGTTAATGAACTGATACGCCGAACTGACGCTGTGCTTTGTATCAATCAACGTCGTGTACGTCGCCTGCGCTGCGTCGTACCATTTTCCTGCTGCTGCTTCTCCGCCGGTATCCTGTGCCGCTGCGATAATTTCAAAATTCTGATCGTGTAGCTCGGTGTAGACTTTCTGCCAGCCCGGCAGATCGAGTCGGCACCCTCACCAGGATGCCCAGGTGATGACCAGCGTCTTCTTGCCGCGAAAATCCGAAAGATGCACTGCGCGTCCCTTGCGGTCGGGAACCGCGAAATCAGGAGCGACGCGCGAGTTGTAGAATCCTCCGCGAAGCACCGGAATCTCACCGAAGCTCCACACGTTCTGATCGGCGACAACGGTCTCGCCAATCTTGCGGGCGAATCCGCTGAGGTTGAACCATTCGCCGTTTTTCAAATTTTTCGATAAAGGAATGCAGACGTCGGCGCGGCAGGCGCCCTGCGGCTTTACCTCAAACTCATTCACCCGCGGCAGATCCTTCGAAAGCACCCAAAGGTCCTGCGCGTCCATGCGGACTCTGTCGAGTGCCACCGCATTTTCACCGAACAAAACGGTCGCGCTGGAAGTGGAGGGAGCAGCAAGCGCCAATGATGCACTGCTGGCGATTAGAAATTTACGGCGGTTCATGTCTCAATAGTAACCGCCGCACGTCTCGAACGCCACGTTAATTTTTTCCTATGCACGTGTCGAAAGTCGTGTTGACACGGAGCCCTAATTACCCTTACTCAGCTTCCGGAAATACTCGGCAACCGCGTCGGAGAACCCGGCTGGAACTTTATCGGTAGCGCCGCTCTTTACCTGTCCCCCGCCCTGCTCCTCGACCTGCCTCCGCAATTTCACTTCGAGCGCCTGGAGATTCGGAAGGACTTCGCGGTTCAGACGCTGCTGAAGTTCCGCTGTAGCGATCTCACCTACCGTGAGCTTCTGAATCTCGTGCTCCACTTCGGTGATCTCTTTCTGAATATCCGGATTGTCCTTGAACAACTGGCGCATGTCGTTCAGATCCCGCGCAGCGTTGCGAATCGCTTCATTCGGATCGGCCGGGCGATCCAAAGGAGCATCATAAACACCCTCCGGCATGAAACGGCCGTAGCGCAGACCTGACCCATATTGCCGCGTGCCGCCGCCGCGAGCCGCGGAACCCTGGTCGCCATACCCGCCGCCTTGCTGGCTGCTGCTCGATTGGCTATTCCCAGGCTGATTCCCGCCTCCTTGCTGGCCGCCAGACTGCTGCCCGCCTTGTTGTTGGCCTGGCTGTTGACCACCAGCCTGCTGACCACCAGGTTGCTGACCGTTTTGCGGTTGCCCGTTCTGATCTTTTTGACCGGCGCCGCTCATTCGTTCCATCTGGTTGCGCATTCGCTCCACTCGCGCCAGCGAACGCTCTAGATCGTTAGTGCCCTGTCCTTGCGCGCCATTTTTCAGAGCGCTCTGCGCCTGCTTCAGATCCTCGGTAGTCTTATCGAGCGCCTGCGTCACCGGAGCCTCCCGCGATATCATCGCGCCGCCTTGCCCTTGCCGGATCCATTGTGCCGATGCCATCATCCGGCGCTTCGCTTCGTTCTGCTGGATCTCCGACAGTCCATCGCGAACGCGGGCTGAAGCATCGGGCTGCGTCGACGCCAGGTCGCGCGCCGCTTTCTTCATGTCCGTCTCCAGCCGGTCCACCTCGGTGGCCATCTTCTCTTTTTCCGCTGCCATCTGTTCGGACTTCTGCCGGTCTACCGGCCCTCCCTGCAATGCCTGCCCGCCGAATTCCTTCCTCATGCGATTGGCAAAATCCCGCTGCTGCCCAGCCAGATTCTCCGCGCGCTGCTCCAAGTCGCCCAACTGCGATGAGGATTCCTGACGGCGCATCCCGTTCAGCATCGATTGCGCATCCTGTAGATGTTCAGCCGCCCGGCGAGCGTTCGCCTGCGCTTGACCCGACTGTCCGCCAGCCTCCGGCTGTCCCTTCTCCTGCGACCCGCCTTTCTGCTGCTGACCCGATTGTTGACCAGACGGTTGACCCGGCTGCTGCCCCGCTCGCTGCGCCTCGCGCATATCGTCCGTCGCTTGCGCCAGCCGGTCCAGAGCCTGCTGCAATCTCTGATCGTTGGTATTATTTCGCTGCCCGAGACTCCTCTGCGCCTGCTGCTGTGGCTGCGATTTGCCGCTTTGGCCGTTCTGCTGCTGTTTGCCGGATTGCCCTTGCTGCGGACTCATCTGTCCGCCTTGCGATTGCTTATCAGAGGATTGTCCGCTTTGGCCGCTCGTTTGGCCGCCGCTGGCGCTCTGCTGCTGCCCCTGTTGCTGGCCGCCCTGTTGCGGCAAACCGTCGCGCGACAATTGCTCCATCTGCTTTTTCAGTTCCTCCGCCTCCCGGCGCAGCATCTCCTGCTGCCACCGCTGCTCGAAGGTCTGCTGCTTCGATTTAGCTTCCTGCTCGGCGAGCTGCTTCTGCCTTTGCGCGAGCTGCTCCAACTTTTGCAGCGCCTCATCGATGGCCTTTTCCTTGGCTTGGCCGCCAGACTGCTGCTGACCGCTCTCATACTGATTCTTTTCGGTGTCCAGCTCCAGGTCGAACAGGTTCGCCAGATCGCGGCCCGCATTCTGACCACCTCCACCTCCGCCGCTTTGGCCTCCGAACGCGACTTGAATATCGCGGAACGTCGCTTCCGCTCGCAGCAGGTGCTGCAATGCTTTTTGTTCCGGCTCCAGAGCGTCTTTCCAGGATTGCGCCCCCAGCTTTGCCGACGCGGGATCCATCTGTTTCGCCGCCTCATCCAGATCCTTGACAAACGACTGGAATTCCTGATTTGCGCCCGCCAATTCGCGGCTTCGCGCGCGTTCCGCCAGAGACTTCGCCTGCTCCTTCAACTTCGTCTGGATGCCCGCCAGAAACTTTGCGTTCTCCGCGGAGTTGACCTTATCCTTCGCCCCACCGCGAATTTCATTCCACGTCGCGGCGATGATTTCTTTCTGGCGCCGCGAAATTTCCGTCTGGTCGTCGCCTCCGTTCGGCATCCCCATGCTCCCGCCTTGGGATTGGGATTGCGAATAATTTTTCTCGAACGGTTGCGTCTCGATAAATGCGATATCCGTGCGCGCCGTGTTGCGCGCATCGCGCGCCGTCGCGTAAATGCTCACCACGTCGCCCGCTTCGAGCTTATAGTCTTCGAGCGAGATCAACGTCTTGCCGTTCGCTTCCTTCACGCCCCGATTCGGCAGCAAGTTGACGGTCTTTTCCGGGGCTCCATTTACCGAATAATGTAGCTCCATCGATTCCAAGGCGAAATCGTCCGCCGCTTCGACCGAGACCGTCACCTCTTCAATCGGACTCACCTTGGCGTCCCCGCGCGGCGTCACGATCTTCACCGTGGGTGCCTGGTCCTGCCGGGCTTCAATGAAATAATCCTCGCTCAGCCGGACGTTTTCGCCGCGCTCGACGGCCGCAAAGTGGTACATCCCGTCCTTTTCGACCGGTACTTTCGCGACCACAAAATTGCCATTCTTCGATTCGAGTGCAATGTGCGATCCATCGTCCATCTGAATTTCGCCGTTCTTCAGAGGACGATCGGTTTCGATCGTCAACTCGGCGACCGTGCCGGCCACCGCGCGCAAATCGCCGCCCGGATCCTCCACCACGTCCTTCAAATTCAGCCACGAAGGATAGTGATAGGTGACCTTGATATTTTTGATTCCCGGCAGATCGGCCACGTCCAGTTTGAACGTCTTCGATTTGACGCCCGCCGCTTCCACGTAATATTCCACCGGCTCCGGCAGCGCCGCGAAAAGAAATTCGTAAGCGGTGCCGCTCGAACGCGGCAGCATCGAAGCTTCCTCCCATTTCGAGGTGCTCTTATAACGGGCAAACAGCCGGACCTGCGGAGCCTGGAAACCGGTCAAAGTAGCCGTGATCATCTGGTCGGATTTGCGCCGCACCAGCTTGTTGCCCGGCTCGACCATAATGTCGTAGAAATTTGCACCGTTGATGCCTTTAGGTAGTCCGGCCCATAACAGCGACGATCCGTAGCCTAAAAATCCAGGACCAGCCAGAATCAGCCACAACAACACCGCACCCGCCGCGCCGCCCGCGGTTGCGAACGCGAAAATATTCTTGCGTGGCGCCACTCTCTCCGGCTCCGTCTTGTTCGCCACCGAAACCGCGTCCGAAGCCAGCAATTCAAGCATCGGATCCCGAGCTTCGCCTCTTTCTATAAAGGTCAACAGGCGCTGATTGAACTCGGGGAAAGTGGATTCGGCGCGATCTGCCGTCCGGTTCCGATTCAGGCGCAGCAGCGGCAGCACCAGTGCGAATCCCAGCGCAGCGGCCAGCGCGAGAAACAGCACTACGCGCGCGATCGTGATGCTGGTGGAGGAAAACGCCAGCGCGTTGGTGAACCACACCAGCCCGAGCGTCGCCACCAGCGCCACACCCAGGGCAATCGCGATGCCCTTCGATACAGTCAGCCAGCGCAGCCGTGTTTCCAGGCCGCGCAGGTAATGGTTCAACTGATCGCGCGTGTTCATGCCGCTTCCTTCCTTACTTCCGGATTCTCGGCCGCGGGGCGAAGATGCCGGTCCGCCACCAACGATTCGGCCATCGCTACTATCAACAATAACAACAACAGCCACGGCCATAGCGGCCACGGCTTCTTATCCCGGTTTTCACCACCGGTTGCGCCCGGAACATTTTGGTCACTTCCCGTGCCCTTCCACAGATCGAGCGTCTCCTGCGGGATCACCGACAAATCCGATTCTCTTCGATCCGCATGCACGGCCAGCAGCGTGTGCCTGCCGCTGGCGGTCTTTAGCTCGAAAAAACCTTCTTTATTGACCGCAAAATTCTTCGCCGTCGTCGCTTCCTCGAGTGACAATAACCTCTTGCCATCCGGATCCAGCACTTCCGCCGCGGCCGACTTGGAGTCCGCCGCTCTTAGTTCCACGTAGGAATCAACCACTAAGTTGACAGGCTGCTCCGCTCCGCTTCCAGCCAGGTATGCAGCGGACCGCTCGACGAACGGCACCCAGGACGCGTGCAGCGGCAGATCGTTCAGCACGTTGTCGAAGGTGGACGTGAACACCAACACTTTTCCTTCGCCCAGTTGCCGTTCGAGCACCAGAGGCGTCTGATCGTTCAGCCGCGCCAGCACCCGCGATTTCGCCGCCGTCACGTGAATGGCCTGGTAAAACTTCACTCCGGCGAACCTC
>Ga0116129_1001882_pt1 | contig 11097 bp, 10 predicted proteins | sample June2015DPH_17_2_FD_89732 | JGI IMG/M metagenome (GOLD analysis project Ga0116129, IMG submission 89732) | Peatland microbial communities from SPRUCE experiment site at the Marcell Experimental Forest, Minnesota, USA - June2015DPH_17_10 | ecosystem: Environmental > Terrestrial > Soil > Wetlands...
CAGCCGAAGCAAAATCGCTTCGATATCGACAGCAAGAAGGCGTTGCTCGATCGCCAGCAATTCATGGTGAGCGATCTGCAGCGTCAGGTTGACGGCTTGAATGTAAAGTCGCCGGTCGACGGCCAGGTCGGCCAGGTACAAGTCGCAGATCGCGCCAGCGTGGCCAAGGACGCGCCGATGCTCACGGTGGTTGATCTGTCGGCGCTCGAAGTCGAGATCAAAGTCACCGAGAGCCTCGCCCGCGACTTGCGTCCCGGCATGACTGCCGACTTGGAAGGCGGCGGCCATCACTGGCAGGGCGTGGTGAGCGGCGTGTCGCCCGAAGTCGTCGCCGGCCAAGTCACCGCCCGGCTGCGCTTCGGCACAGAGAAGCCGGCCGGCCTGCGTCAAAGCCAACGCCTGTCGGTTCGCATTTTCCTCGACCGGCGCGACAACGTGCTGATGGTCGATCGCGGCTCCTTCGTCGACCAAGAGGGCGGCGGCTTCGCCTATGTCGTTCACGGCAACATTGCCGAACGCCACCCCGTACAGCTCGGCGCCGCCAGCATTGCCAAAGTAGAAATCCTGGAGGGACTGTCGGCCGGGGACCAAATCGTCATTTCTGGTACCGACGCGTTCAACGGCGCCCAGCGCGTCATCCTCAGCCATTGATCGAATCAACCTGATTGCGAGGCCACACCATGCTCAAGATGACTCATCTCTCCAAAGCTTATCGCACCGAAGTCGTCGAGACCTTCGCATTGCGCGATTTCTCGATACACGTGCGTGAAGGCGAGTTCGTCGCGGTGACAGGCCCCTCCGGCTCCGGTAAAACCACGTTCTTGACGATCGCGGGGCTTTTGGAGGAGTTCAGCGGCGGCGAGTATCAACTGGATGGCGCCAATGTGCGCGGGTTGAATGACAATCAGCGCTCGCGGCTGCGCAACGAGAAAATCGGCTTCATCTTTCAAGCCTTCAATCTGATCGCCGACCTGAACGTGCAGGACAACATCGATGTGCCGCTGCGCTACCGCGGCTTCAATGCCGCCGAGCGCCGCCGCCGCATCCAGGAGGCGTTGGGGCGCGTCGGCCTGTCGGCGCGATCACGGCACTATCCGGCGGAACTGTCCGGCGGCCAGCAACAGCGCGTGGCCATCGCACGTGCTCTGGCGGGATCGCCGCGGCTGCTGCTGGCGGATGAACCCACGGGAAATCTCGATACGCAGATGGCGCGCGGCGTTTTAGATCTGCTCGAGGAACTGCATCGCGACGGCGCGACCATCGTCATGGTGACGCACGATCCGGAATTGGCCGTGCGCGCGCAACGCGAGGTTCATATCGTGGACGGTCAAGTGGTGGATCTGGCTGCCCAGCCCCGCTTGGTCGCTACGGCGAATGCCAACACATAGGAGACTATCGTGTTCAACTATTATTTCGGTCTCGCACTGCGCAGCCTCAAGCGCAACATTGTGCTCACCGCGCTGATGATCGCGGCGGTGGGGGTCGGTATCGGCGCCTCCATGACGACGCTGACCGTGTTCCGCGCCATGGACAACGACCCCATACCGCAAAAGTCGCGTCAGTTGTTCGCCGTGCAAATCGACAATTGGGGTCCCGATAACAAAAGCATCGTGCCCGGCGATGCGGAACATTTTCAGGAACAGATCAGCTATACCGACGCGGTCGGGTTGATGAACGCCAAGGCGGCCCACCGGCAGAGCGCGATGTACAAAACCGGTGGCTCCCTGACGCCCGCGAATCCCGACGTGTTGCCCTTTCAAGTGCAGATCCGCGCGACTTACACGGATTTTTTCTCCATGTTCCAGACGCCATTTCGCGCGGGCGGCCCGTGGAGCGCGGATGACGACAAGAATCACGCCGACGTCGCGGTGATTACGCAAAAGCTCAACGACAAGGCATTCGGCGGGGGCAACTCTGTCGGCAAGAGCATCAATCTCGACAACCACGAATTCCGTGTTGTCGGTGTGCTTGGGGCTTGGACGCCCACGCCGCAGTTTTACGATCTCAACAATGATCAATTTGGCGAGGGCGCCGAGATCTATGTGCCCTTCACGCGCGCCATCGACGGCCAAATGCCGAGTTGGGGCAACAATAACTGCAATAACGATCCAGGAGAATCCGGCTGGGAAGGACACCTACATTCCGAATGCGTCTGGATGCAGTTCTGGGCCGAGTTGCCCACCGCGGCGGACGTCGCGGCGTATCGCTCCTTCTTGAACAACTACGCCGCGGACCAGCAGCGTTCCGGGCGCTTTCACTGGCCGGCGCACACGCGGATTCGCGATGTGCGCGAATGGCTGGTCTACGAGCATGCGGTCCGGGATGAAGTTCGAATTCTTGTCCTGGTCAGCTTCAGTTTTCTCTTGGTCTGTTTGCTCAATGCCATGGGTCTCATGCTGGCCAAAATCATGGGCCGCGCCCCCGACATCGGCGTGCGGCGCGCGCTGGGTGCCAGCCGCAGAGCCATCTTCAGCCAATGCCTGATCGAGGCAGGGGTCGTCGGGCTTGCCGGCGGCCTGTTGGGCCTTGCCTTGACGGCGCTGGGGCTCATGGGTCTGCGATCGCTGTTGTCTGAAGAAGTCGCTCGCCTTACTCACTTCAGCCCTACGGACATCACCATCGCGATCGTTCTCGCCGTGTTGGCAACCACGCTGGCCGGCCTCTATCCCACCTGGCGCGCCGCGCAAGTTCAACCGGCGTGGCAGCTCAAGGCTCAGTAGGAGGCGTCATGCAATTTCGTCCTATCATTTCAGCCATGCGCCGTAACAAGGTCGGCGCCATCCTGATTGCCGTGCAAATGGCCATCACGCTGGCAATACTCTGCAATGCCCTGTTCATCATCCAACAGCGAATTGCCTTGAGTAAACGGCCGAGCGGCGCCGACGAAGCCAATGTCGTGGTGCTCGACAATCAGTGGGTGGGCAATCCGCCGGATCAGATTGCGCGTCAGCAGGGAGACCTGGCGGCGCTGCGATCCTTGCCGGGAGTTCAGGATGCATTTGCCACGAATAGCGTTCCTTTGACCAACAGCGGCTCGAGCAACGGCGTCAGTCTGCATCCGGACCAGAAGAGCGCCACGGCATCGGCTGCCTTGTACTTCGGCGACGAACATGCCATTGCCGCACTCGGATTGAAGTTGATCGCCGGCCGCAACTTCAATTCGGATGAAGTCGTGGACAAGGTCGGCTACAACGACATCAAGGCGCCGGCTGCGATCATCATCACCAAGGGACTGGCCGATAAGCTGTTTCCCAATGCGAATGCGGTGGGTCAGAGCATCTATGACCAATTTCTGAAGGGCCAAGTGCCCATCGTCGGGGTGGTCGATCGATTGCAAGTGCCGTGGGTGTCAGCGGTAGGGCTTGGCGGCGGTTTCAACGACAATTCCATCATTCAGCCCTTTCGTTTCGTGAGCCCGTATCCGAGTCTGTACGTCGTGCATGCGCAGCCTGGCCAGGCGGCGGCGGTGATTCAGGCGGCGCCGAAGAAGCTTTTTGATATCAGCCGTGCGCGGATCATTGGCAAGACCCGCGCCATGACGGCATTGCGCACGGAGATTTATAAGGACGACAAAGGCTTGGTGGTGATCTTGGGGGTGGTTTGCGCGGCGCTGTTGGCCGTCACCGCGTTCGGAATCGTCGGACTGACCAGTTATTGGGTGGCGCAGCGCCGGCGTCAGATCGGTATCCGCCGCGCCCTCGGTGCGACGCGCAATGCCATCATCCAATACTTCCAAACCGAAAATCTTTTGATCGCCGGCGCGGGCGCAGCGATCGGAGTTGCCTTGGCGGTGTCGCTGAACCTGTGGATGGTGAGCGCCTTTGCCATGGAGCGCTTGAATACCGGGTACACCTTGATCGGGGCGGTGGTGGTGATGTTGCTCGGACAAGCCGCGGTGCTGTGGCCGGCCCTGAAGGCCGCATCCATTCCGCCGGCATTGGCAACGCGCGCCGCTTGACCTCAAGGCGCGCACTGAAGATGTTTCGCTATTATTTCCGACTTGGACTGCGCCGCCGGATGACCCTCGAGGCGCCCGCGTGTGATTCCGCGTTGCACCCGTTAACATGGGTCTACCGATGCGCACCGTACTGATCATCGACGATAATCCGGCAGTGGCCCAGGCACTGTCGCTGCTGTTCAGCCTGCATGACATTCGAACGCTCACGGCCTTCACGCCGCAGAAGGGCTTAAGTCTGTTGGGGCACGAGCGGGTCGATCTGGTGATCGCCGACATGAATTTCACCGCCGATACCACTTCGGGGCAAGAAGGCGCGGCCCTGTTCCGCGCGTTGCGGGCTCAGCAGCCCGATTTACCCGTGATCTTGCTGACCGCGTGGACCCATTTGGAATCCGCGGTGCAATTGGTGAAGGCGGGCGCGGCGGACTATATCGGCAAACCCTGGGACAATGACAAGCTGTTGGCGACGGTCGAGAATTTGCTCGAGTTGGCGGAGACGACACGCGAACGCCAGCGGCTGCAGGACGAGCAGCGTCGCCGACGCGAGCGCTTGGCGGAACAGTACGATCTTTGTGACATCGTATTCGCCTCTGATGCCATGGAGCGGGTCGTGGAACTTGCCTGCCGCGTGGCGCGCGCCGATGTTCGCGTCCTCATCAGCGGCCCCAATGGTGCAGGCAAGGAGCGCATCGCACAGATCGTGCACGCGAACTCCGCACTGCGTGCCGGCCCCTTCGTCGCCGTCAACTGCGGAGCGATTCCCGCCGAGCTCATCGAGGCGGAATTGTTCGGCGCCGAGGCAGGCGCCTACACGGGCGCGACTCGCGCACGCACCGGCAGGTTTGAGGCGGCGAACGGCGGAACGCTGTTCCTGGACGAGATCGGAGATTTGCCCCTGGCCGGCCAGGTCAAATTGCTTCGGGTGCTGGAGACGGGGCAGTTCGAAATGCTGGGTTCGAGCAAAACCCGCACCGCGCAAGTGAGGATTCTGAGTGCAACGAATGCGGATCTGCCCGCCCTGATCCGTGAGGGGCGTTTTCGCGAAGATCTTTATTACCGGCTGAATGTCATCGATATCGCCGTCCCTGCATTGGCAGACAGGCCGGCGGACATCTTGCCGCTCGCGCGCCATTTTCTCGGGTCAAGCTTGCAGTTGAGCGAGGACGCCGCCGCCGCGCTCATGGCGCATGACTGGCCCGGCAACGTACGCGAGCTGCGCAACTCCATCGAACGCGCCAGACTCATGGCGCGCGACAACCTCGTGGCGGCGGCGGATCTGAATCTGCCGGCGGCAGCGCGCAGCGTATCGCGGGACACCGAGCATTTCAGTAAAGAGGTGCTGGAGGCCAGTTTGCACGCGGCCGGCGGCAACATCAGCCGCGCGGCGCAAAGTCTTGGATTGTCGCGGCAGGCTCTCTACCGCCGTTTGGAGCGGTTCAACCTGCGGCCGGTCAGCGGCGCCTGACCGGATTCGCCGTGAGCCTCAAGGCCAAGCTGACACTCCTGCTGATGTGCATCGTGGGCATGACGGCGGCGGTGAGCCAGTTTGCCGCGCACGCGTTCGGCAATGCGCTGCTCAGCTGGCTGCTGATCGTGGGTGTGGCGTTGCCGCCCGTGCTGTGGCTGACCGCGCGTGTTTTGCGTCCCATCCAGCAACTGTTGCGCGCCCTGTCGGGTACGGTGGCGAGCTACCGGGAAGGGGACTTCAGCTTGTCCTTGGTCGCCGATCGGAACGATGAACTCGGCGAGCTGATGACGGCGCTCAATGAACTGGCGGCGGCCATGCGGCAGCAGCGCGCCCACCTGGTGCAGCGAGAACTGCTGCTCGACACGGTGATGCAGAATTCGCCGGTGGCGCTGGTATTGGTGGATGCCAATGATCGCATCGAATACGCCAACATCGCTTCGCGGCACCTCTTGAGCGAGGGGCGAAGTCTCCACGGCTTGAGATTCAACGACGCATTGACTCGAGCGCCCGCGGCTGTGCGAGACGCGGCCGCGAAGCCAAGCGACAGTCTGTTTTCCGCCGACATCGACGGTGTCGAGGAGACTTTTCACCTGTCGCAACGCTCGTTCATCCTGCAGGGCCGAACCTTCCGGCTGTATCTCTTGAAGCGGCTGACGCGAGAACTGTCCCGCCAAGAAGTATCGACATGGAAAAAGCTCATTCGCGTATTGAGCCACGAGCTCAATAATTCCTTGGGGCCGCTGTCATCGCTGGCGCACACCGGCGCCGAAATCGCGCGGCGCGGAGATTTTGCGTCATTGCCCGCGGTTTTCTCCGCCATCGCGGAACGTGCCGCACACTTGCATCAATTCGTGAGCGGGTACGCCACCTTCGCCAAACTGCCGGCCCCCCGGCAGGAAGCGGTGCCATGGGCTCGGTTCGTCGCGGATCTCAAGGGTCAGCAGCCCTTTGCGGATGCCGCGCCGCTGCCCGAATTGTCCGGCTGGTTCGACCGGGTGCAGGTCGAGCAGGCCCTCATCAATCTGCTCAAGAACGCGCACGAGGCGGGTGGCCCGGCGGCCGAAGTGGAACTGTCGATCGTCTGCGCCAATCACCTTCAGCACATCGAAGTGCGCGACCGCGGCGCGGGCATGAGTCAGACCGTGCTGGCGCAGGCCCTGCTGCCTTTTTACTCGACCAAGCGCAGCGGAACCGGATTGGGGCTGGCTCTGGCCCGCGAGATCGCCGAGGCCCATGGCGGCCGGATCCAATTGGTGAACCGCGAAGGCGGGGGACTCATCGTTGCGCTGGACTTGCCGTGGAGCGCCGAGGCGCCGGATGCTACAGTGTCGTGATGATGCCGACTGCCTCGCCTAGATCGTAAGCTCACGTGGGTGTTATCTATGTCGTGCGCCACGGACAGGCGGCTTTCGGTACCGATCACTATGACCGGCTGACCGAGATCGGTTTTACGCAAGCGCGGCTTCTGGGCGCCTACTTCGCCCGGCGCAAGATTCGTTTTGACGCGGTGTTCACCGGTACGCTGCGGCGGCAGGCGGAGACCGCACAAGCCATTTTCGAGGGCCACCCCGAACTCGGATCCCGGCCCTCCCCGGAGACCTTTGCTGCTCTGGACGAATACAAGCCTGAGGCCGTGATGATGGCGCTCACCGGCAATTTCCCGGCGCCTGCACTGGCCGCCGCCAGGCGTGATCCGGTCGTGGTCCGCGAACACTTTCGGGTTTTGCGCGAAGCGCTGCTGGCTTGGGCCGAAGACCGGACTTCGCCTGAGGGCATGCCGGCCTGGAAAGCGTTTCAGGATGGCGCCGTGGCGGCGCTCGTCGCGGCGCGCCAAAGGTTTCCCGACGGCCATGTGCTCATCGTCAGTTCAGGCGGTCCCATTGCCGCCATCGTGGCCGGCGCCCTGAACGCGCCGCCGGCGAGCGCCGTCGAATTGAACCTGCGTATTCGCAACAGCTCGCTCACCGAGTTCGCCTCGACCCCGCGTCGCCATCATCTGGTGAGCTTCAATGGCCTGCCGCATCTGGATACGAATCCTGACTCGACGCTGACGACCTATGCCTAGCTGCTAGTCGAAATCCGCCCCGAGTTCCGGGCGCTCGGCGTGATGAAACATGCGCTCGATTTGCGCGGCGGTGGTCCTGCCCAAGGATAAGGGAGGCAGTTCGTGGCGAGCGAAAAAGGCCACTTCGCTGGTCTCGTCGCTGGCGCGCGCCTCGCCCCCGGTGATTTCGCAGATGAAAAACATCTTGTAGATCGAATCGATAACGCGGGGCGGATGCCCGCTGCGTTGGTAATCGTAGACGGCCGCAAGTTTCAATGCGCGGGCTTTGAATCCGGATTCCTCGGCAATTTCTCTGACCACGCACTCTCCGGCCGATTGATTGACGTCTGCCCAACCGCCCGGCAGCGTCCATCGGCCGTCGCTGATTTCGCGCACCATCAACACGCGGCCATCGACGAAGGCGGCACCGCGGACATCCACCTTCGGGGTCGCGTAGCCCTGTTCCTGGCGAAACAGCTCAAGGATCGATTCCTGCTCGCCGGATCCCTGGGCCATCAACAGTGCGGCCAGCTCGCGCAGCCGCAGGTAGCGCCGGTGATCAAAGCCATCGGCCGTGAAGGCCAGGCCCGTTTGGGCAATGGCGCGCACTTCGCGTGCGATGGTCAACCACTGCGGCTCCTGGGACAATCAATCGCCTATCAGCGCGGCGCGAAGAATTCGGTGTAAGTCTGGATGCTGTCCTCGTTGAGCTGCGCCACATCGACGAGCTCTGTCGGGATCGTCACCCCGGTGACCTTGGAGTAGATGTCCGCTCGCCAGTGCGCAACCGCCCGCGGCCACTCGACCGTGAGGCTGAGCAGCTGATAATGGGTGATCCTGAAAACCTTGACCATCATCGAGAGCCAAGGCCGAAATTCGACGAGGTCGTTCGCCCGAATGGCAATCGACTTATCGGCGCTCGCCCCCAAAATTTCAAATCGGCCTTGATCCGCGAAAACGCGGCACATGCCGGACAGGTCGCCGGCCACGCGTGCTGCGTGCAGTTGCTCGATCAATCGCTGCGCAACGATGCGCTCGGACACGTTCGTTTCTCCCTAGCGGCGAGCAGCCGGGGCCAGCGCCGCGCGAATCTCACCACCGATCTGCTCCAATGCCCTATGCGCATAGGGAATCACCGCCCCCAAAGCATAGAAAAGATGGATCATACCTGGATGGCAAGTGTAGGACACTTCATTGCCGGCTTGGGTTAGACGCTCGAAATAATTCCGCCCCTCATCGCGCAACGGATCGAATTCCGCGGTGTGAATCAGGGTTGGCGCCATACCCGACAGGTCTTCGGCGAGCAGCGGCGATACCCGCGGATTTGCCGGATTCGTCTGACCCTGGGGCAGGTAGTGCATCAGATCATGATCCAGGGTCGCCTGATCCACCAGATAACCGCTCGCGAATTCGCGTTTCGAGGGCGTTGAGCGACTGTAGTCGAGGATCGGGCAAACCAGCAGCTGCAGGGCGAGACGCGGGCTGCCCGCTCGGGCCGCCGCCTGACATGTCGCTGCCGCCAAGGTGGCGCCGGCCGAGTCGCCGCCGATGCCCAGCCGCTCAGGGTCGATGCCGAAATCCGGCGCGTGCGTGCTGATATACCGCACGGCAGCCATGGCGTCTTCCACCGCGGCGGGAAAGGGGTGCTCGGGAGCCAGGCGGTAGTCCACCGATGCCACGCGCACGGCGCCCGCACAGGCCAGGGCGCGCGCAACTCTGTCATGCGTGTCCAAAGAGCCGGCGACCAAGCCGCCGCCATGAAAATAAATCAATCCGGGAAGCATCTGCTCGGGCATCGGCGAATACAGCCGTATCCGCAGCGCGCCTCCCGGTCCCGGCAGGGTTCGATTTTCCACCCGATCGACAGCGGCTTGGGGCCCGGCGAATTTCATCAGTGCGGCGAGCCCCGTGCGCCGTTCCTCGACGGTCAACCGTCGTGCGTCGGGAGGATTGCCCGCTGCGAGGAGGTTCAGGAAGCGCGCGACGCGTGGGTCGAGAGGCATCGGCGCCGGAGAGTCAGAGCGCCAATGCGGACCTGGTCGCCGCCGGCCACTTTTTCAAGTCGAGGCCGTGATTCGCGAACAACGCCACCGCCAGCCGATCGATGCCAAAGGCGACGCAGCTGGTATGCGCGAGCTCACCCTTCTCGTCACGAATGCCCCACACCTGTCCGAAATGCTCACGGTGATAGTTGAAGCTCATGCATGCGGTGGGCGATGCGCCTCGATAATAGGGAATCAGCAGTTCGAATTTCAAAGCCTGCTGACGCTGGCTCACCGCCATGACCTGGCCCACTCGGCCGAAAAAGGGATCATTGGCCACTTCCATGGTGTGCGGCAGCCCCAAGTCGGCCGCCAATCGAGGGGCTCTCGCCATCCACTGCTCGCGGAACTGCACGATCTCATCCGGTGCGCCGATCCTGACGAATTCGCGCATGCGGAAGGATTGCAGCCGATCCAGGCTCGATGAAGGTTCATGCCGGAAAACATCGGCCTCGATATCGAACTGCAGACCGCCTGGCGGCAGTGCGCCGCGCGCCGCCGCGATCGGATACACCGGATAGCAGGCGGCGGGAGACAGCACCAGATCCGAGGATGTCAGCGAGCTGGTCCAGTCACCGCCGTTGTCGTACCGCTCGACGGCCGAGCGAATGGAGGCTTCGGAGCCGTGCAATGCGCACACGCAGCCGAGCAGATTGGGAAAGCTCTTCAAGTACCCGGATTTCTCAAGCTGCGTGCGGCTCATCACCGGAGGAAAGCGCATGACTTCCGCCTGCGGATCGCGCTGACGTGTGATGTATTGCTCGAGCCGTTCGACCAGATCGACGTACAACGCGGTGCGCGCGTAGACGCCATCAACGCCCATGGGCTTGAAAAGCTGATCGGCAAGATGCGCGAGCGGATAGGGCGAAGAGCTGTCGGGTGGCACGGCGGGATTATCCACTGATCGAGGTGGGCAGCGGCGTCATCAGCGACGTCGTGGCGAGATTGGTCAGGATGCGGTCGTTGCTGATCATGATCGGCGCAGAGAGCACGTCTCGCAGCAGCCGGCCGATCGTGAATTCCGTGTCATTGCGATAGCCGGAGAGTCCGCAGGCGCGCAACGAAGTCATCACGGTGGTCACCGCGAGCTCCGATACCTGCACCTTCGTCAGGGTGATCATGGCCTGGAATTCCAGGGAGGCGATGGCCTTTTCATCGGAGATGATGGCTTCGTAGCTGCGCAGGCTGGCCGCCAGCACGCCGCGAAGCGTGCGCAGTGTGGATACGGCTTGGGTGAAATGGGCGGCACCGGGCGGCATTTGGCCATTCGCTTGGCGCACCACGTGGCGAACGAAGGCTTGGGCCTTGGCCGCAGCGGCGGCGGCGATTCCCGCCCACACGGAACCCCACAGTAGATGCGCAAACGGCACCATGGTTTGCGCATGAATCCTTTCATAGGGCTCGGGCATGATTTGACCTGCCGCGGCACGGGCGCGCAGCGTGAAGCCTTCGCTGTGCGTGCCGCGCATCCCCAAGGTATCCCACACCTGCAATCGCTCCAGGGTGTAGTCCGCCTTCAGCAACACCACGAGAACCTGGTCGTTGCCCGGCGCGTCGGCAGCCCGCCGGGCGGTCGTGACGATGC
>Ga0116129_1001884_pt1 | contig 11073 bp, 9 predicted proteins | sample June2015DPH_17_2_FD_89732 | JGI IMG/M metagenome (GOLD analysis project Ga0116129, IMG submission 89732) | Peatland microbial communities from SPRUCE experiment site at the Marcell Experimental Forest, Minnesota, USA - June2015DPH_17_10 | ecosystem: Environmental > Terrestrial > Soil > Wetlands >...
ACGGGGAGCACGCCCCGCCGGCCCCAGCCAGTCGCGCCACAACCAGGACGGCATCTACACCGCTCCCATGGATCACAGTTACCGCGCCGCTTTGGCCGGGAATGGCAATAACGGACAGGGCGCACGCCGTCCGCGTCCGGGTTTCGCCGCACCCTTTGCGCCGGTTGATCCCGAGCCTCTGCCCGCGTTGCGCGAAGATTCCAACTCGCGCATTTTCGCCTTCGTTGACGATCTGTTCTTCGCGGCCAAGATCCAGGAAACCGCGCGCAAGCTCAACGTCAAGGTCGAGTTCGCCAAGAATGACAAAGATCTGGCGGAGCGCATGCAGCAGAACGGCGAAGAAAAGCCGTCGTTGATTATCTTCGATCTCAACAACGCCAATGCCAAGCCGCTTACGCTTATCCCGAAACTGAAGAGCAAGCTGAAGAAGGGAACGTCCATCATCGGATTTCTTTCTCATGTGCAGGGCGATCTGAAACAGAAGGCTCACGAAGTGGGTTGCGATATGGTTCTGCCTCGTTCCGCTTTCTCACAGAATCTGCCGCAGTTACTGCGCCGCCACGGGGCACCTGAGGACGACAATCCGATTGTGCAGTAGGCCGCTGCCGTGTATCACGGCTTAGGTCGGAGCTATGTCGAATCGAAGAATTTTGTTCCTAGCCGACGTGGTGGTAGTGATGCATCAACAGGTGGGTCACGAATCCGGCGACAAACCACGCGGCCGCTTCCAGTATTCGTATGAATCGGGGCGACATGTTGGAAGAATACGCCTACCACGAAGCCCGTGTCAGGCGCTTGCCATACGAATTCACACGCGGTAACCTTCGGCATCAATTCCGAAATGGATAAGCTTCGACTGAAGCGTGGTGCGTTTTAAACCATGGCGCGCCGCGGCACCCTGGGGGGCGCCGAGTTGACCCTTGCAATCCCGAAGAGCGAGTACAATCCGTTCTCGTTCCTTTTCGCGAAGCGTGCCGCTTTTGCTCTCATCGAGTGGCGTATTCAACTCGCTCAAGGGCACCTGTAAGACGGATCCAGGAGTCAGAATCACCGAGCGCTCCACAAAGTTTTCCAATTCGCGAATGTTTCCCGGCCACGCCCACTGCATCAGGAGTTCCATCGTTCTCGGCGGAATGCGGGTGATCGATTTATTCAGGCGAACCGCGCACTTGCTGACAAAGTGTTCCACCAGAAGCGGAATGTCCTCGCGCCGCTCGCGTAGCGGAGGGACGCGGATAGGAAACACATTCAACCGGTAATCGAGGTCGCTGCGAAACTCTCGCCGCTTTACACTCTGCAGCAAGTTCTGGTTGGTCGCAGCCAGCAAACGAAAATTAACCTTGATCGTCTGCGTGCCGCCCAACCTTTCGAATTCGCGATCCTGCAGTACGCGCAACAGCTTCGGCTGTAATTCCGGCGAAATCTCTCCAATCTCATCCAGAAACAACGTTTCCTGATCGGCCAACTCCAGGCGGCCAACCTTTTTGGCCACTGCGCCCGTGAAGGCGCCTTTCTCGTGCCCAAGCAACTCGCTCTCCAGCAGCCCCGTGGGAATAGCGGCGCAGTTCAACTTGATGAAGCTATTTGCCTTGCGCTTACTCAAGTGGTGCAGGGCCCGCGCTACCAGCTCTTTTCCCGTGCCGGTTTCGCCGCTGTATGCGACTTGACCCGCCTTCTTTACGACTTCTTTCAGGGCCGCGCTTCGCCCGATGATTTCACCGAAGCCAAGTTCGGTGTCAATGGTTTGTTCCAGATATAGCTTTTCCTCGGAAAGCTTCTCTTTCGCTTCCCGAAGTTCCTCGGTAACAGCTTGCAGTTGGGCAACATTCTGATGTAACGTTTGTTCCGCCCGCCGGCAGGATTCCTCCAACTTTGCCTTCTCGGTGACGTCCGTTTGGATGCCCCAGGTGCTCACTCTCATCCCGTTCTCGACGATGCCGATCATTTACTAGGACGACGGTAGTAAGTCGATCTTACGGCGTTTGACCCTTTGTTGCCGTACGTCTACACTCGCTTTTCAGAGGGAGCCTTATGAAACGCGTTCTGTGGCTGTTCTTTTCCTCTTTTTTCTTCTTCTCTGCTATTTTTGCCGGTACTGCGGTTGCCGAGGATGACCAGGCTCACCATCACCATGAGGACTTAACCGCCACCCAGCTCGGAACCGTCACCTTCCCGGTTTCCTGCGCTCCCTTCGTCCAGAAACCTTTTGAGCGCGGCGTAGCTTTGCTGCACTCTTTCTGGTACGAAGAGGCGGAAAAAGAATTCCAGCAGATTGCGGTCGACGATCCGCAATGCGTCATGGCGCACTGGGGTGTCGCCATGAGCCTCTGGCACCAGCTCTGGAACAACCCCGATGACAAAGTAATCCAGCGCGGCCTCGACGAAGTCCACGAGGCCAAAACTACCGATGGCCCCACCACTGCCCGCGAGAAGGCCTACATCGCCGCCATCGCGGCCTTTTACAGCGACTCCAAGAGGCTAAACCACGAAGCTCGCGCCAAGGCTTACTCCGGCGCGATGAAGAAGGCATACGAGTCTTATCCCGACGATCATGAAGCTGCGGCCTTCTACGCTCTCTCCCTGCTTGCCTCCGAGCCCCACGACGATGCAACCTTCGCCAATCGCAAGGCAGCGGCTGCCGTTCTGGAAAAGCTGTTCGCCGCTGAGCCCGACCATCCTGGCGTAGCGCACTATCTGATTCACTCTTATGACAAGCCGCAACTGGCGCAACTCGGTTTGCCTGCCGCCCGGCGCTACGCGCAGATCGCGCCCGCCGCTCCGCACGCCTTGCACATGCCCTCGCACATCTTTGCCCGCGTGGGGCTCTGGCAGGATGACATCAATTCCAACCTCGCCTCCATCGCCGCTACCCGCAAAACCGCCGCTATGCACATGGGTGGCGAAGGCCACCAGTTTCACGCCATGGATTTTCTCATCTACGCTTACCTGCAAAGTGGCCGCGAGACCGAAGCCGCGAAAGTGATCGAAGAAGTGAAGACCACGCCGAAGATGAAGTCGATGTACGGCGACGACTTTGATCCGGAAACCAACGCCCTCACCAAGTTCCCCGCCATCTACGATCTTGAACTTCGTCACTGGTCGGAGGCGGCCGCCCTGCAGGTTGTGCCCGGATCTCTGCGTGGAGATCAATCCATCACATATTGGGCGCGCGCCATCGGTTCAGCCCGCAGCGGAAATGTCGTGCAAGCCCACAAGGACCTGGAGCAGATCGCGACTATCCGCAAGGAGTTCATCGCCGAGAAGAAGACACAATATGCCGAGGCGGTCGGCGAAGACTATCAGGAAGCAGCTGCCTGGGTCGCTCACGCTGAAGGTAAAGACGATGAAGCCATCGCCAGCCTTCGTGCCCTCGCCGATAAAACAGATAAGCTGGGGGACGAACCGGAAGGCATTCCCGCCCGCGAACAACTGGCTGATATGCTGCTCGAAGCAAAGCGTCCGCAGCAAGCCCTGGCCGAATATCAAACCGACCTGAAGTTGAATCCCAACCGCTTCAACGGCCTCTACGGCGCCGCCCGCGCCGCCGAAGCTACCGGCAAACAGAGCGACGCAAACGAATACTACGCCCTTCTGCTGAAAGTCTGCGACGGATCAAACTCCACTCGTCCGGAACTCAGCCGGGCAAGGGAGTTGGTCGCGCAGAAGTAATCTCCTCACGGGCCCAGAAATAATCGGCGCTGTCATCCTGAGCGAAGCGAAGGACCCCTTATCCGTGTGCACAACCGACGGCACCGCAAGGCGTTCGTATGCCCGCTCCGCCTGGCAGCGACCTACCGGGATCGTAGAGCTTGGTTCAAGACCTGCCACTTTTGAGCCAGATCATCTTTACAATCAATCCCGCCATCATCCCCACCACCCCCAACGGCGCGTTCCACTCCCGATGCTTCAAATACAACTCCAAAGAAAATCCCGCAGAAGCTTCATTCTGGTTACTTGAATGCGTCGTAAGCCGCGGAAACATCCTCGGCACCCGCCGTGCATATTCGTCGAACTCAGGAAACTTCTGCCGTAAGAACACTTCTTCGCCGCGGATCACGGGCAGATAAATGGCGAAGAACATGACCACGAGTGCCACCCCCACCCACCAACTGCGCGCCGCCACGGCGAATCCCCCCCCGATCAGCAGCGATCCCAGGTAAAGCGGATTTCGCGTATAAGCATATGGACCGGAAGTTGCGAGCGCCTCATTCTTGCACACATGCCCCGAAGCCAGCGCGCGAATCAGCAGCCCCAGAACCACTACAATCGCACCCAGTGCAATCGATCGCCACGTAGGCCACGCCAGCCAGAAATAGAGTACGGCAAAAACAAATCCCAACGGCACCCGAATGCGCCGCGCGATTTGTGACCATTCAGCCATGTGGAAGAGCGGCCCGTCAGGGCCTCGTAAGCTTTGAGACCCGCCTGGGCTTTAGCCCCTGCGGTTGGCGTTCAGAAGTTCGTTGGCAGCCGCAACCACAACATCGCTCCCAATCGCCAACATCCCGTCGTCCGGAGCCACTCGCCGAGAGTGCGAAGTGACGCTCTCCGGACTGCGCAACACAATACTGCGCGTCCCGTAAGGCCCGTTGCGAGCCGGGTCCGTCGGTCCATAAATGGCCACCACCGGGACCCGCAACACCGCCGCCAGATGCAGCGGCCCCGTGTCACCACCAATAAACAACCGCGCACGCCGAGTCAATGCGATCAACTCGCTGATGGTGCAACTCATTGCGCGAGCGGCGCCGCCGCTGCTGGCCTCGGCCTCACGCACCAAATCCATTTCGCCCGGACCATAGTTGAGAATCGAACGAATGCCGAGATTCGCCAGCTTGCGCGCCACTTCACCGTAGCGCATCGCCGGCCATCGCTTTGCGCCCCACCCCGCGCCCGGATTCAAAATGGCAAAATCACCAACTCCATATTCTGCAAGGCGGTTGCCGATACTTGCGTCGGCCTTCAGGCAGCGAGGAAGATCACCAGAGACGTCAGGCGGCGACAATTCCATTGAGCGCTCAACCTGCTCAACCAGCGCCGCCGCAACCGAAAGATTCTGCTCGATCACGTGTCGGCCCTGCGCAACCACTCTTCGCGTGTACAAAAGGCTCGCCGGCGCCTCTCGTGGCTCAGATGCCCCGTAAATTGCTCCTGCCCCTGACCAGCGTGCCAGCGCCGCCGAACGAATCGCACCCTGCAGATCCACGACCGCATCGTAGCCCGCATCCCGCACATCGTTCCAAATCGTAGCCACGCGTTGCAAAGTAGCAATGGAAAACGGAGATTTCCCCCAGGCCCTCAAATTCACTGTGTGAACTTCATCCACCAGCGGTCGCTGTGAAGACCGCCGACCGCGCCGGGGAGATCCAGGCGCACACAGGAGCTCTGCCCACCGTTCCTCGATCAGCCAGCCGATAAAGGTCTGCGGTAAGGCCCTCCGCAGAAAATGAACCGCAGGCAGCGAATGGATTACATCACCCATCGCGCTGAGCCTCACGATCAGCAGCCGCTCAATCTTTTTTCCCGGCGCGGACCGAAGATTCACGGCTGCTTCGGCCCCAGCCGCGCTCGAATGATTTCGCTGGTGGAGTGATTCTTTGCATCGCCGACAATCGCAACTCGCCCGCCGTATTCCGCAACCGCATCGCGTTCCGGGACGGATTCCGCTGTATAGTCGGTCCCCTTGGCTTGAATATCTGGACGAATTTCGCGGATCAAAGCACGCACATCAAGCTCAGGAAAAATCACAACGGCGTCTACATCGGCGAGCGCAGCAACAATTTCGGCACGCTCCTCCGCCGGAATTACTGGGCGTCCTGCTCCCTTGAGAGCGCGCACCGATTCATCGGAATTTATGGCTACAACCAGCCTGCCGCCCAATTCCTTTGCCCCGCGCAGATAGCGGACGTGGCCCACATGCAGCAAATCGAAGTTGCCATTTGCCAAAACGATGCGCTCGCCGTCACGCCGCCACCGCTCCACGAGTTCGCGAAGCTCGCGCGGTCCCGGAATTTTGTTGTTGCCTATCGTGACTTTTCCAATCTTCCTTTTCGAGGATCGCTCTTCAGATCGATCTCTTTCCGATCAGAGTCATTCCTTCCAATCAATGAGTCCGAGTCGCTGGCGGGGACTGCTCAATCGCGCGCAATAATTCGTCACGGGAAACGGTTGCCGTACCGCGCTTCATTACTACAATCCCGCCCGCGTAGTTTGCCAGTTGGGCCGCTTCTTCGGCGCTGGCTCCGGCTGCCAGTGCCGCGCTGAACGCGGCAATCACCGTATCGCCCGCGCCAGTCACGTCGGCAACCTCGTCCGAACCGAAAATCGGAATGTCCACCGGAGCCCGCTTTTCGTCGAATACCACCATGCCGTCGCGGCCGCGGGTGATGAGCAACGATTGCAGCTTCATCTGCTCCATGATCTGTTGGCTGGCCATGCTCAACTTCTCCCAATCTTGACCAATCCGGATGCCCAGCGCCGCTTCTACTTCCGGTTCGTTTGGAGTCGCAGCGGTGGCGCCAGAATACTCCAGCAGACGATATCTTGAATCCAGAATAAAGGGTACGGCTACAACTCTTCGGCGTCCGCTCTGCCGCAACGCATTCACAATCGCCGGAGTCGCCGATCCATACCCGTAGTCGGAAACGATCAGTGCGTCGGAAGCTCGCAGATATTCTCGCGCCGCCAGAAACAACTCGCGCATCAAATGCCGATTGGGAGCGGTCTCCGGCTCGCGATCGATGCGCACAACTTGCTGTCGCGTATTGTGCGACATGCCGGCAAGAATCCGAGTCTTCGTAACCGTCGTGTAAGTCTTGTGTTTCAGGACGCCGCTGATTGGAATGTGCTTGTGGCGAAAAAACTTTAGCAGCATCCGTCCCGGCTCGTCTTCGCCAATGGCTCCAACCGGCAAAACGTTCACTCCCAGGTCGGCCAGATTGTTGATGGCATTCGCGCCACCCCCAGGCACGACAGTGCGTTCGCGATGTTTCAAAATGAGCACCGGAGCTTCGCGCGACACGCGAGAGATTTCTCCATACACAAATTCATCAGCGACCAGGTCCCCGAGCACCGTAATCGTGACCTTGGGGAAGCCTTCGATAATCTTCCGCAGTCGCTCGACTTCCTTCAGGTGCTTGGTCATCGGATATTCTGTCATTCCGAACAAGCGTTCTTGGCGCAGTGAGGAATCCGGGCGAGCCGCGCGAAGTGTCGCGTTCTTTGCAACACAATACTCGAGTGTTTGGCTCGCTTCCGTATCAATCTGCGTGACTACTACGGTTCATGCCAGCTACCATCTTGGGCATTTTCTCACGAGCGGCGCCGTCGTCCTTCGATCACACGCAGGATGGTATCCACAACGTTAGCTGCGTCGGTGAGTTCCATCTTGACGGGCACAACTGACAATGGCTCCAGCGAGTCCATAAACCCGCCCAGCTTCACTGCATCTTTTTCCGTGGTGACGAAGCCGCCCGCGTCGCTGCGTTGCCGCAGTTCCAGTAATTCACGAATGTCTTTCTCAGTGTAGGCCTGATGATCGCGAAAGAAGGCCTCCGCAACCGGATCAATACCAGCAGCCCGCAACTGCAGCAGGAAATTCTGCGGTCGCGCAATGCCGCAGAAAACAACCGGCCGCGGTGGAACGTTCTGGGGAACGATTCCGCGGCGCACTCGCCATACCATCTGGTCCGCAAGCGGAAATAATTCCGGCGAAGCGCCACTGGTCAGCACCACAGCATCGGCTCGTCGCAAGGAGCGCAAAGGTTCCCGCAGACGTCCTATGGGAAGCAGGCGATCGCGCGCATCCTCCGGCGTTACCAGCACGATATCGAAATCGCGCGCCAGGCTGCGATGTTGAAACCCATCGTCCAGTAAATGAACCTGTGCGCCGAATCGCGCCTCCGCGAGGCAACCAGCTCCATAGCGATCCTCGCCGACTACTACCGGCACTTGCAATCGTCTTGCAATCAGCAGTGGTTCGTCGCCAAAATCCCGCGGCAAACCGCCCGGATCAACCAACAGTACTCCCCGACTCTTTCGCCCATAACCGCGCGACAATACATCGAAAACGATGCCTCGCTCCTTCAACAAGCTGCCTAACAAAATCACGAACGGAGTTTTCCCCGACCCTCCAGCCGAAAGATTGCCCACACTGATCACCCCCCCGGCTAACGCCCGCGCACGCAACCAGTCCCGATCATAAAAACTATTGCGCGTGCCGACGATCCCGCCGTAGATGGCAGGCAGGGGATTGAAGTTCATGGCTGGGCCATCAACTTTTGCAGTTGGGCCACGGTTCGCGTCGTCGCCCCGAGCTGCGAGCGCACAGTTTCGGCGGCGCGTTTTCCCAAGGCTTTGCGCTCCGCGTCATTGGCCAGCAACTCCAGAAAAACCAGCGGCAACTCTGCCGGGCCAACAATCCGCACCGCGTCCTGGCTTTGGAACAAGCTCACAACGTCACGAAAATTTTCCGTGTGGTTCCCCACCAGAGTAGCTACGCCATATTGTGCCGGTTCAATAATGTTGTGGCCGCCGCGTGCCACCAAACTTCCGCCCACAAACGCAAGATCGGCGAGCGCATAAAGCGCCGCCAACTCCCCGATTGTATCCAACAGAAAAACACCGCCCGTCAACGGCTCGCCATTCCAAAGAGATCGCCTGCAGAACCGAATCGACATCTGTTCAAGCAAATCCGCCACAACCGGAAATCGCTCCGGATGCCTGGGCGCCAGAATCATCGCCGCCCCGGAATGCTCGACCAGCACATTCTCAAACGCCTTCAGCAATAGCGATTCTTCGCCATCCACAGTGCTTCCGCACACCAGCACCGGACCGGCACCTCTCGCGCTCATCGACTTCCGCAGACTGTCCACGATCGCAGGTGGACTGGGCGCGGGAATATCGAATTTCAAATTTCCGGTAACCTGCACCCGTTCTGCCCGCGCGCCGATATCTTGCAATCGCGTCGCATCCCCGGAAGTCTGCGCCAGGAACAAGTCGATATTGATCAGCACTTTTTCAAGCAATCCACGGAATCGCCTATACCGTGGCCATGAGCGGTCCGAGATGCGCGCATTCACCACCGCAATTCGCGCCCCAGTGGCATGCGCCAGCCGCAAGAAGTTTGGCCAGAACTCCGTCTCCGCAATCACCACCATCTCCGGACGCAGTGTCCGCAGATACGGACGCACTGCAAATGCGAAATCCATGGGGAAATAAAATGCATTCCCCTCGCCAAACCGTTTCCGTGCGAGCACTTGCCCAGTATCGGTAGTCGTCGAAATAAAAATTTCATGCTGCGGCCAACGGCGGCGAAGATCTTCTACCAGTCGCTCAACCGCAAGCACTTCTCCCACGGAAACCGCATGAACCCAGATTGCCCGCTCTTTTCCTTGCCGCAATCGCAGCCGAGAAGGTACTCGCCCCAGCCTCTCCAGAAATCCCTTGCGATACTTTCCGTGGCGCGCCATCTGGTACAGCCAGTAAGGCGCGCTCGCCAACATCCCCACCCCAAGCGCCGCGCTGTAGAGCAAGCTATAAAGAGATTTGATCAAGTTGAGTCATTCTAAACGCTAAACTGAAGATCTACCCCTTGCACCTCCATGCCCTCTGCGGTAAAGGTTTTGTGGAACACTCCTGGAACCGCTGCGAACGGAGTCGCCCCACCCTCTATAATTGAATTCATGCAGGCAGCGCTGAAGCCAGGTTTTTTCCGCGTTCTGTTCGTCCTATTCTTGATCGCAACGTTTGCGCTCTGCCTCGCCGCCAAAGATTTCGTAAAGCCCGCCGCTCAGCCCGCAAAAACCTATCCCGCACACGATGACCACGCAACCGACAAAGTCGCCATCGCCGCCGACCCCTACGACACTGCCGACAAGGCAAAAATTTTCTCCATCAACTTTCGCGAGCACGATTTCCTTCCCATCTTCTTCGTCGTCACCAACGACGGGGACCAGCCCCTCTCCATCGCCAACATGCGGGTCACTCTCACCACCGCCGACCGCGCCAAGCTCACGCCCGCTACGTCTGAAGATATCTTCCGCCGCCTCACCAACCCTCACGCCAATACGCACCCGCTTCCGATTCCTATCCCGCAGAAGAAAGTGAAAGGCACTCTCAGCCAGAAAGAGCGCGACGAGATCGAAACTTCGCAATTTGCCGCCAAAGCCGTTGAACCCCACACCACGCAATCCGGATTCCTCTTCTTCGACGTCGAAGACGTCAACGCGCCCCTCGAAGGCGCCCGCCTCTATGTCACCGGCGTCAACGACTCCAAAGGCACCGAACTGATGTACTTCGAAGTCCCGCTGGAGAAGTAGTTGATTACATCCAGTGTCCTGAATGCTTTAAATTAAACGCAACCCTTGCAGCGCATTTCAGCCGCCGGCGAGGCTCGCAAGAGCAGGGAGCGTCGCGCTGGTTTATGAGCGGATTTGTTCTCCACCCGGAGGCGTACACCGACCTCGAAGAGATCGGGGAATATATTGCGGCCGATAACCTCACTGCCGCCGATCGCGTCGGACGAAGAAATCTACGGAACGATCCAATCTCTGGCGGCCTTTCCTCCCCTGGGCCACAGTCGACCCGACCTCAGGGCACGCCCTCTGCGGTTTCAATCTCTGCGAGATTATGGGATCGCGTACGCGCCGGAGGAAAAAACCTGGTTGTGATCGCGGTGCTGCATGGCCGCCGCAGCCCGCGGGTGATCGCAGCCATACTCCACAAGAAGACCTTGAGTCGCGCGCGAAAGGGGCTTCCGACGGCAGCTTGGCGGCCTGCTGGAGGCCTTATAATCCCGATATGTCGACCAGCGCAGACGCCTCCGTCGCCGCTCGCATAACCTACGAGCCTGTCATCGGGCTCGAAGTCCACGTGCAACTGCTGACGGCGTCGAAGATTTTCTGCTCCTGCTCCACGCGTTTCGGAGCTGCGCCCAATACGAACGTTTGCCCGGTGTGCCTTGGGATGCCGGGAGCGTTGCCGGTGCTGAATCGCAAGGCGGTGGAGTTCGCCACGCTGGCTGCGATGGCGCTGAATTGCCGCATCAACGAGACTTCGATTTTTGCGCGCAAGAAT
>Ga0116129_1001886_pt1 | contig 11069 bp, 8 predicted proteins | sample June2015DPH_17_2_FD_89732 | JGI IMG/M metagenome (GOLD analysis project Ga0116129, IMG submission 89732) | Peatland microbial communities from SPRUCE experiment site at the Marcell Experimental Forest, Minnesota, USA - June2015DPH_17_10 | ecosystem: Environmental > Terrestrial > Soil > Wetlands >...
CGGCCGCCGGCACGCGGTTGACGGCGCCGGCGAATTCGCCGTCGACCAGGATGATGCGCTTGTCGCCGTGCTTCACCTCGGGAAGGAAGCGCTGGATCACCCAGGGCTCCTTGAAGGTGACGGAGAACATGTCGAACAGCGAGCCGAAATTCATGTCCTGCGGCATGATGCGAAACACCGCCGCCCCGCCATGGCCGTGCAGCGGCTTCATCACGACCGCGCCGTGCTCGTCGCGAAAAGCGTTGATTTCGTCGAGATCGCGCGAGATCAGCGTCGGCGGCATCAGCTGCGGAAAATCCATCACGAACAATTTTTCCGGCGCGTTGCGCACGCTGGCCGGGTCATTCACCACCAGCGTCTTCGGATGCAGCCGTTCGAGCAGATGCGTCGAGGTGATGTAGGCGAGGTCGAACGGCGGGTCCTGCCGCAGCAGGATGACGTCGAGGGCCGACAACGGTTCGCGGTGCGGCTCGCCAAGGGTGAAATGATCGCCGACCTCGTCGCGCACGGAAAGCACCTGCACCGGCGCCACCACTTCCTCGCCCTTCAGGGAAAGCTTGTCGGGCGTGTAATAGGACAGCCCGTGTCCGCGCTTCTGCGCCTCCAGGAGCAGCGCGAAGGTGGAATCGCCGCGGATGTTGATGCGCGCGATCGGGTCCATCTGGACGGCGACGTTCAGTTTCATGGGCGGGATCCACTCTCTGAGGTGAAAAGGCGCGCTGGGTAGCAGGCTGATCTTGTGGCCTCATGGTTCGAGACGGCGTTCACACGCCTCCTCACCATGAGGGTCTCCAACCTCATCGTGAGGAGCGCGCAGTTGCGCGCGTCTCGAAGGATGAGGCCAAGCTGTGTTACGAGATTCATGCGAAAATACTTAAGGGCTTGCATCGAAGGCCGCCAGCACATGGCGCGGCAGCCGGCGCGGCGCAATCAGCATGGCGTCGAAGCGCAGATCATATCCGGCATGTTCGGGATGCGCTATCAGCCAAATTTGCGCGGCGGCAATGATGCGCGCCTGCTGGCGCGGCGTCACGGCATAGGCGGCGTCATCGAGATTGTCGCGCGCCTTGACCTCGACAAAGACAATCAAATTTCGCCGCCGCGCCACGATGTCGATCTCGCCATGGGGCGTACGAAATCGTTTGGCGAGGATGCGATAGCCTTTGGCGATCAGCAACGTCGCAGCGCGTGCTTCGGCCGACAGACCGGTTCGGAAAGCCTCGATGCGCGCGGGCGAGGCCGGTTTGTCGCGGCGGCCCTTTGCTGCGTTCGCTTCCGCGTCAGTCTTGTCCATGCGCGCCTTTCGTGAGCTCAAGCGCGCGGGCATAGATTTCGCGGCGCGGCCGCCCGGAAACTTCGACCGCATGCGCGACCGCATCCTTGACGCTGTCCTGCGCAAGACGCTCACGCAGGAGATCGTCCACCTCCTCAGTCGTCATGACCTGGCTGCCCTCGGCCTGCGGCCCGATCACCAGCACGAATTCACCGCGCGTTTCCAGGGTGGCCGCCGATTGCGCCAGCTCGGCGAGGGTGCTGCGGCTGATTTCTTCGTGCAGCTTGGTCATCTCGCGACAGATCGCCGCATCGCGCGCGCCCATGATGGCGGCGAGATCGGCCAGCGTTTCCTGCACGCGGCTGCCGGATTCGAACAACACGAGCGTGGCATCGAGCCGCGACAATTCCGTAAGGCGGGCGCGTCGCGCGGTTTGTTTCGCCGGCAAGAAGCCTTCGAAGAAGAAACGATTCGTCGGCAGCGCCGCCACCGACAACGCCGCCAGCACCGACGAGGGGCCCGGCAGCGCGACCACGCGATGCCCGGCCGCGCAGACCTCGCGCACCAGCTTGAAGCCGGGGTCGGAGATGAGGGGCGTTCCGGCGTCGGAAACGAGCGCGATCGAGGCGCCTTGCGCCAGGTGGTGGAGAATCCTGGGCCGCGCCTCAGCGGCGTTGTGCTCATGATAAGGCTTGAGCGGCGCGGTGATGCCGTAGCGCTCGGTCAGCCGGCGGGTGATTCGGGTATCCTCGCAGGCGATGATGTCGACGCCGGCCAGCGTTTCGAGCGCCCGCAGCGTAATATCGCCGAGATTGCCGATCGGGGTCGCCACAAGATAAAGACCGGGTGCCGCCTTTGGCGCGGTCAGCGTCTCGCCGCCGACGGCATAGGTGCGCTTGGCGGGCGGCTCTGATACGTCAGGCGTATTGGTGGAAACGGCTTTTGGGCGCATAATGGTACTCTAAAGTATGGTGGCAAAGAGTGCGAACCGTGGCGAGGGGTTCGCTTGAGGATGTGTCAGGACAAGCGGGCTTCTTTTCGCGCGGGCGAAGAGATGAACCTGCAACCAGCCTTCGGGCCAAAGGCCAAAATCCTTTTGTTTTGGTTAACTATTCGCCAATATGCCTGAATCCACCCCTCCTGATGCCTTAGGCAGGGCGAAGTCCCGGCCTTTACGAGGCCGGACAAGAAAAGAGATACGATGGTGGGTGCGTTCGATCCCAAATTTCAACCCAAGAATTCCGGCATCAAGACTTCCGGAATCAAGACTTCCGGAACCGGGGAGTCCGGTACCGGAACATCCGGCATTTCGGGTTCAATGGCGAGCCGGCGGACGGCGCTCGGACTTATCCTGGGTACGCCGCTGCTTGGTGCGTGCTCGAGCGTCCAGCAGAGCATCAGCCAGTTTTCCGTTCCTAATCCGTTCAGCTCGTCGTCGCCACCGCCGCCGCCAGGCCCCGGCGGGCCACCGCAGCAATCGGTTGCGATCGGCAATGGCAGCGTCAAGGTCGCGCTGATCCTGCCGCTGTCGGCTGGTGGCAATGCCGGCGTTGCGGCGCAGTCGATGAAGAATGCGGCCGAAATGGCGCTGGCGGAATTCCTCAATCCCAACCTTCAACTTCTGGTCAAGGACGATGCGGGTTCGCCGCAGGGGGCGCAGCAAGCCGCCCAGCAGTCCCTCGACGAAGGCGCGGAGATCATTCTGGGGCCGCTGTTTGCCGCCTCGGTGCCGGCGGTCGCGCAGGTGGCGCGTGCGCGGAATATTTCCGTGATCGCGTTTTCGACCGATTCGAGCGTGGCCAGCCGCAACGTCTATCTGCTCAGCTTCCTGCCGGAGTCCGACGTCAACCGGATCGTCGACTATGCCGCGGGCATCGGCAAACGCTCCTTTATCGCGATGCTGCCCGAGAACGCGTATGGCAACGTGGTCGAGGCCGCCTTCAAACAGGCTGTGCCAAAGCGCGGCGGCCGCGTCGTCGCGTTCGAGAAATACGGCGCCGATCGCGCTGCAGCAGTGCGCAACGTGGTGGCGGCGCTGGGGCAGGCCGATTCGCTGCTTCTGGCCGACGATGGCGAGGCGGTGGTGTCGGTGGCGGATGGACTGGCCGCGGCCGGCGCCAATCTGAAGAACGTGCAATTGCTCGGCACCGGCCTGTGGGACAACCCGCGCGTGTTCGCAAGTCCCGCCCTGCAAGGCGGCCTGTATGCGGCGCCCGATCCGGCGGGTTTTCGCGCCTTCTCCGTCCGCTATCGCAACAAATACGGCGCCGATCCCGTGCGGACCGCGACGCTTGCTTACGACGCCGTGGCGCTGGTCGCGGCGTTGTCGCGCACGCAAGGCGGCAAGCGCTTCACCTCCGAAGTGTTGCTCAACGCGTCCGGCTTTGCCGGCATCGACGGCCTGTTTCGATTCCGCGCCGAAGGCACCAATGAACGCGGCCTCGCCGTCATGAAGGTTGCCACTGGGGGTCCGACGCCGGTGGCCGGCTCGCCTAGAAGCTTTGGGGCGTAGCGCTTAGCTCTTGTCGCACCGCTTTCGCGGGGACGACTGAGATCACGCCGCCAGATCCGCCACCACCGCATCGAGCACCGGAAAGCCCGCTTGCGTCACGCGAAGCCTGCCGTCGTCATCGACGGCAATCGCGCCTTCCTCGCGCAATAGCGCGATCCGGCGGGGATCGAGCGGCCGCCCCGACAAGGCCAGGTAACGGCGGGGATCAATACCTTCCGCGAGCCGCAGCCCCATCAGGAGAAATTCGTCGGCGCGCTCCTCGCTGTTAAGGAGATCATCGACGACGAGGCCATGGCCGCTCGCCTCGACCCGCATCAGCCACGCCTCGGGACGCTTTTCGGTCGAGGTCGCGTGCCTGATGCCATCGATATCAAGCCGGCCATGTGCGCCGGGGCCGATCCCGGCATATTCGTGGGCCCGCCAGTAGACGAGATTGTGCCGGCATTCAGCGCCAGTGCGGGCGTGGTTGGAGATTTCATAGGCGTTAAGGCCGTACTGGCCGCAGACGTCCTGCGTCACGTCGTAGAGCGTGCGCGCCAGCGCCTCGTCCGGCGTCTTGAGCTTGCCCGCCGCATGCAGACCGAAAAACGGTGTGCCTTCTTCGATGGTCAATTGATAGAGCGAGAGGTGCTCGGCCGCCTCGGTGATCGCAAGCTTCAACTCGCTGGTCCAGGCTTCCGCCGTCTGGTCGGGACGGGCATAGATCAGGTCGAAGGAATAGCGTTCAAATGATCGCCGCGCGATCGCAACCGCATCCAGCGCCTCGCGCGCAGTATGCAAACGCCCGAGCATCTTCAATGACGCATCGTCCAGCGCCTGCACGCCGAGCGACACGCGATTGACGCCGGCTGCGCGATAGCCGGCAAAGCGTGTCGCCTCCACGCTCGTGGGATTGGCTTCCAGCGTCACTTCGGCGCCGGGGGCGACGCGCCAGTGTTTGCCGATCGCATCAAGGATGGCGGCCACCGTCCGCGGCTGCATCAGGGATGGCGTGCCGCCGCCGAGGAAAATCGAGGTCACCTCGCGGCCGGGGGCTCGATTCGCCGTGGTTTCGATCTCGCGGAGAAAGGCGCGGGCAAAACGATCTTCGTCGATCGCGGCGTGCCGGACATGGCTATTGAAATCGCAATAGGGACATTTCGACAGGCAGAACGGCCAGTGCACGTAGATGCCGAAGGCTGGATCTTCTTTTCCCTCCCCCGCAAGCGGAGGAAGGTCAAGGCGGGGGCTGTCCTGTAAGGTCGTCAAAGGCAGCGCTCCGCCAGTTTGACGAACGCACGCGCACGGTGCGACAGGCCTTTGCCGAGCGGCGGCAGGCCGTGCTTTTCGATCGAGCTCATCTCGCCAAAGGTGCGGTCATGGCCGTCGGGCAGGAACATCGGATCGTAGCCGAAGCCGGCCGCGCCGCGCGGTGGCCAGACCAGCGTGCCGTCCACGCGCGCCTCGACTTCCTCGACATGGCCGTCGGGCCAGGCGACGCAGAGCGCGGAGACGAAATGCGCCTTGCGCTTGGAAGGCTCGGTCGCGCCGCGTTCCTGGAGCAGCCGCTCGATCCGGGTCATCGCAGCGTTGAAATCTTTCGACGGTCCGGCCCAGCGGGCCGAATAGATTCCGGGCGCGCCGTCCAGCGCGTCGACAACGAGGCCGGAATCGTCGGCAAAGGCGGGAAGTTTTGCAGCGGTCGCAGCGGCGACCGCCTTGAGCTTTGCATTTGCTGCAAAACTGTCGCCGGTTTCTTCCGGCTCGGCCAGACCGAGTTCCGTCGCCGATTTCACTTCGATGCCATGGGGCGATAGCAATTCGCGCATCTCGGCGAGCTTGCCGGGATTGTGGGTCGCGATCACGAGCTGGCCGGTTATGCGACGGGGCATTGTTTCAATCCATCACGCGTAAGGAATTTACGCCACCGCCATCTTCTGCAAGTCCACAAGCCTGGATATGCCCTTCTGCGCCAGAGCCATCAGCGCCAGGAACTCAGCTTGCGAGAACGGGGTCTTCTCCGCCGTGCCCTGCACCTCGACGATGCGCCCGTCGCCGGTCATGACGAAATTGGCGTCGGTCTCGGCGGCGGAGTCCTCGGCATAATCGAGGTCGAGCACCGGCGTACCGTTATAGATGCCGCAGGAGATTGCAGCGACGTGATCGCGCAGCACGTCGGTCTTGATCATGTTGCGCGCCTTCATCCAGCCGATGCAATCGGCGAGCGCGACCCAGGCGCCGGTGATCGAGGCGGTCCGCGTGCCGCCATCGGCCTGCAGCACGTCGCAATCCACCGTGATCTGACGCTCGCCGAGCGCTTCGAGGTCGAGCGTGGCGCGCAGCGAACGGCCGATCAGCCGCTGGATTTCGACGGTGCGGCCGCTTTGCTTGCCGCTGGAGGCCTCCCGCCGGGTGCGTTCCAGCGTCGCCCGCGGCAGCATGCCGTATTCGGCTGTCACCCAGCCGCGGCCCTGACCCTTGAGCCAGGGCGGCAGGCGCTCTTCCAGGGTGGCCGTCACCAGAACATGGGTGTCGCCGAATTTAACGAGGCACGACCCTTCGGCATATTTGACCACGCCGCGTTCCAGCGACACGGCGCGCAGCTCATCCGGCGCACGACGGCTTGGCCGCATGAAAAACCTCCAATTTTAACCAATCGGGTAGCTTGGCGTGCTTGTAGGAGGGCGCTTGGGCAGCGGCAAGGCTTTTCCGTATGCACGCTTGTCACCGGGCAGCCAGAGGGACAAGATCGAAGCCCTAAACGTCGGGAGTTTGATTTTGGCTCACCACGAACCGATTGGCCTGATTTCGTCGCATACAGGGCTTGCCCAGCTCAACGAACGCTCGCGCGATATCTTCCGCCAGATCGTCGAGAGCTACCTGGCGACCGGCGAGCCCGTCGGCTCGCGCAATATTTCGCGCCTGATCGCGGTTCCATTGTCACCGGCCTCGGTCCGCAATGTGATGGCCGATCTCGAAGCGCTCGGGCTGATCTATGCACCGCATACTTCGGCGGGGCGTTTGCCGACCGAAGTCGGCCTGCGGTTCTTCGTCGATGCTTTGATGCAGGTCGGCGATCTCACCGAGGCGGAACGGCAATCGATCCAGACCCAACTCGCTTCCGTCGGCAAGGCGCAGTCGGTCGAGGCGGCGCTGGGCGAGGCGCTGACCCGGCTTTCCGGCCTCACGCGCGCCGCCTCCGTGGTGCTGACCGGCAAATCCAATTCGCGCCTGAAGCATATCGAGTTCGTTCGCCTGGAGCCGGAGCGGGCGCTGGTCGTGCTGGTCGGCGAAGACGGCCAGGTCGAAAACCGCGTGCTGAGCCTGCCGCCGGGTGTTCCTTCTTCCGCGCTGACGGAAGCGACTAATTTCCTTAATGCGCGGATCAGGGGGCGGACGCTGGCGGAAGCGCGCCTCGAGCTTGAAACCGCGCTGGCGCATAGCCGGGCCGAACTCGATCAGTTGACGCAGAAGGTGATCGCGGCGGGACTCGCAAGCTGGTCGGGCGGTGAAACCGAAGACCGGCAATTGATCGTGCGCGGCCACGCCAATCTGCTCGAGGATTTGCACGCGCTTGAAGATCTCGAACGCGTCCGCCTGCTGTTTGACGACCTCGAGACCAAGCGTGGCGTGATCGATCTGCTCGGCCGGGCTGAGAGCGCCGAGGGGGTTCGGATTTTCATCGGGTCGGAGAACAAGCTGTTTTCGCTGTCCGGTTCTTCCACCATCATCGCGCCGTACCGGGATGGCGCGGGCAAGATTGTCGGCGTGCTCGGGGTGATCGGGCCGACCCGGCTTAACTATGCGCGCGTGATCCCGACGGTAGATTATGCGGCTCGGATCGTCAGCCGCATGCTGGGCGGATGATCGCAACGGGTTAGATCCCGCAGGACGCTTGATTTTCGGCGGCTAAAGCACGATATCCGCCCCTCAAGCTTACCCAAAAGACGATTTCAAGAAGGTAGTCGCATGACCGATCCCAACGGGCAGAACGAGAATTCCGCCAGTCCAGAGCAAGGAGCTGAGCCCGTGGTTTCCAAGCCCTACATCATGCCGGATGATCCGGAGCCGGGTTCGGTGGAGGCGCTCACCAAGGAGCTGGCCGACGCGCGCGACAAGACCCTGCGCACGCTGGCGGAAATGGAGAACCTCCGTCAGCGCACCCGGCGTGAGGTTGCGGATTCCAAGGTCTACGGAATTACCGGCTTTGCCCGCGACGTGCTCGATATCGCAGACAGCCTTCAGCGCGCGCTCGATGCGGTTCCGGTGGAAACGCGGGAGTTGGCCGATCCGATGCTGAAGACCTTGATCGAAGGCGTCGAGCTGACCGAACGGTCCTTGCTCAATGCGCTGGAGAAAAACGGCGTCAAGAAATTCGATCCCTCCGGCGAAAAATTCAATCCGAATTTCCAGCAGGCGATGTACGAGGTTCCCGATCCTTCCGTGCCGTCGGGCACGGTGGTGCAGGTGGTCCAGGCCGGCTACACGATCGGCGACCGGGTGTTGCGTCCCGCGCTGGTCGGCGTTTCCAAAGGCGGCGCGAAGACGCCGGCCAACGGCAACGAGCCGAATAGCGGAGCTTAGGGATACCCGTCGAACTAACCGCTCCGGTTCCGCCGATCGCGGACGGATAGTGTAGTTCTTCACGATGGAATTCGTCTCGCAGGATGTCGGGGGTTTTCATCCGGGCATCGCTGACTTTGATGCCGTTTTCGCAGGTCACGGTATCGGGTGCGCTCTCGACTTTCAGGCCGGCTTTGGTCGTTGTCGCAGCAATCAGCTCGATCACGGTCGCGCGATTGATGAGGGCCGTAGTTCTTAGCTTTCTGGCGCCGTCAAAAACCTCGCATATCCAAGCGTCTCAGACTCCGAGGCGCCGATCCGACCCGAGCGGCATTAAAAGCTTGATCGCTATAATCCGAAGTGTCCCCGTCTCAGGCGAACATCCGGTGGGGGCTCTCCTTATGTCACCGAACATAGCACGACAAAGTGAAGCTCTGGATAGGTGCGGCGTCACAACAATGTCGATCTAGGACCCCAGCTAGTGTCCCGATTCCGAAGTCCGCATGACGAACTCGCGGCACAAACGATGCGGACTTCTGAACCGCCGGCGGGGTTCAACTGGGGATGGGGAAATGCAACCGCACGCCATTCCTGCCATCCGTGATGTGCTGAAAGGTATCCTTTGAATATGCAGCGGATCGTCGAGCGTCCATTTGACGGACAGCAACTGCTCCATAGCCGGAACTTCAGCGGCGGCGCGGCGTCCGATGGAAGCGGACAGATTGCCGGACCCGAGCGCTGAATAAAATGCAGCCCGATCGGGTTTCGACGAACTCCCGGCAAGGACTGTCCAGGTGGCGGGAATCGCTGGTCGCCGTGTTTTACGGCGCTTGCTGCCATGGCTGCTTCGTGGCCGGCGTCGGCACCATGATGATCATGATGTTCTTCGGCATGAGCCGGTCGTTCGGCGTGCTGCACGCACCCTGGTCCTATCTGGCGAATGCCCTGTTGCTGGCCCAATTTCCCCTTCTGCACTCGATGCTGCTCTCCCGGCGCGGGCACGAGGTCTTGCGCCGCCTGGCGCCGCATGGGCTGGGCGGGCGTCTGGCCACGACCACTTACGCCTTGATCGCCTCCATCCAGGTCTGGCTGCTGTTTGCCTTGTGGTCGCCGAGCGGGACGGTGTGGTGGCGGGCGAGTGGCTTTTCATTCGACGCTTTTTGCTGCCTCTATGCTGTGGCTTGGCTGCTGCTGTTGAAGTCGATCATCGACGCCGGCTTCGCGCTGCAGACCGGTCTGCTGGGATGGTGGGCTGTGGCGCGCCATCGGGCCCCGATCTACCCGCCGATGCCGGCCACGGGTCTGTTTCGCCTGTGCCGGCAGCCGATCTATGTCGCGTTCGCGCTGACGCTTTGGACGGTGCCGACGATCACGCCGGACCAACTCGTCGTCTCCCTGGTGCTGACCGCCTATTGCCTGGTCGGCCCCCTGTTCAAGGAGGCGCGGTTCGCCCGGCTTTTCGGCGAGTCATTCGCCCGCTACCAGCGAAAGGTACCCTATTGGCTGCCGTGGCCGCGACGGCGAGCCGCCGTCGCGTTGCCTGACAATGTTCCAGAAGGAGCCAAAGCCATTCCTACTTCAAGTCAGCTCCAGGACGCTTTGCGCGCAGCGTCGCCCCGGCTTACGCCGCCTCCAACGCCTTTGGCGAGCATTCTCATCCACGGCATTATCGCGCTGCTTTGGGTGCTGCTCTTTGCCCGCGCCTTCGTCCTCAACGGCCTGCTGGCTTGGTCGGTCGGTGTCGTCTATGTGAGCTACGACACGGCGCTTCTCGCCTTCGTCTTCTGGCAGACGAAGGGCCTGGCGAAAATCGCCGCCAAACCCCGAAGCGTCGGCGCCACGCCGGTCACGCTCGGCGTGATCGTGGCGGCCCATAACGAGGCGGCGGTGCTGCCGCTCACCCTGGCGGCCCTGTTCGATCAATCCGAACCGCCCGAACTCATCGTCATCACCGACGATGGATCGACGGACGAGACTGCCGCACTGCTCCAGCGGCAATTCGGCCTCGTCGAGCCGCCTCTGGGCGCTCTGAGTTCGGCGAGTTCCACGCACCCGGCGCTGCATTGGCTGCGCCTTTCCCATCAGGGCAAACCGTCCGCGCTCACGAAGGCCGTGCAGCTCGTCGATACGGAAATGGTTCTGACGGTCGATGCCGACACGCTGCTGGAGCAGAATGCCATCGCAGCGATGCGCGACGCCTTTGCGTCTGACCCGAACTTGGTCGCCGCCACCGGCATCCTGACGCCCGTCTGCGGTCCCAGCTTGTGCGGCCGCTGGTTTCAGTGGTTCCAGACCTACGAATATATCCGCAATTTTCTGTCCCGCTATGCCTGGATGCAGATGGACAGTCTGCTGTTGATCTCGGGCGCCTTCGCGGCTTACCGGCGGCAGGCTGTCGTCGAGGTCGGCGGGTTCGATTCGGCTTGCCTCGTCGAAGATTACGAGTTGATCCATCGGATGCGCCGTTACAGCGTCGTCAACCATCGAGGCTGGACCACCAGCGTCGTCGGCGCGTCCCGCGCCCTGACCGATGCGCCGGGTTCCGTCGGGGCTTTCCTGCGTCAGCGACGGCGGTGGTTCGGCGGCTTTCTGCAAACCCAATATTGGTATCGCGACATGGTGGGCAATCGTGCCTTCAGCTGGCTCGGCCTGCTCATGCTCCCGGTCAAGGCAGCCGATACGCTGCAGCCGATCTACGGCCTGACCGCCTTTGCCCTGCTGCTCGTTTACCTCGTGACCGGC
>Ga0116129_1001887_pt1 | contig 11068 bp, 9 predicted proteins | sample June2015DPH_17_2_FD_89732 | JGI IMG/M metagenome (GOLD analysis project Ga0116129, IMG submission 89732) | Peatland microbial communities from SPRUCE experiment site at the Marcell Experimental Forest, Minnesota, USA - June2015DPH_17_10 | ecosystem: Environmental > Terrestrial > Soil > Wetlands >...
AGGATGTCGACCTGGCCGCGTCTGTCCCGATGCTGGTGTTCTCCGGAATCATGAACACCGGGCAGGCCTGCGTGGCCCAGACTCGCATCCTGGCTCCCCGCTCGCGGTACGACGAAATCGTCGAGGCGGTAGGCAATTTCGCGGCCTCGCTTCCTGTCGGTCCGCCATCGGATGCGGGTGCGCAGATCGGTTCGCTGATCTCGGAGAAGCAGCGCGCCCGCGTCGAGGCCTACATCGCCAAGGGCATTGAAGAGGGCGCCACGCTCGTCACCGGGGGTGGCCGGCCCAAGCATCTCAAACGCGGGTACTACATCGAGCCGACGGTGTTCTCGGGCGTCGATAACAAGCACGTCATCGCCCAGGAGGAGATCTTCGGGCCGGTGTTGAGCGTCATCCCGGCCGACAGTGAGGAGCATGCGGTCGATATCGCCAACGACACCATCTACGGGCTCAACGCCTCGGTGTTCACCCCGGATATCGCCCGCGCCCGCGAGGTCGCCGGAAAGCTGCGCTCGGGCACCGTCGGCCACAACAACATGCGGGCGGACTTCGGTGTCGCGTTCGGCGGCTTCAAGCAGTCCGGGATGGGCCGCGAAGGCGGCCTCGAGGGCCTGCTGCCATACCTGGAAACCAAGACGGTTCTGCTCGATGAGGCGCCACCAGGGTACGCGTGACCTGTTTGAACTCCATTGTGCTGGATGAGATCTCACGTCAGTGCCGGTGACGTCTGGCGCGTCAATCTGACCCGCCAAGTATCTTCTGATCTCTATATCTTCGGTCAGCTCGCGCGCAGCCCACAGCAATGTGCAGACTCGCTGAAAGGCGTCCACATCTGGGGGTCGCCATGTTCCGAAGATTCGAGAATTATTGCCGACTAAAGCGAATATCAGTGTGATGGCTGAAGTAGTCATCGCCACAATCCCATACAAGTTAAGGGCCGTCGACAACAACGATCCAGCTTTTTGGTGACAGGACAGTTGAAGACCAATCGCTACAAGACGGCTCACCATAACGATAACGGGCACTCGCGGGTCCTCCCGTTCACGCAAAGAAGGGTTGAATAACCCGGTGCTGGATGCGCCAAACGCCCGGCGAAACACCCTCGTCGGTTCATTTTTGATCCGCTCGAAATAATATGCGGCCGCAGCCAATATAATAACAAGTGGCGCCCCACCCACCAGTAGGCTTGAATATATCAATATAAGCTGCGTCTTCATCTGTTCGAATGATTGATGTGCAGACTGGCCAGCGCGTGGGGGACCAAACGAGATCATGATTGGCACGAATACAGATACGCCTATTGCTATCAACAATAACCAACTGGTTGCATACCAGGTTTTGGCCCTCGCAATGCGGGCAGAGTATGTGGCAACCGCCGCTTCGACGCAATAATGCCTCAATCTTTGATTTACCGATAATCCATACATGGATACAAGAAAATGGAGATGAGGATCGAACAATTTCCTGTACTCGTGTGAACGCTCTATTACAGAGCTCAACTTTACGGGCACAGGAGGATCGGTATTCGCTCGTAGAGATTTGTACCGATTCTGGCTAGCTCTGTCGAGGGGCGTCGGGGCCGGCGAGCTTGAAGGCGCGCAGGACGCGGTATTGCAAGGCTCCGCGGGTGATTCGGTGGCCGTCGGTGCCCACAAACAGTGGTGTGCTGGCGGGCCAGCGGTTGAGCTGGGCGCCGTCGCCGTGGCGGTGCGATGTTGAGGGGAAGCGGGTCGCCCGGCTCGCCAGGTATGCATTCAGAACCTCGATGAGGGCCGGCTCGATTGGAACGGCGCGGTCCTTTTTGCCCTTGCCGCGTACATGGAGGACTCCGCCGCGGTCTTGGGTGAGGCGGAGATCTCCGATATTGGCGCCACGCAGCTCCTGGGCGCGGAGCCCGGCCAACAGTGCGGTCAGGATGACGGCGCGGTCACGTTCAGGCCAGTCGGTGCGGCGTTTGACTGCCGCCGGTGAGTCGATGGCGTCGACAAGGGCCTGGGCAGCGGACTGGGGAAGCGATTTAGGAAGGGTTTTGGCAGCTTTGGGGCGCCCGACCAGTTCCATGGGGTTAGCGGGCAGGATGTCGCCGGTAAATAGGTAGCTACACAAGGTGTTCCATGTCGACCAGCAGCGCCGAATGGAGGCGGCTTCATGCGATTCGGCATACGCGGCAAACGCCCGGCGCATCGAGTCTTTGGTAATGCTCTGCGGCAGTAGGGCTGGAATGCCGAGCCGTTCGACGTGGCCGAGCTGTGCCGGCTGGTGGGGGAGCAGCGGGGTCGGCGTCGGCGTCTGACGGCCGAGCGCTCGGGGGATCACCGGCTCGGGGCCGCGCGGAATGCTGATCGGTCTGGAGCACGAAGACATCATCCTGGAGGAGCAGCGGACAAGCGCGCCGCACCAGGAGCACATCGCGCTCCACGAGATCGGCCACATCCTGTGCGGACACGACGATGCAGCTACCGGGCTTGGGCGTGAGGAAGCACTACGGCTGATGCCCTCGCTCGACCCGGACATGGTGCGTCGAGTCCTCGGGCGGACCAGTCCTTCGCGCGTGGCACCTTCGATTCGCTCGACTCGAAGGACGTGAGGCGGCACCAGCGCGTAGGTTGTCGCAACGTCCGCAACGTCCGCATAGGGGAATTACATGACATGCTTCTTGCAATTGAACAGGGACGCTTCTTAAGGTTACAAGAGAACGGAGCGCTCGGAGGGTGTTTTCGGCGCGCTCCGTCATACCGGATTGTCGACTATGTCGACCAGGCTAAGACCCTAAAGGGAGCGACGAGTGCGAATTGCTAATGTTGCAGGGAGAAGTAAGCTCATCGTTGGGGAGGGTCAAGTAGATATCGAGGCGGCAACTTCGGGCCGCTTCAGTTCGGAACCTTCGCGCATCTTCGACTATTTTGATGAATTGCAGCGTTGGGCAAAGACGATCAGTCACGGCGAAGAGCCTTGGCGCCCAGAAGAGGCGGGGCCCCCTGTTCCAGCGCCCAAGCAGATATTTGCCGTTGCTCTGAACTACGTCGCGCATGCAGCTGAGTCAAAGCGAGAGGTCCCTACTGCGCCGGTCATTTTCACGAAGTTCGTGAGTTCTCTTACAGGTCCCGTCACCACGGTCGAACTGCCCGAGGGGTCCGTGGACTGGGAAGTAGAGCTAGTCGCCGTTGTGGGCACAGCCGCTCGGCACGTCACCGCCGCAGCCGCCTGGGACCACATTGCCGGGCTTACGCTGGGCCAGGACTTGTCGGAGCGTCAGCTGCAGAGGAGCGGTCCAGCGCCGCAGTTCGGTCTCGCGAAATCATTCGCAGGCTTCTCTCCGACCGGACCGCTGCTTGTTACACCCGATGAGTTCGATCGACCAGACGATCTCGGTCTCGGATGTGAGGTGAACGGCGAAGAAGTTCAGAACAGTCGGACTTCAGAAATGGTCTTCTCCATCCCGGAAGTGGTCGCTTACTTATCAAATGTCCTGACACTTTTCCCCGGGGATCTCATCTTCACGGGAACTCCACCGGGAGTGGGTATGGGAAGAACGCCGGCACGCTTTCTAAATCGGGGGGATCGGCTTCACAGCTGGTTGGAGGGCGTCGGTGAACTGCAACAGACTTTCGCCTAGGACGCCCCTGAAATTGGTCTCGGGCGTTCATTTGAACGCAACCCTCGTAGGCCACCGACAAACCCAGGTACAACTAGTCACCACGAGAAAAACGAAAAGGACACCCTCAATGGGTCGCAAGTATCACATCATCTCAGGGGACGGACACCTCGAGACGCCCCCTGAACCCTGGGCGAAGTACGTGCCTGAAATCCACCGGGCCAGGGCCCCCCGACTCGTGCGCCTGTCCAACGGTGGCGACGCCTGGATCGTCGAAGGCCAGCCGATGCTGCACACCGGCCAGAACCTCACCGGGGCCGGGCCCGTCAAGTTCGCCAGCGGTCGCTACACCGACGACGCCGGCCGGCCCGTTCCGGGGGCGGGCGATGGCCTGCAGCGTCTGCACGAACAGGACGCTGATGGCATCGACGCCGACATCACCGAAACGCCCGCATTGGCGCTCAGCGCCTAAGGCGTCGTCAATGACAGGACGGACACCGACCGCGTTGTTGCGGCACGCGGACGGCGTCCGCCCTGTTCGTTGTGGGGGGCAAAGAACTCGCGCATCAACCAGCGTCAGTAGGGATTGGTCGCGATCCACATTGTCGCCTCTTTTCTTAAGGAGCTTGCCTTGAATATTCTCAATCGGCTCAGAGTCGTCGAGTTGGCCTCTGATATATCTGGGCCCTACTGCACGAAGTTTTTCGCTGACCTAGGGGCGGACGTGGTCAAGGTGGAGCCCCCAACGGGGGATCCACTGCGTCGCCGCTCTTTGGTCGGTGCAGGGGACGGGGACTCGCCCCTGTTCAAATTCCTCAACGCGGGCAAGCGCTCGGTCGTCTATGAGCTCGGCGATGCCGCCATTGCCGAGCTCATCGACGACGCCGACCTGCTCGTGGAATCCGTTGGCCCAGGGAAACTGGATCACGACGAATTCCGCCGGAGGAATCCGTCCCTGGTCATCGTGACGTTGTCGCCCTATGGCTACAGCGGACCGTACAGCGATCGACCGGCCACCGAGTTCACCGTCCAGGCCGAAAGCGGTTCGATGTCACGGCGGGGGCTGCCTACCCAGCCGCCCTATCAGGTCGGCGGTCGTATGTTCGAATGGTTGCTCGGCACGTATGCCGCGGTCGGCGCCTTGGCTGCTCTCTTGCGCGCCGGGGAGACCGGCCAGGGTGAGTCCATCGACTGCTCGCTCATGGAGGTCTGCGACCTCGGTGGCGGCGTCTACGGGGATTTGGTCTACCAACTGGAGGGGCGCCCACCCCTGGGTTCACCCCCGCGGGGCGTCGAATTGCCATCCATCGAACCGACCGTGGACGGTTGGGTCGGCTTCAACACCAACACGCGCGTCCAGTTCGAATCCTTTCTCACGCTCATCGGCCGCAGCGACCTCTTGGATGAAGACGAGTCATGGGCGCTAAGGACAACGCGCGACCAGCGAATGGATGAGTGGAATGAGATCGTGCGGGCCTGGACGACGCAGCACCCGACCGAAGAGATCGTCGAGCTGGCATCGCTGTTCCGGATCCCGGTGGCTCAGGTCAACAACGGAAAGACCATCTTGGATCACCCCCAGTTCCAGGCACGCGAAATTTGGGCCGAGGCGCCCGATGGGAGCTTCACGCACCCACTCCCGCCCTACCGCATCGAGGGGGAACGACCGCGACCCCAAGGCGTTGCACCCAAGCTGGGGGAGCACCAGGGGAAGGTTGAGCGGCGGGAGCGTCCGGCACCGAGCGGTCCGCGCTCATCGACCGCACGCCCACTCGAGGGCATCACGGTGCTCGATGCGACCGCCTGGTGGGCTGGCCCGTCGTCGACGCACGTGCTCGCCGCCATGGGGGCCGACGTCATCCACCTCGAATCGATCCAGCACATCGACGGGATGCGCTCATCGGGCGGCTTGTTCATCGATCGCCCCTCGTGGTGGGAGCGTTCGATGATCTATCTCGGCGCCAACACCAATAAGCGCAACATGGCACTCGATCTGAGCTCGCCACAGGGCCGGGACATCCTCTTGGACTTGATCGAGCACGCGGACGTCTTGGTGGAGAACTTCTCGCCGCGGGTGTTCGAGAACTTCGGGCTCACCTGGGACTTGGTCAAGTCCCGTAATCCGGGGATCGTCATGGTCCGCATGCCCGCCTTCGGCCTCGACGGTCCGTGGCGCAACAACGTCGGTTTCGCCCAGACGATGGAGCAGATGACCGGATTGGCCTGGGTGACCGGCCACGAGGACGACCAGCCGCGGATTCCCAAGGGTCCGTGCGATCCACTGGCCGGCCAAAGCGCCGCCTTCGCCATGTTGCTCGGCCTCGAGCGCCGGCGTCAGAGCGGCCAGGGATCGTTCATTGAGGTCTCGATGGTCGAATCGGCGTTGAACGCAGCCGCGGAGCAGGTCATCGAGTACACCGCGCACGGGATCGTTCTGGCCCGCGCCGGGAATCGCAGCAGGGACGCCGCCCCCCAGGGGCTCTACGCCTGCCGGGGTGAGGAGAGCTGGCTGGCTTTGTCCGTCGCCGACGACGAGCAATGGCGCGCCCTCAAGGGCGTGCTCGAGAATCCGGACTGGGCCGATGACCCCGCTTTGGACAGCGCCGCCGGCCGACACCAGGCCCACGAGCGGATCGACAAATCCCTCCAAGCGTGGGCCGCCGACCAAGAACTCGAAGGGGCGGTGGAGATCCTCGCCCAGGCCGGAGTGCCGGCCGCACCGCTGCGCGACGCCCGGGTCATCTCCGCCCACCCTCAGATGGTGGCCCGCCACCATTTCGAGGAACTGGAGCATCCGGTCGTCGGTCCCCACACCGTCCCGACGCTGCCCTACACCTTCGCCAGTGTCGATCGATGGTACCGTTCGGCGGCCCCCTTACTCGGTGAGCACAACGTCGAGATCCTGACGGAGCTCCTTTCGCTCGACCCCGCGACAGTCGAGGAGCTCACGGCCGGCAAGATCATCGGCACCCGCCCACTCGGCCTGGACTAGGCCGCCGGATCCGAAGTCCACAGTCCCCGACTTCACCCGGGTCCGGTGGGGGACTCGATGATTTGCCATCCGATTCCAACACCGGCCGCTGCAACGATGTCCGAGATCCGAGCCTGGTTGAAGCCATCGCACTCAAATACTGTTCTCCCAGACTCGAGCACCCCCCAGACCGCGGCGAGGTCACCGAAGCTTCGGTGCTGAGTGCGCGTGTCGGGGCGTTCACGAAATGTGCTGCTAATCAAAAGGAAAAAGCCGTTCAGTCTCCTCGAAAACGAAAGGAATCCGATGTGAGCATTGCAACCGAACACCCCCTTCGTCGACCCGACCGGTTCTTCATCGGCGGCAAGTGGGTAGAGCCCTCGTCGCAGGCGATGATCGACGTCATCGACTCCAACAACGAGGAGTTGTACTTCCGGGTCTCAGAAGCACGCGAAGCCGACATGGATCGGGCGATCACAGCGGCTCGGGATGCGTTCGACGACGGGCCGTGGCCGCGGTTGACACACGTGCAGCGAGCGGAGTACCTACAGGCTCTGGCCGCCGAAATTCGCCGCCGCTCAGACGTGCTGGCCGACATCTGGCCCCGTGAGTCCGGAGGCCTCTATAGTGCTGCAAAGGGTCAAGCCGGCCACGCCGCAGGCATCCTCGAGTACTTTGCTTCCCTAGCCGACAACTATGCATGGGAGGAGCCAGCCGAGCCGACCGGCGGCGGAAACTTTGGCCTGCGTGTGCAGGAGCCAGTCGGCGTCGTCGGGGCAATCATACCCTGGAACGTCCCGTTGTTTCTCGCGTTGTACAAGTTGTCGCCGGCCCTGCTGACTGGCTGCACCGCAGTACTGAAGGCCTCGCCAGAGGCACCAGGAGCGGCATATATCATTGCTGAGTCAGTAGAGGCTGTTGGCCTGCCGGATGGTGTCGTCAACGTGCTGACCGCCGACCGCGAGGTTTCCGAACTGTTAGTGCGCGATCACCGGATCGACAAGATCGCCTTCACCGGTTCGACCGCGGCCGGCCGTCGCATCGCGACGATCATGGGTGAACGAATTGGTCGCTATACGCTCGAGCTCGGTGGCAAGTCGGCGGCGATCATCCTTGATGACGCCGACCTGGCCTCTGCAGCGGCAACGATCGCTTCAACCGAGTGCCGTCTCAGCGGTCAGGTCTGCGCGTTGCTCACTCGGCTGGTGGTGACGCGCAGCCGGCACGATGAGTTCGTGGAGCTATTGGCTGGGTTCTTCTCGCAGAAGAAGGTCGGCGATGCGTTCGACGAGAGTAACGACATGGGCCCGTTGGCGATGGAGCGTCAGCGTGACCGCGTTGAAGGCTACATAGCGAAGGGAATAGCCGAGGGCGGCAAGCTGGTTACCGGTGGTGGTCGTCCGCAGGGTCTCGACCGGGGTTACTTCATCGAGCCGACCGTGTTCGCCAACGTCGACAACTCAGATACGATCGCTCGCGAGGAGATCTTCGGCCCAGTCCTGACCGTGATCGCGGCCGATGATGAAGCGGACGCTGTTCGCATCGCCAACGACACGATCTACGGACTGAACGCTTCCGTGTTCACCCCCGATATTGATCGAGCCCGCGCCGTCGCCGGTCAGCTGCGCTCTGGCACTGTAGGGCACAACGCCACGCGGACGGACTTCGGGATCGGCTTCGGTGGATTCAAGCAGTCCGGAATCGGCCGCGCGGGCTCACGCCAGGGTCTGCTCCCCTACCTCGAGAGCAAGACAGTTATCCTCGACGGACCTCCCGAACGGTACCGGTAACCAGCCCATGATAGGTGGTCAGAAGGGAGGGTACCCATGAGTTCGGCTGTGTGGGAATTTAAGGACCGGTGCGCTGTGTCCGGTATCGGCAACACTAAGTTCTCTAGGAACTCTGGAGTTAGCGAGCTGGTCATGGCTGTCGAGGCTAGTCGTGCGGCGATACGGGACGCGGGGTTGCAATCGAACGATATCGATGGCATTGTGCGGAACGACGCCGATCATGTCACTCACAATGCGATAGCGGATTCCTTGGGTATTTCGGACTTGAAATACTGGGGTGTCGCTTCGGCAGGCGGGTCCGCAGTACCGAGTATGGTGGGTCAGGCCGTAGGGGCTCTATTGAGCGGCCAAGCGACAAATGTTCTGGTGTACCGCTCTCTGAATGGTAGATCCGGGACTCGGTTCGGTTTAAGCAGGGCGGCCGCCGGTTCTGGCGATGCGCCGACCGTAGTGGGTGGCCAGGGCACGCTCGATGAGTATTTTCAGCCCTACGGGCTGCTCTCCGCCGGGACTTTCTACGCCATGTTGGCGCAGCGCCACATGGCGGAGTTCGGGACGACTTCGGAGCAACTCGGCGCTATAGCAATGGAATGTCGAATACGGGCCCATGCCAATCCGAACGCGATGATGGCCGGTCGGGAACTCAGCCTTTCCGACTACATGGCCGGCCGCATGCTGTCGTCTCCTTTGCGGCTTTTTGATTACTGCCTGGAAACCGATGGGGCTTGCGCGTTAGTGGTGACCACTACGGAGAGGGCTGCGGATAGTCCGGCGGGCCCGGTCTTGATTAGGGCAGTCGCCCAGGGCATGGGCCCGGGCATACAAGCCGGCAGAATGAATACGACGCTGATGCGCGAAACGTATACTACGTGGCCGTCGGCGTACGCGGCTAAGACGCTCTATGAGCGTGCCGGCCTCGGCCCGGAAGATATTGACGTGGCACAACTCTATGATTGTTTCACGATTACTGTTCTTATCCAGCTCGAGGATTATGGGTTCTGCAAAAAGGGGGAAGGCGGGCCTTTCGCGGAGTCTGGCGCGCTCGGATTGGGAGGATCGCTTCCCATCAATACGGGTGGAGGCCATCTCTCGGAGGGTTACATTCATGGGTTGAACCACGTCGTAGAGGGTGTTCGACAGATACGCGGATCGTCTACGTCGCAAGTGCCTAACGCCGAGGTGTGCCTTGTGACTGGTGCGTCTCCGCCGACAACTGGTGCTCTAATCTTCCGGAGGGCATCGTGAGTGATCTCAAAGGATTGCACCCGAATGTGGATGACCCGGCGCAAGCGGGATTTTGGGAGGCGGCGCGGCGAGGTCAGCTGGTCATTGAAAAGTGCAAGCCGGCCGGTCACGTTTTGCACCTGCCTCGTGGCTATTGTCATTTGTGTGATTCGTTCGAGGTTGAGTGGGTGCCTGTGAGCGGTCAGGCCAACCTGCATACATTCACGATTGTTGAGCACCAAGTACATCCGAATTTTCCGGCGCCGTACGCTGTCGTGCTGGTGGAGCTTGACGAGGTCCCGGGGGTCCGATTTCTTGGGAACCTGCCAGGCCGGCCGGAGTTGTCGATCGGCATGCGTATGACGGTCACCTTCGATGCCCTCAGCGATACCGTTACGTTGCCGCGCTGGGTCCCCGCCCAGGATACTGTCGACTCCTCGACCGAGTGAGGGGCAACGAGATGCGCCGCTTGAGCGAGACTAAGAGGCGGTCTCAATCGGTGGTTGCAACGGGGAGGCTGTGATGTGCTCGTGATGTCGAGAGTCGCCGAGGCAGATAGACAATAGCGGCAGCACAGGTTCGACCCCGAGCGAAGGCGATCGGTGATCTCCCCAGCGAGATAGGAATCATGCCGGCCCGCTTCGGCTGCGGAGAGCCGGTATAAATGTCGCTGCCCCGACATGCCGCTAGATAGTCTGAGTCGGAAAGAGCCACTCGGGCCTTTGATGCTGGCACCGGGGGGATCAAATGGCAGCACCTGGATCGAGGCAAGTCTGGAGGTCACCGTTGCCCGAACAGGCCATTAGCGGTTGGGGATTCTTGTCCTTGGCCGCACCCTTCTTCCGCTTCTTGGCGATGACGGAGTCCTCGATCAAGCGCGCGGTCAGGCGCTCGCGGGTGACGTCAGAGTCATATCCCCGGTCGAGCCAGATCGTCTCGATGCCGCTGAGGAGCCCTCGCGCTGCGGCGTCGTCGAGGGTGGGCTCCAACATGACCGAGTCATTGCGGTTGGCGCCGTACCCAGACAACCAAGCACGCGCACGTGATATCGAGCGAGGTGCGCAAGAACCGGTGGAAGAGCTGCTTGCAGACATGCTGGCAGCGCGGAGCCGCTACGACGATGCCGTCGCAACTATGCCGCCTTCTGGGTGGACAGCGACAGTTCGTACTGCATAAGGACGATTAGTACCGGCGGATATCGTGCCGTGGCTGCGCACTCGAGAGGTCTGGGTCCACGCCATAGACCTACGAGGCAACACATCGTTCGATGATCCCCGAGCCGCTCGCTACTGCCCTACTGGAACCTGAGTTCGGACATTTGGCTTAGTAAGCCAGGTTGATCCCTAGGTTCTGCAGGATCTGGCGTTGGGGCTCGGCTATGGCCGGTGGGAAGGTCTGGGTGGCGCCGTTGATGGCGATGGTCGCCGAGCGCAACGGTCGTAGCTGCTTGATGATGTTGGCGATGGCCAGGCCACTGCGTTCCTGAAT
>Ga0116129_1001888_pt1 | contig 11067 bp, 11 predicted proteins | sample June2015DPH_17_2_FD_89732 | JGI IMG/M metagenome (GOLD analysis project Ga0116129, IMG submission 89732) | Peatland microbial communities from SPRUCE experiment site at the Marcell Experimental Forest, Minnesota, USA - June2015DPH_17_10 | ecosystem: Environmental > Terrestrial > Soil > Wetlands...
CAAAACTTAACGCGTTAACAATTTAGAATTTATGTCATTGCTCGCAGGAAAAACCGGGATTGTCTTCGGTGTCGCCAACAAACGTTCCATCGCGTGGGCCATCGCCCAGGCGTGGCACAAGGCGGGGGCCAGACTCGCCTTCACTTACCAGGGGGAACGACTGAAAGAAAATGTTGAGGAACTCGCGGGCACTTTCGGCACGGACACGCTGATCCTGCCCTGTGACGTGACGCGGGACGAGGACATCGCGAACGTTTTCAAGGCGGCGGGCGAGAAATTCGGCAAGCTGAACTTGCTCCTGCACTCCGTCGCCTACGCGCCCAAGGATGCGCTGGAAGGCGAGTTTGTGAACACCAGCCGCGAAGCGTTCCGGGTGGCGCATGATGTGAGCGCGTATTCGCTGGTCGCCCTGGCGCGTGCCGCCGCACCGTTGATGACTGACGGCGGCAGCATGGTGGCGATGAGTTATTACGGCGCGGAAAAGGTCGTGCCGCATTACAATGTCATGGGGGTGGCGAAAGCCGCGCTCGAAGCCAGCACACGCTATCTCGCGTATGACCTGGGCCCGAAAAAAATCCGCGTGAACTGCATCAGCGCCGGCCCGGTGAACACCCTGGCCGCCCGCGGCATCGCCGGTTTCACGGAAATGCTGAAGCACTATGAAGCGCACGCGCCACTGAAACGGAATGTCACGCCGGATGAACTCGGCGCGACCGGAACTTTTCTCGCCAGCGATGGCGCCGCCGCCATCACCGGCCAGGTGCTTTACGTGGATGCCGGTTATCAAATCATGGGGATGTGACGGCTGGGCGCCGTTTTTGCCGGCGTTTTCTGAATTTGATCAGTCCGGGCGTTTCATCTCGAAACGGTCGCGCGTGCGGCAATACCAATGCGGTGAGGCCATCCGGCCAATAGTCGAAAGTTTGTCCGTGTGAATGCGTTTCTTTTCCACATCGAATAATTCATCGCGCACATGGAGACGCTTGATCAAACCGATGATGACCCGGTTGCCGCCGATTTGCAGCGTGCCCCATTCGAGACATTCCAAGCTCGCCGGAGCTTCCGCGATGCGTGGTGGCTTGACGATGGACGACGGTGCGGCGGTCAAACCGGCATGGATCAATTCATTTTCTCCGAACGGCAACGAGGCGGCACATTGGTTCATCGCCTCGGCGATGGATTCGTCCACGAGGTTCACCACGAATTCGTGCGTGGCGCGGATGTTCAGCGCCGTGTCTTTCGGCGTGCCGTTCTCGCGGTCGCCGGGTGCAAACGCGCAGATGGGCGGATTCGCGCCGAGCAGGTTGAAAAAGCTGAATGGTGCGGCATTCACGCGGCCATCGGCGCTGAGGGTTGTGACCAGCGCAATGGGCCGCGGCGTAACCAGGCTGGCGAGCAAAGTGTAGGCGCGGTCGGCAAATTCGTGTTCCAGATCGAGTTCCATAGGCGGTCAAACTAAGGCACTGGCCTTCGTCGTGCAAATGAAGTGATTGGGTTGCGCGAAGGGAACAATCTGGAATTTGATCGTTTCTTACGCGCGCCGGCAGAGGAAAACCCCTTCTTCACCGGATTCGGCCAGCCATTGCGCTTGAATCTTCAGTCCGTGACGCGAGAGATTTTTTTCCACCCGTTCCGGCGTATAGCGATACGAGAAGAAAAGCTGGATGGATTCGCCGCGGCGGAATTTGAATTTCTCCCCTTCAACCACAATTTCGCGTGGCTGCGAAAATTGAAACCGGGCCGCCACGCGCTTTAATTTCAGCGCACCCTCCTGAATGTCAAAGCGCAGCCTGCCGTCGCCACGCCCGACACCAAGGTCAAGCAGAAACGTCAACAGCCAGTCATGCGTCAGGGCATTGTCATATTGCGGCAGGATCTTTTTCAGGCCGGCGGCGTAATCCGCGCCGGGGGCGAGGTTGGCGCTGAACAGAAGATAATCCTTTTTGCGAACGAGGCCGGCGAGTTTCGGCAAGATTTCGTCCGCTTCAAAATTCGGGATCATGCCGAAAAAAGTGATGAGTGACGGGTGACGGGTGGCCAGGAAGCCGGAGAGATCATCCGCAGTGGCCAGGTCACAGACAAACGGGAAACAGCTTTTCTCCGCCACAACTTTCAACGCCGCCTCGCGAGCGACCAGGGTCATGGCCACGCTGACATCGGACGGGGTATAAGAAATTTCCCGGCCCGGCTTTTTCAAAAGCTGGAGCAACCGCGTGTCTTTCTGGCCGCCACCACAGCCGAGGCCGATGACGTGGACGGTCTGCGATTTGATGGTCCGGGCGGTTTCGGCAAACGCGAGATCGTAGGTATCCAGGCAATTCCGGTCCGTGCGCGCGGGCGAATGCGCTTCATGCAACGCGAGCCATTTTCGGGTTTGCTTAATGCTGTCGTAATGGAACTTGTGGTTCACGCGCCGCTGGCGGAGCGAAGCCAGCAGGTCACGGCGGACGCTTTCGGGAAACTGGCTGGAATGAATGGTGACGTTGGCGGTGGCCATGGTTAATCCATTTTCTCAAGGCGCGCGACGAAGGCGCCGTCCACCTGGTCGGCAAACGGCGATAGTTCGCGCGTGGATTCAAGTTTGAAATCCTGATGGGCAGCCAGGAACTCTTCAATCACCCGGGCATTTTCCTCCGGCTCCAGGCTGCAGGTGCTGTAAATCAAAATGCCACCGGGTTTTAATTTTGGCGCGGCGGAGTGGAGCAGTTCCAGTTGCGTCTTTCGCAATCGCACAATTTCATCCGCCGAAATCCGCCAGCGCAAATCCACGCGTCGGCGCAGGACGCCGGTATTGGAACAGGGCGCATCCAGCAGAATTCTGTCAAAGGTCGGGGATTGAAGTTTGAAGGTTGAAGCCACAACCGTTTCAACATTTTTGACGCCCAGCCGCGTACAATTTTCCAGAACCAGTTTCAGGCGTTCTTCGGAAATGTCAGTGGCGGTGATTTTGCCTTCGTTGTTCATCATTTGCGCGATGAAGGTGGTCTTGCCGCCGGGCGCGGCGCATAAATCGAGGATGGTTTCGCCGGGCTGGGCGTCCAGTTCGGTGGCGGCGAGCAGCGTGCTGGGGTCCTGGATGTAAAACCAACCGTCGCGAAAACTGGGCAGCGAAGCCAGCGGCGGATGCGACTTCAGTTCAAAGACAAGATTCTCACCGGTCCAATCGCGCTTGAAAAAATCGTATTCGACACTTTCCGCACGCCAGCGCGGAAGCAAGGCCGCGGCGGCTGCTTCCAACGTGGCCCCCTGGCCTTGCGCGAATTTAAGGGGGTTCACCCGGGCGAAGGTTTTGGGCGGGGTGTTGTTCCATTCCAAAAGCCGGAGCGTTTTTTCATCGCCGAAATTTTTCCGCCAGCGTTCCACGAGCCATTCGGGCTGGGAGAAACCCAGCGCGGGCTCGTTGATTCTTAATCCGGCGAGCAGGTTTTTGGTCGCGTCCTCTTCGCGCAGAAAGCCGCGCAAGACGGCATTGATGAAGCCGGCCTGCGAACCGTAACCGGAACGTTTGGCCAGTTCGACGGTTTCATGGACGGCGGCGTGCGGCGGGATGCGGTCCAGCCAGAAGATCTGGTAAAGGCCGAGGCGCAGCAGGTTTTGCAGCGCCGGCTTTTGCTCGCGCCCGCTGGTTTTGCGCGCGATCAGCCAGTCGAGGGTCGCCTGCCAGCGAACGACACCATAGACCATTTCCTGGCAAAGCCCCCGATCAGCGGGCGAAAGACGCGCGCGGGACAGGGCATTTTCAAGAAGATTTTCGGTGAATTCAGGGCCGATTTCGCGCTGGCGCAAAACGCGGACTGCAATTTGTCTTGGATTTTCGTCGTTCAATTCGTTTAATGTTGGCAACCTTGCTTCTGGACGCGAGACTAAAAACTTTATGAGAGAAGAATTTGAAAAACTGGCGGCGGCGGGAAAGATCGAAGGAAAACACGTTGAACTGCTGACACAACTCGTTGAAGGAGGCTATTGCTCGCACCGCAGTTGGGGGTTTGGAAAGATCAAAACCGTGGATACGGTTTTCGCGCGCTTCACCATTGATTTTCCGGGCAAGCCGGGCCATACGATGGATCTGGCGTTTGCCGCTGAATCCCTCAAGCCGATTCCCAAAAACCATATTCTCGCCCGCAAGGCGGCGGACATTGAAGCCATCCGCCACCTGGCGGCTCATCATCTCGACCTGATCAAAATCGTGCTGAACAGCTTTGACGGCAAGGCGACGGTGTACCAGATCCAGCAATCGCTGGTGCCGGACGTGATCCGGGATGATTGGAAGAAATGGTGGGAAACCGCCAAGCGCGAAATGAAGAAGGACGGCCACTTCATCGTGCCGGTGAAAAAAACCGAACCGGTGGTCTATCAGGCGCAGGAAACCTCGCTGCAAGTCCGTTCGCTGACCGATTTCCGGGCGGCGAAGGGCCTCAAGGCGCGGGTGGTGGTCGTGGCGGAAATTCTCAAGGCGGTATCGGATTTGGGCGACAAAGCCGCCTTGGCGAACGAAGTCATTGCCGCCTTGAACGCGGACATCGTGTCCCACCAGCGCACGCAGCCGTCGGTCGCCCTGGAGGCGATTTTTGCCCGCGACGAATTGCAACATGCCGCCGGAGTCCCGCCCGTCGCCGGCGAAGTCACCGCCGCACAAATCTGGTTGCAGGACGGCATCAAATTCGGTCCGCTCGTGGAAACCATTCCCGCCGCGAAACATCATCGCGCGCTGGAATCATTCCGGGAGGCGAATCCCGAGCGCTGGCATGAGATCCTGCGGGGCGCGATCAACCTGGTCTCCGCCAAACTCGCCAAGGAATTTGCCGCGCTGCTCATCCAGCAGGGTAAATTGGAAGTGCTCAAGGAAACGCTGGCCAAGCTCATCAACCAGCACACGGCCAGCAGCGAATTGCTTTTGTGGTTCGGCCGCGAACGCAATGAAGATTTCGTGGACATCCTGGGCCCGGAAGTTTTCCGGGCGATGCTCACGGCGATGGAACGCGACCAGTTCAACGAAAAACGCTCGAACCGCCTGCGCGATTTCATCCTGGAAGACCAGCAATTGCTTGGTGAATTGACCGCGTCCGCCGACATCGAAGTCATCAAGGACCTGACGCGCGCGCTGAAATTATCGCCCGTTTTTGACGACATGGACAAACGTTCCCTGCTCGCGCGGCTCGTCAAGGCGCATCCCGCGGTGCAATCACTCATCAGCGGCGAGCAAACCAAGCAGGATGCCAGCCTGCTCGTCTCGTGGGAAAGCCTGGAACGCCGCCGCCTGGAATACCAGGAACTGGTGCAGAAAAAAATCCCGGCCAACTCGAAGGAAATCGCCATTGCGCGCAGTTACGGCGATTTGCGCGAGAACCACGAATACAAAGCCGCCAAGGAAATGCAAAAAGTCCTGCTGCGCCAGAAGGATGAACTTGAAGCCGCGCTGACGCGGGCGCGCGGTCAGGATTTCTTGAATGTCAAAACCGACGTCGTCGCCCCTGGAACGATTGTGCAGGTCACCGACCTGCAATCCGGCCAGCCCGAAACCTTTACGATTCTTGGCGCTTGGGATTCCGATCCCGACAAAGGCGTGATCAGTTATCTGACCCCGGTCGCCCAGGCGCTCATCAACCATAAAGTGGGCGACGAAGTGGAAGCCGAACTGGAAGGCGCGAAACGCCGCCAGCGCATTGAAAAAATTGACGTCTGGAAAACGGAAGCCTCGGAGGAAGCGCCGGCGGAAGCCACCGCTTGAAATTCACCGCGAGGCAGAGATGCGGAGTTTAGGGCAGATCTAAAAACAAAGGCCCGAAGTTTTTACTTCGGGCCTTTGCTGTTTGATGATCGGAAGATCCGTTCAGGCTTTGCCGCCGAAAGTCACAAAATCGTCCATGTCCAGCACATCGAACCAACTGGAAATATCCGTGCGTTTGGGGGCGCCGGCCTTGTGCAGGCTGTTGAAATATTCGCGTGAATCCGGATTGTCCGGCGAACGCTGCTCCTGCCAGGCCGACCATGCCAGGATTTCGGAAGCGGTGGGTTTGTTCTTGGCGTTGGCCTTGATCCATTCGAGGACTTCAGTGTCGCTTTTCCCCAGTTCTTTTTTCAGGGCTTCAGCATCAATGCCCGCGAATTCAAGGAACCCCTGGTCGAGCGGGCAGGCGTAATGATATTCACCATTCTTGCCCGCGAGGGCTGCGCGTCCCTTGTCGAGGCAACGAGGCAAAATCGCGTAGCCGCCGAGCCGCACGCGGGCGCTGCGCGGCGGGAATTTGGTCAAATCAGGTGTGTGCAATGACATATATATTTTATTTTTTTAAGATGATCGCGTTCCGGCAACGCGCCAGAATTAACGATGCCTGCCAACTTGCCTCGAAAATGCTGAATTGCAAGTCGCGCGCGAAAATTTTACTTTAAACGCGTGAAACACTCTGGCAAAGCCGCTCAGTCCGCCCTGAAACTTATTGGCCTTTCGTTCGCCGCCGTCGTCGTGCTGCTGGCGTTTGCCTTTCTGGGCAAGGTCATCGGCACCTTCCTGCTGAACATCACCTGGGTGCTGTTTGCCGTGTGGGCCTTGTTCATGGTCTTTACTTTCTATTTTTTCCGCGACCCCGATCCGATGACCCCGACGGGCGCCAATCTCGTCATCGCGCCCGGTCACGGGAAGGTGGACACGATTGACACGACGACGGAACCCGAGTTCATGGGCGGTGAATGCCAGCGCATTTCCATCTTTCTTTCCGTCTTTGACGTTCACGTTCAAAACGCGCCGGTCACGGGGGTCATCGCCTTTTTTAAACATAAACCGGGCCAATACCTGAACGCCATGCGCGCCGACTCCGCGCAATTCAATGAGAATGTCCTGCTGGGCATCGAGTCCCTGGAGCCGGCGGGCGCCAAAGTGGGTGTGCGCCTGATCGCCGGGTTGATCGCCCGCCGCATCGTGCCGTGGGTCATGCAGAACGATCCGGTGCTGCGCGGCGAACGCATCAGCCTCATCCAATTCGGTTCGCGGGTGGATGTTTATCTGCCGAAAAGCGCGAAGATAAAAATCCAGCTCGGCGAACGCGTCGTCGGCGGGCACACTGTCCTGGCCGAACTTGTTTCAAAAAATGGCTGAGCAACCCGAACATAAACCGGACGAGACCGGTGAAAGCCCCAAGCTGAAGATTTATTTTCTGCCGAACCTGCTGACGGCGGGAAATCTCTTCTGCGGCTTCGTGGCACTGACCAAAATCGTCGAGGCGGATCTCACGCCCGACATGGCCGGCATCGTCAACTGGGCGCCCATCAAATTCGCGCTCGGCGCCATTTTGCTCGCGTGCATCTTTGACCTGTTCGATGGCCGCGTGGCACGCATGGGGGGGCATGAAAGCCCCTTCGGCCGCGAATTCGATTCGCTGGCGGACCTGATTTCCTTCGGCGCGGCCCCGGCTTTTCTCGTCCATCGCGTGGTGCTGCACGATGTGTTCGGCGGCGATTACCAGGAACTGGGCTGGTTTATTGCCTCGATTTATCTGATCTGCGGCGCGTTCCGGCTGGCGCGGTTCAACTGCCTTTCGGCCATGAACCTGCCCGGCGCGGGCAAGGATTTTCTCGGGTTCCCCATTCCGTCCGCCGCCGGGCTGGTGGCATCGCTGACCCTGTTCATCATCAAGCTGAATGAAAAGGAAAAAGACCTTGGCCACCTGGCGTATCTGCTGCCGGTCGTCCTCGTTTTCCTGTCGGCGATGATGGTGAGCGAAGTGCGTTACCCCAGCTTCAAATCGCTGGGCCTGCGCTCGACCACGACGTTCCTGAAAGTGGTGGTCGGCGCGCTGTTCCTCGGCCTCCTTTTGATTTTGCGGGAAAAGATCATTTATTATGTCCTGCCGTTTTTCTTCACGGCCTATCTGGTCTACGGTTTCGTCCGGCCACATATCTCGCGCGCCTGGCGCAAAGAGATCGAAGAAGACGAAGACGAATCCGGCGCCGCCAATTGACCCGATGGAATCACACTCAATTCTTTTGGCGGGACTGGCGGGGTTTTTCAGCGCGCTGATTTTTTCGTCGGTGCCGGTCGGGCCGATCAATCTCACCATCCTCAACGAAGGCTCGCGGCGCGGCTTTGCCTGGGCGCTGCTGATCGGCCTCGGGGCGGCGGTGATGGAGGTGATTTACTGCACCGTCGCGTTCACCGGCTTCTCCACCTTCCTGGACAACCGCACGGTGAAGGCGACGATGGAAGTGTTCAGCTTTGTTTTTCTTTTGTTTCTCGGCGCAAAATTTTTGCTGGCCCAAACAGTCAACGTGCCGGCCACCCTGGACGCGGCGTCGGCAAAAATCGGCGCGCGCCTGGATGAAAAACTGCATCCGCACTCGGCGTTCATGACCGGCTTTGTACGGGTGATGGGCAATCTCGGCGTGCTCCTGACGTGGATCGTGCTCGCCGCTTATTTGATGTCCCATGAAGCCTATTTCACCTCGCATAGCTGGGTGGCCGACCGGCTCGCCGCCAAAGTCGCCTGCGTCACCGGCGTGGCGTTCGGCACCTGCCTGTGGTTTTTAATCCTGAGTTTCAGCGTGTCGCGCGGGCATGGAAAATTCAGCCAGAAAACCCTGCTGCGCATGCAGCATATTTCCGGTTTTTGCCTGCTCCTCGCCGGACTTTACGGCGGCATGCACGTCATCTGGCAATTAACCCGGCACCGGGTTTGACCCGGCCGACCAATGCCAGCTGATAAAAACCCATGCCACGAAAGAAAAAAATTCACCCTGCAGCCAACCCCCGGAAGAAAAACTGATTTATGCTCAAAGCTGGAATTGTCGGATTGCCGAACGTCGGCAAATCAACCCTGTTCAACGCCGTCACGCGCACGCGCAAGGCGGAGGCGGCGAACTACCCGTTCTGCACCATTGACCCGAACATCGGTATCGTCACCGTGCCGGACGCGCGGCTGGAAGTGCTCAGGGGCATCGCCAAAACAACCGTCATCATCCCCGCGGCCGTGGAGTTCGTGGACATCGCCGGCCTCGTCAAGGGCGCGGCGCAGGGCGAAGGCCTGGGCAACAAATTCCTGACGCATATCCGCGAAGTGGACGCGATCGTGCAGGTGGTCCGCTGCTTTGAAGACGCGGACATCCATCACGTCACCGGCAGCGTTGACCCGGTGCGCGACATCGAAATCATCAATACCGAACTGGTCATCGCCGACCTGGACAACATCAAAAAGCGCCGCGAAAAACTCGCCAAGGACGTGAAGCGCGGCGACAAGGCCGCCGTGGCCGAAGACACCGTGCTGGCAAAATTTGAACCGGTCCTGGATACGGGCAAACTGGCGTTGACCGTCCAGCTCACACCGGAGGAAAAAGTGGTGGCGAAGTCATTTTTCCTGCTGACCGACAAGCCGACGATCTTCGCCTGCAACGTCAAGGAATCCGATCTGGCCACCGCCGACCAGAATCCCTTCGTCCAAAAAGTGCGCGAATATGTCAAAACGCATCTCGCGTGCGAGGCCGTGGTCATCAGCGCGCAAATCGAAAGCGATCTCATTGATTTGTCCGAGGCGGAAGCGAAGGAATTTCTGAAGGAACTCGGCGTGAGCGAGTCCGGCGTCGGCGCGCTGATCCGCGGGACTTATCATTTGCTCGGCTTGCGAACGTATTTCACGGCGGGCGAGAAGGAAGTGCGCGCGTGGACGATTCACGCCGGCGATACCGCGCCAAAAGCGGCGGGCGTGATTCATTCCGATTTTGAACGCGGGTTCATCAAGGCCGAAACCGTCGCCTACGACGATCTGGTGAAATTAGGCTCCGTCGCCGCCGCGCGCGAAAAAGGTTTATACCGGATGGAAGGCAAGGAATACGTCGTCAAGGATGGCGACGTGTTGCTGTTTAAATTTAACGTGTAGCCAGACCGTCAAAGCCCGGGCAGTGAATACAATGAGTTGGTGGCGTATAGCTGGGTGACCGCCTCGACGTGTCCGTCGCCAAAGGTTGCGTCGCTACGCATGCCGTGGCGGATGGACAGGAAATTATTAAGCGGGCCGGTGGCATTGGCATTCAGGGCAACGCTCAGACTGAATGGCTGCCAGCGACCGCTTAACACCACCCAGGTTGGCTCGGGCGATCCTGGTTCAATTGCCGGCTCATCGTTTTTCAGGTTCAACATGGCGACCGGTTCCACGGTCATCATTTTGCCGGCCGGGTTGCGCACTTGGGAAGACTTGAAACGATGGGCCACGTTTTGCAAATCAATGATGGTCACGAAACCGGGATTTACGTTGGCGGCATTAAGATCGTAGCTCGTAAACTCATAGCTGTAATAATACGGGCCATCCGCGGCCTGGTCATCAATCAGGCGATCGGTGTTAACCTGATCCATCGGGCAGCGGAAAATGTTGGTCGAGTTCCCGGTGCCGAGACTTTGGATGAGCGGGCTTTTATTGAGGGTGGCCAGGGTTCCATCGGGCAACGTGGGTGTCAACGCCCCCACCCGCCAGTAAATCCAATCTTCCGTGTGAAAACCATACGAGTTTCCGGAAGCCGCCCCGGCGTAGGTGTCATTGTAGTCCCCGATATAAATGATCATGCCCAACCCCAATTGCTTGAGGTTATTGATGCAAGACGCCTGCTGCGCCTTCTGTTTGGCCTTGGACAATGCCGGCAACAGCATCGCCGCCAGGATGGCAATGATGGCGATGACCACCAGAAGTTCAATCAAGGTGAAACCGTGCTTGGAACCGTGCTTGGGAATAGCAGATTTATGGTCAGAGAATTTCATATCTGATATTGCTCCGCAAAAAACTGATTGCTTACAGGGTTGTGTAGCGAACGTTAGCTTAAAGCCGGATGATTGCACATTGAACGTTTGTTCTATGTCACCCTTCCGCGCTGGAAAGCGATCGGCGGCTTGGGCGGCCGGTTGGGGAAATTTTCACGGACGAAATTCGGCGGTCACAGACCGTCACTACAACTTCACCAACAGGAGTTTAGAAGAAGTATCAAGAAATCCCGATGGCGGTTTGAAGTTTGAGGCTGGGAATTTCCCGGCACCCTGGAGGCTGGGGCTTTTTATCCCAGCTTGTAACGCCGGATTTTCGGATCCACTTCCTG
>Ga0116129_1001889_pt1 | contig 11065 bp, 10 predicted proteins | sample June2015DPH_17_2_FD_89732 | JGI IMG/M metagenome (GOLD analysis project Ga0116129, IMG submission 89732) | Peatland microbial communities from SPRUCE experiment site at the Marcell Experimental Forest, Minnesota, USA - June2015DPH_17_10 | ecosystem: Environmental > Terrestrial > Soil > Wetlands...
CGCGCTTCAACATGGCGACCGCCTGCTGCGATCGCCATGCCGACGGCAGCGGCCGTTTGGCGCTGATCTATGTCGATGAAGACGGCACCTCGCGCCGCACCTCCTTTGATGAACTGGCCGAGATGTCGCGCCGCTTCGCCAACGTGCTTGTCGCCGATGGTCTTCAACGCGGCGACCGGGTCGCGCTGTTCCTGTCGCAGTCGCTGGAATTGCCGCTCGCGCATCTTTCGGCTTTTCGGGCCGGCATGGTGTCGATCCCGCTGTTTGCGCTGTTCGGCGAAGACGCGCTGGAATTTCGGCTTGCCAATTCGGGCGCCAAGGCCATTGTCACCGATGCGATCGGCTGGGAGAAGCTGCAAAAAATCCGTGACCGGCTACCCGAGCTTCGCAACATCTATCTCGTCGGCGACGACGCGCCGGCAGGTACCAAGGTGTTCTGGCCGACGCTTCAGGCCGCCTCGTCCAACTTTGCCACCGTCGATACCGCGGCCGACGATCCCGCCATGATCATCTACACGTCGGGCACGACCGGCAATCCGAAGGGCGCGCTGCATGCCCATCGCGTGCTGCTAGGCCATCTGCCCAATGTCGAGATGGTGCATGATTTCTTCCCCAAAGCGGACGACGTGATGTGGACGCCGGCCGACTGGGCCTGGATCGGCGCGCTGTTCGATGTGCTGTTTCCGGCGCTCTATCACGGCGTGCCGGTGGTCGGGCATCGCGCGCGGAAATTCGATGCCCACGCAGCGATGCAGTTGATGGCCGATCACAAGATACGCAATGTGTTTCTGCCGCCGACCGCGCTGAAACTGATGCGCCAGTCTGAAGTAAAACATCCGGACGTGAAACTGCGCAGCATCTTCTCCGGCGGCGAAGCGCTCGGCGCGGAACTTTTGGACTGGGTGCGAGCCACTTTCGGCATCGAAGTCCACGAGGGCTATGGCCAGACCGAATGTAATCTTTCCGTCGGCAACAACGCCAAACTGTTTCCGATCCGTCCGGGTTCGATGGGTAAGGCGACGCCGGGATTCGACGTTCGCATCATCGACGACAAGGGAAACGAATTGCCGCGAGGAGAGCGCGGCATCATCGGCGTTCGCCAACCCAATCCCGTGACCATGATCGAATATTGGAAAAATCCGGAAGCCACGCAAAAGAAATTCGCAGGCGAATTTCTGCTGACCGGCGATCTCGGGCGGCAGGATGAAGATGGCTACTTCTGGTACCTCAGCCGCGAGGACGACGTGATCACCACGGCCGGTTATCGCGTCGGCCCGTCCGAGATCGAGGATTGCCTGCTCAAACACCCGGCGGTGGCGATGTCGGCGGTGGTCGGCATTCCCGATCCCGTCCGAACCGAATCGATCAAGGCGTGGATCGTGCTGCGGCCGGGATTTGCGCCAAGCGAAGCGCTGGCGCGCGAGATTCAGGACTTCGTGAAGGTCAAACTCGCCGCGCACGAATATCCGCGCTTCGTGCAATTTGCCGACGCCCTGCCGATGACCGCAACCGGGAAGGTTTTGCGGCGGGAGCTGCGCGCGCTGGGGTAGGCGAAAGATCTATTGTTTGCCGCGATTGCCGACCGGTGTCATGCCGGAGTCCTTGATGGCCAGCGTGTTTCGGTCGGAGGCCAAAAATTCGATCAGCCGCTTTGCCTGCTCTGGATGGTGAGCCGTACTGGTGATCGCGGCGGTGAACACCTGGACGAGTTGCGCGTCGTCAGGAAGCGCGCCCACGACCTCGATCCCGGGCTGATGGACGAGTTCGCTGAGCGGCCCGATCGCCAGGTCTGCTTCTCCGGCGGCTAACGCCCCGGTCGATTCGATGCCGCGGGCAAAGAGTTTCGATGTCACCTTGTCGGCGATTCCAAGCCGGGGGAAGACCTCGTCCTTCAAAAAAATGCCGCTGGTGCTTGCTGGCAACGCGACAAGATGCGCGCCGAGCAAGGCGCGCTTCAACGCGTCGATGTTGTTGATGTCAGGCTTGGGGTTTCCTTGCCGCACGGCGGCACCCAGCGGCACACTGGCGAGTTCCACCTCCGAACCGGCCGCAATCCGGCCCGCCGCGATCAATTCGCTGAGGCCTTCCTTCGAAAGAATGACCAGATCGACGTCAACGCCCTGCTCGAGCTGGGACTTGATGGTTTTCGGTCCCGTTCCCTGCGATGCGCCGGACAGCGTGGTGACAGCGATGCCGGTGTTGCGCTCAAATTCCGGCAGAACCTGCCTGTATGCGAGCGAGAAACCGCCCGATATCATCACGGTCAGTTTTTCCATTGTCTCTCCTTCGGATGGCGCAAAGGACATCGCGAGAGTGGCGGCGAGCGCGGCGAGGGCGCGTTTCAGCATTTCAGCCTCTTATCCGAATGCGGCGCCTCGCGCTAAAACTGCCAGTGCGCGCGGGCGGCGAAGACATTGGCCGGGCCGCGGTCGGCGTTGTAGCCGGGATTGGCAACGAATTGATAATCGAAGCTGAGTTTGGTCGAGGCGTTCAGCGCGAAGCTGTAATAGGCCTCGAAAATCTTCTCCAGGCCATAATTCGTCAATTGTCCGTCGCCGATCAGGATGCCGAGCCCGCCGGCATTGAGGAAGGCGATATGGGCGCTGGAGATGCCGTTGACGACGCCGGCAATGCCGATGGTGTCGTCGGGCCTGCCCCAGGATTTGCCGTTAATCGAGACGCCCCCCGAGACCGTGCGGTCGATGTCGGTGAAATCCCAGGGTTCGATGTTGCCGTCCGCCCAACCGGCGCGGATAAACATTCCAAGCGTCTCCGTGATCTGCTGCTCGACGTTGAGGCTCACGCCGGGACGGCTGGTATAGGCGCGCACCGCATTGATGTCGGCGGGCATTCCTGTGAGTTGCGCGAGCGCAACGGCATCGTTGTAATTGCCGGCGCTGCCGCGGTTCAAAAAGCCGGTGATCTTGATCTTTCCCGGCTGACCCCACAGGTCGTAACGCCGCTCGATTTCGCCGAGCAGCGAGAATTGCTGGAAGGTTGGATCGAGCGTCGCGCCCAATGGACTGACGCCACCCGCCGGGGTTTCGGAGAGGTCGAACGCGCCGGCGCGGAACGTCCAGGGTCCGGTGTACCATTCGGCGGCCGCGCTGTAATTGTAGCCCCAGCCGTCGGCGGCGTAGTCGAAGGTGCCGGCGTTGACCAGCGACCAGTTCAGGAAATCGGACTTCGGGCTGTTGGCGTATTTGTTCGTATCAAAGATGTCGTTGACGCCGAAAAGCCCGACGGTCAGCACCAGCCGGTCGGTCGAGCGCGTGCCCTTGAATTGAGTGAAATCGTCATCAATGCTCTCGGTCTGGCCGCCGAGATTGATGGTCTGGCGCAGGAAGGCGCGTTGCAGGCGCGCGTAGGGCGTGTCCGAGCCGATCTTGTAGGCCTCGGCGCTCAGATATCCGGCGACGCCATGGGTGCCGTTTAAACCAAAGCCCTGGTCGATTTCCGGATTGGCCCAGAACTCCGCGCCCCGCCACAGCTTGACGCCGGTGGACAGCGTGAGGTCGACGGTTTCCCTTGATTGCCCGCCGCCGGAGAGGCTGTTGGTCCCGGCAAACGGCGAGGCGAATGCCGGGTAGGCCTGATTGACGGCGGTCGCCTGCCCATGCACCGCAAAGCTGTCGCCCGCACCCACGAAATGCGATGGCGCGTAAGCTGCCGGCCGCGAAGGATCGTCGAAGCGATAGTCGAGGCCGAGGCGAAACTGATTGAGCGACAGACCGGAGCTGACGCGTTGGCCCGACGCCGGAAAATTCACCGCGACCGACGGAAAATCGGTCCAGAGGTATTCGCCGCGGACCGTCCAATGCGGCGCGATCGCCGTCTCGACGCCAACGCCGGCCGCCCAGCCGAAGCGGTAGAGGAAGCGGTCTTCGGTGTTGCCGGTCGCGTTTTGCACGAGCGTTTGCTGATCATAGGTCCAGGCAAGGCCGCCGGTGGCGTAGAACAGCCAGTGGCCGGGCGCATAGCCGATGCGGCCGCGCACCGTTCCCGACGCCAGCATGTTTTCGCTGAAGGTCCCCCCGCCGAAGGTCGGCGACGTAAAGTTCGAGATGCCGCCGGTGGTCATACCGGTTGCGGGGTCGGGGAACGTAGGAAACGAGCCGTCAGCTTCGATGCCGAGCACCAACCGATTCCGCAGCATCAAATTGTAGCCGCCTTGCACGCCCTCGAACCAGCTGCCGCTTTCCTTGAAGGCATTGGGTGATTGGTAAAGCCCAAAGGAACCGGCGACCGGTGCGCCGCCGCCGAGCGGCGCGAGCGTCCAGCCGGAGTTTCCGGTCGCAAGCCCGATATGGCCGCCGACATAGAAGCCGGTCCAGTCATAGTCGGTTGCGGCGGGCGGTGCTTTCACCGGCAGCGTGGCCGGCAGATCGGCGGCGCGCGCTTCACCCGCAAACAGAGCCAGCAGCAGCGGCGCGGCAGTTCTGCAAGTCCCGCACAAGCGTTTGAAAATTTCAGCATATGAATTCAAGAGCGGCCCACCATCCGCGTGACGAGTTCATTCCTTGTCATCGCAGCGGAGCAGATGTCAATGCGCTCGCGCGTTCAACCGCGGCGCTTTCGTTACAAAAAGACGCAGTGATCGGTTCGCAGTTGATAGGCATTCGCGACAGCAGATGAGATTAAAGGCCAACGCGGGAATAAAACGCATCAAGGTGTCTTTATACCAAGCTTCTTCAGTGCTGCGAGCATGCGTTCGGGCGGCGCCATTTTGACCACGAGGGCTTGACCTGTTTCGAGCAGGCTCTTCAGGCTTGAGAGAATCGCCGGCCAGCCCTGCCGTCCGCCGGAGAGGATATCGTCGTCGAGCGGCCGGTCGTGTGATTCGGTCATGGTGAGCCGTATCGCATCGCCGGCCGGCTCGATCTCGTAAGTGACAAGCGTTGCGCCCAGCTTTTCTATCAGCTCCGGCCAGTTGACGTTGAATGTGAAAGAGAGCTTGCGATACGGCACGCATTCGGCCACCTCGCCGCTGATATGCAGCGCACCATCAGGTGCGCGCACGATGTAGGCCCCGCCGATCCTGAGATCGATTTCGACCGCATTGCCGAAGAAATATTTTCGGCTGAATTCGGCCGATGTCAGCGCCTGCCAGACCTTCTCGGGCGTAGCGGCCATGTAGATCGTATAGACCGTCATCGGCTTGAAGCGGTCGATGTTCATGACGATTGAATTTCCTTGCCGAGTGCGGTCCTGGGAATGGCAAGTGCGGAGCCGGTCTCAAGCAGGCTCTTGAGGCTCGACAGGATCGCCGGCCATCCCGTGGAGATCGCGTCCCGAAGTTTGTCGGCCTTGGCAAAACCTTCATGGATGAGTGTCAGTTTGACGAGAGGGCCATGCGGCTCGAGGGTGAAGACAACCTTGGTCGGTTCCGCGTTCCGCAGGTCGTCCCTCAGAATGTGGTTGAACGTATACGAAAGGCGTCGCGGCCGATCGAATTCGAGAACCTCCCCCACATCGCTGGTGATGCCGTTGGTGACCAGCGCGAACGACGAGCCGATCCGCCAGTCGCTTTGAAGCTCGGTGCCGAACCAGTATCTCCTGGAAAAGTCGCTACTCGTGAGCGCCTCCCACAACTTTTCCGGCGTGGTCTCGATATAGGTCACGTAAACGAATTCCGGCTTACTCATCGCGCTTCTCCAACTGCCGTTTCAACTCACTGAGCGCGGTCAATTTGCCGCGCTCGAATTTCTTGATCCACCGTTCGCCGATCTGATGGATCGGCACCGGGTTGAGGTAGTGCAGCTTCTCGCGGCCCTGCTTGTAAGTCGTGACAAGATTGGCCTCCTCGAGGATCACAAGGTGTTTGGTGACGGCTTGCCGCGTCATGGCAAGGCCCTCGCAGAGCTCGTTCAGTGTCTGTCCGTTTTCGGCGTGAAGCCTGTCGAGCAACGACCGCCGGGATGCGTCGGCCAGGGCTTTGAAAACTTCATCCATGTGAAAACAATAGGCAACTAAATGGTTGCCTGTCAAGAGGGTGTTTTGGCGGCGATAAAAGGCTGTGCTAGTGGTCACCTAGCCAGCACAGATTGGTTTTTTTGAAAGCCTGGGTGGAAAAAACATGAACCGTTACCTCAAACCGGCAATCTGCTTCACGACGTTCTTCGTTCTCTGCGGCGTTACGCATGCGCAGATCCCCGATGTTCAGCCTGAACAAAAGATCGACGCGCAAAAGATCGGGGCCCCGCCCGAAGCCTCCAATATGAAGCTCGTCGGGTACAATGATTTGCAGGCGCGCAGCGCCTATCAGCCGACCATCCACCATCAAGGCGACCGCTGGATCGCCTATATCGGCCATCACGGCGGCACCGATGAAATCCCCGATCCCGTCAATCCAATGACCGGCAAGGCCGAACCGAACGGGACCTCGATCGTCGACGTCACCGATCCGGCGCATCCGAAATATCTGCATCACATTCCAGGCCAGGAGGGAAAATACGAAGGCGGCGGCGCTCAGATGGTGCGCGTGTGTGACGGCAAGCAATTGCCCAAGGGCGATCCGAACGCGGTTTATATGTTGCGCGCGATCGGCAGCGCCGGCCATGAGATCTGGAATACCGCCGATCCCTCCAATCCCGTGCTCATCGCCCGCATCGGCGAGGGGTTGAAGGACACGCACAAGAATTTTTGGGAATGCAACACCGGTGTCGCCTATCTCGTCTCCGGCCTGCCCGACTGGCGCACGCGCCGCATGACCATGATCTATGATCTCAGCGATCCCGCCCATCCCGTGAAGATCAGGGACTTCGGACTGCCCGGCCAGGAGCCAGGTTCGACCGGCGCGGTCCCGACCGAACTGCATGGGCCGATCTCGGCCGGTCCTGAAGGCAACCGCGTCTACTTCGGCTACGGCACCGACAAAGGGGGCTTCCTGCAAATTGTCGACCGCGACAAGCTGTTGAAGGGACCCAAGGAGCCGACGCCGGAAAACCTGCGCTATCCCGAGATCTCGCGGATGTCGATGTCGGCCTTCAACGGCGCGCACACGACGTTTCCGATGCTGAAAATGCCGATCGCCGAATTCGCCAAGGACAAGGAACCGACGCGCGACATCGTCATGATCGTGGACGAGGAGATCCTCAACGAGTGCACCGAGCCGCGGCAGATGGTGTGGTTCGTCGACGTCACGATCGAATCGAGCCCGATGGTGATTTCGAGCTACACGGCCAGGGAATCCGACGGCAATTTTTGCGAACGGGGAGGGCGATTCGGTTCGCACTCCTCCAACGAAAGCATGGCGCCGGTCTACTTCAAGAAGATGGCCTTCATCGCCTTCTTCAACGCCGGTGTCCGCGCGATCGATATCCGCGATCCCTATCACCCGACCGAAGTCGGTTACTTCATCCCGTCGATCACCGCGGCGACCGACAAGCGCTGCGTCAAGGTCGACGGCAAGGACCGCTGCAAGGTCGCGATCCAGACCAACAATGTCGAGACCGACGAGCGCGGCTATGTCTACATCGTTGACCGCGCCAATACCGGCATGCACATTCTGGAACTGACCGGAGACGCGCGCAAGATTGTGGGCTTGCCGTGACGGTTTCGTCATTCCGGGTTCGGTGCTTTGCACCGCTCCGGAATGACGGCCGGAATAAATCCGGCCATAGCGGAGAGAATCTGGCAGGAACCCATGTCCCTTCAAGTCTATCTCGCCTACATCGCCGCCTGCGTCGGTCTCGCGCTCTTGCCCGGCCCGATCGTGACGCTGGTGATTGCCAACGGACTGCGCCACGGCACCCGCGCGGCGCTGACCAATATCGCGGGCGTGCAGGTGGCGTTGACGATCGTGATCGGCATTGTCGCGATCGGATTGACCTCGCTGATGGCGACCATGGGCTACTGGTTCGACTGGGTGCGGTTTGCCGGTGCGGCCTATCTGGTCTGGCTCGGCATCAAACTGATCCGCAACCCCGTCGAAGGCGTGGAGGCCGACGCACCACCGCCGCCGCGCGGCGGGTTTTTCCTGCAGGGCTTTCTGGTCGCGTTGTCCAACCCCAAGCTGTTGGTGTTCTTCGGCGCCTTCATTCCGCAGTTCGTGGATATGAGCCGGGATCATTTCTCGCAGGTGGCGCTGCTCGGCATCACCTTCATGTTTTTCGCCGGGCTGACGGATGCGACCTACGCACTTCTCGCCGGTCGTGTGCGGTCGTTCTTCTCGGCGCGCCGAACCCGGCTTCTGTCGCGCGTCTCCGGCGGCGCCATGATCGGCGGCGGCGTGTGGCTTGCGTTGACGCGGGCGCGGTAAATTAGGCGGGCAACAAAGCCTGCGCGCGCAAGGTCGCTTCGATCTCGCCGAAAATATTCGCAAGCCGTTCCGCCCATTGCGTCTCGCCCGCTTGATCCTCGATGAGATCCTGGCGGATTTCGATTCCGGTATTCATCAGTCCGCGCGCCTCGCCATGAACGGGAATGGTGTAATCGGTTTCGTTGCTCACGGCATAAGGCTCGTTGTCGCCGACGACGAGATCGCCTTGCGCGCGCAAGCCCTTGAGCAATAGCGGCGGCAGGCGGGTGTCGCTCTGATAGAGCGTGCCGACATGCCAGGGCCGCTTGATGCCCGCATAGACCGGCGTGAAGCTGTGCAGCGAGACCAGTACGGTCGGAATCCCGTCGCGCAAGCGGCGTTCGATCGTCTCGCCGATCCGCCGATGATAGGGATCGAACACCTCTTGCCGCCGTGCCTGCGCCTCCTCGCGGGTGAGGCCTTCATTGCCGGGGATCATGGTCGCTTCGCTGATACGCGGAATTGAACCCGGCGCATCCAGGGGACGATTACAGTCGATCACGAGCCGCGAATAGGCTTGGGCGATCAGATGCGCATCAAGATGCACAGCGAGCGCGCGCGCCACGCCGGCAATGCCGATGTCCCAGGCGATATGGCGCGTCAGTTCGCCCGCGGGCAGGCCGAGATCGCCGAGTTTGCGCGGAATGGCGCGGCCAAAATGATCCGAGGTCAGAAGGAACGGCGAGCGGCCTTGCGGGTTCTCTTCCACGACCGGTGCCGGATCCTCTCTGCCGAGGAGTAACGAAGTGTCGCCGGCGTTCACCAAGACCACCTTTTCCTGCCCAATGTGCCTACTCAACGAGCACTGCCGATCTCGAAATATGCCGCGCTTGCTATAGATTACATCTTACAAAGTCATAATAATTGCAATTAACGATGCCGCGCCTGACGATTCACCACAAGACCGTGTACCGCTATGCGCGCCCCGTCGCATTTGGCGAGCATCGAATCATGCTGCGTCCGCGCGACGGGCATGATTTGCGCGTCTTGTCCGGCGATCTCAGGATCGAGCCGCAGCCGATGTCGCTGCGATGGATTCACGACGTGTTCGGCAACAGCGTCGCGATCGCGACCTTTGACGAGCGATCCGACCTTCTGAGCTTCACCTGGACCGCGACCGTCGAGCATAACCCGGCTGAAGCATTCGCGCTGACGCCGGACGACCACGCTTATTTCTATCCGTTCTTCTACGACGAGGAGGAGTTTCCGGACCTCCGCGAGTTCATCACGCCGCACTACGGCGATCCGAACGGTGAGCTGTCGGCCTGGGCGCGGAAATTCCTCGATGCGGAAGCGCCGACCCCGACCTTCAAGATTCTGAGCCAGATGACCCACGGCATCCGCGATGCCTTTACCTATCGCAAGCGGCATGAGCACGGCACCCAGCATCCGCTCGATACGCTGCAGACGGGTTCGGGCACCTGCCGCGATTATGCGCTGCTGATGATCGAGGCGTTGCGGCGGCTCGGCATCGCCGCGCGTTTCGTATCGGGTTATTTGTTCGTGCCGGCGGATGGCGGTTATCTCGGCGGCGGCTCGACGCATGCCTGGGTTCAGGTCTATCTGCCGAACGCGGGCTGGATCGAGTTCGATCCAACCAACGGCATTGTCGGCACGCGCGATCTCATTCGCGTCGCGGTCGCGCGCGATCCGCGCCAGGCGGTACCCTTGCACGGCACGTATCTCGGACCCGCCGACGCCTTCATGGGCATGGAGGTCGGCATCCGCGTCGTCTCCGCCGAACAAGTGGTGGAGAGCTGACCATGCAGATCAAAGTCGGATTTGAAATCGCCTACACCGCGCCGCAGCCGACGCCGATGGTGATCATGCTGTCGATCCACCCCTCGCGCCGCCACGATATCATCGGCGCGGAGACCATCACCACCGACCCGGATGTAAGCATCCGTTACTATTACGACTCCTTCGGCAATATTTGCGGCCGGCTGATCGCGCCCCCCGGCGGCGTCACGTTGCGTGGCAAGGCGCTGGTGCGCGATTCCGGATTGCCGGACGCGGTCGCGCCCGATGCCAGGCAAATGCCGGTCGAGCAATTGCCGGATGACGTGCTGGTCTATCTGATGGCGAGCCGCTACTGCGAGACCGACAAGCTCGTCGATCTCGCCTGGTCGCTGTTCGGCAATACCCAGCCCGGCTGGGAACGGGTGATGGCGATCTGCAACTATGTGCACGACCGCATCACCTTCGGTTATGAGCACGCCCACCACATGAAATCGGCGTTCGACGCCCACGAGCAGCGCGCCGGTGTGTGCCGCGATTTCGCGCACCTGGCGTTGACGCTGTGCCGCTGCATGGGGATTCCGGCGCGCTATTGCACCGGCTATATGGGCGATATCGGCATTCCGCCGGATCCGGCTCCGATGGATTTCTCCGGCTGGTTCGAGGCTTATCTGTCGGGACAATGGTACACCTTCGACGCCCGCCACGTCGTGCCGCGCATCGGCCGCATCGTGATGGCGACGGGGCGCGATGCCGCCGACGTCGCGCTGTCCACGAGTTTTGGACGGATGATTCTCGCCAGGTTTTCTGTCGTCAGCGATGAAGTGAAGGCGACTTGAATCTTGCCCGTCATTCCGGGATGGTGCGAAGCGACAAAATCGAAATACGATTTTGCGCTGAGCAACAGACCCGGAATCTCGAGATTCCGGGTTCGCATCTTCGATGCGCCCCGGAATGACAGATACCCATGACCTCCGATCTTCTCTTCGTTTACGGCACCTTGATGCGCGGCTATGCGCATCCGATGGC
>Ga0116129_1001890_pt1 | contig 11064 bp, 9 predicted proteins | sample June2015DPH_17_2_FD_89732 | JGI IMG/M metagenome (GOLD analysis project Ga0116129, IMG submission 89732) | Peatland microbial communities from SPRUCE experiment site at the Marcell Experimental Forest, Minnesota, USA - June2015DPH_17_10 | ecosystem: Environmental > Terrestrial > Soil > Wetlands >...
GAATACGGTTCGGTGATTTTCATCGCGGGCAATATGCCCATGAAATCCGAGATCGCTCCGCTGCTGATCGTCAGCAAGCTGGAGCAATACGATTACGCCGGCGCCACGGCCATCGCGGTGGTCATGCTGGTGCTGTCCTTCGCGATCATGTTTGGAATCAACGCCCTGCAAAATTGGGCCTCATCCAGGCACGGGGAGCGCTGATGGGACGTTGGCTGCTGATCTTCACCGCCCTGCTGTTTCTCTGCGTCTTTCTGGTGCTGCCGTTGATCGCGGTATTCGCCCAAGCGCTGGCCAAGGGCTTCGAAGCGTACTACCTCGCCATCATGGCACCCATGGCGTGGGCTGCGGTGAAGCTCACGCTGCTGGTGGCGGCGATTGCGGTTCCCCTGAACCTGATTTTTGGCGTGGCCGCCGCATGGGCGATCGCCAAATTCAACTTCCGCGGCAAGAGCGCATTGATCACGCTGATCGATCTGCCGTTTGCGGTCTCTCCGGTCATCGCCGGCATGATTTTCATTTTGGTGTTCGGCACTCACGGCTGGTTCGGCGGCTACTTGCGGGCGCATCACATCCGGGTGGTATTCGCCGTGCCGGGCATCGTGCTGGCCACCATGTTCGTCACCTTTCCGTTCATCGCTCGGGAGTTGATTCCCGTGATGCAGTCGCAGGGCAAGGACGATGAGGAAACCGCGCTGTCGCTCGGCGCCACGGGCTGGCAGACCTTTTGGCGCGTCACCCTGCCCAATATCCGCTGGGGCCTCCTCTACGGAGTGCTGCTGTGCAATGCCCGGGCCATGGGTGAGTTCGGCGCGGTCTCGGTGGTGTCCGGACACATTCGTGGCCTGACCAATACCATGCCTTTGCACGTCGAAATTCTCTACAACGAGTACAACTACACCGCTGCATTCGCGGTCGCCTCGCTGCTGGCATTGCTGGCGTTGCTGACCCTGGCGGGAAAAAGCATTCTTGAATGGCGCGAGCCCGAGCTGCGCCACGCGGTCCGCAGGCCGCGCGATCGAACGGGGAGGGCATATCCATGAGCATCGCATTGCGCGGCGTGACCAAGCAGTTCGGCGAATACGCCGCGGTCGAGAACATCGATCTGGATGTTCCGACCGGGGCCCTGATGGCGCTGCTCGGCCCCTCGGGCTCCGGCAAGACCACCTTGCTGCGGATCATCGGCGGTCTGGAAACGCCGGATCAGGGCCAGGTGCTGTTCGATGGCCAGGATGCAACCCTATGGCCCATCGGTGATCGCAAGGTCGGGTTCGTATTTCAGCAGTACGCGCTGTTTCGCCACATGACGGTGTTCGAGAATGTCGCGTTCGGATTGAAAGTGAAGCGCCGCCGCGAGCGTCCCTCCGCGCCGGCCATCCGCAAGAAGGTGCAGGAGCTGCTGGAGCTGGTGCAGCTGGGCTGGGCGCATGACCGGTATCCCGCTCAGCTCTCGGGCGGCCAGCGGCAACGCGTGGCCTTGGCACGCGCGATGGCCATCGGCCCCCAGGTGCTGCTGCTGGACGAACCCTTCGGAGCCTTGGACAGCCAGGTACGCCACGAGCTGCGGCGCTGGCTGCGCCGGCTGCATGATGAATTGCATTTTACCAGCATCATCGTCACGCACGATCAGCAAGAGGCCATCGAGGTGGCCGACACGGTGGTCGTGTTGAATCGCGGCAAAATCGAACAGGTCGGAATTCCCGGCGAGATTTACGACCTGCCCGAATCCGCCTTCGTGCACCGTTTCCTGGGGCAGGTGAACGAACTGCCGGTACTCTTACGCGACGGGCGTGCCTATATCGGTCCCATCGATATCTCCGCGGCGGCCGAGGTGCAGACGGGGAGCGCTCAAAACATCGCGCTGATCCGGCCGCATGAGATTGAAATCGGCCAGGCATCGTCGGGATGGCCCGCAACGGTGGTCGCCGTGCGCGTGATCGGACCCATCGTGCGTCTAGATGTATGCGCCGATGGTCACCCCCTCCATGAGCCGCTCGAGGCGGAAATCAGCCGCGAGCGATTCGAAGCGGAGCGTTTCACCATCGGCCAAAGAGTCGGCCTGCGCTTCAGGCGCTGGCAGCTGTACCCGGCCGCAGCTTGAGGGCCAAGCCTAAGTCATTGGACGGCTGATAGGCCGCACTGAAGGTCGAAAACGCCGCCGCGGCGTCTTCCAGATCGGCTTCGGGCAGCTCGAAGCTATTGAAGCCGCAGCGCGCCATGAAGAACAATTGATCGCGGCGCACATGGCCCGTGGCGCGCAGCTCGCCCTTGAAATTCCAGCGCTCGCGCAGCAAGCGCGCCTGGGTGTAGCCGCGGCCCTCGGCGGGTCCGGGAAACTCCGCGGCGATGAGCGCGAAGTGCGCAAGATCGGGCGCCAGCCGTTCAACGTTGTGGGCGGGCGCTAGGACCACCCCTAAGCGGCCGGTGCGCGCGAGCCAGGTATCAGGATCGGCCTGCCATTGATCGAACGTGATGATGAGCGGCTCAGCCGCATCGGCGGCCGCTTCTGAAACGTAGCGCCATTCATCGACGGCGATCTGACGATCACGCAGCAAGCGGCGCGGCATAGACCCTCTCCTTAAACGGCTTCACGCCCAGGCGCCGCACGGTATCGAGGAAGCGCTCTTCCGGTTGCCGCTGTTCGACGTATACATCCAAGAGCCGCGCAATCGTTTCCGGCACCTGCGTCTTGGCGACCGATGGGCCGATGACCGAGCCCAGAGAAGCGTCGGCGCCGGCCGCGCCCCCGATGGTGATCTGATACCACTCCTCCCCGCCCTTATCCACGCCGAGAATACCGATGTTTCCGACATGGTGATGCCCGCAGGCGTTCATGCAGCCGGACATCTTCACGTCCAGCTCGCCCAAATCATAAATATAATCGTAGTCGTCGAAGCGCTCATTGATGAGCTTGGCGACGTCGATGGAACCGGCATTGGCCAGACTGCAGAAGTCCAGTCCCGGACAGCAAATCATGTCGGTCAAGGTGCCGATGTTCGGCGTCGCGAGGCCGGCTCCTTTGAGCGCCTGCCACAGCTCGTAGCACTTGCCCTGTTCGACATCGGCCAGCAGCAAATTCTGCGTATGCGTGACGCGCACTTCGCCATAACTGTAGCGATCGGCGAGATGCGCGATCAATTCCATCTGCGCATCGGTCGCATCGCCGGGCGGCATGTCGGGCTTTTTCAGCGACACGAACACGGCGCGGTAACCGCTGACTTTGTGCGCGGCGGTGTTGTAGCGGTACCAGGCGCGAAATTCGGTCTCCTTCCCCGCGTCCGGTTCGCCATTCGGCAGCACGCGGTAGGCGGGCGGATCGAAAAACGCGCGCATGCGTGCGATTTGAGCGTCATCGACGCGCGGGCCGGTCTCGCGCAGCAATTCCCACTCCGCTTCCACCCGCTTTTTGAATGCTTCTATGCCCAACGAGCGCACCAGAATCTTGATGCGCGCCTTGGTCAGATTGTCGCGGCGTCCTTCCAGGTTGTAGACGCGCAGAATCGCTTCGAGGTACGAAAGCAAATGTTCCCGCGGCAGAAACTCGCGCACCACCTGACCGATGATGGGAGTGCGACCCAAGCCGCCGCCCGCCAATATTTCAAAACCGAGATCCCCGTTGGGTCCGCGTACGATGTGCACACCCACGTCGTGGACCAGCGAGGCCGCCCGATCCTGCGCCGCGCCGGTCACCGCGATCTTGAATTTGCGCGGCAGATACGTGAACTCGGGATGGAAGCTCGACCACTGGCGAATGATCTCGCACCACGGGCGGGGGTCCTCGATCTCATGGGGAGTGACGCCGGCCAAATGGTCCGAGGTGGTGTTGCGAATGCAATTGCCGCTGGTCTGGATGGCATGCATCTCGACCTCGGCGAGTTCCGCCAGAATGTCCGGGACTTCCTCGAGTTTCGGCCAGTTGTACTGGATGTTCTGGCGGGTGGTGAAATGCCCGTAACCCCGGTCATACCGGCGCGCGATCCTTGCCAACGTGCGCAGCTGGGCCGATGACAGCAGTCCGTAGGGAATCGCGACGCGCAGCATGGGCGCGTGGCGCTGGATGTACAGCCCGTTGCGCAAGCGCAGATGACGAAATTCGTCCTCGCTCAAACGACCCGCAAGGAAGCGCTGGGTTTGGTCGCGAAACTGCGCCACCCGCTCCTGCACCAGGGTCTTGTCGGTGAGATCGTACCGATACATGGCGACACGATACGAGAAACCGCCGAATCGGGCTAATTACCGCATGACATGAGCTTATGACTGCCGATCCTTGTCAGTGATGGCCGATCCTTGTCAATCGGCACAAAAGTTCCCTCTGGAATAGGTAAAAACCGTGATTTGCTTGGCAGAGCGAACCTTGAGTTCGGCGCAGCATCGCGGAGGTAACAAAGGGCCCCCATTTGGCTAAAGATCTCACGGAAATATCGGTCGCACCGGACACCTATCATGTCTCGCCCGAGCCCATGCTCATGATCGCTGATTTGCACGGCGCTCTGGCGCTATGCCTGCACGATGAAGGACGCGGGGTGGGAGGCTTGCTGCACTTGAGATTCATGGGCGGCACCGGCCGTCCCAGCGACGTGACCGACAACACATTGAGTTCCGTTCTGGTGGTGCTCGACAAGTTCAAGCGCGCGGTGCTGGGGAATTCGACGCGCCGCGACGAGGTTCAGGCACGCATTCTGGCGCACGCCTTGCCGCCTACCGATGCCGGTGAGCCGAGCGCTTCGCTCGTGGATTTGATCCAGGCTGATCTTGCGGACGGTAAAATTGCCTGCGGATCTCAAACCATGCGGCGCACGGAACCTGTGCGCGTGTGCTTCCAACCGTTTGAAGGCCGCGTCTGGATATGCGGTCCGAACGACCTGCGAACAACCAAGCGGGCACAGCTGGGCTGATTTCATTATAAGATTCCCCGAATTCACGGGGGTTCCTTCATGCGCATCACGGTCTTGGCGGCAATCATTGTTCTGAGCGCATGCGCCAGCGACGACTTGCGTTCGACGCCGCCGCCGGGCGTGGATTTCAGCGGTCGATGGAAATTGAACGAGGCCGATAGCGATGACCCGCTGCATTTGGTGCAAGCGGCCAACGGCCAGGCCGCGGACGCCAATAGCGGCAATTCAAGCGGGCGTTCAGGGCGAGGCGGACGCTCGCAGGGCTTGGGCGCCCCCACTCTGATCCCGCCGGCTACGCCGTCCATCGGCGCGCTCGGCGAGGCCGTGCGCTTCCCGGGCAAACAGCTCGAGATCAAGCAGGTGGGCGGTGTGGTCGCGTTCACCTCGGAAGGCAAGGACCGCGTCTGTCAACCGGGCAATGGGAAGAAAGGCGCCCGACATCGCAGCAGCGCTGCGGACCGCGATGCGCCTTTGCCGGCGGCGCGCGAGGCACCGCCGCCCATCTGCGGTTGGTCCGACAAAACGCTGATTGTGCGCAGCAGGGATGCGGACGAGGACCGTCCCCCATTCGAGGAAAGCTACAGCATCTATGAGGATGGTGGGCGCCTGGTCGAGGAGGTGAGCTTCCGGGGCGGGCGCTCGAACGGCTTCGTCCTGTCCCGGGTATGGGATCGAGTGACACCATAAAAAAGCCGGGCTTAAAGCCCGGCTTTCAAGTCCCCATGCCTCTCGCGGCGCCTTATTTAAGGAGCGCTCGTCGGTGATCGGTCTTTTTTCCCTTTCGATCCAATTGCGTCCGAGCAACACTCTAGTCTCGCGCCGTCGCCGAAGCTAGCCCTATTGCAAAGAAGAGTGAAAATTAATGTAGCTCCAAAGCAACAACAAATGTTAGAGGTTCCGGCCTGGGGGTTGGGTTCTAGTATCCTAAGCCAGGAAAGCATCCACAGACGCGGGAGATCGAGAACCGTGGCCAAGTCCACAAAAGTTACTTTACCGGCCGGACCGGTCCGCACCCGGCGCGCCTATTTTGACTGTAGATTCGGGCAGCTACACGTGCGCACAGCGTTTCCCACCACCGGCGGATTCGACGAGCAGGTTCCCCTGGTCTGTCTGCATCCCGATAAGAGCTCGAGCCGGTGGTTCGCACGATTTTTGCCAGAAATCGCCGATGCGCGATCGGTGTACGCGCCGGATTTGCCGGGACTTGGGGAATCGGATCCCTCGCTTGGCGGCAGCGTGGCCGATGCCGCCGCCGCCATTTCAGACCTGGCGAGCGACCTGCGGCTGCGGGAAATAGACGTCCTGGGTGTTCACGGCGGCGGCGCCGTGGCGCTGGAACTCGCTCAAGCCCGCCCGGAGCTGGCGCGACGCCTGGTGCTCGTGGGGCTTCCCGAGGCCGATCGACTGCCGAGGGTGAAACAGCCGGGTCTGGTCATGCGCACTCGGATGGACACGGCCGAGCGGATTGCCAGGTTGAAGGCGGCGCTGCCGCACGCCAAGTTCGTCGACATGGCCGACTATGCGGATGACCTGTTCGACGTGGCCCCAATCACATTGGCCAAGCAGATCGGAACGTACTTGTCCGCGCGCCCGTAAGTCCCTCTGTGCGCCTCAATAAGTACATCAGCGAAACGGGCATCTGTTCGCGGCGCGAGGCGGACAAGTGGATCGAAGCCGGCCGCGTGACCTGCAACGGCCAAGCGGCCGTGTTGGGCACTCGAGTGGCGGAGGGCGACGAAGTCCGCATCGATGGCGAGTTGATCGGCGTCAAAAAGAAGCCGATCTATATCGCTTTCAACAAGCCGGTGGGCATCATTTGCACCACCGAGCCTCACATCGAGGACAACATCATCCGCTATATCGGATTTCCGGAACGGATCTTTCCGGTCGGGCGTCTCGACCGCGATTCCGAGGGCCTGATATTGCTGACGAACAACGGCGACATCGTCAACGAAATCCTTCGGTCGGAGAACAATCATGAAAAGGAATACCTGGTGACGGTGGACCGGCCCATCACCGACCTGTCGCTGAGCATGATGGCGGGCGGCGTGAAAATCATGGGCGAGTTGACCAAGCCGGCCAAGGTCACGCGGCTCGATGCGCAATCCTTCCGCGTCATTCTCACTCAAGGGCTGAATCGTCAAATCCGCCGCATGTGCTCGGCGCTAGGCTACAAGGCGCAGCGGCTCGAGCGCGTGAGAATCATGAATATTCAATTGGGGAACTTGAGCATAGGGCAGTGGCGTCATTTGACGGCCGCGGAACTCTCCGGCTTGATCACGAGTACGGGCACCTAGGTTCCTAGTGCGGCCGTAATGCCGCGGAGGCGACGCCGTCGGACCACTGCCTTGCGCAACTGATGCGCCAGTCAGGATCCCCAGCTTTGTCCGCCAACCAACGGTAAAAGTCCCGGCCCTGATTGGTCCAGTAGGCATGGCTGAAGAGCACGTCGCCGGTGCTTGATTTGACGGTAAAGCGCCGGCGAAATCCGAAGCTGGCGATTCCGCGCGTGCAACTGATGCGCGGCGAATTCTCCGACAGCGCATATTGATGGGGGCCGACCTGCAGCCGCAACCGTCCTGCTCGACCGTATATGCAAATGTTGGGTCCGGTGGCGCGGATCAAGGCAATGCCATGAACCAGTGCCGGTGGCGTGTCGCAGGCCGTCCAGGTGCCGCCGAGGGCGTGCCACTGCAGCACCATGGCTTGGCGACGGAAATCGATTACCGAGACGGTGGTGGGATTATCCACGGCGACGCATTCAATCACATCACGCGCAAGCACATCGCGCGGTCATTTTGCGGGCGCGTCGGCAAACGCGCTCTGCACGACACTGGCAGTGAGGATTTGCGGCAGAACCAGCGGTTCCGAGCCCGCCTTCGAATTGTAGACCACGTACAGCGGCACGCCGGCCCGTCCGAAGGCCGCCAGTGCATGCGTGATGGCGGGATCTCGATTGGTCCAATCTCCCTTCATCAAAGTCACTTTCTTGTCGCGAAAAATCTGTTGCACGGCAGAATCCGAAAACGCATTGCGTTCATTGACGAGGCAGGTCAGGCACCAGCTCGCGGTGAAATTGACCAGCAAGGGGCGGCCCGCCGCGGTGAGTTCGGCAACGCGCGCCGCGCTGTAAGGCTGCCACTCATCGTCGCCGCCCTTGACGTGCGCGGAACTAGCCGGTGCCGCCGCGGCCACGTCGGCAAAGCGAACCGGCAAGACAATCGCCAGCAACAGCGATGCGACGGCCGTGACGAGTACGGTGACCTTGCCGCCGCCGGAACTGGAATTGGATTTCTGATAGGCCCACGCGGCCAGACCAATCAGCACGGTTCCCGCCAAGGCGGCGCCCAAGCCGAAGGACGAGGTCTCATGCGAAAGCACCCACAAGAGCCATGCCGCGGAGGCGTAAATCGGAAAGGCGAAAACTTGCTTCAGCGTGTCCATCCACGCGCCGGGCTTGGGCAGCACGCGGCGCATCCAGGGTGCAAAGGACAAGAGCACGAAGGGCAGGGACAGCCCGATGCCCAATGCAGCGAATATGCTCAAGGCATTGATCGCCGGTTGAGTGAGTGCGGCGCCGAGCGCCGGCGCCATGAACGGTGCCGTGCACGGCGTAGCCACCAAGGTCGTCAGTAATCCTGTGAAAAACGATGCGCGGTAACCGTCGCCATGCGTGAGCTCATCGCCCACACCGGCCAAGCCGCCGCCGAATTCGAAGACACCGGATAGATTGAGACCCACCGCCAGCAGCAAATAAATCAATAGCGTGACGAATAGCGGCGACTGCAGCTGAAAGCCCCAGCCGATCTCCTCGCCCCCGGCACGCAGTGCCAGCAAGACGGCCGCCAGGGCCAGCATCGAGCTGATCACGCCCGCGGCAAAGGCCAAGCCCTTGAGGCGCACGGCGGCGGGGTCCTTCTTGGCCTGTTCGACCACACTGATGGCCTTGATGGACAGCACTGGAAATACACAGGGCATCAAGTTCAAGATCAGGCCGCCCAGCATGGCGAGCAGCATGAGTACGGGCAGCGAGTGTTCCGCTTCCCGGGCGGGTTGCATCGTGGCCGCGAGTGTCGCGGTCGCCCGCGTACCTGCCTTCGCGGCATAGGCGCCGGCACCGGAAAAATCGGCGGCAATCTCGATCGGAACGGTGTCGGATTGGGTGCCGTTCTGTTCGGTCGCGACCAGCACGCCGCGGATGGCGCCGGCTTTGGGCGGCTGATAGCCGACCTTCATGGACAGCTCAACCCCATCCTGGGTACGAGTCAGCTTTTGGGGCGTCGCATATTCGATACCGCCTTCTGCGTAGGGGAAAAAGGCCAGCGACTTGATCTGCGAGAGCATGGCGCCCCATTCAGGACCCAGTGAGATGATCAACTGATCGCCCTGAATCCGCGCGCTGGTCGCAGCCGGCTGCGCACTCGGTAGCTCGCTGCGAGCCGCGGTGAACAGCGGCGATTCCGCAGGATCTACGCCGCCCGCTTGGGCGACGGCCGGTATCTTGAGCTGCAGGTCCGCGCCTTCGGGAATGCACACATCAGAGCACACCAGCCAGCTGGCTTTCGCCGCAAGCGTCAGCGGCGTCCCCGCCTTCAAGTCCTTCGGTGCGGTCAAGGGCACCAAGTGCACGGCGTGCTTGGCGTAGCCGTAATTGACCAGGGGTGCGATCTCGAAGCGATGCGGAGTGGTCCAGACGATGTCGCCGGCCGTAAATCCCGGCGGAAGCTGCCACGCCAGCTTGGTCGGTTCGCCGGAATCGCCCGGGTTGCGCCAATAGGTATGCCAACCGTCGCGGATATCCAGTTCGAGGGCGACCCAGAACGTCTGGCCGGGGCCGACCGCGTTGACTTCACTGACCAGGCGCGCTTTGACGTTGTCGGTGGCGACCGTGCTCCCCGACAGTGCAAAGGCTGCCGGCGAGGCAAAGAGCAGGACGAAGAACCAAAGCTTGAGTGCGCGCATGGCCATATGTTACCGAATTAATAGCTTTCCAGAGTGCAGGGCCCCGCGGGCTGTGGAACATCTCACAGTATGGGCCCGGCAATACCGCTACGCGGCCGCTTCAGCTAATGTAAGGCTCCTAATGCCGCTCATCCAAGAAACCTACGTCGATCGGATCCTCAAATCAAAGGTCTACGACGTGGCCGTCGAGACCGCACTGGAAACCGCTCCGCGGCTGTCGCGACGCCTAAACAATCACGTCATGTTCAAGCGTGAAGACCTTCAGCCGGTGTTTTCGTTCAAAATTCGCGGCGCCTACAACAAGATCGCGCAACTGTCGGCCATCAGTGCGCAGCGCGGTGTGATATGCGCCTCGGCCGGTAATCATGCACAAGGGGTTGCACTGGCGGCGCGAACTCGGGGAATCCCCGCGGTCATCGTGATGCCCCTGACGACGCCTGAGATCAAAGTGCAGGCGGTGGCCGACTTGGGCGGCGAAATCGTTCTGCATGGCGATGACTACGATCAAGCCTACGAGCATGCGACGGAGCTTGCCCGTCGCCGGGGACTGGTTTTTGTGCATCCCTTCGACGACCCCGACGTGATTGCCGGACAGGGAACGATTGCCATGGAGATCCTGCGCCAGCGGCACGGCGAGGCCATCGATGCCATTTTCGTGCCGGTCGGCGGCGGCGGCTTGATCGCAGGAATTGCCGCTTATGCGAAGTCGCTGTTTCCGCGCATCAAAGTGATCGGTGTGCAGCCGGAGGACGCGGCCGGCATGTTCGAGTCGCTGCGCAGCGGCAAGCGCGTCACGCTCGAGCGCGTCGGCATGTTCGCCGACGGGGTGGCCGTGCGGCGCGTCGGCGAGGAGACGTTTCGGCTGGCACGCCTGTACATCGATGAGATCGTGCTGGTGACGACGGATCAAATCTGCGCCGCGATTCAGGACATTTTTCAAGACACCCGTTCCATTGCGGAGCCCGCGGGGGCTTTGGCGGTGGCGGGCATCAAGAAATACGTGGCGCGGGAAAATTGCACGGAACGGACGCTGATTGCGGTGAACGGCGGCGCCAACATGAACTTCGACCGCCTCCGCTACGTGGCGGAGCGCGCCGACATCGGTGCGCAGCGTGAGGCGCTGTTCGCGGTGCAGATCCCGGAAGTGCCCGGCTCGTTCTTGAAATTCTGCGAAGTGCTGGGGAATCACAGTGTCACCGAGTTCAAC
>Ga0116129_1001891_pt1 | contig 11064 bp, 10 predicted proteins | sample June2015DPH_17_2_FD_89732 | JGI IMG/M metagenome (GOLD analysis project Ga0116129, IMG submission 89732) | Peatland microbial communities from SPRUCE experiment site at the Marcell Experimental Forest, Minnesota, USA - June2015DPH_17_10 | ecosystem: Environmental > Terrestrial > Soil > Wetlands...
ATGCCAAGTATGTCGCGGAGAACCCAGAGCAACGGCATGTCGGCCGGGGCGTCGAACGATTTTGGTTCGCCGTTGACGGTCAATTTTACCATCGGAGGAACTCCATCAATTCTCGATATACGCAAGCCGATGGAACACTGCGCGGATGATACCAGAGCACCACATGTTATGCCTTGTTCGACGCGCTTTCCAGCGTGTTCTTGCTGTGTCGGGCGCGCAATGATAGCAACAGCAATCCATCCTCAGGCGGCAACGGATTGAGGTGCGAATGTCGCGATTCTGGCCGATACCTCGGCGACCATTCGATTTATCAGGTCACCCGCTTTTGGAATATCGTGAATGAGACCTATCGACTGACCGACCGTTACGTTGGCAGTTTCGAAATCGCCGGACTCCGAAGCTTCCTCAACCTTCAGAAGTTCGTTCGCGTCCACACCCGCGAGCTCACGTTCGTGGCGCTGCCATTTTTCAATGAATTCGTTCTGCCGACCTGTGTAGCCTCGCGGCCAAGATCTCTGTCGCACGATGTCATAGCTAATGTCTGTTCTCGAAAGGAAGGCAGGCCGCACTGGCTAACGGCGCAAGCCATTCTTGCAGCATCGCTCTGGAACCTCGGTAGTGAGGACGAAGCACGCCTCACCGTGAAGAAGATGCTGGCCGATCATCCCAACTTGACTGCAAGCCGCTGGGCACAGGGGTTGCCTTACCGCCATGAGACGGATCTGAGCCGAATGCCCCAAACAGGAAATTGACGTTGTCCTGCGTAATCATCTGCTCGGTGGTTTGCACGGCGCGCGGCGTGTTGGACTGATAATCGGCATAGACGATCTCGACCTTGTATTTTTTACCGCCGACCGTGATTCCGCCCGTCTTGTTGGCTTGCTCGGCCCACAAATCATAGCCCTGTCGCTGCTTGACGGCCTCGGGGGCCAAAGGCCCGGTGATCGGCAGCGGTGCGCCGAAGCGAATAACATCGTCCGCCGAAGCAGCCGAAGCAGAAATGCCGCCGCCGGCAGCCGCAAGCAAAAGTGGAATTGAAACGCGGGCGAAGCAAGCGAGCCGAGACTGAACCATCCATCCCCCCATCAACGACTTGGGCCGGGCAGGACCAAGCATGGCAAATCCAGAGTTCGAATAAAAGCATTGAAATTAGACGCGTGCGGTCTCAAAACTAAACGATATTTGCAGATATCTTCACCGACCGGGGACAGCCCAGGCCGCCCGCTGCGGAACGATCACACTCACATTTTCACCCACCGAATAGTCGCCGAACGCTGGCGCGTCGATATTGAACAGGCCGTTGTCGATCTCAACGATAATCGACCGGCTCGGCCCTCTGAAGGTCGTTTGCGAGATTCGCCCCGACCATCGGAGTTCCTTCTCACTCGCGACTGACTCGGCCGAAGCGATACGAGCGTGCTCCGGACGCACCATGACCGTAACTGCTTGTCCCAGCTGCACTCCATCAGCCGCCTCGCAAGACCCCCGCCAACCCCGTCCGACAACCTCGAGCCGCACGCGACCTCCGTCTATTCGAGCGCAGGCCGCGACCTCTGCGTCAAGCAGATTGGGTGTCCCAAAAAATGCCGCTACTGTCCGGTTGGCAGGGTACCGATAAATCTCCTCCGGTGCGCCGACCTGCTGAATGCGGCCGTGATCCATCACGACTACCCGATCCGACAGCGCCATCGCTTCCGACTGATCGTGGGTCACATAGAGGGTCGTCATGCCAAGCCGCCGCTGAATCGCGCGAAACTCGTCTCCCATCTGGAGGCGGAGCTTTGCATCGAGATTGCTCAAGGGTTCATCGAGCAGGAGGATCTTCGGTTCGAACACGAGCGCACGAGCGATCGCGACCCGCTGCTGTTGACCGCCGGACAATGCCGGCGCCGGTCGCTGGGCAAATCCCTCCATTTCGACCAGGGTCAACGTCTTCGACACCAGATTTCGAATTTCGGCCGCTGGCCGTCGGCGCACGCGCAAAGGATACGCGATGTTTTCAAACACCGTCATGTGCGGCCAGATGGCATAGGACTGGAACACCATCCCGAGCCGGCGGCGTTCCGAGGGGACGAAAATCCCACGGGTCACGTCGCTGACTACCTCGTTGTCGATGCTGATGCGGCCGTTGGTGTTCTGCTCAAGTCCTGCAACCATGCGCAAGGTCGTCGTCTTGCCGCAGCCGGAGGGTCCGAGCAGCGTGACAAACTCGCCTTCATTTACCCGAAGATCGACCTCGCTGACCGCAGCAAACTCGCCGAAGTTTCGACCGACCTTTTCAAGCACAACGTTCGACATCGCAGATTCCCCGAACTCGTCACAACGCGTTAATTCTCGCCTTGATGACCTTCAGCTGCACCCACCTGAACAGCATCACCAAGACCATCATCATCAGTCCGATCACGCTGACCTGCTCCGCGTTGCCGTTCACCCACAGTTTCAGGAGAACAACCGACAAGACTTCGGAGCCGACCGAATAAAGAAGCACCGAAGCGCTCAACTCCCGCATGATCCCGAAGAAAACCAGAACCCATCCAACCGCGAAGGACGGCCAGACCAGCGCAATCACGATACGATGCATCGTCTGTAGCCAACTCGCGCCGTGGACGCGCGAGCATTCCTCGATATCATAGGAGAGCTGTGAATAGGCGCTTGACATCACGCGCACCGAGAGCGGGGTTCCCAGGGAAATATAGGCCAACAGTAGCGCCCAAATGGTGCCGTAGATCGGAATCGCGTGCGGCAGCAGCGCGAAGCCCCACAGGAAGCCGAGGCCGAGAACAATTCCCGGCATCATCCATGGCAGCCAGGCCATCGCGTCGATCAACGAACGGCCGCGCCACCTGGTACGAACGGAGATGTAGGCGACCGCCCCGCCGAGCACCATGGTCAGGGTCGCCCCCATCAGACCCAACAGCATCGTATTGCCAAAACCTCTCCAGAACTCGTTGCTGCCGAAGACGGCCTGATAATGTTCGAGCGTCAGCGTGTCCCATTGATAGAATCCGAAGAACTTGAAGAAGGATCCGATCAGGAGCTGCCCGATGGGCAGGACGACGGTCACCACAAAGAACAGTGCGCAGAAAGCGAACGTCGCCCAGCGCCACCTGCCAAGCTTCATAACGGCCGGCGAATAACCTTTTCCGCTGACCGTCGTGAAGCTGCGACCCCGCAAAAGCTTCCATTGCAGCAATACGATAAGAAACAGCAGCGTCAGAATGACGAAACTGACCGCAGTTGCGTATTGATATTGCGGGGGCGAGCTCTGGTTGATCGAATCATAGATATCCGTCGTGATCACCCGGATGCCGGCCGGCGACCCAAAAAACAGCGGTGATTCGAAATTCTCGATACCGCGGATGAAACTTAGGATGGCCGCGCCGGTGAGCGCGGGCAGCATGAGCTGCAACGTGATCGTCCGGAACGTCCGCAATCGCGTCGCTCCGCACATGCGCGCCGCTTCCTCTAGGCTCGGGTCCATGGCCCGGAACGCGTCGACGATCAGGAGAAACAGGAATGGCACTGAATACTGCATCATGTGCCAGACCACACCCCCGTATGAATAGACGTTGATCGGCGAACTGCTGGATCCCGTCAGCCATTGATAGAGCTGGTTGAGCAGGCCGACCTGCGGATTACCCAACATGCCCCAGGCCATCGCCGTCAGAATCGGCGGGATGAAAAACGGCAGCGTGACCAGCACTTCGAGCGCGCCGCGAAACGGGGTATCCGTCCGGGCCAAGATCCAAGCCAGCAGAACGGCTAAGATCAGCGACGGAATTGTCTTGGCCAGCGATATTCCGACGGTGTTGAGGAGCGTTATCAGGCTCTGCCTGGTGAGCACTTGCTGATAGCCGTCGAGGTTGAAGGTGCCTGCCACACCCGGCGGGGTCGAATGCAGACTTCCATAGAGCAACATAGACAACGGGTAGATGGATAGGAAAGCCAGAATGGCGACAAGCAAGACTAGAGCGCCGATACGACCTGCCGAGATCGCCTGCAGCAGGCGCAAACTGGCAGATAGGCTTGCCGCAAACGGCATCCTGCCAGGATTCCCCACGCGGTCGTCGGCCGAAATCGCCATTTTTCCGAGCTATGGATAAAGTTTCTTTGCCAGCGCAATCATGGACGGCCGCTCGGCCAGCTTTGCCGGACCCAAAAGTTTCGCGTTTGCAAACGGCTGCGCGTCCGGATTGGCGCGCTCGGCGACACCTGCAACAACAGGCGGCATCCAAGCGTTGGCGTAGATCAACTGCGCCTCCATTTCGAGAAAATGTTGGATGAATAGGCGGGCGGCGTTGGGATGCGGAGCATTTTTCAGCACCGCGGAATCCATTTCGGCGTAGGGCGCCCCCTCCTTGGGCACCACGACCTTGACCGGCAGACCCTTTAGATCCGAAGCAAACGCGAATATCTGTGGAACATAGATTGCGTATTCCCCGCGTGCGACACGACGGGCGTCGTTTCGCATGTCGCGGCTGAAGGCCGGCTTCTGCTCGGCCAGCTTCTCGTTGAATTCCGGGCCCATGTTGTGCTGCAGGATGGCGAACATCGTGTTGCCGCTTCCCAGAGGCCGCATATCGTCGGATAGAATCTTGCCTTTCCACTTGGGATCAAGGAGATCGTCCCAGCTTGCGGGAATGTCCTCGTCCTTGACCATTCGCGTGTTGATCAGAATGCCCATCGGCTGAACGAAGGCGGGTACGCTGTACTCGGTGGCATGGAACGGCGGCCGCAGATGAGCCGCGTTCGGGATCTCCGGCAGCTTCTGTACGAAATCGCCCTTCTGGAGCTGCTCCTCGATCATGGTCGTCGTAATCATCTCGACATCGCCCAGGTATCGTCCGGCCGATTGTTCGGTCCGGAGGCGCTCGGAAAGTTCGCTGGCCCGTAGGTCCAGGCTTTCTACGCGAATGCCATATTTGTCCTCGAAGGACTTCAAGACGGCCGCAAAATAAGGAGCGCCAAGGGCCATGTCATAGACGACGACCGTGCCTTCCTTCTTCGCAGCGTCAACGACGGCGTCCCAGGAATCCTGTGCCTCTGCGTACACAGGCGCCATCACCCCTGCAACGCAGGCAATAAACATCGCCCTGAGCGTCTTCTTCACTTCCTTACCCTCCCCGAATTTGTATTTAGGGTCTTGTTGTCGGCTCGTTGGGGTCCTAGACCTCGACCACGACATATTGCTGTTCGACCGACACCGGGAACGTTTCGGCCGTAAGAGTGCCCTCGGTGAGTGCACTCCCGGGCTCGACCTTCAGATCGTAGCTTCGCACTTTTGTCCGGTCGGGCTCGCACCATGATTTCCCAGTACACAGATCGAACTCCCAGCCATGCCATGGGCAACGTACGAATTCGCCCCGCCGGCTGAAGCGATACGAGCCTGGTTCGCTGGCTTCAACCAGGCCGATGATGCGCCCCTTACACAGCGAACCTCCGTTGTGAGGACAGCGGTTCCCGAGCGCGAAGTACTCGCCGGCGACGTTGAAGATACCGATTTCCCGTCCACCGACCGTCACCAACATCCGTTCGCCCGGTGGAATCTGGTCGACGGTCGCGACGACGTGCCGCGTCATTCGTCAAACCTGTAGAACTTGCGGGCATTCCCATAGAGAAGCTGGTGGCGCTGGGAATCGCTGAGGTTCGCCTTGAACGCCGTGCGAGGATCGTCGAAATCCCAATGAGGATAGTCGGTCGCAAACAGCAGACGATCCCAGCCGATTCGATCGAACAGATCGAGAAGGGCCGCGGAGCTCCCCGGCTCCTCCATCGGCTGGGTCGTAAACCACACGTGCTCGCGGACATATTCCGAAGGCGGTCGCTTCACATGAGGCACCTCGCTCCGCATGCGATTCCAGTGCTTGTCCATTCGCGCGTTGAACGATGGAATCCAGCCAAGGCCGCCCTCCATGATCACGACGCGCAGCTTCGGTGACCGCTCGAAAACCCCCTCGAATACGAGGCTTGCCATAACGGCCTGCATGGCCTGCGCGACCATGTGATGCTCTTCCATATAATAGGACGACCAGCCGCCGCCGGTGGACGGATGACCATTGGTGCCTCCGACATGAATCGTAATCGGCAGGTTGTTGCGGACGGCGGCCTCAAAGATCGGCCAATAGCGACGGCGTCCCAGAGGTTCGTCGGTTCGCGGCAAAAGAAGTATTTGCGTAAAATTCGGGTCGCCGCCTCGCGCGTCGATTTCGGCAACGGCGCCCCCGATGTCTTCTTGCGCGACAAGCACCGAAGCTCGCAGGCGGGGTTCCTGCTTCACCCAGCGCTCGACCTGCCAGGTATTCATGGCTCGCGTCAGCGCGACGCCAAGATCAAGGTTTCTCTGACTCCCGGGGTTCCAGCGCAATGGAATCAGCATCCCGATCTCGACGCCATTCTGATCGAGATGCTTCCTCCTCATCAGTTCGAGGCTCGATCCCGGAGGACCGCCCTCTTCGGGATAGGCATCGACCCTCGCCGCGTCCGGTGACATCCGCGGATAGGACAGCGCCTCCGAGAATGCGTGACGCAGGTGGCTACCATAGACCGACAAGTGCTCGATCCAGCGTCGGTCCAGAAACGGATGGATCTCCTTCCACGAGGTCATCGCCGGATGAATATCGCAGTCGATGACCTGGAACTTGCTTTTCGCAGAATGGCTTTGATCTACGTCGATGACGCTCATAGGGCGATCTCCAGGGCATGATTTGCCTTCGACAGACGGGGATAGGTGGCGAGAGCGTTCTCGCTCAGGATTTTCCGAAACAACGCGTCAGGGATACCCGGCGGCAATGCGGAATCCCCGTCGAATTGCCAATGAGGATAGTCGGTCGAAAAAAGGAACAGTTCGTCCGATTTCATATGGTCGACCAGTCGCATAATCGCCTCATATTCATCAGCCGCGTCGATCGGCTGTACCGTGAGCCGAACATGATCACGAACGATCTCGGATGGGGCTCGAGTCACCCAGGGGACTTCGGCCCGCACGCCTTTCCACGTCTTGTCCGCTCGCCAGACAAATCCGGTAAGCCATGTCAGGCCGGACTCGATCGCAACCACCTTCAGAAGGGGGAATTTTGCAAACACGCCTTCGGAGATCATGCTTTGCAATTGATTTTCGAAGGCCGCGGATTGCGCCACGTAATCTTCGACATAGTAGGAAGGCCATCCGATGGCCGTCGGCGCGTGACGGTAGGCGCTCCCTGCGTGGATTCCAATCGGCAGTTCCAGCCGTTCCGCCAGTCGATAGATGGGCCAGAGTTGTCGCCGGCCGAGGGTGACCTCGCCGGAAACCAGCATCAACACCTGCACGAACCTGAAGTCGTCAGCCCGGCGTTCAATTTCCGCCACTGCCAGCTCCGTATTGTAAGCCGGTATCACGATGGAAGCGCGAAGTCTCGGATCGCGACTGAGCCACTCGTCGCGAATCCAGTCGTTGGTGGCCCGGCAAAACGCTGCGGCCATGTCCTCGCTGTGAAAGACCTGAGCGCCGTAGAGGCAATTGAGGATTCCGTGGCGTGGCCGATAGCGATCGAGCACATGTTCCCGCATCGCCTCGAACGACGACCCCGGCTTCCCTCCGTCATCGAGCGCCCAGTCCGGGCGACAGGACAAGGGCGCGTTCTCTGGATAGCTGGTGAGGCTGAGGTTCAACCGATCGAGCGCGCGGACCGACACCATTTCGCGCCAATAATCGTTGAGATACGGCACCAGAACGCCCATCGCCGGCACCGCCGGATGAAGATCACAATCGATCGCGCCGACGTATTTCGCGAAATGATCAGCGCCGATCGCCTGGCGGCTTCCTGTCATGAATTTCCCACTTGAATGATCTTCCGAGTTGGAGATTGCCTTCATAAGGCCTGAACGCGCTAAGGGAGAGGGCGGAATCCCAGCGATCCGTCGCCGCTGAATTTACATTACTATACCCGACCCGGCGGCGACAGCTCCTTGCAAGCCAGATGCTGGGAGCCATCGCCAACATCACGGGTAGAGCTGTTTGGCAAGGGCAAGCATCTTGTCCATCCGCGCCGCATCGGTTGTACCAAGGAGCTTGCTTTTCTCAAGATCTGCGACCGCGGGATCGAGCTGTGACAGCGTTTCGCTGGTCACCGGCAGCAGACCGCGATTGGCTAAACCCTGCTGCATCTTCTGGCTAAGGTAGTACTCCATGAGCAGCCGTGCCGCGTTGGGGTGCGGTGCATTCTTGAGCAGTGCGAGGTCATAGCCGACATAGGGTAACCCTTCCTTCGGCGCCAGGAAATTGACAGGCAGTCCTTTCAACTCGGGAACCGAGGTAAGGCTCACCGGGAGGTAGAGGGGAAACTCGCTGCGTGCGACACGCCGTTCGTTCGCCGGAATCTCGCGGCTGAACTTCAAATCCTGTTTTGCGAGCTTTTCGTGGAAGTCGCTTCCGAATCGGTCCTCAAGAACGAAGAACAGTACGCCACCGCCGCCCAGCGCGCGGAAATCGTCGCTGAGGATTTTGCCTTTCCAGCGCGGATCGACCAGATCAAGCCAGCTCTTCGGCTCATCCGCGGGTTTGACCAACTGGGTGTTGGCGAGAATGCCGTAGACGATCGCGAATACGGGCAGCCGGATGTCGTCGCTGGCGAATTCCGGCTTCAAATGGCCAAGGCTGGGAAGCGGCCCGTACGGATCGAATACGTGATCCTGCGCGATCTGCAGTGTTGTTGTCGTCCGTCCGTTTTCTGAAACGTCGGCGGCGAAGCGGCCCGCCGCCTGTTCGATACGGATGCGTTCGCGCACCTCGCTTGCCCGCGCCTCCAGGATATCGACGGTTATTCCGTAGGTCGCCTGGAGGTCCTTTTTGAGGTCCTGATGCGCGGTGAGGCCGACAAAAGCGCTATAGAGCACCACACGGCCTTCCTTCCTGGCCGCAGCGACGATCTTGTCCCACTCGTCCTCCGCGCGCGCCATTTCCGGCACGGAAAGAACCGCGGAGCCGGCAGCCAGCCCCAGCAGGGCCACGCGACGCGAAATGAACGCGCGCCTCACCCGATCGTCCGAGGCCACCTCCCTACTCCGCGGCTTGCTGGCCAGGAGCAGGCCAGCGAATGGCGGCCTTCAACTGCTCTTGGTACGCGTCAAGCCAGTCGATCTTGTCGTCGGCATAAAACGATCCGGCACGCGCCTTCCAGAATATCGCGGCATCGTCGACGCCCGGCGGCACGGTGCCGTCCACCGCCAGGTCACGGGCTACCGTGAGGAGCCGCCGCCGCGTGCGCGAGATCATGATGTCGCTCGGCGCAAGATGCTCCTTGGTATGATCTACGATGGGTCCCATGCTTTCGGTGACCGCCTGATCCTGCATCACGATGTTGCGTATGCCGCTGTAGATGCGGTTCTCCCGCTGAGCGACCCGATCGATTTGCCAATCATTGCCAATATTCTGAGCTGCCCTCCATCGTCCGAACCAGTCGGTTGTGTTGGGAAGATAGTCGAGCCCGTCGGCGCCGGGTATGCCTGCTCCCGACTTCAACTTCGAGGACGAGTAGGTCGTTCCCTTTGCTCGACCCCCGAAAATCGAAATCAGCATTGTATGGGTATCGTCCATCGGCACCCACGCCTTGGCGACGACATGATCCGCGAAGTCCGCATTGGGCGTTTGCGTCCAGAACGGCAGGCAGAAGTGCGCCATACGCCAATGCATCCTCCCGCCCGCTTCAGGTCGATACGCGCCATACATCGTGCCCCATTCGGTCTCGCTGACTTTGTATTCGGGTGCTCGGTTGGCCACCGTGTGACGTGCTGGATGTCCTTCCTCGAAATCCTCAGCCTTCACATGGCCGGCATGGAGGAAGCCGAAATGGGATGTATCGATATCCCCTTCCAGGCCCTGCAGCCAGTTGGCTTCACGTTGCAGCAGGCTAAAGGTCAGGTCCTGTTCCGGGACGAACAAGGCTTCAAGCATTGGCAGCGGCGGCGCTTCGGCGCGCGATCCCATATAAACCCAGATCAGGCCAGACTGCTCCCGCACCTTGTAACTCTTGGCACGAACCTTCTCCTTAAAGTCCTGCGGCGGTGGTACGTTCGGCATTTCCAGGCAGCGCCCTTCAACGTCGAACTTCCAACCGTGATATACGCAGCGAATGCCGTCATGTTCGTTCCGTGCCAAAAATAGCGACGCGCAGCGATGCGGACATTGATGATCGAGAACGCCGACCCGTCCTGAACTGTCGCGAAACGCAATCAGGGCCTCACCGAGAAGCATCAGTCGCATCGGATCGCCATCTGGCTTCAATTCAGATGAGGCCGCCGCGGGAATCCAGTATTGCCGCATCATTTCGCCCATGACTGTGCCGGGACCGACACGGGTCAAGTCAAAGCCATCTGTCTCCTTGGACGTCGATTTGGACATACAGATCCTCCGTCATTTGTATCGCGGCGCAGCACTTTGCGGCACTGCAACGTCTTTTTGATAGTTGCATTGTGCAAATGTTCTAATTCGCCGTCAATGAAACGATTCGTGAGGTCTTGCGAATTGCCGATGTTGAACCGTGTCACGCGGGCCGCTATCGTCATAACCCCTGCTTACTGGAAATTCCCGCCGTTCGTCATGAAGAGCCCGAAAGTCGCCACCATTCCGCTCGAGAACTGGATTGGCTACAGATTCAGTCTCATCTCGGCGCGGCTTGGCGAATTCGTTGCGAGCATGTACACGAGCCGGTATGACCTGACTGTGCCCGCTTGGCGCAGTCTCGCGGTTATCGCCAGATATCAGCCTCTGACGGCGAAGCAGCTCGCTTCGCGGACGTCGTCAGACGCCTTCAAGGTCGCGCGGGCGATCGACCTGCTGGTCCGGCGGGGACTGATTCACCGCGACGTCGATAAGAACGACCGACGACGCGCCAATCTTCGTCTCTCGGCGGATGGTCGCAAAGTCTACAAGGATATTGAGAAATTCGTGGTGCGAGTAGAGCGCGAGCTTGTGGCCGCGCTTGATGCGCGCGAAGTCGCCATGCTGCGGCAAACCCTTGATAAGCTTGACGGGGAACTGGAAAGCAGGATCAAGGTGCCGGGCCTGGAGAAATTTCTGAAGGACTA
>Ga0116129_1001892_pt1 | contig 11063 bp, 12 predicted proteins | sample June2015DPH_17_2_FD_89732 | JGI IMG/M metagenome (GOLD analysis project Ga0116129, IMG submission 89732) | Peatland microbial communities from SPRUCE experiment site at the Marcell Experimental Forest, Minnesota, USA - June2015DPH_17_10 | ecosystem: Environmental > Terrestrial > Soil > Wetlands...
GCGGCATCGACGAGGCGGCCGAGATGACGGTCGAGATCGGCTGCGCTCGCAAAGCCGCGCGCCGCGATGTGCGGCACCGCCTCGAAGCCGGCCGCCGCGATCCGCGACGCGGTCTCGATCTGCTCGGCCGGCGGACGCGCCGGCACGGCACTGACATAGACCGGCGTGCCGGGCGCGATGCCGGCCTGCAACGCCTCGATGTCGCCTGGCGCGAGCCGGGTCGTCTCGAACGAGGCTTGCGCCGCGAACGCCGCGATGCGGTGCGCTTGCGGGGAAACCGTCAGGGTGTCGGCGGCGGCGGTCATGTTCTCCCTCCAGGCGACTACGCGCGCCGCCGCGAGATGACGTAGGATTCGTCAAAGAACCACAAGCCGCCGTTGCGGCGGAGCACTTCGCGGGTGGCGTCGAGATAGTTGCCGTCATTGACCACGGAAGCGAGGCGGTCGTCCTCGACCTGGGCGACGTAGATGGCGGCGTTCCAGGCCGCGAACAGCGTCGAGGTGCCGATCGATTCCGACACTTCCGAGGGCAGCGTGTGCATGTCGTAGCGGAACAGCGCGCGATGGTCGGAATTGACATTGAAGTTGAGCTCGCGGCCGGCCGGCCCCAACTCGTGCTTGGTCGCCTTCATGATCTGATGGCGGTCGTGGATGAAGGGGTTGTCGCCCGGCCAGACGTGCTGGATGATTTCAAGCCCGGGGTCGCCGCCGTGGGAGTGAATGGCGATCAGGCGGCCGCCGGGACCAAGCGCGCGGGCGAGCGGGGCGATCACCCGGCGCGCCTTGAATTCCAGGGACGCGCGGGCGCGGTAGGGCTGCGACGCGATGACGAGATCGTAACCCGCCATGGTGCCGCCGGGGCGCGGCAGGATCGGGTTGAGCAGGAAGCGGTGGTCCTCGCGATGGATCACCAGCACCACCGGACGGTCGTAGACCGGATTGCCGGTCTTGGGGCTGACGCCGGCCTTCCAGTTTTCCGCCAGGAACGGCTCGAGATCCATGATCTGCTCTTCGAACCGGTGCGCCGTGGTGCCGGTCAGCGCCACCTCTTGCCAAACCAAGCTCGAAGCCGCGCTGACGGATTTCACGTGGAGCCAGGGCGCGTCCGCATAGGCGAGGTTGGTCAGCACCAGCACGGTCGCCGGATGCTCGACAAAGCGATCCGCCACTTTCTGCAGCGTCAGGCGAACGTCTTCGAGGCTGATTTCCTTGCCCACCACGTAGAACGGCATGGCGGGGAAGCGGTCGTGCATGGAGCGCATCACCCGCGTCAGCACGCTGCCGTCGCCGACACCGGCGTCGAACAGGCGCACCGCCGGCGGACGCGGATGGATATTGGCGAGTTCCTGCCCAACCCGGTGGGCCACGACCCATTTCTCGCTGCAGGTATTCACGAACAGCAGATATTTCTGCCGGTTGTCGAAAAAGCGGAAATTGCGCTGCGGATCAGAAGGGCCCTGCGGCCCGCGCGGCGAGGACGGCACGGATGGCGCGGGCGGCACGGACGGCGCCCTCGCGGCCGGGGGCATGCCGGCGCTAAACGGCAAGATCCGGCTGGCCGCCGTGGTGCCGCTCCGGTTGGCCGTCATGTAGGCCTGGATGCGGTCTACCGTTTCGGTGGTGATGCGCCCGCCATTGCGCAGCCGGTTGGCGAGCTTGCCGTCATTGACGGCGCGGCGGCCGAAGGTCGACTCGGCAAGCCCGCTTTGGCGGCAGTAATCGGAAATCTGTGCAAGCAGCTCCTGGGCCGTCATGGTGTCGTTTCCATCGTTTCCCCCGCCTTCGGCCCGTGCGGATCGTCATCCGTCTTGGTCTCGGGCCGTGCAAATGAGAGCAGCGGAGGCCGTAACCGTCAACCACAAACTGTCCCACTATGACAGTGGGACAGAAGGTGGGCGATCACGGACTTGTAATTTATCGGAAAATTGGTGCATTTTTTTAATGTGCGCGCTGTCGGCTGATGGCTGCCCACCGGTTCGACTGTCGTATTGGGCTGTTGCCCATCTTTGAGCTGGGGCTCGGCGTTGCAGACGGGTCATTCCGTCTGCGGCCATCGTCGGGCGATAGGCGGCGTCGCGGTTTGGTATGATCAGTGACAATCGATTCTCCGAGGACCGATGCCCCGTTTTGCCGCCAACCTTGCGTATCTGTTCACCGAACGGCCCTTTATGGAGCGGTTCGGGGCGGCGGCCGCCGCCGGATTCAAGGCGATCGAACTCCAGTTTCCCTATGACCACGACGCGGCTGCGGTGCGCCGCGAGATCGAGCGGCATGGCCTCGTCATGCTGGGCATCAATACGCCGCTTGCCCCCAACGGGGATCCGGGGCTTGCCGGGGTGCCGGGGCGGGAGGGCGACTTCGGCGCCGCGTTCCGGCAGGCCCTCGATTATGCGGTCGCGATCGGCGCCACCACGATCCATTGCATGGCTGGCAAGGTGCCGGCCGCGCTGCAGGCCGCCGGCGAGGACGCCTTCGTCACCAACCTTGCCGCCGCGGCCGACCGCGCCGGCGAGAAGGGCCTCACCATCCTGATCGAACCGCTCAACCGGCGCGACCGCCCCGATTATCTGCTCCATCGTGTCGAGCAGGCCGCCGCCATCATCGGGCGGACCGGCCGGCCCAATGTCCGCATGCAGTTCGATTTCTACCATGTCCAGATCGAGACGGGCGACCTGACGATGCGATTCGAGCGCCATTGCGCCGCGATCGGGCACGTCCAGGTCGCGGCGGTGCCGTCGCGGGCCGAGCCCGACGAGGGCGAGGTGAATTTTCCCGCCATATTCACCATGCTCGACCGCAGCCCCTATGCGGGTTATGTGGGCTGTGAATACAAGCCGCGCCGGCGCACCGAGGACGGGCTCGGTTGGGCGGCGCAATATGGCCTTGGCATCTCTGGCCGGTGACGGCGTTCGTCCGGTGCCGGCATGCTGCTATAAGGCAGTGGGGACGGTCCTCGGCCGCAAGCGCCGCGGCCGTGTTTAGTGGCGGACGAGAGCGCGATCATGTGGGGACGAAGCAAGAGCCAGAACACCGAGCAGCGCAAGCCGGACGGGCCGCTGCGCGACGCGTTGCGCGAGGCGCGTATCGAGGCGGCGGAGCGCACCGGCGTGGTGGTCGATCTGCGCGATGCCGAGATCGCCCGGCTGGAGCTCCTCAATGACGAACTCGATCCGGTGTTCGCCGAGGTTCCGGCCGGCGTCGACCTGTTCGACCGCGGCATCTCGCGCGGCGACACCCCGCGGCTGTGGATCGACGCCATCGCGCATATCGAGATGGGCCGCGACAAGCGCCTCTATCGGTTCGTCCAGGACAGCCGGTCCGGGCGCCAAGTGGTGGCCGAATCGCAGGTTGCGCGCGATATCGTCGAGGCCGTCACCCGCTATCTCGCCCGCCGCCTGATCGAGCGTGAGCGCGCGCTTGCCGGCGACGAGCTCTCTCCGCTTCCCGGCCGCATTGGCGCCACGGCGCCGGCGCGGCGCCGTGGCTTCTTGGCGTTCGTCTTCGGGATTTTGTTCGCGCTCGCCGGGCTGTTGGTTGCGGCGTGGATCGCGGCCTCAGTCGGGCCGGCGCCATGACAGTTCGAACCGGTTGATCTCCGCGATCGCGCCGCTCGCCGTCAGGCCGCGCGACACCACCGTGCAGGCGAAGGCGCCGGGGGCGCCGTCGATCCGATAGAGATTATAGGCCGCCGCCTGATGCCGGCCGCCCGCCGATGCTGACGCCGACGGCACGCCGATCACCGGCACGTCGATCATGGCCCCGTCGGCGTCGCGTCCCGGGATGGTGTGGCGTTCGTGAACATGGTCATGGCCGTGGATCACGAGCTCGGCGCCCGCCGCCGCGATGGCGTGGCGAAACTCCGCGGCGTCGATGAGCCGCTTGTGGCACGACGGTGACGCCCCCGGCGGGTGATGGATCATGACGACGCGGAAGAACCGCGCGGCGCCGAGCTCCGCCAGCACGGCTTGAGCCCGGGCGATCTGCTCGGCACCGAGCCGGCCGGTCGCCATGAAGAGCGGGGTTGCGACCGCTGTCGAGAGACCGACGAGCGCCACCGGCCCGCGCCGGCGCACATACGGAAACGTCGCGGTGCCGGTGTCGCCCGTCATGTAGGGCGCCCAATGGCGATCGCGTTCCAACGCGGCGGCACGCACATAGGCATCGTGGTTCCCTGGCACCAGGCTGACGTCGTCGGGGGGGCCTAGCGTTTCGAGCCAGTGGCGGGCGCGTTCGAATTCGGCCGGGAGCGCGATGTTGACGAGATCGCCGGTGACCGCCACATGGTCCGGCCGCGCGTCGCGCAGGTCGTGGACGATGGCGTCGAGCACGTCGCCGCGATGGACGGCGCGGCGCCCGCGCTGCCAGTTGAGGTATCCGAGCAGCCGCTTCGATGCGAGCTCGGACACGCGGGGCCGCGGTAGCGGCCCCAGATGCGGATCGGAAAGATGCGCGAGGACGAACATTTGATAGCGTTTTACGAACTTCCGATCAGGATGCCGGCGGCAAACACCAGCGCGCCGCCGACCATGACTTGGAACGCCGCGCCGAGGAACGGCGTGTCCATGTAGCGGTAGCGGATGTAGGAGATCACCGCGAGCTCGACGACGACCACCGCGAAGGATACCGCGGTTGCGGTGCCGAAGTGCGGGATCAGATAGGGTAGCGTATGCCCGATCCCGCCGAGAAACGTCATGAAGCCGCAGACTGCCCCGCGCAGCACCGGAGAGCCGCGTCCGGTCAGCGAGCCGTCGTCGGATAGCGCCTCCGCGAACGCCATGGAAATGCCGGCGCCGACGGACGCCGCGAGGCCGACCAGGAACGTCGCCCACGTGGTGTGGGTGGCGAAGGCTGCCGCAAACAGCGGCGCCAGCGTCGACACCGATCCGTCCATCAGGCCCGCGAGTCCGGGCTGCACATATTGCAGCACGAACATGCGCCGCGCGGTCTCGTCCTCCCGGCCGCGGACGGCGGTGGTGAGAATGCGCGCGCCGAGTTTTTCGGCCAGATCTTCGTGCTTGTCCTCGTCGTCGGCGAGCTTGTCGAGAAGCTCGCGAACCGAGGCATCGCGGGCCTGTTCGGCGGCCTTGCGGTAGAAATGCGCCGTCTCGTATTCCATCGTAGCGGCGTATTTGCGCACCTCGTCGAGCCCGAGCGGACGAACCAGCCACAGCGGCTTGTGGGCCAGGAAGCCGCGCACGTCCTGGCGCCGGATCAGCGGCAGGAATTCGCCGAACTTGGAGCGGTAGAGATCGTAGAGTAGGCCGCGATGATGGACTTCCTCGGCCGCCATTTCCTCGAACACTTTTGCGGAATCCGGGAACTGCTGGCGCAGCCCTTCGGCAAAGCTTTGGTAGATGCGGCAGTCCTCTTCCTCGTTGCTGATGGAGAGGGCGAGGATTTCCTGCTCGGTCAGATCGGCAAAACGTTTCATTCGACCAATATATGACGAAGCCCGGCGATGGGAAATCGGCACCGCGCGCGCAAAACGAGACGCGGCGTCCCCGGCGGGGCCGGGGACGCCGCGTCAGCCCGGGCGGTGTGGGGATCGCCATGACTGAATCGAAAACCGCATCGACATCAGGCGGGCGCGTCACTCCTAAAAATAAAAGCGGAGGCGGCCGGCCGAGATGACTGTGACGGAGACGACCGTGAAGGAGACGATGAATGTGGGGCGAAACGTGGGAATCATGATACCCTAGCCTGACGTCACAGGCAAAATCCAATTACGATAGGCAGCCATGAGGGCGCCGCAAATCTTGCTGCCCGTCTTCAGCGGATCGTCACATCACAAGTCTTGCATCACAGGTCTTGGCATCACGGGTTTTTGCATCACAGGTTTTTGTATCATGGGTCTCGACAAGTTCCGGCCGACGTTGACGCCCGCATTGCGCCGCGTTCTCCATCTCTATTGGCGGGTGGCGCGTGGCATGACGCTCGGCGTGCGCGGTCTGGTCATCGACCCTGAAGGCCGCGTGTTTCTCGTCAAGCACACCTATGTGCGCGGCTGGCACCTTCCGGGCGGCGGGGTCGAACCGGGTGAAACCGTATTCCAAGCGCTGGCGCGCGAGCTCAAGGAGGAGGGCAATATCGAACTGATCGAGCCGCCCGCGCTGCACGGCGTCTTCTTCAATACGGGGGTGTCGCGACGCGATCATGTGGTGCTGTTCGTGGTGCGGGATTTCCACCAGCCGGCGCCGCCGGTACCGGATCGCGAAATCATGGCGCACGGCTTCTTCGCCCTCGATGCGCTGCCAGGCGATACCGTCGCGGGTGCCCGGGCCCGCATCGCCGAAGTGTTGCTGGGTGCGCCGGTCGCGGCGCGCTGGTGATCATCCTCCCATTCACGCCGCGATCCGTGCGCGGTCATGCGGTTGTCCCAAGTCCACCGGCGTTCCCTTCGGGATGATCCCGGTCGGGTTCAGCTTGAGGATCGCGTAATAGTTGGCGACGTAATAGCGCGGCGTCGTGGTGGCCGCGATGCCGAGCACCTGATACAGCTCGCGCATGTAGTTCGAGAGATTGGGATAGTCGGCGATGCGCTTCCTGTTGCACTTGAACAGCGAGAAATAGGCGACGTCGAAGCGCACCAGGGTCGGGAACAGCCGCCAGTCGGCCTCGGTGATCTGGTGTCCCACGAGATAGCGCTGGCCCGACAGCCGCTCTTCCAGATGGTCGAGCGTGGCGAACAGGCCGTCATAGGCCTCCTCATAGGCGGCCTGGGATTTGGCGAACCCGCAGCGATAAACGCCCTTGTTGACGTCGTGATAGACCCGCGCGTTGAGAGCGTCGATTTCGGCGCGAAGGGCGGCCGGATAGTAATCGGTCCGGTCGCCCGTGATGGCGTTGAACTCCGAATTGAGCATGCGGATGATTTCGGAGGATTCGTTGTTGACGATCCGCCTGGTCTTTTTGTCCCACAGCGTCGGCACCGTGACTTTGCCGGTGTAGTCCGGGTCGCTTGCCGTATAGGCCTCGTGGAGATAATGGAAGGCGTTGACGGTGTCCGGCGTGCAGTCCGGAAATCGTGGATCGTTCTCGAAGGTCCAGCCCTGCTGCTTCAGGCCGGGAATCGAATAGGCGACCGAGATGAGGCCATCGAGCTTCTTCAGGGTGCGATAGATCAGCGTGCGATGCGCCCATGGGCAGCCGTGTGCCACGTAGAGATGGTAACGCCCGGGCTCCGCCATGAAGCCAGAGGCGCCGTCGGCGGTGATGCGGTCGCGGAACCGGCTGTCCGCCCGTTTGAACTGGCCGCCCTCGCCGGTCTCCACCGGTAACTCGCCATCGGTCCACACGCCGTTGATCAATACGCCCATGTTTGCCTCTCGTCGGTTTGAAGCTTGTCCTGCGAGACGGCGCCGCCGTCCGCTCGCCGGTGTCGAGCTTGTCCGCGATGGCGGGATCAGTCGGCTCGATTGTTACCGGTTCCTCAGGCTTTCACCGAGGCGGCCGTCTGGCCGAACAGGATTTTTCGCGACGCTTCATCGCTGATGGACGGCTGGACGTTGATGGTCTTCGCCAACTCATAGGCGCGCTTGGTGGCCGGCCGTGCCGCGATGGCGTCGAACCATCGCTTGAGGTGGGGAAAATCCTCGAGCTTCTGGCCTTGCCGCTCGTAGGGCACGATCCCCGGATAGGACGCCATGTCGGCGATCGAATAGTCGCCAGCGATGAAAGCGCGATCCGCGAGCCGCTTGTCGAGCACGCCGTACAGGCGGTTGGTCTCCTTCACGTAGCGCTCGATCGCGTAGGGGATCTTTTCCGGCGCGTATTGGCTGAAATGGTGGTTCTGGCCCGCCATGGGGCCGAGGCCGCCCATCTGCCAGAACAGCCACTGGATGGCGTCGTATCGCCCGCGCAGGTCGCCGGGCAGGAACTTGCCGATCTTCTCCGCAAGATAGAGCAGGATGGCGCCGGACTCGAACACCGACACCGGCGCGCCGCCGCCCTTCGGCTCGTGGTCGACGATGCCCGGGATACGGTTGTTCGGGGACACCGCGAGGAACCCCGGTTTGAACTGCTCGCCCTTTCCGATGTTGACCGGGACGATCCGATAGGGAAGTCCCGCCTCTTCGAGGAAAATCGTGACCTTGTGTCCGTTCGGCGTGGTCCAGTAATGAAGATCGATCATCGTGTCTTTTTCCTTTGTGTGCGGGTGGATCGAGGAGCGCGAGCGCCGGCCGCGCTCAGAACCGGCCGCGATCATGGGGCGCGGTGAAATCGAGCGCCGGCCCGAGCGGAACGATGCCGGTCGGATTGATGTTGCGGTGGCTGCCGTAATAGTGGCGCTTGATCTGGTCGATGTCGACGGTCGCGGCGACGCCTTGGGTCTGGTAGAGGTCGCGCAGATAATTTCCGAGATTGGGATAGTCGACGATACGGCGCAGGTTGCACTTGAAATGGCCGAAATACACGGCATCGAACCGCACCAGGGTGGTGAACAGCCGCCAGTCGGCCTCGGTCAGCTGGGTGCCGACGAGGTAGCGCTGGCGGCCGAGCCGCTGCTCGATATCGTCTAGCGTCGCGAACAGGGCGCGGAACGCCTCCTCATAGGCCGCCTGGGTGGTGGCGAAGCCGGCGCGATAGACGCCGTTGTTCACGGTCGCGTAGACCGTGGCGTTGATGCGGTCGATGTCGTCGCGCAGCGGCGGCGGCGGGCAGTAGTCGGTGCGGTCGTCGGTCACGGCGTCGAACGCCGAATTGAACATGCGGATGATCTCGGACGACTCGTTGTTGACGATGGTGCGCCGCTCCTTGTCCCACAGCACCGGCACCGTGACCCTTCCGGTGAATTTCGGATCGGTGAGAAGATAGACTTCGGAGAGCTTTGCCTTGCCGTTGACAGTGTCGGCATGGGGGCTCCCGGCCGCGCCGAACACCCAGCCGTCCGACAGCATCAGCGGTTCGACGATCGACACCGAGATCGCGGCCTCGAGCTTCTTGAGTTTGCGGAAAATAAGCGTGCGGTGTGCCCACGGGCAGGCGAGCGCGACGTAAAGATGGTAGCGCTCGGCCGCGGCGGCAAAGCCGCCTTGCCCGGTCGGTCCCGGCGCGCCATCGGCCGTCACCCAGTTGCGAAAACGCGTCGGCTCGCGCACGAACCGGCCGCCGCTCGACTTGGTATCGTAGCTCTCGTTCGACCAGACGCCTTCGACCAGCAATCCCATGGGTGCTCCGTGAACGCCGCTGCTGTATTGAATATAGGGATTGCTTTTTCGGAGCGCGGACGTCCCGCCCGCTCTTTCTCAAAAAAAGCGGGCGGGACGCCTGCGCTCCCGGGAAGCATTGCCTGCGGTGCTATTTCGGTTTCGGCTTGAAATAGCGCAGGTCGGGCGGCTTTTGGTCGGACTTGGTGGGCATCAGATAGCCGTCGGCGCTGAGCATGTAGGTCTCTTTGCCGATCACCACATGGGGATTGTTCTCGGCGCAATCGACGAAGTCCCACACCGCATCGGCATCGCGCAGGTAGGTCCTGGTGACGGTCCATGGTCGCGTCAGCGCATGGTCGATGGTGGTGACCTGATCATAGAGAAGGTTGGCGTTGGTCTTGTCCTGGAAGATGCGCTCCTTGATGATGGTCTGGCCGTCCCGGTGCAGCGGCATGCCGCTGCCTTCGAATGTGCGCGGGCCCTTGAAGCTGCGGGTCTCGACCTCGAGCACGTCATAGCGGCCGTCGCCATCCTCATCGATCCATCGGCCGATCGAATAGCCGTTGAAGCTCGGCAGCAGTTCCTCCGGCCAATCGCGCCCGTCGGTGAAGATGCGACGCGAGGTGGTGTAGTCGGTCATGTAGTAGGTGATCTTCGGCGTGACGATGAACTCGACCGGATAGATCGCCACCATCATGCGCGGCATGCCGTGGGGCATGCACAGGCCGGTGGGATCGCCGCTGAGGCCGCCGATGGCGCGGTCCTTGAGGATGGTTTCGAAAAGGACCTGATATTCCGGCGTCAGCGGCGCCTGCTGGCCGCGACCGGGCGGCTTGGTCGGGTCCCACGACGGCGCGACGTCGGCGGGGCGTCGCCATTGTCGCGACCAGTCGGGATATTTCGACGGGGTCTCGGCGTAACCGGTGACGGCCGTGGCCAGCAGCGCGGTCGCGGCGCCGGCGACGATCAGGCTTCGGCAACCCATGATCTTCCTCCCTGTGAACGATCCAAAAATCCGCGTGTGTCGGATTTTCTATTTGAACGCGACACGGATCAGCATGACCCCGCCGAACGAGATCAGAAGGCAGACCGCCCACAACATCCCGTATGGCAGAAGCTCCGGCCAACCCATCCAGGAGCCCGTGTTCAGGGAAATCGCAAAAGCCACCGCGCAAAGGCCGGGCAGCAGCAGAATGGCTCCCGCGATCACGACAAGGATCCGGCTCACCAGATTGAACTTCATGCGGCGCCCCCTTCGATGGATAGCCGAAAGCGGCTGGCTGGACGCTGCGGCCGGCACCGGACATCGGGGCCGGAAGTCATCGCTTGCCACCGGTCGCTCATGCGGTAGCCTCGGCATGCAGTGCCGCTCGGATGCCGTCGATGCTGCCGTTCCGGTAGAACAGGTTATAGGTGTCGAACGGGATGATTTGCCCGGCCGGCGTGACGAAATGGATGCATGAGCGCTTGACGCCACCGACGCAGAAATTGAAGCGGTCCATGAACTGCACGATCGCGACCCGAAAGACGTTCTCGTAGCTGATCCCCGGCGGTACCGTCACCCGCGGCAAGCAGCACAGCAGTTCGGCCATGCGCTCGCCGGTGTTCTCCGGGCCGGACGACAGCGAGAACAGCTCCATGAATTTCCGCAATAGCGTCGGCTGCTTTTCAAAGGTGATCGTGTTGGGCAGGCTTGCTATCAACTCCTCACGGGGCAACAGCGACATGACCGGAACGACCGACCGGCCGTCGCGCAGCCCGTAGCCGATCGAGATGGTCTCGGGATTGCCGGGCAGCGGGATCATGTCGTCGGCGCCGAATACGCCGGACTCTTCCACCACCCGCTTCCTGATTTCGGACAGCACAATGCGGTTGCGGTCCTTGTCGAAATCCTCATTGCGGCCGGCGTCCTGCA
>Ga0116129_1001894_pt1 | contig 11059 bp, 9 predicted proteins | sample June2015DPH_17_2_FD_89732 | JGI IMG/M metagenome (GOLD analysis project Ga0116129, IMG submission 89732) | Peatland microbial communities from SPRUCE experiment site at the Marcell Experimental Forest, Minnesota, USA - June2015DPH_17_10 | ecosystem: Environmental > Terrestrial > Soil > Wetlands >...
CAGATGTTGCCGGACGAGAAGACCAAGCTGGTCGCTGACGACAAGATCAGGCGCATCGTGCTGTGCTCGGGCAAGGTCTATTACGATCTTTACGAGGAGCGCGAGAAGCGCGGCATCGACGATATCTATCTGATGCGGATCGAGCAGCTCTATCCGGTGCCGCTGAAGGCGCTCGTCGCTGAACTGACCCGCTTCAAGGGTGCCGAGATCGTCTGGTGCCAGGAAGAGCCGCGCAACATGGGCGCGTGGCACTTCATCGAGCCCTATCTCGAATGGGTGCTGAACCAGGTCAACGCCACCTACAAGCGTCCGCGTTATGCGGGTCGCGCGGCGGCGGCTGCCACAGCGACCGGCTTGATGTCGAAGCATCTGGCGCAGCTCAAGGCGTTGCTCGACGAGGCGCTGAACTAAATTCGTTATCCTGAGGCGGTCGCGTAGCGACCCTCGAAGGATGTCTCATTCGTCCTTCGAGGCTCGCCGCGCCGCGGCTCGCACCTCAGGACGACGTCACGAGTTGCGAGAGGAAACAGACCATGACTGAAATTCGCGTGCCGACGCTCGGCGAATCCGTGACTGAAGCCACCATCGGCCGTTGGTTCAAGAAGGCCGGCGACACGGTCGCGGTCGACGAGCCCCTGGTTGAGCTCGAAACCGACAAGGTGACGATCGAAGTCCCGGCGCCGTCCGCAGGCGTACTCGGCGAGATCAGCGCCAAGGATGGCGAGACCGTCGCCGTCGGCGCGCTCTTGGGGCAGATCACGGACGGTGCATCAGGCGCGGCCGCAAAACCTGCGGCGGCTCCCGCCAAGGCTGCACCTGCGGCAGCGGCATCAACTCCCGCACCCGCCGCTCCTGCGGCCGCCGCCAAGGTTCCGCCTGCGGATGCACCGCTTGCGCCGTCGGTGCGCAGGCTTTCCGCCGAAAGCGGCATCGATGCGGCGACCGTCCCCGGTTCAGGCAAGGACGGCCGTGTTACCAAGGGCGACATGCTGGCGGCGATCGAAAAGGCTGCCTCCGCGCCGACGCCGGTCAATCAGCCGGCCGCAGCGGTGCAGGTCCGCAGCCCCTCGCCGGCGGATGATGCGGCGCGCGAGGAACGGGTGAAGATGACGCGGCTGCGCCAGACCATCGCGCGGCGCCTGAAGGATGTACAGAACACGGCAGCGATGCTCACGACCTTCAACGAGGTCGACATGACCAACGTCATGGCGCTACGCGCGCACTACAAGGATGTGTTCGAGAAGAAGCACGGTAGCAAGCTCGGATTTATGGGCTTCTTCACCAAGGCCTGCGTGCAGGCGCTGAAGGACATTCCGGCCGTGAATGCCGAGATCGACGGCACCGATCTGATCTACAAGAATTATTACCACATTGGCGTGGCTGTCGGCACCGACAAGGGCCTGGTCGTTCCCGTGGTGCGTGACTGCGACCACAAATCGATTGCGGAAATCGAAAAGAGCATCGCCGATTACGGCCACCGCGCCCGCGATGGCCAGCTCAAGATCGACGAGATGCAGGGCGGCACCTTCACCATCACCAATGGCGGCATCTACGGTTCGCTGATGTCGACGCCTATCCTCAACGCGCCACAGGCGGGCATCCTCGGCATGCACAAGATCCAGGAACGTCCGATGGCGATCGGCGGCAAGGTCGAGATTCGGCCGATGATGTATCTGGCGCTCTCCTACGATCACCGCGTCATCGACGGCAAGGAAGCCGTGACCTTCCTGGTGCGCGTGAAGGAGAGCCTGGAAGACCCGGCGCGGCTGGTATTGGATCTGTGATCCATCGGATGATCGGAGCCTCGGCGTGCTGTCGTGCTGCGCGGCGCTTCGGATAGACGGGATTGAATCGTGGGGGCGTTCTCTTGACCGACAAAGTTGCAATCATCACCGGCGGCAGCCGTGGCATCGGCCGCGCCACCGCCATTGCCGCGGCGGCGCGCGGGTTTCGTGTCGTCGTCGGCTATGCCAGCAATCAGAAGGCGGCTGATGAGGTCGTTTCCCAGATCGAAGCCAGTAACGGCAAGGCGATTGCGGTGAAATGCGATGTCGGAAGCGAGGCCGACATCCTGGCGCTGTTCAAGGCCGCGGATGCCTTCGGCGCGCTCGGCGCGCTGGTGAACAACGCCGGCATCGTCGGCCCTTCGATCCGGGTCGATGCGATGTCCGCCGAGCGCATCCAGCGCATGATGGCGGTCAACGTCACCGGCAGCATGCTCTGCGCCCGCGAGGCGGTGAAGCGGATGTCGACCAGGCACGGCGGCAAGGGCGGCGTCATCGTCAATCTGTCGTCGGTCGCGGCGAAACTCGGTGCGCCCAATACCTATGTCGACTATGCAGCGTCCAAGGGCGCGATCGATTCCTTCACCATCGGACTCGGATACGAGGTTGCAGGCGAAGGCATTCGCGTCGCGGCGATCCGCCCCGGTCTGATTGACACCGAAATTCACGCCTCCGGCGGCGAGCCCGATCGCGCGCACAAGCTCGCACATATGGTGCCGATGAAGCGCATCGGCACCGCGGACGAAATCGCCAACGCCATCGTCTGGCTGATGTCGGATGAGGCCTCTTACGTGACCAGCGCCATTCTTGACGTGTCGGGCGGGCGTTAGAGCATGATCCGGAAAAGTGGAAACCGGTTTTCCGAAAAGATCATGCTCCAATAAAAACTTACCCCCACAGTTCTCAGCTACAGGGTTCGATCATGGCTACTTACGATCTTGTTGTTATCGGCACCGGTCCTGGCGGATACGTCTGTGCCATTCGCGCCGCGCAGCTCGGCATGAAGGTCGCGGTGGTTGAGAAGAACGCCACCCTCGGCGGCACCTGCCTCAATATCGGATGCATGCCGTCGAAAGCGCTGCTGTATGCCTCCGAAATGTTCGAGGAAGCCGGGCACTCTTTCGCCAAGATGGGGGTCAGCGTCTCCGCGCCGAAGATCGATCTGCCCGCAATGATGAATTTCAAGCAGCAGGGCATCGACGGCAACGTCAAGGGCGTCGAGTTCCTGATGAAGAAGAACAAGATCGACGTGATCGCGGGCAAGGGAAAAATCCTCGGCACCGGCAAGATCGAAGTGTCGGGGAATGACGGCAAGACGCAGGTCGTCGAGACCAGGAACATCGTGATCGCCACCGGCTCGGACGTCGCAAAGTTGAAGGGCATCGAAATCGACGAGAAGCGAATCGTCTCTTCGACCGGTGCGCTCTCGCTCGACAAGGTGCCGGGAAAATTGTTGGTCGTTGGCGCCGGCGTGATCGGGCTTGAGCTCGGCTCGGTGTGGCACCGGTTGGGCGCGCAAGTCACCGTGGTGGAATTTCTCGATCGCATTCTGCCCGGCATGGACGGTGAGGTCGCCAAGCAATTTCAGCGCATCCTCGAGAAGCAGGGCTTTGCGTTCAAGCTCGGCGCCAAGGTTACGGGCGTTGACAGTTCTGGCAAGACGTTGGTCGCGCAGGTCGAGCCGGCGGCAGGCGGGCCGTCGGAAAAGATCGAAGCCGACGTCGTGCTGGTTTGTATCGGCCGGGTTCCCTACACCGAAGGTCTCGGCCTGAAGGAGGCCGGCGTTGCGCTCGACAATCGCGGCCGTGTGCAGATCGACGCGCATTTTGCCACCAGCCTGAAGGGCATCTATGCGATCGGCGATGTCGTGGCCGGTCCGATGCTGGCGCACAAGGCCGAGGACGAGGGCGTTGCTATTGCCGAAATTTTAGCCGGTCAGGCGGGCCATGTGAATTACGACGTCATTCCCGGCGTCGTGTATACAACGCCCGAAGTTTCTTCCGTCGGCAAAACCGAAGAGGAATTGAAACAGGCTGGTGTGGCCTATACTGCCGGCAAATTCCCGTTCACGGCCAACGGCCGCTCCAAGGTCAACCAGACCACTGACGGTTTCGTGAAGATTCTCGCAGATGCGAAGACCGACCGTGTGTTGGGCGTGCATATTGTCGGCCGGGAAGCCGGCGAAATGATCCATGAAGCCGCCGTTTTGATGGAGTTTGGTGGTTCCGCAGAGGATCTGGCCCGCACATGCCATGCCCATCCAACCCGCTCGGAAGCAGTGAAAGAAGCCGCGCTTGCGGTTGGCAAACGCGCCATCCATATGTGATCCTTGCCCGGCGCTAGTGGAGTGGATTTGACATTCGCTGCAGACCGGGCCGCGGGTTCGGAAAGCGAATGTCAAATCCTAAACTCCACTAGGACTTATACTTGCTAGTGGTCCTGTGATTCTAACATTCGCAAAAGTGCCTGCTGAGAAGGGATGCGAATGTTAGAATCGGACCACTAGTCGGGTTAGGGTGATCTCGATGTTACGCCGCCTTCTTCAACCGGTCTGGGTGCTGCTCGCGGTCATCTTTCTGATCGAGGCGTGGCTGTGGGATCATCTCGAGCCGGTCGTGGCCTGGGTGGTCGCGAAGATTCCGCTGCAATCCTTCAAGCATTGGCTGGCCGAGCGCGTCGATACGCTGTCGCCGGCGATGACGCTGATCGTTTTCGTCGTGCCGGTGATTCCGTTGTTTCCGCTGAAGCTGGTCGGCTTGTGGCTGCTCACCCATCAATACTGGCTCAGCGCCATCACGACCATCATCTTTGCCAAGCTTGTCGGCGTCGGCGTCACCGCCTTTGTCTTTGACGTGACGCGGCCGAAACTCCTGGAGATGGGTTGGTTCGAACGGCTCTATGAATTCGTCATCGGCTTGCGCGCCAGGGCGGCCGCGCTCGTCGATCCGATCAAGCAGCGTATCCTGGAAATCCTGCGCGGCAACGGCGACCGCTGGTCATCGCGAATGCTTCGGCTGATCCAGCGCTTCCGGAAAAGCGTGCACGAAGCGCGCTAAAGCGCGATGAGATTTGATTGAATCGTCGTCGCGCTTTAGCTCTTTGATTGAGCATGATCTCCGCGCAAACGCCTTTGGCGTTTGTCGCGAGGGAAACCCGCTGCACACTTTTCCGGATCATGCTGTAAAATCCCTTCTCTCACAAAGCCAGATGCAGCACGTGCGGGGCGAAGATGCCGAACGCGGCAACGATGACGCCTGCGATCGTGAGCAGGCCCGAGATCCAGGCGAGCGCAATCATGCCGGTGATGATGGTCGCCGACGCCAGTACGATGCCGATCTGGAAGGCTCCGGAGGCGAGTTCGAAGTGATGATATTTTGCGGCGGCCAGATCGCGCTCTTCTTCGGCATGCTTGGCGCGTTCGGATAACTGCTCCGTGCCTTCACCCGTTTCAGGTTCGGAGCGATAGCGCGCCGCCGTCTTCTGCCAGTCATCGATCTGCTTCTGCACCGCCGCTTTCGCGGCCTCATCGCTCGGAAAAGTGAGCTTGGCCTGCTCGGCCGCGGTCTGCACCGTGGTGCGGCGGATGCTTTTCGCCTGGAAGAACGCCCACAGGTTGGACGCTTCGACGTTCTTGGCGATCGATTCGGTCTGCGCCCCCTTGCCGAGTGTTTCCGAGAGCGCCAGGCACAGCGCGATCACCGCGATCAGAAGCGCAATCCTCTTGTTCTCCCCCGAGGCATGTTCGGCGTGTTCGGCATGCTCCATGCTTTCATGCGCACTCATGGTTCTTTTTCCCCATCGCTCGTGAGGCGACGATGACCGAACAACATGACGAGTGCAAGGGTTCAGGCGCGAGGGTGCGCGCTTCTGTAGACCTCCAGAAGCCGCTCGCTGTCGATGCCGGTGTAAATCTGTGTGGTCGAGAGCGAAGCGTGGCCGAGCAGTTCCTGGATCGCACGCAAATCGCCGCCGCGCGACAGCAGGTGCGTCGCAAACGAATGCCTGAGCGCGTGCGGTGTGGCACTGTCGGGCAAGCCCAGCGCGCCGCGCAATCGCGCCATGGTGAGCTGAATGATGCGGGGTTTTAAAGGCCCGCCGCGGGCGCCGACAAAGATCGGCCCCTCCGGCGGCAGAGGATGCGGGCACATCACCACATAATCCTGAATCAGCGTCAGGACATTTTGCAGCACCGGCACCATCCGCGTCTTGTTGCCTTTGCCGGTGACGACCAATACGTCGCCTTCGCCCGGCGCAGGCACATCGCGGCGCTTCAGTCCCAATGCTTCGGAGATGCGTAAGCCAGAGCCATAGAGCAGCGCCATGACCGCGGCGTCACGCGCCCAGATCCAGGGATCACGATCCTCGCCTGCACGTTCGTCGGCATCGGCAAGGCGCTTGGCGGCCGCCATCGGCAACGGCTTTGGCAGGCTCTTGCCGACCTTGGGGGCACGGATCGCGGACAGCGCGCCGACCTTGCCGCGACCTTCGCGTTCAAGGAAGCGGCCGAAGGAACGAAGACCAGCGAGCGCGCGCATCAACGAGCGGCTGCCGATTTCATCACCGCGCCGCTTCGCCATGAACGCGCGGACGTCGCTGGCTTCAAGGGCGGAAAAACCCGCCAGCGTTACGCGCGCTTCCTGGTGCTCGGCGAGAAATTCAAGGAACTGGCGCACGTCGCGGGCATAGGCCTCCAACGTCTTCGGCGACAAGCGCCGCTCGGCGCGCAAATAGGCCAGCCAGCGCGCCAGCTCCAGCGCGATCGATTCGTCCGCGCAGTCAAGTTCAATCGGTTGCAAGGCGGGGGCCGGCTTGGCCATATCTGCTCTTGATCTGCTCTTGGCTCAATGATTCCTTTGATTATATCGCACCGTCTTGGTTTATCCTTCGCTAATCGACCAGGAGCGGCTGTATCTGAGATGGACCACTCTCCACGCGCCTCGCCATCATCTGCATCGTTGACCGGAGTCGTCGATGTGCTGGTGCCTGTTGCGCTCGACCGCGCCTATTCCTATCGCGTGCCGCGCGGGCTCGAACTGAAAACCGGCGATGTGGTCTGTGTGCCGCTCGGCCCGCGCGAGGTGGTCGGTGTGGTCTGGGCCGAAAACGCGCGGCCCGACCCGCGTCTGCATAACCGGTTGAAGGATGTCGGCGAGAAGCTCGACGTGCCGTCGCTCAAGCCGGAATTGCGTGCGCTTGTCGATTGGGTCGCCAACTACACGCTGTCGGCCCGCGGCATGGTGTTGCGGATGTGCCTGCGCATGGGCGACGACCTCGGCCCCGAGCGGATGCGGATGGGCGTGCGTCTTTCGGGGCCGCCGCCGCAACGGATGACGCCGGCGCGGCGGCGATTGATCGATCTGTTGTCCGACGGCCTGCTGCACGGCAAGGCAGATGCGGCGAGGGAAGCCGGCGTCAGCATCGGTGTCGTCGACGGCCTTGTTGACGAAGGCACGCTCATTGTGGAAGCGATGCCGCGCCCGCTCGCACCGCCGGCGCCGGACCCCAATTTTGCAGTGCCCGAATTCTCCCGCCAACAGCGTACCGCCGTCGATTCGATGCGCGCGCTCGCGGCCAATGGCACATTCCACGTCGCACTTCTCGATGGCGTCACCGGTTCGGGCAAGACCGAGGTCTATTTCGAGGCGGTCGCGGAAGTCATTCGCCGCGGCAAACAGTCGCTGATCCTGATGCCGGAGATTGCTTTGACCGGCCAGTTCCTGGATCGCTTCGCGCGGCGCTTTGGCGTGCAGCCGCTGGAATGGCACTCCGAACTGACCCCGCGCACACGGCAGCGCAACTGGGCCGCGATCGCCAGCGGCGAGGCGCCGGTCGTGGTAGGCGCGCGCTCGGCACTGTTCATGCCCTATGCCGACCTCGGCCTCATTGTCGTCGATGAGGAGCACGACCAGGCCTACAAGCAGGACGATGGCGCGCATTACCATGCCCGCGACATGGCAGTGGTGCGCGCCCATATCGCGAAAATCCCGATCGTGCTGGCGTCCGCCACACCGTCGGTGGAAACCGAAGTCAATGCCCGCAAGGGCCGCTACCAGCGCATCGTGCTGCCCTCGCGATTCGGCGGCCAGCACATGCCGCATATCGAGGCGATCGACCTCAGGCGGTATGCACCGCCGCGCGGCCGCTTCATCTCACCGCTGCTTGCCGAGCAGATTCGCTTCGCGATCGAACGGCGTGAACAGGCACTGTTGTTCCTCAACCGCCGTGGCTATGCGCCGCTGACCTTGTGCCGCGCCTGCGGGCATCGCTTTGCCTGCACCATCTGCGATGCCTGGCTGGTCGATCACCGGTTTCGCCAGCGGCTGGTCTGTCACCATTGCGGTTTCTCGATGCCGCGCCCGCATCTCTGCCCGAATTGCGCGGCGGAGGAATCGCTGGTCGCGGTCGGTCCGGGCGTCGAGCGCCTACAGGAGGAGGCGGCCGCGCTTTTTCCGGATGCGCGGACCATGGTGCTGTCGAGCGATCTCATCACCTCGATCGAGACCATGCGCAGCGAACTGAACGAGATCGCCCAAGGCCGTGTCGACATCATCATCGGCACGCAACTGGTGGCCAAGGGGCACCATTTCCCGCGGCTCAACCTGGTCGGCGTGGTGGACGCCGATCTCGGCCTCAGCAATGGCGATCCGCGCGCCGCCGAGCGCACCTGGCAATTGCTCAACCAGGTGATCGGACGCGCCGGGCGCGATCAGGGCAGGGGCGTCGGTTATTTGCAGACCCATCAGGTGGAACATCCCGTGATGAAGGCACTGGTCGCCTGTGACCGCGAGGCGTTCTATTCGAGCGAAATCGAGATGCGCGAGAAAAGCGGCTATCCGCCGTTCGGGCGGCTGGCGAGCCTGATTGTGTCTGCTGGCGATCGGCCCACAGCGGAAGGTTTTGCGCGCAAGCTTGCCGCGATGGCCCCGATCGACGAGCGGATCAAGGTGCTGGGACCCGCCGAGGCGCCGCTTGCGGTCATCAAGGGGCGTTATCGCTTTCGGCTTCTGGTGAAGTCGCAGCGTAACGTCGATCTGTCGGAATATTTGCGCGAGTGGCTGGCCGCGGGTCCCAAGACCAAGGGCAATCTCAAGCTCGAGATCGACGTCGATCCGCAGAGTTTTTTGTGACGGCACCACCGCAACAAAACCCGCTGTCATTTGCGACGGCTGGTTTCGGTGCCAGCGTAAAACTGATTCCGTCCCCTGGTTAAGGGTGCGGGATAAAATTACGCTGGTGTCTTGAGGCTGGGCGTGAATAGCGCGGATTACATGACCTCGGCGACGACGCGGCCGACCCCGGCGCCCGTCAGACCGATGGCACGGGCTGCGCCCGTGGACAGGTCAAGCACCCGGCCGCGAACGAACGGGCCACGGTCGTTGATGGTCACGACGACGCTGCGACCGCCATGGGTGACCCTGAGCCTGGTGCCGAACGGCAGCGTACGGTGGGCCGCGGTCATGGCTTCCTGGTTGAAGCGCTGGCCGGAGGCAGTCTTGCTGCCGGATTCATTGCCGTAGAAGGAGGCCATCCCCGAGAAGCTTCGCCCGGAGCCCTCGGATGGAGCAGCCAGCGACGCACTGGCTCCTCGCCAGGAATCCTCGGTTCGGGCGGCATGATGGGCAAAATGGTGATGATGGTGGTGGTGCCGATAGGGCCTTGCCGAGGCCTCAGAGGCGGTACCCCCGGTTAAAGCAGCAGCGGCAAAAAGGATGAGCGCCGTACGCGACCGGGTTACTTTCCCCAGCGCCTGCTTGTTGAGCTTTAGCATTATATCTGTCCCTCAATGTAGTAATGCCACATCTATGGCAAGTGGAACCCCCACTCCAAGTTGAAGGACCGCCGTTTGATTCCGCAATGAGGCATAAAAGGGGCAGTAGAGCTGATTTATCTCAGCCTGAAACATCTTGTTATATGAACGGAAAATGGATCGATGTTCCGTAATACTGTATATCTAATATAATATAATCTTAATTCGTACTAATAATTACTATTAATCTAAGTTTCTCGCGATGGTTGTCCAGATATCCGCAAGTAATGCGGGAGGGGAATGATCCCGGCGTTTTCCACGCGCATCGCGCGGCGCGCATGCGGCTATGCAGCAATGAGGGGAACGATTTCCGTTCTTGAGGGCCGGTTTCTGAATACCGTCTGGGCGACGCGGGCCGCCACGGTGAACCGGCAGCCGGTTTGTGCCCGAAGGCAATGCGACAACGCATCGCCAGCGGCGGCCGTCATATTGCACCTGCACTCTTGCTATGTTAGCAAAGCCGCGATTTTAACGGTCCCGGCAAAGCCTGTGCCGGTCGAAAATCGAAGTCCCGCTTGAACTCCAAGGGCTTGGATCGCTAGGCGCCGCATTTTTGGCGACGGTTTTTCCCTTGCGAGTTTGACAGCAAAATTAAAGAGCGCGTCTGTGGCTGAGAATCCGTCCGTTTCGGGAGTGTCCGGTCGTTATGCAACGGCCTTGTTCGAGTTGGCGCGTGACGAACGATCGATCGATGCGGTCAAGGCCGATCTCGACCGATTCGACGCGATGCTCGCTGACAGTTCCGACCTGAAACGTCTCGTCCGCAGCCCGGTTTTTTCCTCCGACACGCAGGTGAAGGCGCTGTCGGCGGTGCTCGACAAGGCCGGTATTTCCGGCATTTCCGCCAATTTCCTCAAAGTTCTCACCGCCAACCGGCGGCTGTTTGCCGTCGATCAGGTGATCCGCGCCTTCCGCGCGCTGGTAGCCAAGTTCAAGGGCGAGGCGACCGCTGACGTGACGGTGGCCGAAGCGCTCAGCGACAAGAATCTCGATGCCGTCAAGGCTGCACTGAAGTCGGTGACGGGCAAGGACGTTTCTCTCAACGTGAAAGTCGATCCGTCGATTATCGGTGGCCTCGTTGTCAAACTTGGCAGCCGCATGGTCGATAGTTCGCTTCGCACCAAACTCAATTCGATTAAGCACGCGATGAAAGAGGCAGGCTGATGGACATCCGCGCCGCGGAAATTTCCGCGATCCTCAAGGACCAGATCAAGAATTTTGGCCAGGAGGCCGAGGTTTCAGAAGTCGGACAGGTGCTGTCCGTCGGTGACGGCATCGCCCGCGTCTTCGGCCTCGACAACGTCCAGGCCGGCGAGATGGTCGAATTCGAGAACGGCACGCGCGGCATGGCGCTGAACCTCGAAACCGACAACGTCGGTATCGTGATTTTCGGCGCCGACCGTGAGATCAAGGAAGGCCAGACCGTCAAGCGCACCCGCGCCATCGTCGACACGCCGGTCGGCAAGGG
>Ga0116129_1001895_pt1 | contig 11050 bp, 9 predicted proteins | sample June2015DPH_17_2_FD_89732 | JGI IMG/M metagenome (GOLD analysis project Ga0116129, IMG submission 89732) | Peatland microbial communities from SPRUCE experiment site at the Marcell Experimental Forest, Minnesota, USA - June2015DPH_17_10 | ecosystem: Environmental > Terrestrial > Soil > Wetlands >...
ACGTAGATGCCCATGGAGGCGCGCGCCAGGTTCTCGTTGCCCAGGATGTGATCCGGGTCGTTCGGCTTCTCTGCGAACCTGACCACACGATTGGTCTCATCGGTGGTCAGGATGCCGAACTCATTGGCGCGCTCGATCGGCACGTCGACGACGCCGACGGTTATGTCGGCTTCGCACTGTTCGTGGTAGGCGATCATCGGACCGTAGTCCATCTTGTAGATGTGATCGCCCGCCAGGATCAGCACGTGCGTCGGACGGTGGGATCGAATGAAATCCAGGTTTTGATAGACCGAATCGGCGGTGCCGAGATACCAATGGGCGCCGATTTGCTGTTGCGCCGGAATCAGCTCGATGAACTCGCCCAACTCGCCGCGCAGATAGCTCCAACCCCGTTGAATGTGTTGGATCAGCGATTGCGCCTTGTACTGCGTCAGCACCGCGATCTGCCGGATGCCGGAATTGACGCAATTCGACAAGACGAAATCGATGATCCTGAATTTACCGCCGAACGGAGTCGCAGGCTTGCAGCGGTGCAGGGTGAGGGCCTTGAGGCGCTCCCCTCGGCCGCCCGCCATGACCACCGCCACCGTCCCGCTCGTCAAGCGACTGACATAGCGTCCAGTGTTACTACGAGCCGCGTGTCGCATGCACATAAGCCTGACATACTCGACAAATACCTGCACCAGGTTTCTCGCTGCGACTGTCCGCCTTGCTAAACTGTGAACCATGCCCGCGCTTCAGCTGTGTGTCTTGAGTTCGGAAATCATGCCGTACGCCAAGGCCGGCGGACTGGCGGATGTCGCGGGTGCCTTGATAAGGAACCTGCGGCTCATCGGGCATGATGTGCGCGGTTTCATGCCTCTTTATCCGGTGGTGCGCCCCAAGCACGCGGAATTGCAGCCGGTTTTGGGACTGCAACAAATCGCTTTGCGCATCGGGGCCTCCGAGTATGCATTCTCGTTGCATACCGCAAGCTTCCCCGGCACTGATATACCAATGTACTTCATCGATTGTCCAGCCATGTACGACCGGCCCGCCTTCTATACCAATGACCCGGACGAGCACAGGCGCTTCTTGTTGTTCACCCGTGCCGTGCTGGAGAGCTGCCGGCGCTTGGGCTGGTCGCCGCACATCTTCCATTGCAATGACTGGCATACGGCATTCCTGCCCTTGTACTTGAAGACGCTGTATGCAACGGATAGCTGGTTTGCAAAGTGCAAATCCGTGCTCACCATACATAACATAGGCTATCAGGGCGTCATGGCCAGCTCGGCGCTGGCGGATTTGAACCTGGGGCTTGGCTGGACCCAGCTGGATCAAGGCGATCTGACCCGGGGCGTCGTCAATCCTCTGAAAACCGGCATCAAGCATGCGGACCGCGTCACCACCGTAAGCCCTACGTACGCGCGCGAGATCTGCGAGGCGCCGCTGGGAATGGGATTGGAAGCGACGCTGCGGGCTCGTACGGATCGCGTCGTCGGCATATTGAATGGGGTGGACTATCAGGAGTGGGATCCGCGCCACGATCCACACTTGAGCGCGCACTTCGGTGCGCAAGATTTGCGCGGCAAGGCGTTGAACAAAGAGCTGCTGATCTCTGCCGCGCAAATGCAGCTCGACCCAAGCCTGCCGCTGATCGGCATGGTGACCCGCTTGACCGAGCAGAAGGGCATCGATCTGTTGTTCGACGCACTGCCCGAATTGCTGCGAGCGCGGGGTTTTGGGTTGGTGGTGCTCGGCAGCGGCGATGGCCGCTACGAGACCTTCTTTACCGAATTGGCGCGGCGCTTCAAGGGCCGGGTTGCCTATCGCGCGGGCTACGATGAACCGCTGGCGCATCTCATCGAAGCGGGCAGCGACATCTTTCTCATGCCATCCCGCTATGAGCCCTGCGGGCTGAACCAAATGTACAGTTTGCGCTACGGCACCATACCGGTCGTGCGCCATACGGGGGGCCTCGCGGACTCGGTGCAGCACTTCGATCCCGCCAGCGGCAGCGGCAGCGGCTGTGTCTTCAACGATTACGATGTGCCGGCCGTCATTTGGGCCATCGGAACCGTGCTCGACTGGTACGCAAACGCGGCACTTTGGCAACAATTGAGGCAAAACGCCATGGCCAAGGACTTTTCGTGGCAGAAGCAGGTCTCGCAGTACGACGCTTTGTACCGCGGCTTGGTGGGTGCAAACGCCTAGGACGGAAATACTTGGCTATGCGCTGCTCAAGGCGCGGTCGCCTTGAGCAGCGCATAGCGGCGGCCATTCGGCAACGCATATTCCTTGACGGTAGTGAGCCCGGGGAAATCGGCCCAGGCCGGCGCAGGATTCTTGGCCGTCGGCAGATGTTGGGCCAGCCAGGCATTGCGCGGCGCGCTGCGGCCCGGCAACTGCGCCAGGATGACGCCCCCCGAACCTGCCGCGGCCGCGCTCGCTCGCGCGAGGGTCGCCTGGTTCAGCGGGCCATTTAGCATGAGCACCGATGTGCTGGTGTACATATCGATCACCGCCCGCGTGGTTTCGTCCGGCGCCAGCAGGAAGAGAGGTTCGCCCGCCGTATCGTGCCGCACTTCGCGCGCGATGCTCTCCAGGTTTTGCCACTGGTCGACCTGGCCGTATATGGCCCAAGCCGGGCCAAGGAGCAGTGCGCCGTAGGCCGCCAGCAGCGCACACTGGGCCATGGAGATGTCGCGATTCGCGGCATTCCAGGCGCGCATTGCCAGCAGCGCCGCCAACAGCAAGCCTAAGGATGATACGGCGACGAACCTGCGGGGCGAGGCGAGCAACTCGCCGGCGTCGAGGCGAATCACGCTTGCGGCAATACCCAGCACCCCCGCGGCCAGCAGCAACAACACCGCGGTGGCTCGCAGCGCCCGAATATCCCAGCGATCCGCGTCGCGCAGGATGCCTTTGGCCCACCATGCCATCAGCAGGGCGATGCCCGGGAGCGCCGGCGCCAGGTAGACATTGCGCGCCGTGGCCGCCAGCGACAGCAGCAACAGTGCCGGCAGCGAGGCGCAGAGTGCGAATCTCACCGCACGATAGTCATCGGCACTGCTGCCGCGCCTGAGCCAAGCGCGGCGCGCGGCGGCAATGGCGCCCAAGGTCCAGGGAAACAGGTACATGGGCAGCTCGATCAAGTACTTGCCGGGCGAGTTGCGATGGCCGGCGGCATATTGCAGATCCGCGGGCGCATCGACGCGCGCAAATCGACCCACCAGATTGTTCCAGAAGAACACCTTCAAATGCGCCAGGCCGTCCGGTTCGGCGTAGACGAACCCTACCCAGGTCAGAATCAGCGCCGCCTGAACACCCAAGCCGGCGTACAGCTCCCAACGCAACAGTTCGCGCCAGCGCCTCTCCCAGACCATCAGCGTCAGCAGCGTCAATGCGGGCACCAGCCAAGCTGCGGCGCTCTTGCTCAAGAAGCCCAAGCCAAGCGCGGCGTGCATCAACGAGTAGCCGCCCAGGCGTTCTCGTACATTGCCTGCATAGAACCCGACGTAGGTACCGAACAGGGCCGCCGCGACGCTCGCCAGCAAGGGCGCATCGGTGGCGAACCAGATCTCCACCTGGTAGGAAAGCAGAAAGGTACTGATGAGCGCCGCGCCGATCAGTCCCGCGGTACGCCCGCCGCTGCGCGCCGCCAGCATGGCGACGCTGAGCGCGGCGACAATGGCATACAGCAGATTCGGCAGGCGGACGGACCAGGCTTGCTTGCCAAAGAGGCGTATCGGCAACGCAGCGATCCAATAAGCCAGAGGCGGCTTCTCGCAAAAAGGCTCGCCGGCCAAGAGCGGTACGGCCTTGTCGCTTTGCCAGCTCATGCGCCAAGCAATGTCCGCTTCGCGCGGTTCGTCCGGCGTCCAAAAACCGCGCCCGAACATACCGGCGCACCATACCGCCAGCAACAAGGCTGAAAGCCAGATCAGCGCCGCACGAGGAGGATTCAGCAATTTAAGTGTATCTGCGGCCGGAACCTAAGGAGAATACGTGGCATTTGCCGACTATACTTGAGCGGGTGCTGCAGCCGTCATCACCCTGAAGAAACCACCGGTTGGACATAGCAAGGCATGATCAAGGAATTCTGCGATTGGCTCACCAACACACCGCTGAGCATTGCGTTCCAATCGGCCGATTGGTTCGTGCCCTTGGTGCAAACCGTGCATATCATCGCCATCGCCATCTTGCTGGTGTCCGTGTACGTGATCAGCTTTCGATTGGTTGGCATGACTCACGGGTCGCAGCCGCTCGCCACCACCATGGCTAAATCGACGCCATGGATCTGGACCATGCTGTGTGTGCTGCTGACCACCGGGATCCTGTTGACCATCACCGAGCCGGCGCGCGAGCTGCTCAATTGGGTGTTCCGCTTGAAGATGCTGATGGTGCTGATGCTGGCCGGCATCATCGCGCTGCTACAGTGGCGCTTGCGCCGCAACCCCGATTACTGGACGGAGTCGGCCGGTAGGCGTCTGGCGGGACGGGCAGTGGGCCTGCTGGTATTGATCATCGGTGCCTGCATCGTCACTGCGGGCCGGTGGATTGCCTATGTTTAGGCGCTGAGTAATGGCTCTGCAACCGACGCTTGCATGGCTGCAGGACCTGCCGCTGCCCACGCAGATTCGGGAATCGGAGTGGCTGTTTCCGACCATTGAAACGCTGCATGTTTTTGCGCTGGTACTGGTGGTCGGATCCATCATCACCGTGGATCTGCGCTTGCTCGGCTGGGCCAACCGCGACCGCCCCTTCAGCCAGCTGGCGCGCGAAATGCTGCCCTGGACCTGGACGGCGTTCGTCGTCGCCGCGATCGCCGGGGGGCTGATGTTCACATCCAAGGCGGTGGTCTACTTCGGCAACATTCCGTTTCGCATCAAAATGCTATGTATGCTTCTCGCCGGCATGAACATGCTGTGGTTTCATTGGACCGGGACGCGCAATCTGGCGACGTGGGATGCCTCGCTGCCGCCGCCGCGGGCGCGGTTTGCCGGCGCTGCATCGCTGCTGCTTTGGGGCAGCATCGTGGCCGCCGGGCGCTGGATAGGATTCACGACCAACTAGGCTCCTGCCACCAGACTCCTACCCGCGCGGCACGCCGGGCTTCTTGGCGGCTATCCAAGCGTCGATTTTCTTCTCGAGCACTGCCATGGGCAGCGCTCCGGTATTGAGCACCTGCGCGTGGAATTCGCGAACGTCGAAGCTGTCGCCCAACTGTTGCTGCGCCGCGCTGCGCAGCCGGCGGATGGTAAGCTGGCCCACCTTGTATGCCAACGCCTGTCCCGGGTTGGCGATATAGCGCTCCACCTCCGCGGTCGCATCGGTGCGGCTCATGGCGGAATTATCCAGCATGTAGGTAATCGCTGCATCGCGCGTCCAGCCTTGCGCGTGAATGCCCGTATCGACCACGAGGCGCATGGCACGCAGGATTTCGTCATTCAAATGGCCGAACAATTGGTATGGATCCGTGTACATGCCGAGTTCGGCGCCAAGACTCTCCGCATACAGCGCCCAACCCTCGGCATAAGCGGTATTGCCCTCGAAACGCTGAAACGCCGGCAGAGACTCGTCTTCCTGCGCGAGGCTGATTTGAAAATGATGGCCCGGGATGCCCTCGTGCAGAAACAGCGTCTCGAAGCCCCAGGTATAGCGCGACGCAAGGTCGTAAGTATCGTAGTAAAAGATACCCGGACGCGAACCGTCCGGCGTACCCGGCATGTAGGAGCCGGCGGCCTCGGTTTTTTCCTTGTAAGCCGGCACGGGCCTGATCTCCAGCTTGGACTTCGGTATCAGGCTGAAATCCTTCGGAACCGCCGCCGAGATCTTCTGCTCGATGGCGACCAGCGCGTCGCGCATGGCCTCGGGTGAGGCGGGCGCGAAGCGAGGATCGCTGCGCAAGAAGGCGGAAAACTCCGCCCTGCTGCCCTTGAATCCAACCGTGCTGCGGACCTTGTCCATCTCGGCCTGGATGCGCTCGACTTCCGATATTCCCAGCGCATGGATGGCTTCCGGAGTCATGTCGGTGGTGGTGCTGGTGGCGACCAGGTAGCGGTATAGTGCGTCGCCCCCGGGCATTTGGCTCAGGCCCACCGAGTCGCGCGCATGCGGCAGGTACTCGTTCTTGATGAAATCGCGCTCGCGCGTGAAGACCGGAATCAATTGATCGCGGATGAATGCGGCGTAGGCGGCGGCCAAGCGCATACGGTCGGCCGCGGAGATGGAATCCGGGAATTTCGTGATGGGCAAGTAGAAGGTGGAGCCTTCGACACCTTCTTGGATGAGCGCATCGAATTGATCGGCGCTGAGAGCCATGGTCAGCTTGGGGTTGGTCACGCCACGCGCCAATCCCTGTTTCATGCGACCGATACAGCGATCGAGATAGACCACGAAGCCGGCCAAGCGCTTCAAATTATTGTCGTAATCGGCGACAGTCTTGAACGGCGCGGCGCCTGCGCCCGAGGCGAGGTCCGGCACAAAGGTCTGCACGCCACTGAAGTGATCGATCGGCCGCACCATGGTTGCGTTCAGGATCTCGGGCTCAAGTCCCTGCAGATCGCTGCTGCGTTGGTACTTGAACACATCGTAGCTGACTCGATCCTTAGGGTTGAGGGCGCTCCGATCGATGCGGGCCAGAGCAGCCAGATCGCGCATCGCCGCGTCTTTTTCGGCCTTATACCAGGCATCGCTGATGTTGTCCCCGAACTGATCGGCGTAGCGCAGATCGCCGCGGAATAACGCCTGCAGCGGATTGCGCTTGAGGGTTGCCTCGTCGCTCGCCCGGAACAAGGCCCGCAGGCGCTGAGCCGCGCTCTGCACGGGCGCGGGCGCGGCTTGCGACGCCGCGGCAATGAGCGGCGTTGCATGGACGAGGCTCAGCACGGCACCGAGGGCGAAGACAAGCAGGGCGGTTTTTTTCATTGCAGCCTAGGATTGTGGCGGTGGTGCAGATCCGGATAATGCGGCTCCCGCAAGTGCAGGTAAACTCCCGCGGCCATCAGGGGTTCAGGCAAAGCTCCGGCCGACGAACCAGAAGGTTCCCAGGCCTACGAGAAACGCGGATCCCACGTCCACCGCGATGGGACGGGGCAGCGCCAGATGCAGTTTCCTGAGCGCCAGCACCAGAAGGGTGGCGCCCACGACGAGTGTAAGCTGCCCTGCCTCTACCCCCAAATTGAAACCCACCAGCAATTCGGCCAACCGTTCGGGCGGCAACTGAAGTTCCAGAAGATCCGCGGCAAATCCGAAGCCGTGAATCAGGCCGAACACCAAGGTGATGAGCATGCGCAAGCGGCCGGCATCCCGCAAGCGGCCGGCGAACATCAGATAATTTGCCGTGAAGAGACCCGCGCCCAACAACAACAAGCTCGGCAATCCGCCAAACCCCAGCAAGTGCAGGGCCGCCATGAGCACCAGACCGCCCCCAACGCACAGCGCCACCCCCAGCGAGCGGCCGGTTTGAACGACGATGTTCTCGGCCCCGATCAAGGCGATGGTCAGCGCCACCAGGGCATCGATATATTCGGCGTGCGGACGCAGAACGCCGGTGACCGCCAGCGCCAGGGTCAGACTATGTCCGATCGTGAAGCCGGTTACCACGAAGACCAAGTCCCGCAGGCGGCGCGAGATCAGCACGAGGCCAAGCAGAAAAGACATGTGATCGACACCTGTGAAAATGTGCAACGTTCCCATGCGAATGAATTCAAAGAAGCGCGCGCTCTTCAAGCGGTCGCCGGCGCCGCCTCGCACCTCGATGTCTTGATGCTCGTTGGTGATCAGTTGCTCGACGAATTCACCGCTATCGGCGTCTTGAATCTGCGCGAAATTCGTATGACTCGGCACCAAATCGAAGAACGCACCCGAGTGGATCGAGAGGCCGCCGCGGCGCGCCGCGCACTTGAACGTGAAGTCGAATTTGCGGAATCCCGGCGTTGCCGCCGAGGATTGCACCGGTGGCAGCAGCGCGCAGCGCTGATTCGCCGCAACCGGATAGACGCGAGGAATGAGGTAACGCTCCACCTCATCGTCGGGCGGCGAGCCCTGACCCGGTCTTATGCGATCCGTCTCGACGTTTGGAATGGTCATGACCAAGTCGACGTCCGGGCCGTTGATTTCCCACACCGAATGCGACTGACTGCGGGTGTGTGCGGCGGCGATGCCCGAGCCGAGGCAAAGCCCGGCCATCAGCACAAATACGCCTATCCGCGCCATCAGCGCAGATCGTCGGCAATCAACACGTTGGCGCGCCTGCGCAGAAAGCTTTCATCCCCGGCGCGCAGATGCGCGATGGCTTCGTTGCGATAGTCGCCGAGTACTTGCTCGCGCGTGGCCGAGAAATCCTGAGGCACGGGCTTCTTGTTCTTCTCCATGAAAAGCACGTGCCGGCCGTCCGGCATCTCGATCACGCTCGAGACACCGCCATCGGGCAAGGTCCGCGCAACGGCAAACAAACGGTCGCCCAGGTGAATCCTCGCTGCGAAGTAGAACTCTTCGTCGGCCACCTTGTGGGACTCCTGCGTTTTCAATTGTGCAAGTGCCGACGAACCTGCTGCGGAATCCTTCAATACTGGTATCGCTGCATCAGCCGCGGCGGCCATGTCCGCAGGAAAAACATAGTCATGTACCGTCATGACGCCTTCGCTTGCATATTTCTCCCGATGCGCCTCGTAGTACGCGCGCAGCTTGGTCTCGCTCGGTTGCGAGGTGATGGCGTCGGCCGCAATTTCGAGTTCCACGGCGTTCACGAGCGCGGCGCGTACGTCGGGATCAGAGGAGGCCAGGTCCAACTCCTTGCCGCGCTGGACGAACAGCTCCTCTCTGATCATGTCGTTGAGAACGTTTTGGCGTTGTTCACGAGTGGCATTCTCCAGGTCGACGCCGAATAGCGTGCGCAATTGGGCGATATAATCGATGCGTGAAATGGGCTGTTGATTGACCAGCGCCACGTCCTCCGGCGGCACGAACAGGGTGGAGGTGCCGCGCGCGGTAAAGAGGGAATAGCCGGCCAACAGCAGGCCGATGAGCGCGCCCAAGGCGAGGAGCACGAGCGAACGCGTAGCATTCACCTGTGTTGGATCGCGCCACGTTGCGCCGATGCCTGCAATAGGTAGATTGGACATGGTTATCTCTGGTGAATCGAGGGTTCGAGGCTGAAAACGTACAGCGCGACGTCGCGCACGGCGGCTGCGCTCAGGGCATTGATCCACGCAGGGCACATTCCTTGCCGCCCGTTGGCGATGGAATCAAAGAGCGCCGCTCGGCTGCCATCCCCGTAGAGCGTGATGCCATCGACGAGATTCGGCGCGCCGATGGCCGCGTCTCCTTTACCATCCGGAGAGTGGCAGTCGTAGCAGCCGCCTGTATTGTTATAGACCAGCGCTCCGCGGACGGCCGCATCGGGGTCTGCGGGGCGATGTTGCAGGGAATAAAGATACTCGATGACGTCACGTATTCCGCCGGGCGACAATGGCGGAATCTGTGGATTGGTGAGACTGGGTCGCGGATGAGCAAAGGCCGGCATTCGGGACAGGTTCCAGGCCTTCGGGTGATCGGAGCGGATGCCATAGGCCACCACCCGCTCGATGTCACTCACTGCTCCCGTGCCATACAGCCAATCCTCGTCGGTGAGGTTGGGTACCCCTCGCGACGCATCGCCACCGCCGTCGGCTCCATGGCAGGAGGCGCAATGCAACCGGAAGGCCGCCTTGCCACGCCACAGTGCGAAACGCATCAACATGGTTTCACGCGGGAACGTGTCCGGATCGTGGCGCAGGATCTGCGCATCGAGTCGATGGGTGGCAACAAGGGCTGCCGCGAGCAGTCCTACCAATCCGCCTAGCCCGTAAAGCAACTTACGCATGCCACTCCGTTCTCGCCGGTGCCTCAAATTCCAAAGCCAATTCTATTCGCGATTGCCGCCGGCGACGAAGCGTCAGGACGACGCGACCCAGCGGCGCCGGTTGCGTATGATTCTGCGGCGACTGCCATGAGTACCAGCAACCCAACCACCCTCATTCGAACGCGTCGCTCGAGCCGGCTGCTTTGAAAGAATGGCTCGTCGCCGCGGGTCTGTTGTCGTTGCTCGCCGCGATGCTGGTGATTTCGTTGCTGGCGGGCCGGGTATGGCTGCCGGTCGGGGAGGTCTGGCAGGGCTTGTGGGCCCCGCATGGCGATTTGGCCGCGGCCATCGTGATGCAACTGCGTTTGCCTCGAGCGGTGTTGGCAGTGGAAGTGGGCGCTGCACTGGGCTTGTCGGGCGCGGTGCTGCAAGGCGTTACGCGCAATCCGCTCGCCGAGCCTGGGTTGCTGGGGGTGTCCGCCGGCGCAGCATTAGGGGCGGTGCTGGCCATCTATTTCGGGCTGGCAACGCACTTTGCGGCGGCGGCGCCCATGGCGGGTCTGGTCGGTGCGCTGCTTTCGAGCATGCTGACGTTCGCGCTGGGCAGCGGCGGCGGGACCATCACCTTGGTGCTGGCCGGCGCCGCAGTTTCGGCGTTGGCTGCCGCCGGCATTTCTCTGGCGCTCAACCTCGCACCGAACCCGTACGCGGCCTATGAAATAATGACCTGGCTCATGGGTTCGCTGGCGGACCGAAGCTGGCTGGATGTCGTGCTGGTGTCGCCGTTCATCCTGTTGGGGGCGGCACTGCTCGTGGCGAGCGCACGTGCTCTGAATGCCCTGGCGCTCGGCGAAGCGCAGGCGCAGAGCCTCGGCATCAACCTGCGCGTATTGTACGCGCTGGCCGTGTTCGGTACGGCGCTCAGCGTCGGTGCAGCGACCGCCGTGACCGGCGCGGTCGGCTTCATCGGCCTGGTGGCGCCGCATCTGGTGCGCCCGTTGGTGGGTCACCAGCCCAGCCGCGTGTTGCTGCCGGCGGCGCTGGCGGGTGCGCTGCTGCTATTGTTGGCCGACATGGCGACGCGCCTGATTCAAATCGGCAGCGAGCTGAAGCTAGGAGTGCTGACCAGCTTGATCGGTACGCCGTTTTTCTTTTGGCTGGTGGTGCGGCTGCGCAAGATGGCGCCGTAGTACCCGCAGACGCGGCAATGCTTTCGCGAGGTGA
>Ga0116129_1001896_pt1 | contig 11047 bp, 9 predicted proteins | sample June2015DPH_17_2_FD_89732 | JGI IMG/M metagenome (GOLD analysis project Ga0116129, IMG submission 89732) | Peatland microbial communities from SPRUCE experiment site at the Marcell Experimental Forest, Minnesota, USA - June2015DPH_17_10 | ecosystem: Environmental > Terrestrial > Soil > Wetlands >...
CGAGCACGCCGCCGAGCATTCCGAGCGTGCCCGCGGTGAAGCTGAACACGCGCGAGGCGGAGAACATCACGTTGTAGGCGATGCCGATCAGGGCATAGATGCAGCCGATCGCCACCCCGGAAGTGACGATCGATCCGATCATCTAGGCACTATAGCCGGGAGCCAGATTGAACGCGCCGTCCCTGAGCGAGTTGGCCTCCACCATCACTACTTCGTCGTCGGGGTAGCCGTTGTGCTCATCGGGCGTGAAGGTGATATCGCCATAGACGCCCGGGTATCCCTTGAGCTTGTTGAGATAGCCGACGACCTGCTCCGGTTCGCTGCCGACGTTCTTCATCGCCTCGGCGATCATCCGCAGCGTGTCATAGCCGTTCGCGATCCACCACAAGAGCGTATCGCCGACATCGATCCCGGCGCCTTTCAGGCGATCGAGGAAGGCCGTGGTACGATCCGGAAGCTTGCCGCCGGGGGCATAGCAAACCGGGCGGAAATTGTTGGGATAGACCTTCGCCCAGTATTCGGGCTTCTCCAGCAAGTCCCTGGTCTGGCCGGAACCGAGCGTAGTTTGGCCGACGATCGGGACGTCCCATTCCATCTGTCCGCGCGTGTTGATGATGCGGGACAGGAATCCGGCATTGACGCTCCAGGGCATGATCGCCTCCGCTCCTGCCGATTGCATGCGCAAAAGCTCGGGCCTGAGATCCGGATTGGCGGCGTCGACATTGCCCTGATAGACGACTTCGGCGCCTTGTGTCTTGAGCATCGGGACATAGGCGTTGACCGATGCGGTGCCATAGCCGGAGGTATCGCTGATCACCGCGACCTTTTTGCGCTTGAGTATTTCCACCACGTAGCGGTTCGCGGCGCCGCCGATCTGCTGGTTGGTGGGCGCGTTGCGGAAGCACATCGGATATTTCTTCGGGTCGGTCAGGGTGTCGACCCAGCAGGGATGTACCTGCGGTGTGTTGGTGCGGGCGAGCAGCGGCACGACCGCGAGCGACTCGCCGGAATTGACCGGACCGGCGACGAAACTCACCTTCTGCCCGCGCGTGAGTTCCGCCGCTCCGTTCACCGCCTTGGTCGGATCGCTTTGGGTGTCGCGGATGATCAGTTCGATCTGCCGCCCGTCGATGCCTCCGGCTGCGTTGATTTCCTGCACCGCCAATTGGGTTCCGCGATTCATCCCGATCCCGGTGGCCGATGAGGGACCGGTGAGCGCCGGCAAATAGCCGATCAGGATCGGTTCTTTTGCCGCGATCGCGGGCCTGGACAAGCTGCCTGCGAGTACAGCGGCGCCGGCGGACGCCAGCGCCTGACGGCGGGTTATCGCCATTTTGGCCATTTTGATTTCCTCCCTCAGGCGTTTCTTGCTTCGCGCCCAAAGCTTATCGTTTTTTCTTGGATTGCTTGGCGCACACTATAGCTTTGGCTTGAGGCTCCGCAAGGCGTCCCGTCCCGGTGGGAAACCCATATTCGAAAGTAGTTGTCGCGTGATCCACCTTCGGCGTCGATTGAAGTTATAAATCTTCCCGGCTCTGCGCGCGTCTTCCGGGGAACGCCGCGGACTGCTATCTTCCGCCGCAAGAAGAAACAGGGGGAGGGATTCGAAATGACGTCGCCGATCGTTTGCGCCGCCAGTCGTCGCCGTTTTCTGCAATACCTCGCGGCAAGTCCGCTGTTGGCCTCGGGCGCCTTTGCTGCGGCCGGCGCGGAAGCGCCGTCCAGATTTCCAGATCCGATGATCTGGGCGCCGGCGGGCACTGATCTGATTGATGGTCCGAAGGCCGCGATCAACGTGTTCGATTTCGAGCCGGTGGCCCGCAAAAACGTGCCGCCCGCGCATTTCGGCTATATGGCTTCCGGCCTCGACGACGAGGTCACGCTGCGCGCCAACCGCGATGGGTTCTTGAAATTTCAGCTCCTCCCGCATCGTCTCAACGACGTGTCCAGGGTCGACACCAGCATCGAGCTGTTCGGCACCCGATATGATTCTCCGATCTTCGTGTGTCCGACCGGCGGCAACCAGTTCTTCCACCCCGACGGCGAGGTTGCCGTCGCCAAAGCCGCGCGCGCGGGCAATCACTTGCAGATATTGTCGACGGCTTCGAATTTTTCCGTGGAGGACGTGACCAAAGCGCGCGGGGCGCCGGTCTGGTTCCAGCTCTATGCGTCGCCGCTCTGGGAGGTTGCGCAGGCGCTGATCAGGAAGGCCGACGCCGCCGGCTGTCCGGTTCTGATGGTGACGGTCGACCGTATCGCGGGCCGCAACCAGGAAACCCTGTTCCGGCTGATGCGCAGCGATACGCGCGAATGTTCGGCCTGTCACGACCGCGGCAGCTTCGCGGCACGCGCGGTCCGCCGGCACAACTACGACGGCATCGATCTCACCGGCATTACCGGCGGCGGCGAATCTTCAAATCTGTCCTGGGAAACCGTCAAGCGAATGCGCGACGTCACGCGGATGAAGATCGTGCTCAAGGGCATCGTCACGGCAGGGGACGCCGAATTGGCGGTGCAAAACGGGATTGACGGAATCCTTGTCTCCAATCACGGCGGGCGCGGCGAGGACAATGGCCGATCCACCATTGATGCGCTGCCCGAAATCATCAGTGCGGTGAAGGGCCGAATTCCCGTGATCGTCGACAGCGGATTCCGCCGCGGCACCGACGCGGTCAAGGCGCTCGCGATGGGCGCGCAGGCGGTAGGTATTGGCCGGCCCTATCTGTGGGGGCTCGGAGCCTTCGGCCAGGAAGGCGTCGAGCGGGTGCTGGAGATCGTCCGCACCGAGACGCGCGCGGCCATGCAGCAATGCGGCGCGCGCTCGGTAAAGGAGCTTGATCCGAGCTTTGTCCGCCGGGCGACCTGAAGGGTTTCCAGTCAACGGGGACCTGCAAGGGACGTTGACTATGCCGACCGTCATCGCAGTACTGCGGTTGCTGTGCAAACTTCGGTGCGCACCCAGACCTTGGTAGCTTCCGTGGGCAGCTTCGCCAGCCGCCGTTGAAGCAAGCAGAATCCTATCCGCGGTCGTTCCAGCGCCAGAACCGGTCGCGCCCGTCGTTGGAATCGAGTTTGGCTTTTTGTTCATCGCTTAGTGTTGCATAAAAAGCCTCGAGCGAAGGGCGGACCGTCTTGACCGCGCCAGATATCGCATCAAGGCGTTTCTCCATCGCTTGCATGTATCCGATCGTCGTGGAGGGCGTCTCGGACGGGCACGCGGCGCGCACCGTTTCGGTCGCCTTTTCGGAAGCGGCCTTGAATTCGTCGAATTTGGCCCGCTGGGCGTCGGTGAGATTGAGCGCCTGTTCGACCCTGTCGGTACGCCACCCGGCAGAACCGGCCGCGCCGGCGTCGCAGATGCGACGGAAACCGCCGCGGCCCAGGATGCCCGGTCCCATCATGCCGGAGCCCATCTCCCAGCTCCCCCGGCCGCCGTCGGGTTTCGCGTTGGCAAGCAGAGTTGCCGCGCCGAGAAGTAGCGTTACGGAAACGAATAATGCTGTCCTTGAAGTCCTGGTCATCATCTGCAATATCCGCAATGTGGGCCGCAATCATGGTGGCGCCAAAACCCCGGAATAGTTCAAAGTATGCCGGTTGATTTGATCCGGAACAAGCTCGCGCCCGCTCAGCGACAATAGAAACAATCTATATTGCGCATCGACATTCTTCGTGACTTGAAGCGAATTCATTCCGCATATTTGTTCAATGGCTTAAGTTCAATGGCTTAACCTGTGCTGGAGGAGGCCGGTGAGTTGCAGACGAACCGGTTGAAGCCGCTGGAGGCCGAGGCTGGGCCCGGCTCCGGTGAACGGCGGATTCGCTGGGGTCGCGGGGCGCAAAAGCGGGCTCGAGTTGCGGGCCAGATCAACCTGCTTTTCCGCGATGCGTATTGATCGACCACACAAAAACCCAAGTTGGGAGGCGGGTGGCCTGTTTCGCCCAATGCGGCTCTTGTTGTGACGTCCCGAACGTTTCTTTAATGTGATAGCCGAGGGCCTGATGCCAATTGCGCCAATTGCTTACGGAGAATTAAGTTGAGGTTTTGGTGGAACTTGAAACAATGCCGGTCGAACATCGCTACTACGGGGGTCTAGATCATGCGTGCATCCAAGCGTTTTGTGGTTCTCGTGTCGCTGGTTTCGATCGTCTCGGCGCTGTCTCTGTCGGCGCAGGCGGAGGAGCCGAGGGACGCGCACAGGGGGGCCGGACCGATGCACCCGGGACCGGGGCGTCCGGGACCGGGACGTCCGGGTGGACCCGCAGGTGACCGATTTGCGCATGGTGGCCTGCCGGGTCGTAGTTTCGGCGGGCATGCTTATCACGGCCACCTCGCTTGGGGCGGAGGCCGCTGGCATCACGAGATTCGCAACGGGCGCGACGGCTGGTGGTGGGACGTCGGTGGCGCCTGGTATTTCTATCCGCAAATGATCGAGGGGCCGCCGACTTACGTGTCCGACGTGGAATATGTCGACGACTCCTATGTCCCTGACGGACAGCCCGCTGATGGAGGCTATCCGCCTGCGGCGGCAGGCTACCCGCCGCCTGGGCCTGCAGTGGCAGGCTATCCGCCACCGCCGCCTCCTCCTCCGCCGCCAGCGGATGCGGCGGCGTCAGGCGCGGTTGGGGGCGCGTTGGTGGGCGGCATCCTTGGCGGTGTGCTGACCGGCCGGCCGGGTGGTGCGGTTGCCGGCGCGATTGTCGGTGGCACGACCGGTGCCATTGTTGGCGCGCAAGCGGCCTCGCGGCCCGGCTACTATCTGGCCCAGGGTGGTTGCTATTATCGCTACCCGTCCGGACAGTACGTTTTGGTCGATCCCCGCAGTTGTAATTGAGAGGTAACGACACGAGGCTCTGCGTTTAACGATTGGACGACTCGCAGCGCCGTCGCGGACGAATCGAGACGACCTCTTCCCGGCATTTTCACCTGCCGCCCACCTTGCGCGGGCGACAGGTGTTGCGCATGATGCGATGATGATCGCAGTCATCTATCCCGGCGAGATGATAATTGCTATCGTCACTGCAATCATCCTTCTCGCGATCTCGGCGTCGAGAGTGGATACCGCCATCGTGCTTTTCGCGGGCGGTTTTGTGGCGTGGGCCCTCTGCGAATATTTGGTTCATCGCTTCGTCCTGCATGACCTCGTGCATACCGGTCACCGGTTGCATCACACCAGTCCGGACGAACCGGTCCTCGTCATTTTCTGGCAGATATGGGCTTGTTTCGCAGTCGTCTACTTCATCGTCGGCGGCGTTTTCCTGGCCGGGACATTGATTGCCCATGCCTGGTATCTGTTCGTGCATCACGCCGCTCACGGTCAGGACAAAGTGCCGGCGCGGCTCCTCCTTCATCACGCCAATCACCATAGGCTCGCGACACGGAACTACGGCGTCAGCACGACCTTCTGGGACCGGGTTTTCGGAACGATGCTGCGATAGCCTGATCCTGCGTCGAGCCTGCCGCCGCTGCAATCGGTCGCATTTGCTGTGGAAGTGCAAGTCCACACCGACAACAGGAGTACCTCAGTCATGCATCCTGCCGATCAGGTCCATGCTTCCGGCGCCGCCGGTCTCCCGGTTTTGCCTGCGGATGTCGCAACGGCTGCGGTTGCAATCCGTGGTGCGGTGGTGGTCACGGATTTCAACGAAAGCCGCACGCTCGGCGCCATCATGGGATGCAGGGTTTGGCTCAAATTCGAGAACCTCCAGTTCACCTCGACGTTCAAGGAACGGGGTGCGCTGAATCGCCTTGCAGCGTTGACTTCGGCAGAGCGGCAGAGAGGCGTGGTCGCCATGTCGGCGGGAAATCACGCGCAAGGGGTCGCCTACCATGCCAACCGGCTCGGCATCCCCGCAACAATTTTCATGCCGGTTGGGACGCCAACCGTAAAGGTGGAGAACACGCGCCGCCATGGCGCCCAGGTTGTCGTCGCCGGAAGGACGCTGGAGGAAGCCGCAGAATTGGCCAGCGAGCATTGCGCCGCCCACAACGCGACCCTGGTGCATCCCTATGATGACCCTCTGGTCATCGCGGGGCAGGGGACGATCGCGCTTGAAATGCTCGAGAAGGTGCCAGATCTCGACACCATCGTGGTTCCGGTTGGCGGTGGCGGATTGATCGCAGGCATCGCGGTGGCTGCCAAGGCTCCAAGGCCGGATCTGCGCATCGTCGGCGTCCAGGCAAAACTTTATCCATCGATGTTCAACCTGATCCATGGACAGTCGTTGCCGATGCGCGGAGACACCCTCGCCGAGGGCATCGCAGTCAAGACGCCAGGCCGGATCACCAGTGAGATCATTCGCGATATGGTCGATGAAATCGTGCTGGTGACCGAGGATCAGATCGAGCGCGCGGTGGCGCTTCTGATTTCGATCGAGAAGACGGTGGTCGAAGGCGCGGGCGCGGCGGGACTTGCCGCCATGCTTGCAAATCCCGAGCCTTTCAGGGGACGAAATGTCGGACTGGTGCTGAGCGGCGGTAATATCGACACCCGCCTCCTGGCATCGGTGCTCACGCGGGAACTGGCGCGACAGGGGCGCCTCACACAATTGACGATCGACATCGTCGACCGGCCGGGGCAACTCGCCGCTGTGGCAACGCTGCTGGCGGAGGCCGGCGCCAACGTCATCGAAATTGCGCACCAGCGCACCTTCTCCGATTTGCCGGCCAAGGCGACGCAGCTTGAGCTGGTCATCGAAACCCGCGACCGGCCGCACCTCGATGAGACCGTCCTGAAACTGCGCGCCGCGGCCCTGCATGTTGAAATCGGAGGAAGTAAAGGTGGCGTGGGGTAACCCTTGTCCGCGGCGGGAAAATGCCTCCGGGAAGGCTGAGATATGTGTTTGTGATCGGATAGGGAAAGCCACCGCATGCTGGGATATTCGAACGCTACAAGCTGATATTTGGGCCGACCGCGCGAGAAACATGCGATGTCCTGGCCGCATGGCAGGAACGCGCCGCCGTCGTCGGCCGTCATCAGCGTTGCTTGCGCCGTCTTTGCGACAAGACCGGCGTAGCGTCAGGTTTGGCTGCGGGGAGGGGTCCGCTTTTGCAAAACCACTGTTTTGTTTTATAGCGTCCTCGTGGCACCGGTAAACTCGCCCGCTGACGGTGCTGGAATACGATCGCCGGATCAACCGATCGGAAGGAACATAGATGTCCGAATTGCTGGAGGGCTTTGAACGCGTTCGCGTCAAGACGAGCGGGGCCGAGATCGTTGTCAGCCGAGCCGGCGTTGGGCCGCCACTTCTTCTCATGCACGGCAACCCGTTCACCCATGTCACCTGGCACAAGATAGCGCCGCGGCTGGCAAGGGAATTCACCGTCATTCTTCCCGATCTGCGCGGCTATGGCGACAGTTCCAAACCTGACGGCGGCCCCGATCACTCGGCCTACTCATTCCGTTCCATGGCCCGGGATCAGATTGAGGTTATGCGTCACTTCGGTTTCGAGAAATTTTACGCGGGCGGGCACGACCGTGGCGGGCGGGTGCTTCACCGCATGTGTCTCGACCATCCGGAATCGGTGATGCGGGCGTCGTTCATCGATATGCTTCCGCAACACCATTTGTTGAATAATGTGACAAGGAATTGGGGTATTTTTTCCTGGCATTGGTTCTTCATGGTGCAACCCAATCCGATTCCCGAGACAATGATCAGCGCCGATCCGGAGTTTTTTATCCGCCGCAAGCTTTCGAAGACGGCTCAAGGCACCAGCTTTTTCGACCCCCGCGCGCTGGCGGAATATATCCGGTGCATCAAGAATCCCGACACCGTCTATGGAATGTGCGAAGATTATCGCGCCACCTTCGGGGTCGATCTCGATATGGACACGGCGGATTTCCAGGCTGGAAAGCGGGTTAGCTGTCCTTCGATGATTTTATGGGGCGAGAAGGGCGGGGTTGGACGCAACCATGACGCCGCGGCGATCTGGTCGCGATACGCAACGCGGATCGAGCGCACCGCGACTGTTCCCTCCGGTCATTACCTTCAGGAAGAGTGTCCGGAAGAGACCTACGCGGAATTGCGCGACTTCTTCGCGTCGAGGTGATCACGCTGGAATTCGATCGCGGCCAATCATGCTCGTCGATCATCTTGTTGTTTGAGCATGATCTCCGGGCAAACGCTTCGCGTTTGTCCCGAGGGAAACCGGTATCCAGCCCCGGATCAAGTCCGAGGGCATGCTTTTCCGGATCAGGCTCTAATTTCCCGGCTCGGCCGACACGGCGCTGGAGCAGTTTTGCTCGCACTCTCCGCGACGATAATTATCAAGACACCAGACCAACACGAAGGTAGTGAAGGCGAGTACCGCGACGGCACCCGATATAACCGTCTTTATGTCGTCTGCGTCAGCACCCCTGAACCATTTCCGCATGGTTTACGTCTCACGTTTGCCTGGGCCCGAGCGGGGCGTCCGAGTCAAATGAGCATACAATCCGGCGGCGATTTTCTTGCGTTACAATTTTGTAATGGCCAGTGTCGGTTGGCCTGGTGCCGCGAATTTCCTCCGCCGTGGCGGCAATATCGACCGTCTATTGTTGCGGCGAAGGTTGTGTCGCTTGAGAATACTGCGACACTTGAGTGGACTGTATCGCTTGAGGTGTCCAGCCCCCTCCGAGAGCCTGAAACAGGCTGCTGGCGTCCATCAGCTTTGTCAGTCGTACCAGCACCAACGTGTTCTCGTTGGTAAGGAGGGTTTGCTGCGCCTGCAAGACGGTGATGAGGTTGACCGTGCCGGCGCGCAATTGAGTTTCCGATACATCGAAAGCTTTTTGGGATTCGTTGACCGCTTCGATCTGCAGCCGTTCCTGCCGAGTGGTTTGCGCAAGGGCAACCAGAGCGTTCTCGACGTCGACGAATGCCGACAGCACCGCCAGGCGATAGGCCTGCAGATTTTGCAGTTGCACGCCCTTCGCCTGTTCCAACTCGCTCTGCAGAAGACCGCCATCGAAAATCGGCTGCGTCAGCCCCGCCGACAGGGTGTAAAAAAGGGCGCCCGGTCCGAACAGCGAAGCCAGCGCCGCGCTCTGGACGCCGGCCTCAGCCGTCAGCTGGATTTGCGGAAAGAACGCGGCGCGGGCCGCTTCGACACTGAAGTTCGAAGATGCCAGCGTCGCTTCGGCCTGGCGAACGGCCGGATTCTGGTACAGCAATGTCGAAGGCAGGCCCGGGGTCACGCGTGGAATCGTGATTTGTGTCATCCGTCCGCCCTTGACGTTGAACCCCTCCGGCGCGCGCCCCACCAGCAGGGCGAGGTTGTTGATATTCTGCCGCAGGGTAACCTCAAGCGGTGGGATCGCGGCGCGTTCGGTCGCCACCAGCGCGGCCTGTTGCGAAACGTCGAGCTGCGAAGCAGTGCCGCCGGCAAACTCATCTCTGACAAGAACGAGAATGCGTTCCGCCGCGGCCAGATTCCGGCGTGCGACGCGCAGCTCATCCTGAGCAGCCAGAATCTGGAAATAGGTATTGGCGACAGTCACCACCGCCGTCAGTGCCACGACGTCACGGTTGTATCGGGCGACAACCGCGTTTTCCTCGGCGGCGTGGAACGTCGCGCGATTCTTGCCCCAAACATCGACCATGTAACTCGCGGTGAGGCCCAGGCTGTATTGCGGGAACGTGGTCGGAGGGGTGGTGAAGCCGCCGACTGTGGAGGCCGAATTACGGATCTGCTCCGCCATTCCGTTTCCGGTGACCGACGGCAACAACGGCGACCCTGCCCCCGCCGCCAGTGCGTCCATCTGGATGATCTGGGCAATGGCTACCGCAATATTGAGGTTGGACTTCTGCGCAGCTTCCATCAGGTCGGTCAGTTCGGCGGAACGGAAACCGCGCCACCAGTCCAGTGCCGGCACGGCGGCATCCGGCGCGCGGGACGACGCCTCGCGATAGTGGTCCGGGATTTCAAGATTGAGTTCGGGTCGCTCGCTGTCGAGGATGCAGCCGGACAATCCCGGGACCAGCAAAAGCACGAAAAACAAGGCTGCGATGCGCGAACTACCGCGCAACCCTTCGACAAAGAAAGTCGACTTCGACGCAACGCCGCCCATCAAGTCACCAATCAAGCTCTTACTCCCAGTGATATCGGTCGCAACTTCACGGTATCAGGTCAACGTGTTTTTATCAGCTCAACGTGTTTTTACCCGCATCGTCTTCACTCGCCCGGTTGCACAGCGCGAGGATCGAGCGATCCTCTGCCGCCCCTCAGACGTCGGCACCAGGAACGGAACCGGTCCATGTAGAGGTAAATTACCGGGGTCGTGTAGAGCGTCAGCATCTGGCTCAGGATGAGGCCTCCGACGATCGCGATTCCGAGTGGCCGCCGAAGTTCGCTGCCTTCGCCGAGGCCCAGTGAGAGCGGCAGCGCGCCCAGCAGCGCCGCCATCGTCGTCATCATGATCGGCCGGAAGCGGAGCAGGCAGGCCTCGAAAATCGCGTCGACCGAGGACAGTCCGCGCGTGCGCTGCGCATCGAGCGCGAAATCGATCATCATGATGGCATTCTTCTTCACGATGCCGATCAGCAGAATCACGCCGATCAGCGCCATGATACTGAATTCCGTATTGAAAGCCATCAGCGCCAGCAACGCGCCGACACCGGCCGATGGCAGTGTCGACAGGATCGTCAGCGGATGAACGAAACTCTCATAGAGCATGCCGAGAACGATGTAGATCGTCACCAGGGCTGCCAAAACGAGATAGGGCTGATTGCTGAGTGAATCCTGAAAGGCTTTCGCGGTGCCCTGGAAGGTGCCACGGATCGTCGCCGGCACGCCGAGCCGGTTCATGGTGGCCTCGATCGTCGCGACGGCCGTGCTCAACGAGACACCCGGTGGCAGGTTGAACGAAATGGTGGTGGCGACCAGCAAGCCTTGATGATTGACGGCGAGCGGCGTCGCGCCCTGGGTATAATGCGAGACGGCGGACAGCGGAATCATCGTCTCCTGGCTCGTGCTGACCGCCGAACCGGTCGACACCACCCCGTTGCCGGTGGCTCCGATCGAGTTGGTCGCGAGATTCCGCGCGGCGTTGGCGTTTGCCGTACTGGCCGC
>Ga0116129_1001898_pt1 | contig 11036 bp, 7 predicted proteins | sample June2015DPH_17_2_FD_89732 | JGI IMG/M metagenome (GOLD analysis project Ga0116129, IMG submission 89732) | Peatland microbial communities from SPRUCE experiment site at the Marcell Experimental Forest, Minnesota, USA - June2015DPH_17_10 | ecosystem: Environmental > Terrestrial > Soil > Wetlands >...
AAGCCGAGGAAGCCAAAGAGCGACCGCAGGTACGGCTCCACGAAGTTGAACGATGCCATCTGCGTCTGTGCATCGTAGATGCCCCCGGTAGCAATGATAAACGTCGCCTTCTTGCCGATGATCAGGCCCTTTGGCGTTCCGTCCGCATAGGAAAATGTCTCGCCGACGCGGGTAATCTGATCGATCCAGAGCTTCAGCACCGAGGGCACACCGAAGTTATGCATCGGCACGCCGAAGACGTACTCATCCGCCTGCTCCAGTTCAGTGAGCAATGCGTCGGAAAGCGAAAGGGACTCCTTCTGTTGCTGGGTGCGCGCCTCGTCTGGCGTATACACGGCAGCCACCCAGTCAGCGTTGATAGGCGGGATCGGAGTTGCGTTCAGGTCGCGGTCGATGACGGCCGAACCAGGGTGGGAGGATTTCCACTGGGCGACAAAGGCATCGGTCAGCTGGCGGGAGACCGATCGACCGTAGAGCGGGCTGGAGTCGATGCGAAGAAGTGTGGGCATGGGCAGAATCTCCTATGCAACAAATGATGTTTAATAAACATTTGTCGATTCATATTAAATCGACAAATGTCGCTTAGGCATCTATTCCTGCAGAGAGGTATGCTCGAAGGTGCGATGTCCCAGCCGCTCCAATCCGCCAATTCAACGGGATCGATGGATCCCCGCATCCTGCGCAGCCGCCGCATGCTCATGGAGGCGCTGGACATGTTATTGACTCGAAAAGAGTTCGACGACATATCGATCCAGGAGATCGCCGACGAGGCCACTTTGAACCGGGCGACCTTCTACCTCCATTACCCGGACAAGAACGCCCTCCTGCAGGCACTGACAGCGGCTCGCTTCCGCGAACTGATCGCCCGTCGCGGACTCTCGTTCTCAAACTGCGACGGTGCGCTGCGTGCCATTGCTCTGGGCGTCTGCGACTATCTTGCGGTCACTGCTGGCTGCCCCAGCCAGCTGACGAAGATGCCTCTCGAGGGCTCGATCATCCCGGTCGTTGAGGACATGTTCCTTGAGGGCGCTGGCAATCATGAGATAAGAGCTGACAGGGATCCCGGGCTGCTGGCAATCACTGCCGCCTGGGCCGTCTTCGGGGCCGCGCGCCGGTGGTACCAGACCCCCGACCGCATTCCCGCTGAGGAGATGGCTGCCCAAATCGAAGCCATGGTGAAACCGATCTTTCTAAGCGCCGCCCGGTAGCTTTCATCAAAAAATCTTTCGCCGCCTGACTGGGGGCATAAGCCCTTCCTCTCATCGCACCTCTCTCCGCTCCCGACCGAGCGGGATTTTTACCGGGATCCACATCATTGCTCAAGCCATGATCGGCTTCCATGATCGGCACAACCGAACCAGCAGTAAGGGCATGCCCCAACCTCCCGATCTCTGAGGCGTCTCGCCCGGTGGCATCTTGAACAGCCCGGTGGCATCTTGAACAGCCCGGCGCAGCGTTGATGCGGCTCACTTCTGATCCGACCATCTGTCCCTTCGGGGCCAGTGAGTGCCGCAGCCTCGCCGAAGCGCGACTTGACGTGTCGACCATCTTCTTTCTTAATCGATAGGGTACTGTCCCCGGACACAAAGAGCACGACCAATTGCAGCGGTGCGGTCGAGTACAACCAACACCTGAGCGCAGGTTCGGGGTCGTCTCACTGATACGATATGAACTATCTCTCGATCAAGATGATCGGGGAGCGCGATCACTATGGAGCTTCGTCACCTTCGCTATTTCACCGCGGTCGTCCGCTGGGAAGGATATCGCCAGGCGGCGCGCCATCTGCACGTGGCGCAAGCTGCTCTCAGCCAGACAGTGCTCGATCTTGAAGAAGAACTTGGACTCAAACTGTTCTTTCGCGAAAAGCGGCGAGCGAGTCTCACGGCCGAGGGAGCTGTATTCCATGCCGAGGCCGTTCGCACGCTGGAGCAGGCCGACCTCGCCGTTGAGGCTGCGCATCGTGCAGCCCGGGGAGAGATTGGATCGCTTCGTATCGGCTTTATGGGAGCGCCAACCATTTTCTTTCTTCCCGAACTGATCAGGCTCTACCGCTCGAAATTTCCGGGCGTAAAGCTGACGCTCGATGAGTTGACTCCCATACAGCAGGAGAGCGCCTTCCTAGCAGGCGAGATCGATATAGGGTTCACACGCGCTTTGAGTGCCGAGCAGCGAAAGGGCTTTGAGAGCATGCTGATCTATCAGGATCCTCTGTTGGCCGCATTGCCTGAGGCCCGGGCCAACAAAGGCTCCTTCGTACACCTCAAGGACCTTGCCAACGAGCCCTTTGTGCTCTTCCATCGAGAAGGCGCTCAGGGACTATTCGACACCATTACGGGCGTCTGTAACGACGCCGGGTTCTCGCCGCGCATCGAACACCAACCCCGCATGATGCAAACCGTGCTGTCGCTGGTGGCGGCAGAAGCCGGGGTGTCAATCATTCCAGCGAGCGTTACCAATCTGTACACGGAAGGAGTCCGGTTCAAGAGGATACGTCCGGACAGTGTGAAAGTGGATCTGGTTGCCGTTTGGCCGAGAGGCCCTCATTCCGTGGCTCTCGATTCGTTCTTAGCTCTTCTTGGAGGCTGCATCGGCACAATTCGAGCAAAAAGCCAAAGGGACGTGGCATTGGGTTAGCAATTGAGTGCATGGGACGGATGCCATACCCATCCGAGGTTCAGAGCGTTGAAGCTCCAATAACCAAAACAATCTAAATGGCTTAATCTTTAACTTCGGTCATGGAAGTCGCTCCCGCCAGGCAAACGTTCGCCAGGGCAGCGGCCCCTATAAACCATGGAAGATCTAGCTCTTAAGTCCCGTGCGCTAGTGCCATCGAGAGTGGCCAGAAGACATTCGTTCGAGCATGGGGCACTCCTTACCCAGGCTCCAGAACGGACTGCTTCCCGGATTGGATGTTCGCCCCATGCAGTCCTTTCGGGGCAGCTGTGTTCGAGTTGATCGACCGTGAAGGAACGACCTGAATCTGCAGGTGCGTATCACCTTCGAAGAACCGATGCAGTCAGCCTCGTCGAAGCCCTGCTCGGGATGAGCGAATCGGTCGGGTTCCTCAGGGGGGAAGAAGGCGGTAGCCTCTACCCGGCGGAGGGAACGGACCGGACGAGCCCGGTCGCATCACCGGCTAGAGGATAGGAATGGATCCGACGCCCATAGTGAAGCGGTAAACTATCCTGAAGTTCCGCAGTGGAAGCTTCGATGCCGAGGATCGGACCGACAAGCTGAATCGAACCCTCGACCGCATCAGCTTTTCTGATAAACATTGGCGCCAATGAGCCAGGCAATGGAGCGATGATCTTTCGGTCTCGGCAGCACCAGGAGCTCCGACGAATCTGGAGCATTCGGCCCACCAACGGCACATCGGAGAGATGACCGTGCATGTGTCCGTTCCAAAGACTCGATCTGAAACAATCCGTCTCGCACTGCTGATCCTGGTAATGATTTATGGAGCTGTTGCCGGTCTCAAGACCGTGGCAGACTTCGACCTTGGCTGGCAAATGGCAGATGCTCGCCATCCATTCTCCTCCCATGACATGCTCTCTTACACAGCGCCAGGCGCGCAGTGGATATATCCGCCATTTGCGGGCATCCTATTTCGTCTCCTGTTTCACACCGGCGGTTACGCCGCAATCTCCTGGTTCTGCGCTTTGGCCCTGTTCGCCACTCTCGCCATTGTGGCGTTGCCGAGCGGAATCATGACGCTACTCATTCTGCTGGCCGCCGTTCCTGCGTTTGTCAATCAGATGATCCCGCGGTCGGGTCTCTTCACCGTCCTGATTGCTGCGGCTTATACCCAGATCCTTCTGTCTCACTACCTGGCCAAGGGCCGCCAAAGACTGTGGCTGCTGCCCGTGCTTATGGTCTGCTGGGTAAATCTGCACACTGGCTTCATCGCCGGCCTTGGTCTGATGTTGGCCTACATTGCTGCCGAACTCCTCGATTGCTTGCAGATCTCCCAGCGAGAGCAAGCCTTAAGGAGGCTCAAACAGGCGTCTCCCTGGATCGCGGCGAGCGTGATATCTACCCTGGGGAACCCATGGGGTTTTCGCCTGTATGAGGGAATTCGAGCGCAGGAAAGGATCTCACAATTACAGTCCACCGTAATTCTGGAGTTAGCTCCGCTCTATCGTGAACTCTCCTGGACCGATCTTCATCTATTCGCTCCGCTGAACGCCATATGGCTGGTGCTGGCCATCTCTGTCATCACGTTGTTTCTTCTGTTCGCTCAAAGGCGCGTTGGGCTCGCTCTGTTTCTCGCTCTCGCGATCGGCGTCTGTCTCTTGTCAGCGCGCGCACAGGGTGTCTACCTTCCCATTGCCTGCCTTGTCGCCGGCAATGCTCTCGAAATCGAGGCACAGCGTCTGCGCGACCGGGTAGCTTCAGCATGGCGGTCTATGATCTGCCAGGCTCTCGCTGCCGGAGCACTGGTTTTTGTTGTATTGCGCTCTGTCGATGTGGTGACGGACCGCACCTTTGTTCAGCAAGAGCAGATTGTGTTGTCCGGCGCCGGAGCCTCGTGGTGGCTCCCGCAGAAGGCGGCGGCTTTTATCGAACAGGAGCATCTGCCCACCGAACTGTTTTCGACATTCAATCTGAGCAGCTATCTCAGCTGGCGGCTAGGCCCTGGCTATCGGGACTTTGCCGATGGCCGCTATCTTCCCTTTGGGGATCGCATCGTCGCCGAACAACTGCGGCTCACCAGCCTCGGGCTCGATTCCGATGCCTGGAAGCAGGCTGCAGATACCTATCACATCCGGACAATCATCTTTCCCCTCTCACGATTCTTTGGGATAGAAAGCATCCCGTTACGCGAAGATTGCCAGAGTCACGACTGGGCGCCGGTCTATTTTGATGCCACATCCATCGTATTTGTGCGCAAGGACGCTCTGCCGCAAACCAAACTCGCGGCCTTAGGGGTCCAATGCCAACAGCAGCAACTCGTTGTCGGGGGCGATTTAGTTACCGGCAGACGCTCGCATATCGAGCACTATCAAATGCTCGCCAACGCTGCTGTTATTTATTATTTGTTGGGCCGAAACGACGACGCGGAGAAGGCGCTTGAGAGCGCACGTGAGATCTCCACAGATGATGATTCGCTCTCACTCCTTGGCGGCCAGCTTGAGGCCGCGCGGGGTGATTTCGACGGAGCAGAACGCTCCTTCCGCAGGATATTAGGCAAGCATGCATCCGATGAGGCCGCCTGGTATCAACTGGGGCTGGTATGTGCGAATCAACGGCGATATGCCGAGGCTATCGGCGCCTTCCGGCAAGCTCTGCGCTATAGCGCCCAGCCCAACTTTGCGTTCGAGTGGTCCCTGGCAAAGGCGGAAGTGCTCGACGGCGAACTGGATGCGGGACTTCAGTCCCTTCAAGGCGCCTTAAGTCTCATACCGGACAGCGGACCTGCCGAGTCCGCGACCAGGGCCGAGATCTACGATGTTGAGGCTGCGGTCTACAGCAAACAATCGAATTGGAAGGCAGCAATAGCGGCCGAAAAGAAAGCTGTCGATCAAACCCCCGCCGTGGCCCGCCGCTGGCAGGCCTTAGCCACCCTGTATGCGGCCTCAGGCGAGCAGGAGCAGGCGCAGCAGGCAGAACAAAGGGCGGATGCGCTCGCGCGCCCGCGTCCCTGACAGCAGTGAACAAATCTGAGCGTTGCGAGGGGGACTGCGCCGATTCACACGATGACCTGACGTTGGTCATGATGAAGCTCTCGGCTGAGTACACTCTAGAACGGATGATACGTCCGCACCGTGTGTCCCTTGAGCTGCTCGGGGTAGAAGTAGACGTCGCGCAGATTGCCGGCGGCATACCGTTCCGCCTCGTCGTTGAAGTGCTTCGAGTCCGGAGACCCGCTCTCGCCGCCCGCCGTCACGGCACGAGCCCGTACCCTGTCGCCGAACTCCACCACGGCCACAAAGCTGTTGCCGCTGGTTCCATACCACTGTTTCGTCCCCGGATACTGCCGCGCGCCAAAGGAGGCGAGCGATCCCCAAAGCGAGGAGGTAAACGGTACCGGGATGCTCGGCGCAGCATCATTGAAGGGCTGCACGATCTCTCCGGTAAGGCGCTGGAAGCGATTGACCCGCCCCCATGGGGTCCGCCACGTGCCGAAGTCCGCCGCCAGCTTGTCCGAAGATGTTGCCAGGGCGGTAAGCAGACGATCTGCCGGCACTCTGGCCGCCACCCAGTCTTCGCTTGGCACGAGAGCCTCGTGCGCAGCAGGACCTGCCGTCTTCATCAGCTCCGTACCCCAATAGACAGCGACCGAGGTCGCCACGGAGTCCGCGCCCCAGCGGTAGTCCCAGGCGCGCAGCAGAGCGATCTGCTCGGCCAATTGCGCCTTCAGCGGAGCCTCTGCCGGCAGGGCGTCGTAGGCCGCGACCAGCGCCGGCATGGTCCGGGCAAACCACGGCAGATACGAGTCGTACGCCGCATGCATCAGCCCGTCCAGCGAGAAATCCCGCCGCGGAGAGCCGTTCGGAGCCAGCACCCGCATGGCATGCAGGCCGCGCGCCGTTTCGATTCCCTGTTCCACATACGCCGGGTAATCGGCCTTGCGCAACGAGCTCGCCCCGGAGCCGTTCCAGGGTGAATCGTTCACGTTGAAGAGGTAGCCGCTGCCCGGATTCAGCAGATGCGGCAGCTGATCGACGGTCATCAATCCCTTCCAGTTTGTCGCCGGATCGCTTCCATCCACCGGCTTGGTGTAATCAAACCGTGGGTCACGCAGGGGGATGAAGTTGCCGTGCCAGTAGGCGATATCGCCGTCAGCGTCCACAAAGATCGTGTTATTCGAGGAGTTCGCCCTAAGTTCTATGGTCTTCTTGAATGCGGCGTAGCTCCGCGCCTTGGTGCGCAGAAAGCTCTGCTCGAGGGCCCCTACGGGAAGATTCATCAACTGGATGGTGACGAACTTGTCACCATCTTTGCGGATCACCGGCCCATGCAAGGTGTACATCCCGCTAAACGTCCGTGAAGCGAGCCCCTGAGCCGTTTTGTACTGAAGCGTGATCTTCTTGGTGACAAACGGGCGGCGAGTCCCTCCATACACGTAACTGAGCGATTCGCCATCCTGAACCGTCTTCTCGAGATATTCATCGACCGCGTCCACATTGCTCGAGGTATGCATCCATCCCGCCCGGTCATTGAATCCCTGGTAGATGAAGAACTGGCCCCAGGTGACTGCGCCGTAGGCATCGAGCCCTGTGTCGCTCGCCATCTGCAACTCGCTGCGGAAAAAGAACGAGGTATGCGGGTTGATCAGCAAAAGGGCATGGTGACCGATCGTGTTGCCCGGCCCGATCGCAAAGCCGTTCGATCCGGTCGGCTCCGGCTCGAGCCAGGCTGGCTCCTCGTTCGCCTGCTCGATCCGGCTCATCGCCCCGTCGCCCGCAGCATGCACGCCGTGCGGTTCATAGAAGCTCTCCAGCTGCTTCAAATTGACTCGTTCAATGTCCCCACCGATGCTTCCCTCCGTAAACGACAGCGCCATCCAAGGCTCAAATGCTGTCAGCACCTTGGGCTTGGTCTCCGGGTGCTGCGCAAGGTAAAAATTGATCCCGTCGGCCCACGCATCCATCAGATGCTTGAGCCACTCCGGGCTCGCTCGATACTCGCGTTTCAGCTCTTCGGGGTCGAGAAAGAGCCGCTGCCGCAGATCCTGCCAGATCGCGCCTTCCCCCTCCACCTCGGCCATGCGCCCAAGCTCGGTCAGGTAGTTGATCTCCACCCGATTGAAGTCGTCCTCACACTGCGCATAGATCATTCCGAAGACCGCATCCGCGTCGGAGGTCCCATGCACATGCGCGATACCCCAGTCGTCGCGCACGATGGTCACGCGCGCCGCCTCAGCCTTCCATCGTGTCTGATCTGCCGCTGTCGCTGCTTGCGCCGCAGCCAGCCCACACCCCCACACCAACCCACTCGCGAGCAACAGCCGTATCCGCAATCTTCTCTCTCCATTCAATCCCGTCAGGATCCGTCTTCCCTTCCAAATTAACATTCGCCGGGCGCCGATGCCACCCACCCCCGGGGCTACTGAATCCTCCTGCGGGAGCAACTCCATCGCAGCCAGCCCTCGGCGCTCAAGCCGGTTCTTTTCAAAATTGCGAAGGTTGCCTTTTCCCGTCGTTATCAACATCAACGCCCCGCGCAATCGCTGCTTGTCTACCCCTGCCCCTTGAGCCGAACCTGATCTTCAGGAGAGTATGAGCTGAGAAATGATCACGCGGCGAACAGCGGCCACCGCCTCGTGATGGCTCCCCGCACCCGTTCGCGCTCCACGCGAACGGCCAACGGACCCAGCGACCTCATCGCCGACTCTTACGGGCAGCGAGGTTAGAGAAGGTCCCGCAGCGTCAAATCGATCGTCCGTGTCTTGTCTTCGTGCTGGATAGTGAGGTGTACGACCGTTCCTGCCGGCTGCAAGAAGGCAGGATCATCCTGTTGAAGAGGATTGTCATTCGGAGCCCGTCCGTCAATCATCATGAGGATATCGCCGATGACGATCCCGGCAATCTCAGCAGGACTGCCCGGAAGTACATTCATTATTTTCTGGTCTTGCTGGATTGAGTCGACGACAATGCCAGCCCGATTGAAGACTTCAGGCTTTCCCCAGTTGGAATTCTTTTCAAAATAGAGGACGCCGTGCGGGACATCGAATGTAATGTTGAATTGGCGGAGAATTCGAGTGCCCACATTGCCTGCGTTGTCAGCCGATATAGCCTGCCCATCGCAAAGGAAGGCAATCACGTGGTTCACTTCGGCCTCTCCGATGCGCAGTGTCTCCACTCGGCCATAGTAGGCCGCTGGCTCGGTGCCGCCTATTCCTGACCCCAAGTATCCGTGATAACGAGGCGACAGTTGCTTGACCAGATCGTGCTGGCTCACAAACCTCTGCTCCACGGTCAAGCTGGCTTCATCGCCTGTATCGATGCCAAAAACGCCGCTCGCTCCATTGACGCTTCCCCGTACTTGCATCGAGGAGAGCACTGGTTCAATCGGAACCTTCACGCCATGGCCAGAGTAGCTGAACGAAAGAGGCAGGCTGAACGAAAGCTGTTCACGCTCATAATCGATCGTAACGACCAATCTCTTCATTAGCTCGTAGCCAACTGCACCCACCGGACCAGGACGGCCCACCCACGGCATGGGCAGAATAAGGAACGCCTGATTGTGTAGAACGAGTTCGCCGATGCGTACTTGACCGACATTGGCCGCTTGCGTTGCAGTTGAACTGCTCCCGGCACCGGTAGCTTGGATGACCGGGCCCTCGGGGCGCAGTCCAATCTGTTTTGCAACTGCGGGACTCAGAACGTTCATCGAAGCGCCTGAATCGAAGATCAATCGGAATGGCCCCTGTCCATTGAGCATGGCGTCAAACTCAACGCCGCCTTTCGCGGAAACCACGACCTTCCCCGAAGCCGGCATCTCAAAATCGACAGGTGGTGGAGTCGATGCCCCATAAACCAGATGGGGCATCGCAAGGACGAGGAACAGGGCAGTTAAGAATCTCATAGGCGATTCGTGAGAATCATAGCTCATCTGGATCGAAAGCCGAACATGCCAACCGGCGGATTCCTCGGTTTTGGCTTAGAACCCGTCTTGGGAAACACCAAGACGAATACCGGGCAACATGGGAGTGAGTGGAGATTCGCCAGAAGAGCCTGATAGCGCAAGGTGAACACGATTCTGATCCAACCGAAAAGCCAATCTAGCCCCAGTCGCATGCTGCCCCTGCCGCAACGGTCCCCAAAGCGATTCAGGACTCATATCGAAACAACGCTACCGGAAGCGTGACCGGGAACGTGACCGGGAACGTGGCCGGGTTGGAATATTTCCGGTACTACCGTGCGCGTTCTTTCAAAAGCTCTTTGAACGCTTCAAAGAGTGGATTGGACGGCATCAAGGCAGCTTCCCGGTCGTAAACGTCCCGGAGCAACTCCGCCACTCTGGTTTTGTGTATGTCGAGGTTTGCCATGCCGGCTATCCACCCCTTGCCTGCCCTGCGGATCGCCAATTGCGGCGGAAAACCGCTCAAGCGGTGTCTTAAAAACAAATAGAGAAAAAGAGGCAAGAGGAAATCTAAGAACTCAGTCTGATGAGCCAAGTACGTTCTTGCCGTTGCAGCGACGGTAACCGCAAGAGGAAGGAGGTAAGAACAAATGGATGCCGGAGATACCGTTCTTCGAAATTCGCTCAATAACAATGCCCTGTTTTCATAGCGACTTAGACGTGACTCGAAAAGCTGGAAGACCTTTCTGCGTTGGATTTGAGTTTGCTCCGCGAGTGCTATCCCCCTCAGCTATCATTCGAAAAGCGAGACCGGCTCTGCCATGGAAGGAAGATCGAAGGCTGTTCGAGCTTCTAAGTGAATCGTCACAAGATAGAAAGGGAGTTAGCCTGGGACACTGGCCGATCCGCACTTCGGTAGTATCGAGACATATAAGTATGAACTTGACTCCTATATCCAAAGCCGGTAGTGTTCTGACGCATGGAGGGTTGCCCCCAACCGGTGGGATCGGACGATTGCGGCTCCAGATCATGTTTCTGAGGGAAATCAGAAAAACGGCATCTTAGCTGACTCCGTGGGTTCATATCTCGATCCCGTCGTCTTGCTTTGGCGGGTGGGAACTGATCAGGGTGCGGGCAGCGCGGAGCGCTCGGACCGCAAACATCTGGGCAAGTTCCTCTTCCACTTCAATCGGCCTAAATCGCGCAGCCACAGTAACTTGTTCCGCCGTTTGCGCGATGAGGCCTTGGCGATAAATCGAGTTCTTCTTTCAATCCCTGGCTCAATGATTCACTGTCCCGGATTTGAGGGCCATAGAGTAGTTGTAGTCAGTAGAGTCAGGTAGATATCAACAGTGGCCGAGTTAAATCGCCTACCTCCCTTTGTTATTCAGACAACCCTAACTCCGAAGCCTGCATCGGACTGCGCTCACTCCTTCGCGATTATTCATCAGCCGAACACATCCATGCGGAGGCTGAAACTTGGCCACTTAGCCTATCTCGAATTTAAT
>Ga0116129_1001899_pt1 | contig 11035 bp, 7 predicted proteins | sample June2015DPH_17_2_FD_89732 | JGI IMG/M metagenome (GOLD analysis project Ga0116129, IMG submission 89732) | Peatland microbial communities from SPRUCE experiment site at the Marcell Experimental Forest, Minnesota, USA - June2015DPH_17_10 | ecosystem: Environmental > Terrestrial > Soil > Wetlands >...
AACTGCCTTCGGATCGAGACGCGTTGCCAGCGGCTCGTAGGGTCGGATGGTGGTGCCTAGCAGCGGCGACGCCGCGTGTGCCCACTCCCATGCCTGCTCGCCGAAGAAAGTCCTCGCCTTCGCCGCCATCTGCGGCAACACCGGCTGCAGATAAATCATAAGGACCCGGAACAGATTCAGCCCCTGGGTGCAGACCGCTTGGACGGCCGCGGCATTGCCGGGGTCCTTGGCCAGGATCCAGGGTTTTTGCGCATCGATATACTGGTTGGCGCGATCCGCCAACGCCATGATTTCACGCACCGCAAGCGCCGTGTCGCGCGCCTCGTAGGCCCGCGCGATGCCCTCGCCCGCCGCCGCGAATGCAGCGAACAGCGCGGCTTCGGGAAGCGCCGGCGCCAGCGTGCCCGCGCTCAGCTTGCCGATGAAGCCCGAGCAGCGGCTGGCGATGTTCACCAGCTTGCCGACGATGTCCGAGTTCAGGCGCGTGGCGAATTCGCCGAGATTCATGTCCAAATCGTCGATGCCGGAGCTCAGTTTCGCCGCGAAGTAGTAGCGCAGGTATTCCGGAGGAAAATGCTCGAGATAGCGGCGCGCGGTGATGAAGGTGCCGCGCGATTTCGACATCTTCTGGCCATTGATGGTCAGGAAGCCATGGGCATGTACGGCGGTCGGACGGCGCATGCCCGCCGCCTGCAGCACCGCCGGCCAGAACAAGGCGTGAAAATACAGGATGTCCTTGCCGATGAAGTGGTGCAGTTCGGCGGCCGAGTCGGACTTCAGGAAATCGCCGAACTCAAGACCGGTACGCGCACAGAGCTGCGTGAAGCTCGCGAGGTAGCCGATCGGCGCATCGAACCATACGTAGAAGTACTTGCCGGGCGCATCGGGAATCTCGAAGCCGAAGTAGGGCGCGTCGCGCGAGATGTCCCAGTCCTTCAGACCCTGCGAGAACCATTCCTCGAGCTTGCGTGCGACGCTCTCCTGCACGGCGGTGCTGCCCACCCAGCTCTTCAGCGGCGTCTCGAAGGCGCTGAGCCTGAAGAAATAATGCTCCGATTGGCGCCAGACCGGCGTGGTGCCAGTGACCACGGAAATCGGGTTCTTCAAGTCCGCCGGCGTGTAGGTGGAGCCGCAATTCTCGCAGGAGTCGCCGTATTGATCCGGAGTCGAACACACGGGACAGATGCCCTTGATGAAGCGGTCCGGCAGAAACATGGCCGCCGTTTCATCGTAGGCCTGACTGACGCTGCGCCGGTCGATGTAGCCGGCGTTGCGATGCGCCAAATACATCTGATCGCACAGCGCCTTGTTCTCGGGCGAGTGGGTCGAGCCGAAATTATCCAGATCGATCAGCATGTCGGCGAGGTCACGTTTGTGCTCCTCATAGACCCTGTCTATCAGCTGCTCGGGCGTGACGCCCTCGGTTTGTGCCTTGAGCATGATGGGGGTGCCGTGCGTATCGTCGGCACAGACGTAGTAGCACTCGTGGCCGCGAAGTTTCTGAAACCGGACCCAGATGTCCGTTTGGATGGCCTCGAGAATGTGGCCGAGGTGCAGAGGGCCATTGGCGTAATAGAGGGCGCTGGTGACGAGAATTCGGCGGCGTTCAGTCATGCCAAATTATGCCATGCCGACGCCGGACACTTGCAGGCTTCCTGCCTAACTCTAGGAGGCTTCGCGATATTGCTCGAACTTGGATTTGTTGATGGCCTTTTTATAGGCTTCTTTTCCAGAGATCTGCCTGGCATCCAGCAGCTGCTGAATGGCGGTGTCCATCAGGCGCATGCCGTTGGCTGCACCGCTCTGCATGGCGTTTTCCAACTGATCCATCTTACCCTGACGGATCAGATTCGCGACCGCCGGCGTATTGATCAAGATCTCCAGGGCCGGGACCCGGCCCGACTTGTCGGGCTTCGGGATCAGCTGCTGTGATACCACCCCGCGCAGACTGGTGGAGAGCATGGTACGCACGTGCGGCTGCTTGTCGGCCGGGAATGCGTTCACCAATCTATCGACGGTAGGCGCGGCGCCATTGGTGTGCAGAGTGCCCATGACGAGGATGCCCATCTCGGCGGCGGTCACGGCGATGCTCATGGTTTCCAGATCGCGCAACTCGCCCACCAGAATGACGTCCGGATCCTCACGCAGGGCGGACATCAATGCCGAGGAGAAGGAAGCGGCGTGCACGCCGATCTCGCGCTGGCTTATCAAGCAATTCTTGCGGGTGTGCACGAACTCGATAGGATCCTCGATGGTGAGGATGTGGCCCTTCTCGCGCGTGTTGATATCATCGATCATGGCAGCCAACGTCGTGGATTTTCCCGACCCGGTCTTGCCGGTTACGAGGATCAGGCCGTTGTTGATCTTGCACAGATTGCGCACCGCCATCGGCAGATTCAGCTCATCCGCCGTCCTTGCCTTGGAGGGGATGGCGCGGAACACGGCTCCCATGCCGTTCAACTGCCGCATTACATTGACGCGGAAGCGGGCGACGTTGGGAATGCTGTAGGCGAAGTCGGTGCCGTCCTTCGATTCGAAGCGCTCGACGGCGAGCCGCGGCATGATCTCGTAGAGCGTGGTTTTGACGAACTCGGCGCTCAAGGCCTCGGAGCTCAGCGCCTTGAGTTCGCCGTACTGGCGCACGCGGGCCGGATCTCCCGCCAAGAAATGCAAATCCGAGCCGTTGCGCTCCAGAACCTGTTGTAGATATTGATCGATGGCCGGCATGACGCGCTTTAAGTACCGGCAGGTTCCGCAGCGGGCATGCCCGTCATGTCGGTGACGAACCGCTGGAACTGCCGCTTGTCGGAGGCGTAGGCGTAGGCGTGCTCGGGATCGATCTGCTTGGCGTTGATGGCCGCGAGCAGCGCCTGGTCCATGAGCTGCATGCCGTATTCCTTGCCCATTTGCAGCTGGCTCGGGATTTGATGCGTTTGGTCCGTCATGATGAGCTTGCCGATGGCCTTGGTGAGCACCATGACTTCGCACACGGCGTGGCGCGCGCGCTGGTCGGGAGTCTTGATCAGGACCTGGGTGATCACCGCAATCAAGCTGTTGGCGAGGAAGCTCTTGGTCTGCTCGCGCTCCTCGGTCGGCAGGGCGTCGATGACGCGGTCGATGGTCTTGGTGGCGCTGGTGGTATGCAGCGTTCCCAGCACCAAGTGGCCGGTTTCGGCGGCCGTCATCGCCATGGCGATGGTCTCGGCGTCGCGCAGCTCGCCCACCAGAATGACGTCGGGATCCTCGCGCATGGCGGCGCGCACGCCCTCGGCAAACGTCGGCAAATGCGTGCCGAGCTCACGCTGTATGACCTGGCTGGCCTTGCTGCGATGAACGAATTCGATCGGATCCTCCAGGCTGATGATATTGAGCGCACGCGTCGTGTTAAGGTGATCGATCATCGATGCCAACGTCGTGCTCTTGCCGGTGCCCGTGGAACCGGTGACGAGGATCATGCCTTGGTGGTAGTCGCACAGCTTGCGCACCACGGCAGGCAGAGCCAGCTGATCCATGGAGGGCATCTGGGTCGGGATCGCGCGAAACGCGGCGCCCATGCCGGTTTCCTTGCGGAATACGTTGACGCGGAAGCGGCCGCCCTCCGATGACACGTAGGAGAAATCGAGATCCTTGCCTTCGCGCAGCACCTTGAGCTGCGATTGCGTCAACACCTCGGTGATATAGCTCTCGAGCTCCGCTTCACCCAGGTCTCTGAATTTGATCGGCGTCAGGTCGCCCTGCAGCCGCAGCATCGGCGGCACTCCCACCGCGAGATGCAAATCGGAGCAACCCTGCCCGACACCCAGTTTCAGGAACGCATCTATTCTTGCCATAACCTGTAAGGCTACAGCTAAGCAATTGGATTTTCGAGTCTTTGCGCCTTGGAAGGCCGCTAAACGTGACCTACGTCTAGGAGCGGCCAGGGGAAGTATTCACCCGGGCAGCCCGCCAGCCTACAGGAATTTCTCCAAGGATAGGCGTAGCTCGTCCATGGTTTGCGCGCGTTTTGCCTTGTCGAGCGCCATGCATTTCATGACCAGGCCGTTCAATTCTATGGGCAGTTCCTTGTTGATCTCGATGGGCGGCCGCGCCTTGCCTTGCACATGCTGGTACATGACGGACATGTGATCGCCGCGGGAATAGGGAGGCACGCCGGCGAACATCTCGTACATGATCACGCCCAAGCTATAAATGTCGGCGCGTTCGTCCACCTTCTTGCCGAGTATCTGCTCGGGGGCCATGTATTTGGGCGAACCGATGACATAGCCGGTCTTGGTCAGCTGCGTATCGCCCTGGCTTTGGGCGGCGGCCACGCCGAAATCGACGATTTTGAGCAGCCCTTCATTGTCGATCAACAGGTTGGCGGGCTTCAAATCGCGATGCACGATGCCGGCCTGGTGCGCGACCGCCATGCCGGTGGCGATATCGATGCCGAATTTGACGGCGCGCTTCAACGCTACGGGCTTCTCGTTGACGATCTCGCCGCCCAGGGTGTGCGACGGGAAATACTCCATTGAAATGGCATAGTTGCCCTGGATATAGAGAAAGTCGTAGATGCGGATGACGTTCTTATGCGTGATCTTGCGGCTATAGCGCAGCTCGTGCACGAAGCGCTTCATCATTTCCTCATCCGATGCCACGTTCGGATTCAGGAATTTGAGGATCAAGCGCTCCTCCACCACGGTGTCTTCCATGAGCAACACCGTGCCGAACGCGCCCTTGCCGATTTTTTCGATGAACTTGTAGCGCCCTTCGATGACATCGCCGGTCTTCAAGGTTGCAATGTCGAGCCGCGCGGCGGCCGGCGTCGCTTCGTTCTGCTTGACCACCTTCGCCAGTTCTTGGTTGTCGATGAGCAGGGTCTTGACCGGTTCCTGCAGTTTCTCGGCGCGCTGATTGGCGATGATCTGCTGGGTCGAAAAGCGGTTATCCAGCTCTTGCATGGCGCGGGTGATGGCCGAACTGATGGTGGCGTCCGCGGGACCCGCGGCCACCGATTGCAGCCGCGAGCGGATGGTTTCGGCGCGGCGCTCATCCGCCAGCCGCGCGAGCGCGGAAATGGCCTCGACCTTGATTTCGTTCTCCGGCCGCGAGAGCAGCGGCAGCAGATGCTCTATGCTCTTTTGATCGCCCAGCTTGCCGATGGCGCGGATCACGGTCGGGATGGTTTTCGATTCGCTCGACTGCAGCATCTCGATGAATCGCGGCAGGGATTTGGTGCTGCCGATTTCCGCCAGCGCATCCACGGCGCGCTCGCTTACCCACCAATCCGGATCCCGCGTCGCTTCGATCAGCTGCGCCACGGCGCGCTCGTCCTTGGTCTGATTCAAAATTTCGATCGCGGCGCGGCGAATGTCCTGGTTATCGTCCTTGATGAGCGCGAGCACGGCATCGACCACCTTCGGGCCGCCGATTTTTCCAAGCGCGTCCGCGGCGCGCGTACGCACCCACCAATCGCTGTCGGCCAGAACCTCGAGCAGGTACTTCACCGATTTGGACGTGCCTACGACGTTCAGCACCTCGACCGCGGCGCGGCGCGAATATTCATTCTCATCCTTGAGAACGTCCACCAAGTACTTGATCGTCTCAGGATGATTGGCGTGCACGACCACGTCGACCGCCTTGTTCTGCACCTCGAGTTCCGGATCGCGCAGCATCCCGACCAGCGTGGCCACCTCGAACGGGCCGTCCATGCGCGACAACGCCGACAATGCCGCCGAGCGCACGAACTTGCTGGTGTCCTTGAGCTGCTTCTGTACTGCGTGCTGCACCTTGGGCGTATTGAAGCGCGACAACACGTTGATGATGTGCAATCGCGCCACCGGATCCTTGCCTTCGATGCGCGCCACCAGGTCGTCGATCGAGGACTCGTCGGCGACCTCGCCGATGATCTTGAACAGGGTCACCCGCTCGGCCGGCTCCTGCGCATAGGCGGCGTTGAGCAACTCCCGTACCGTGAAGCGAGTCTTCTGCGCCGCGATCACCTCGAGTATCGCGGGCTTGGGCATGTCCGGCTTGTTCAAGGCCTCGAGAAGTGCCGCCGCAGGATAATTTTTGCTGGAGGACAGGGCCCACGCAATGCCGGACATCGCCCGGCCGTTGGCCGAAGACATGGTTTTGAACACCGCCGGCAAGCTCTTCGCGTCGATGAGCCGGGACAGCGCCTCCACGAAAGCCAGCGTTTCGCGCTTCTCCGCCGTGGCCATCGCCACGATGATGGGGTCGATCGCGTTCGCACCCAGCGCCACCAGCTTTTCCAACGCCTTTTTCGCAGCCGGGCCCTCAGGATCGCCGCCCGCCTTGACCTCGGCTATGAGCCGCTCGGAACGATAGTTGGAAAAGAGACTCATTCAGTGACTAACTGCGTATTTCCCTGAAAACATCCATTTTCGACTCTTTTTCGCCGTCGTCCGTGTGCTTGATTCGCAGTTTCGGATTATGCCATACCGCACGGCAATATCCGGCTGCGGTACAATCGCCGATGCCTATGAATCAATCCGCCGCCGCGGAAGCTGCTATCCGCGAGAAATTAACGACTTACGCCGATCCCTATCTGGGTCAGACCCTGGGCGAGGCGAAGGCTGTGTGCTGCGTCACACTGCGCAAGGAGGTGCTGGAGATAGAACTGGCATTGGGATTCCCGTGTGCGGATTACACGGCTGAATTGGGCGCCGCATTGAGCGCGCATCTCGATGGCTTGCTGGGATCCGCGCGCCTGGATCTGAAACTGAAAATGCAAATTACCGCACATGCGGTGCAGCGCACGCTCAAGCCGCTCGCCAACGTCAAGAACGTGATCGCCGTCGCATCGGGCAAGGGTGGGGTCGGCAAATCGACCACGGCAGCGAATCTGGCGCTGGCTTGGGCCAGCCAGGGCGCCAAAGTCGGGCTGCTGGACGCGGACATTTACGGACCCAGCCAGCCGCTGATGATGGGCCTGGTGGGAGCCAAGCCGGTCAGCCAGGATGGCAAGCACCTGACGCCGCTGCGCGCCCACGGCGTCGAGGTGATGTCGATCGGATTCATGATCGACCCGGAGCAGCCCATGGCCTGGCGCGGCCCGATGGTGACTCAAGCTCTCACCCAGCTGCTCGGCGATACCAACTGGGGGGAACTCGATTACCTGGTGGTCGATATGCCGCCGGGGACAGGCGATATTCAGCTGACATTGGCGCAACGCGTGCCGGTCAGCGGCGCCGTCATCGTCACCACACCACAGGACATCGCGCTCTTGGATGCGCGCAAGGGGCTGAAGATGTTCGAGAAGGTCGAAGTGCGTGTGCTCGGCGTGGTGGAGAACATGAGCATGCACGTATGCGCCAACTGCGGCCATGTCGAGCATGTATTCGGCAGCGGCGGCGGCGCACGCATGGCCGCGCAGTACGGTGTGCAGCTGCTCGGCGAGTTGCCGCTCGATATCCGCATCCGCGAGGACGCGGACGGCGGATCGCCCACGGTGGCGGCCGAACCGGACAGCCCGCGAGCCCGCGCCTACTTCCTGATGGCGCGCCGCACCGCCGCCCGACTGGCGACCTTGAACAAGGACTACAGCCGGATGTTTCCGAAAATCACGATCGAAGCCACGTGAGCATCAAGAGCGACCGCTGGATCCGGCGCATGGCCGCTCAGGGCATGATCGAGCCGTTCTCCAAGGATCAGGTGCGCGTCAGCGACGGCCACAAGATCATCTCTTACGGCACGTCCAGCTATGGCTACGACGTGCGCTGCGCGGATGATTTCAAAATCTTCACCAACATCAACTCCACCATCGTGGATCCGAAGAACTTCGACGAGAAATCCTTCGTCGATTTCAAGGGTCCGGTGTGCATCATCCCGCCCAATTCCTTTGCGCTGGCGGGCACGGTGGAATATTTCCGGATTCCGCGCAGCGTTCTCACAATTTGTCTCGGAAAGAGCACCTACGCCCGCTGTTTTCGCGGCGATACTCGCGTTGCGCTCGTCGACGGTTCGGCGCCAACGTTGGAAGCAATGGCAAGACGCGCCGACTCAAGCGAGATCTTCTGGGGCTACAGCATCGGCAAGAACGGCCGCTTGATCGTGAGTTTGCTGGACGCACCGCGCTGCATCGGTCGGGATGCGCTGCTCGAAGTAGAACTCGACGATGGCGCGATCATCCATGCGACACCCGATCATCTCTTCATGAGGCGCGACGGGCGCATGGTGGAAGCGCATAAGCTTCGGCCTAACGATGCACTCATGCCTTTGTACCGCGATCTAGTTCGCGGCTACGAGGAAGTGTATCAGCCGGTAGATGGCTTCCTCTATGCAACTCATCGATTGGCCGACGACTGGAACCTGAGGCACGGAATTTATCCGGATACTCCTGGTACGCACCGGCACCATGTCGACTTCAATCGTCGCAATAACCGGCCGACCAACATAGCGAGACTTGAGGCGTCCGAACAAGAATTCAGCAGGCTGCAGTCTCACAGAGCGACTGAATTTTGGCGAAGTGCCCGCTATGACAGCATTCGCCGCCGTTTAATCGAAGCCCGGAGGAACCCGTCCGACGCAACTCGAGAAGCTCACCGTGCGGCGATGTTAAGGCGATACTCTGACCCCGCAGAGCGAGCGCGTCATTCGCAGCTGATGACAAATGCCTGGGCCGGCGATGAGGCGAAGTTTCGAGGCACCCCCGCGTACCGCAACCATAAAGTAACGGCAATCCGAGAGCTGGCGGGCGATCATGACGTCTACTGTCTGACCGTACCGGAAGCTGGCAACTTCGCTTTGGAGGCCGGTGTTTTTGTTCACAATTGCGGCATCATCGTGAACGTAACGCCTTTGGAACCCGAGTGGGAAGGCCACGTCACCCTGGAATTCTCCAACACCACGCCGCTTCCCGCGAAGATCTACGCCAATGAGGGCGTGGCGCAAATGCTGTTCTTCGAATCCGATGAGGTCTGCGAAACCTCGTACGCCGATCGCGGCGGCAAGTACCAGCGCCAGCGCGGCGTCACGCTACCGAAAACCTGAACGGGCGCGCATCGCGCGCCGCTGCGGCGCCCGCTAAATTGGTTACCGCGCCCTCTAGCGCGTGATGCTCTTGATGCGCATGGCGAACTCCAGGTTGCCGTGACGGGTGCGCTCGGCTTGAACCGGGACGAAGCCCAAGGACGGCGCGAACCACATGCGTAGCACCCGATCGTTGCCCTGACGCTGGCTGGTGACGATGATGGTGTCGAGTTCGCCGAGTTCCGTGTGTATTCTCGCCGTGCCCTCGTTGACATAGTCGAAATCCTTGAGCTGGTCCTTATCGAGGATCTGAAAGGTCTTCGGCAACTCGCCGCTGCGCAAATCCAGCATGATTTCCACTTGAATCGAATTCAAATCCTGGGCGCCGTCCTTGAGAGCCAGATCGAGCGGCTTGTTCTCCGACGTGCCGGTGGCACGCATGGTGAGCCAGTCGAAGTCCACATTGACGCTGGATCCACCCTCCTCGCCGTGATACTTGTGAGGCCGCACATGGCCGCCTTCGACCTTGAGCCAGCTGGTCTGAATCACCGGGTCGCTGTACACCACGCGAAACACGCCGCGCGCAGCGACGCTCCAGCGGTACACATACTCGCCCGGTGCGTCGCCCGCCTTCAGTTCGATGTCGCTGACGGCAACGTTGATGCCCTTCCAATTCGCCACGTAGTGCGCTCTGAAGGGCTTGAGTTCGCTGTCGGGCGCATCCACCGCGTTCGCCATGCACAGACTCGAGGACAGCACCATAGCGGCCAGGAGTTTCACGACAGCGCCGGCTCCGCTTCGGCATATTGCAGCGGCTCGCGCAGCAAGCGGCCATCCAGCCATGCTTGGCCCTGCGCGCAGCGCAGCCGGCCCTCGCAAAACCAGTGCACCGCCAGGGGATAGATGCGATGCTCCTGCGCCTGCACGCGGGCCGCCAAACTGGTTTCGGTGTCGTTCGGTGCCACCTGGACGCGGCCCTGAATGATGGCCGGCCCCGCATCGAGTTGCGCGCTGACGAAGTGGACCGTGGCGCCATGCTCGGCGTCCTTGGCCTCGAGAACGCGCCGGTGGGTGTGCAGCCCGGGATATTTCGGCAGCAGCGAGGGATGGATGTTCATGATTTTTCCCGGAAATGCATCCACGAACTCGGTGGATAAAATTCGCATGAATCCGGCCAGCACCAGCAAGGAGGGATCGTGCTCGCGTATCGCGGCCGCGAGTTGGCGGTCGTACGCGCCACGGTCCGAGCCTTTGCGGAACGGCAATGCACCGGCGCAGATGCTCGATTGGCGCGCCGCCTCGAGCCCGGCGGCATCGGCGCGATCGGAAAATACCGCGGCGACCGAATAAGGGCAATATGCACGCCGGCTCTGCTCGATGAGCGCGAGCATGTTGCTGCCGCGTCCGGAAATCAGGATGACGACGGACTGTCGGGCCGCGTTGCCGTTCAAGCGATCACGACGCCGCGAGTGCCTGCACGTACTTCTCCGATGACCAGTGCCTCCTGTCCCGCTTCGCGCAATATGCTGATGGCTCGATCCGCATCCGCCGGCGCCACCTGCACGGTCATGCCGATGCCGCAATTGAACACGCGGTACATTTCCTCGTCGCGCACCTTGCCCTGCCGCTGCAGCCAGTCGAAAATCGGCTCACGGCGCCAAGCACTTCGCTGCAGCACGACTTCCAACCCGTCAGGCAGCACGCGCGGAATATTGTCGACGAGTCCGCCGCCGGTGATATGGGACATACCGTGAACGGGCGCCTCGCGCAGCAGCTTGAGAAGCGGCTTGACGTAAATGCGCGTCGGTGCCATCAACCGGTCGCGCAGGCGCACGCCCTCGAGATCGGCGTCCAAATTCGCGACCGCGACCTGCAGTATTTTTCGAATCAAGGAAAAGCCGTTGGAATGGGGCCCGGAGGAGGGCAATCCCAGCACCACGTCGCCGGCACGCGTCTTGGACCCATCGATGATGGCATCCTTCTCGACGATACCGACGCAGAATCCGGCCAGGTCGTAATCGGCGCCGTGATACATGCCGGGCATTTCGGCCGTCTCGCCCCC